>Ga0070707_100000195_pt1 | contig 60549 bp, 58 predicted proteins | sample KBSK5502metaG_FD_65468 | JGI IMG/M metagenome (GOLD analysis project Ga0070707, IMG submission 65468) | Corn, switchgrass and miscanthus rhizosphere microbial communities from Kellogg Biological Station, Michigan, USA - KBS K5-50-2 metaG | ecosystem: Host-associated > Plants > Roots >... | reverse complement strand
CCGGCCAGGGCGGCCACCTCCTGCATGCGCACCGAGTGGGCCAGGGCCAGCTCGTTGGCGCGGTGCAGGCGGACGGTGCGCAGCGCGATGCCCACGATCGGCGCCGCGCTCTCCATCAGCCGGACCTCGTCCTCGCCGAAAGGGTTCTCCTCGAACCGCTGCGCGCTCAGCGCGGCGACCACGCGGTTGTCCTGGAGGACCGGCACCCAGACCACCTCCACCGGCATCCGCTGGTCCTCGACGCCTGGCCAGCCCGACCCCGGGCGCCGGGCCTCTTCGGGCACGTGGCCGGCGAAGGTCTGGCCGCTCTCCTGCAGCTTGCGGAACTGGACCGTGCGCTCGACGGGCTTGGCGTCGAGCACCTGGGTCGGCCCGCCGTGCTCGGAGCCGAAGCCGCCCAGCAGACCGTCCGGGTCGAGGTAGACGAGCAGGAAGTTGTCGGCGCTCACGTACTCGCGCGCGGCGGTGAAGACCGCGTTGGCGATCTGCGCCTCGTCGGCCGACCCGGCGACCCCCAGCTCCAGGACGTGCAGGGCCTCCAGGCGCCTGCGTTCGGCCTGGGCGGCCGCGAAGTACTCGGCGTTGGCCAGGGCCAGGCTGACGTGGGCGGCCACGTCCTGGAGCAGGTGGACGTGCCAGTCCGTGAACACCCGGGCCCGGTAGGACTGCAGCGAGAGGAGCGCGGTCACCCGCTCGCCGCGGCGCACGGGCACCCAGACGATCGAGCGGGCGGCGACGCGTCCCCGGCGCTCGGCGTCGGCCACGTACACCATGGCGCCGCCTGCCTCCAGCAGGCCTCCCGTCGGGTGGTGGGCTTCGACGCGCGTGGCCCACGGGGAGCGGCGCACCAGGACCGGCTGCCCGGTCTCGTAGGCCTCGCGGGAGGGTCCCGAGCCCGCCAGGGGCACCGTGTAGACGGTCTCGTTGCCGTCGATCCAGCTGTAGCCGTCGGCCATCGGCCCCTCGTCCCCCTGATGGATGGTGGCGAGGCCGAAGATCTCGAACTTCAGGTGCCGCGAGAGCTCCTCGCGGAGCGTGCGCATGATCGACCAGCGGTCGAGGCTCGAGGCCAGCCGGCGTCCGACCGCGTTGACCACCTCCAGCCGCCGCCGCTGGGCCTCGAGGGCGGAATAGCTGTGGGCGTTGCGCAGGGCCAGCGCGACCTCGTCGGCGACCTGCGCCAGGAAGATGACGGTCGAGTCCTCATAGGCCTCCGCGTCCCGGCTGTGGATCGACAGCACGGCGCGCGTCGCGCCGCCCTCGCGCACCGGCACCCAGGCGCCCGAGCGGTAGGCGGTGCCGTCCGGCTCGGTCTTCAGCTGGGTGCGCGGGTCGTCCAGGATCGAGCGCGAGACCGCGACCCGGGGCGAGCGGCGCGGGATGCGCAGCAGCGGGGGCTGGTTGTCGCCGCTCCGCAGGACGCGCAGGGACGACGGCGCGTCCTCGTCGGGCACCACCAGCTCCACCACCTGCACGGGGAGCAGCTGGGTGAGCGTCTCGTGCAGGGCCGCCACCACGCCGCCCTCGTCGAGCGTGGAGGCCAGGGCCCGGGCCACCGCGTTGAGGGCGGTGAGGCGGATGGCCTGGTTGCGGGTGACCTCGTTGAGGTAGGCGTTGGCGGTGAGGACGCCCAGGTCGCGGGCGATCTCCTCCAGGAACTCGATCTCGGAGACCGGCACCACCCGGTCCTCGTGGGACTGGTAGAGGACGGCGCCGATGACCGTTTCCCCCTGCTTGAGGGGCGAGAAGATGATGGTGCGCGGGACCTTGCGCGCGCCCGGGCCGCGCGAGCGCTCGACGGTCTGGACCGGCGGGTGGATGACCTCGGTCTTGCCCGCCTCGTAGTAGGGCGCGAACAGCGACTCCACCAGGCGCCGGCGCTGGACGTCCTGCAGGATGCCCTGGTCGATGGCGAAGGCGTGGTACCAGCCCTCGCGCTCGAGCACGTGGAGCACGATGACGTCGTAGGCATAGGCCGAGCGCAGGTACTGGTAAAGCACCTGCACGATGTCCGCCTCGGTCTGGCAGCTGCGCAGCGCCGCCACCAGGCCCTGGCGGTGAGCGGTCGCGGGCTGGGTGACCCGCTGCAGGGTGTCAGCCATCGCCGTCGATATACTGCCGCAAAGCTGTGCCGTTCACGCCCCCCAAGCCCCTCGAACCGCCTCCTGGGGACCTACGCGGCTCCTCGGTGCTGGTCGTGGACGACGAGCGTGCCTGGCGGGTGATCCTGGAAACCGACCTGCGCATGCTCGGATACAAGGTTTCGGTCGCGCAGGATGCCACGGAAGCGCTCGAGGTGGCGAAGAGCTCGAAACCGGAGGTCGCGATCATCGACCTCATGCTGCCCGAGCCGATGGACGGCTGGGCGCTGCTGGCGGAGTTGAGGGCGAGGGGCATGCCGCTTCCTGTCATCTTCTACACGGCATACCCGGTGTTCCCGTCGGGAACCGAGGACCCGGATGTCGTCGGCTATATGAGCAAAGCGGTCGACAGAGCCGACCTCTATGCGTTGTTACCCCCGGCAATCCGCCGTTGGCGGGATCGCCGGGGGTAACCCAGACTCAGACGAGCCGGCCGTTTACCAGAAGTAATCGGTGCCGGCCGACAGCGCGAAAGCGGCCAGGATGCCGACGGCCAGCGCGGCGCTGATCAGGCGGGACTTCCAGGTCATCTGACTCTCCTTTTTCCGAACTTGTAAGCCCCCGGTAGTGGGCTCCCGTAGAACTCGCCGAGCTCTGCGGTTGATTCCCATCCCCATTGAGACCCTTGTTGTCTGGCGCGGAGTATGAGGCGGCCTGACCGTGGACCAGTTAAGATCTGGTAAATCTTTGTTAGGTGGCTTGGTTTTCCCAAGACGGTTGCGCCTGAATGGCGGGAAGCCCATTGTAGCGGTCACACTCCCCATTTGATGCTCCGTAACCGCGCTCCGGTCCTGCCCCCGCTGCCCCCCGGCCTGGAGGTCTATCGGCCGGTGGAGGTGCTGGGCTCCCGCGTCCTGGTGGTGGACGACGAGGTGCCCATGCAGATGCAGCTGCAGCTCGACCTCAACGACCTCGGGTATCAGCCCAAGGTGGCCGGCAGCGCGGAGGCGGCCAAGGACTTTTTGACCCGCGAGCGGATGTCGGGCGTGCTGCTGGACCTGGTGCTGGACGAGGGCGAGGAGTCCGGCTTTGAGCTCCTGCGCTGGATCCGCCAGCACCATCCCGGGCTGCCGGTGATCGTGCTCTCGGCGGCCCAGGTGAGCTCCGCCGCCATCCGCAAGGCGTACGAACACGGCGCCAGTTCGTATTTCGTCAAGGGCAACGTGCCCATGGCGCACATCTACTCGGACCTCGCGGCGCGGCTGGTCGAGACCGGGAGCGGGCGCAGCGGCAGCTACATATTCGGGCGCCTGGAGTTCGACCCCACCAAGCGCACGATGAGCGTGGGCTCGCACAACACGCGCCTGACGCCGCAGCAGACCGCCCTGGTCGTGCACCTGGCGCAAGGGTCCAAGCCGGCGACCGCCGGCGACCTCATCAACGCCGGCCTCTTCCGGTCCGACGCGGCCCGCTCCACGGTGCACAGCGCGCTGCTCACGCTGCGCCGCAAGCTGGACGAGCTGGAGCCCAGCCTCGGGTCGCGATTCCTGCTCTCGACGGCCCGCGGATACAGCCTGGGCACGATCGTCTGACCCCTTGGAACTTCCCCAGCCTTCCCCGGCCACGCTGGCGGAGGTCATAGAGAACCGCCGGCACTTCCACCGCCATCCGGAGGTGAGCTGGTCGGAGACCTCCACCTCGCAGTACATCCGCGACCGGCTGCAGGACCTGGGGCTGCGCCTCGACGAGTGCCCGACGCCGACCGGGGCCGTCGCCTTCCTGGACACCGGCCGGCCGGGCCGCACCGTCCTCCTGCGGGCGGACATCGATGCCCTGCCCATCCTCGAGGAATCGGGCGTGGAGTTCGGGTCGGAGGCCGAGGGGCGGATGCACGCCTGCGGGCACGACGCCCACGCCGCCATCATGCTGGGGGTCGCGCGCACGCTGGCCGAGTCCGCGGCCGGGTTGTCGGGGTCGTTCCTGTTCGTCTTCCAGCCCGCCGAAGAGATCGTCGCGGGCGCGCGCGAGATGATCGCCGGCGGCTTCCTCGACCGCTATCAGCTCGATGCCTGCCTGGGGCTCCACACCTGGGCGCCCGGCGATAGCGGCTTCGTGCTGGCCCGGCCAGGCCTCCAGTGGTCGGGTTCGGACGCCTACGACATCGAGCTGGTGGGGCCCGGCGGGCACGGCGGTGTAATCAAGCGGGCGGGCAACGTGATCGCCGCCCAGGCCTTCCTCCTGGAGCGGCTGCACAGCGTGGTCGAGGGTCTGGAGTACGAGGGCGTCCAATGCCACACCACGGTCGGCGACATCCAGACCGACGGGGCCTGGAACGTGGTCCCGCGCCGGCTGGTGGTGAAGGGGAGCCTGCGCTGCTTCACGCCCGAGATGCGCGCGGAGAGCCTGCAGCGGCTGCGCGACCTGCTCCTGGAGACCGACACGGAGTTCGAGATCCGCTCCGAGCTGAAGCTGGTGCACGGCACCATCCCGCTCTTCAACGACCCCAACGTGACCCGCACCGTGCTCGGGGTGGGCGCCGAGCTGATCGGGGAGAAGGCGCAGCACCTGGGCCGGCCGCTGACGGTGAGCGACGACATGGCCGAGTTCCTGACCCGCATCCCCGGCTGCTACTTCATGCTGGGCTGCCGGCCGCCCGACGCCGAGACGCCGCCGGCGCACCATTCACCCACCTTCCGGATCGACGAGGACGCCCTGGCCACGGGCGTGCGCGTGCTGGCCGGCAGCGCCGCGCGCATCGCGGCTGAATTTCGTAGCTAACCGACTAGACTCGGCCCCGCATGCTGTTCCTGACGGCCGCCATCGTGGGGCTGGCCTTCGGTCTCGCCACGGGCGGCAGCCTCCACAACCTGGGCGCCATCCGCTTCCGCTGGCCGCTGATCCCACTCTTCGCGCTGCTCATGCGCGACATCGGGGTCAGCACCCCACTCGCCTACACGCCCTGGGCGCCGCTGCTCTACGTGACCGGCCTGGGCCTGCTCTTCGGCTGGGCGCTGTGGCACCGGGACCGGGTTCCGGGATTGATGATCGTGGCCGTGGGGATGCTCCTCAACCTGGTCGTGATCGGGGCCAACCTGGGCCACATGCCGGTCTCCCTGGCGCTGGCGGACCGGGGCCCGATCGAGCTCCTGCACAAGGGGGTCCTCGGCTACTACGTCGTCATGGGCCCGGACACCCGGCTCGACTTCATGGGCGACTGGATCGAGCTGCCGCCGCCCGTCAACCGGGTGTTCCCGCAGGCCTATAGCCCGGGCGACCTGGTGGCCATCGTGGGCATGGGGCTGACCCTTTTCTGGAGCAGCCGCCGGCGGGTGCTTGCAATTCGTTGAGATCGGCCTCCCAGGAACCGGGGGTATAGTGGCCTTTCTGCCGTGATCCTGGTCTGGATATTCGGGCTGCTCTTCGGTCTCCTGATGGGCGTTTGGGCCAACTTCCTGCTGGGCTACGGCCTGGTGGGGTCGGTGCTCTTCGGCCTCGCCGGCGTGCTCGTGATCCGGGGCCTGGGCAGCTGGATCAAGCGCTACCTGGTGCTCAGCGAGCGCCTGGGCGAGGAAACCCACGTCGAGACCCGCACCCTGGAGACGAACCGGGCGATCTTCTGGCGCCGGGTCCTGGTCCCCCTGGCTCTGCTCGTCATCTACCTGACGCTGGCCTCGATGCTCTTCGGGCTGACGCCGCTCGAGGCGCTGGCGGCGCTGCCCGGCCTGGCCCTCCAGCTCGGCCTCCAGGTGGTGCTCTTCGTCTTCCTCATGCTGGCCCAGTTCGCGATCTTCTTCGGCCCCTTCCTGCTGTTCGGGAAGATGGGCCGCCAGACCCTGGTCCCCGGCGATGCCAACTACGACGTGCAGATCGAGGACGTTCGCGGCCAGAAGGCGGCGATCACGGAGATGGTGCGCATCCTGCGGCTGATGGAGCAGGGCCGCAACTACGTCAGGGCCGGCGGCAAGCGCGAGCGCGGCGTCCTCTTCGTGGGACCCCCGGGCACCGGCAAGACGATGCTGGCCAAGGGCATCGCCACCAGCCTGCAGATGCCCATCATCATCACCTCGGGCGCGTCCTTCCAGGGCATGTTCCTGGGCATGGACATGGTGTCCGTCTTCATGATGGTGCGGGCCGCCAAGAAGAAGGCCAAGCGCTGGGGCGGGTGCGCCATATTCATCGACGAGTTCGACGCGCTCGGCAACCGCCGCGCCGGCATGGGCGGCGCCGGCGGTGCCATGGGGGGCATGTTCGGCGGCGGGCAGCTGGGCCTCAACACGCTGCTGGTCCTGATGGACGGCGTCGACAACCCGACCTTCCTCAAGAGGACCTTCCGGCGCACCATCAACATCACGCTCGACGGCCTGTTCCTGCCGCGCGAGATCCGCGCCAACGGCAGCCGGATGGCGCTGCGCGTGCCGCCCCTGCGGCCGCCCCGCTACAACCTCTTCTTCATGGGGGCCACCAACCGGCCGTCGGTCCTGGATGAGGCGGTCACCCGGCCCGGACGCTTCGGCCGCACGATCACCTTCCGGATGCCGACCCGCGAAGACCGCAAGGACATCGCGGCGCTCTACTTCGACAAGAAGCAGCACGACCCCGAGCTGGACACTCCCAGCCGCCGCGACGAGGTGGCGCGCATCACCGAGGGCTACTCGCCGGCCATGATCGACCAGGTCCTTTCGCTGGCGCTGATGTACGCCTTCGAGGACGGGCGCCAGTTCTTCACCTGGCGCGACCTGCGTGAGGCCATGGGCAACGTCGAGTCCGGACTGGCCGAGTCGGTCGAGTACAACGAGCGCGACCGGGTCGCGGTCGCGCGCCATGAGCTGGGACACGCGGTGGCCGCGCGGTTCTACGAGCCGGAGAAAAGCTCGGTCCGGCTCTCGATCAAGATGCGTGGCGCCTCGCTCGGGCACCACAAGAACATCGAGAACGAAGAGCAGTTCCACACCTTCCGCTCGCAGGCTGCGGGCGACCTCCGGCACGGGCTGGGGGCCATCGCTTCAGAGCGCGTTTTCTATGGTGAGAACTCGTCCGGGGTGAGCATGGACCTGATCCAGTCCACCAATCTGGCCTGCCACATGGTCGGCGTCTGGGGCATGGGCCCCGACCCGCTCGACCCGGTGATGTCGCGCAAGGCCGCCACCCTCGGCGAGCACTTCATCTCGCGCTTCCAGGAGGCCTCGGGCGGAAGCCCGCTCACGGGCGGGGCCACCAGCTTGCCCGGTGCTGTGCTCAACGGAGCGTCGCGCCGCGTGGTCGCGCAGGTCCTCGGGGCCGCCTACATCGACTGCTGGCGGTTGATGTACGTGAACCAGGAGGCGATCGATCAAGCCGCGGAGGCCTTGATGGCGCAGGGCGAGCTGGTCGGCGACGAGGTGGGCGCGCTCCTGGACTCGGTGAGCCTGCGCATGCCCAACGAGTCGGATCCCTATCCCGAAGAACCGCCGATGATCCCGCCCTCGGAGGCCGACCGCCCGGTGCGCGCTCTGGAGACTGCTTAACAGCGGCGTCTTCGAGTCTTCGTAGCCCGGCCCTATAACCCTTCGGGTGCGGCGCACCCTGCTCCCGCTGACACTGGCCCTCGCGGCCCTGCTGCCGGCGCTCCCCGCCCACGCCCTGGTCAACCCCGAGCTGGTGCCGATCCAGGTCCAGTACGCAAAGGCCTGGCGGGCAGAGCAGGCCGACCTGGCAGGCGCCGCGGCGCAGGTGAGCGCCCTGGGGGCCCAGGCCGAGCCGGCCGATCTGCTCGGTGCCCTCCGCCATAGCCTCCGGCTGGAGGTGGCGCGCTACGAGTACCGGCTGGCCATCCGCACCCAGCAGGTCGTGGTCTACGCGCTGGCCGTGGACCCCGGGCTGGAGGACCTGGTTTCGGCGCTGCTGCCACCGTCCGACCTCCCCGCCTTGCGCCAAACGACGGCCGCCCTGCGCGCGCTCTGGCGGGCGGCCGGGATCGACGACTTCTCACAGGTCGAGATCCGCCACAACCGCCACCTGCAGGACTCGGCGCCGATCGCTCAGCTCCTGGGCTACTACCTCAGCTCGGGCAGCCGCTACGGGATCGATTGGAGCTACCTGGCGTCCATCAACTTCATCGAGAGCGACTTCGGTCGTGTCAACGGCCCCTCGAGCGCCGGGGCGCTGGGCCCCATGCAGTTCATGCCGGGGACCTGGGCGAGCTACGGGGTCGGCGACGTCATGAGCCCGCACGACTCCATCGACGCGGCGGCGCGCTACCTGCACGCTATGGGCGGGCCCGGGAACATGGACCGCGCCATCTACCGCTACAACAACGACTTCGACTACGTGGCGTCGGTCAAAGGCTTCGCGGCGGCCCTGCGCGACGATCCCGCCTGGCTCGACCGGCTGTACTACTGGTCAACCGCGGGCTAGGAGCCCCGGCCGGGCAAAAAAAGGGGAGGCCCGATCCATGCGGTCCGGGCCCCCTTGGAGAGAGGAGAGAGTCAGTGTTTAGGGTTACTGACGTGAGCCTCCCGCGTTTCTTGCGCTTCGCCCCCCTGGCCATGACGCTCGTGGCGTGCAGCCTCAGCAGCCCGGGCACGACCTCGCACAGCCCCCGTCCGAGCGGGAGCGCGAGCGCGGGCGAGATCGCCGTCGCCACCCCGACCCCCGGCGGCGCCGGCGCCACCCCCACGCCCTTCGACGCCGTGCACGTTTACTCGGTGCTGGCCCCGGCGGTGGGCCTGATCATCGTCAGCACCCGGACGGGCGTCGCCGAGGGCAGCGGCTTCGTCGTCAGCCACCAGGGCGGTAGCAGCTTCATGCTCACCAACAACCACGTGGTGTCCGGCGCCAGCACCGCGGAAGTCCTGCTCCCCGACGGCCGCCACTTCACGGCCGACGTGCAGGGCACCGACAGCCTCGAGGACCTCGCGGTGCTCAAGCTGCCCGACGGCAGCCTGCCGCTGGCCGAGTTCGGCGACTCGACCAAGGTCAAGCCCGGCCAGCCGGTGGCCGCGATCGGCAGCCCGGAAGGCTCCCAAGGCTTCGGCTCGGTGACGGTGGGCGTCATCTCGGCCGTGCACCGCACGCTCAGCAATGTGGGCGCCGGGCGCGGCGCCGCCGGCGAGAACCTGCCCGACGTCATCCAGACCGACGCCCCCATCAACCCCGGCAACTCGGGCGGGCCTCTGGCCGACGCCGACGGGCGGGTGATCGGCATCAACACCGCCGGCGACACCTCCGCCAACAGCATCGGCTTTGCCATCCCCAGCCTGGTGGCCAAGCGGATCGCCGAGGACCTGATCGCCGGCCGCAAGCCGGGCCATCCCTACATCGGCGTCAGCTACCAGGACATCGCCAGCTATCTCGCCTCCCACAGCAGCGCCTCCATCCCGGGCTACGGCATCGTGGTCAGCTGCGTGGTCGCCGGCGGTCCCGCCGAGCGTGCCGGCCTCAAGGCGCACGACGTCGTCGAGAAGATCGACGGCACCGACCTCAACAACGGGCAGACCCTGGGCGGCGTCCTGCAGCTGCACAAGCCGGGCGACACGGTGCCCTTCGCGGTGCTTCGCGGCTCCGACCATCCCACCGTGAACGTCACCCTCGGGGACCGCCCGGCCACGCCCGCCTCCTGCTGAGCCGGACGATTAGAGTGATTACTCATGGAGTATCGGATCGAGGAGTTGGCGCGCTCTGCGGGCGTCGCGGTCGACACCATTCGCTTCTACCAGGGCAAGGGACTGCTGGCCGCGCCGCGGCGGCAGGGCCGGGTGACGTGGTACTCGGACGAGCACCGGGAGCGGCTGGCCCGGATCCGCGACCTCCAGCAGCGCGGCTTCACGCTGACCGTGATCCGGCGCTTCCTGGACGGCGAGCTGGAATCCTCGGACGAGGCGCTGGTGGCGGCGATCACCCATCCCGCGGCGCCCGAGAGCCTGACCCTGGAGGAGCTGGCGGCCCGTAGCGGCGTGGCCGCCCCCCTGCTCCTGTCGCTGGAGCAGGCGGGCTTGCTGGTGCCGGTCTCCGACGGCGCCGACCCCCGCTACCCGGCCGCCGACCTGGAGGCGATCGCCGCCGGGCTGAAGCTGCTGGCCGCCGGTGTCCCCCTTGGCGAGCTGATGGAGCTGGGCCGCGAGCACGCGGCCTCCGTCGAGCGCACCTCGCGCTGGGCCGTCGACCTCTTCGACCGCCACGTCCGAGAGCGCATCCAGGCCGAGGGCCGCGACCCGGCCGAAGCCGAGCGCGAGCTTCTGGACCTCTTCAACCAGCTGCTGGACGCCAGCGGCACGCTGGTCCGGCACCATTTCGAGCGCACCCTGCTGCGGGCGGCGCGGGAGCACGTCGAACGGCGGTCATGACTCGCGGCTTGCGCGAGCTGGCGGGCAGTCCCGACCTGGTGGGGCTGGTCGCGGCCGCCCGGGACGCCGGGCACGAGGTGATGCTGGTCGAGCGTCCTATGCCGGACGCCGTCAGCGTGGCGGCCCTTGGCCGAGCCTATGACCTGGTCTCGGCTCCCGGCGGCGCCGCGCTGCTGGATGCGGGCGGCCGGCAGCTGGACTTCGAGGCCGGGCCTCTGCCGGCGGCCGCGGCCGCGCTCTGGGCGCGGCTGGCGGAGCGCGAGCGCGGGGCCGACCCGGGCCCGGCGGGCACCGGGCTGGTGGCGGTCGGCGGCTTCGCCTTCCGTCCCGACCGGGAGCCGGCCGGTCCCTGGGCGGGCTTCCCCGCGCTGCTCCTACGGGTGCCCGCGCTGGCCGTAACTCGGGTCCGCGGCCGCACCTATGCCTCGGCCGCGATCGCGGGCGCCGAAGAGCTGCTGGCGATCCCGACCGGCTTCCGGGCCCCGGCCGCGCGGGCGCTCGAGATCACGTCCGAGCGGCCGCCCGGCGAATGGATGCTGGCGGTGGCGGCCGCGAGCCGGCGGCTGGCGGCCGGCGAGGCGGAGAAGGTGGTGCTGGCGCGGGAGGTGGTGGCGCGGGCCGACGGCGCGGTGGCGGCGGCGGCCGTGGCTCGCGCCCTGCGCGCCGCATACCCCGCCTGCTTCACCTACCTGATGACCGGGGCCGACGGCACCGCCTTCATCGGGGCCTCACCCGAGCTCCTGGTCAGACGGGCGGGCACGGCGGTCACGGCACAGCCGATGGCCGGCTCGGTGGCCCGCGGCGCCGACGAGGAGGAGGACGAGCTGCTGGCGGCCTCGCTGCTCGGCGAGCGCTTCCTGGCCGAGCACCGGGTGGCCCCCGCCTGGGTGGCCGAACGGCTGGCGCCGGTCAGCCTCCGGGTCGACGACCCCGGCCTGCCCGAGGTGGTTCGCTTCACGAACATCCAGCACCTGGCCACCACCATCCGCGCCCGGCTGCGCGAGCCGGCGCCCAACGCCCTGGCGCTGGCGGGCCTTCTGCATCCCACACCGGCGGTGGGCGGCCTGCCGCTCGACGCCGCCCTGGGGCTGATCGACGAGCTGGAAGGCTTCGATCGAGGCTGGTACGCGGGCGCCGTCGGGTGGATCGACGGGCGCGGGGACGGCGAGCTGGCGGTCGCGCTGCGCTGCGGGCTGCTCTGGGAGGACGGGGCCAGGCTCTTCGCCGGCAACGGGATCATCGCGGGCGCCGACCCGGCCGCCGAGCTGGAGGAGACCGAGGTGAAGTTCCGGGCCCTGTTGGGCGCCCTAGTCGCCTAAAGCCTCCGCCACCGCGCGCCAGCAGGCGCGGTGGCCCTCGACGCTGGCGGCGCGCGTGAAGCGCACCACCAGCAGCACCGATGCGTCCGCCGAAAGCGCGTCGGCCATGGCGTCCGGGAGCTGGTCGGCGCGGTCGACGCAGGCGTAGCCCAGGCCGTAGAGCCGGGCCACGTCCTCCAGGCGGAGGCCGAGCGGGGTCGCGAAAACCTCCTCGAAGACGTCGCGGTGCGCGGCCTGGGGCAGGAACTCGAAGATGCCGCCGCCGTCGTTGTCGAGGACCACGACGGTGGCGCGCAGGCCATGGCGGCGCAGCGCCCAGAGGCCGTTCATGTCGTGGTAGAGGCTCAGGTCGCCGAGCAGCAGCACCGCCGGGCGGTTGGGCCAGGCCGCGGCCATGCCCAGGCCGCTGGAGACCAGCCCGTCGATGCCGCTGGCGCCCCGGTTGCCGAGAAAGGACTGGCTGGGCACAGTGGCCGGCCAGAAGGTGTCGACGTCGCGGATGGGCATGCTCGACCCGACGAAGAGGGCGGCGTTGGGCGGCGCGGCGCGGGCCAGGGCCCGCACGGCCTGGCCCTCGAAGAGCGGGCCCGCCTCCAAGGCGCGGTCCAGCGCGGCGCCGGCTCTGCCGGCGGCTGCCGTCCACTGGTCCATCCAGGACGTACCTGGGCCGGCCAGCGCCTCCACCACCGGCAGCGGATCGCAGCGCAGCAGGTCGGTTGCGATCCGATCGGGGTCGGCCCGGCCGTGCTCGGCCACCAGGAAGGTCCGGGTCCGCGCCGCTGCCAGCCACTGGTTGAGCGGCTTGGAGGTTGGCGGCGCACCGATCCGGACCACGAGGTCGGGCCTGTGAGCGGCCGCCCAGTCCGGCGCCCGCAGCATGGCGTCGTAGGGCAGCTCGGCGAACCGCAGGTGGGACGAGGGCTCGGCGAGCACCGGCAGCCCGGCGTCGACCGCCGCGGCCCTGAGCCGGGCGCCGTCGCGCATCTCTCCGGCCACCAGCACCGGCCGCTGCGCGGCGGCCAAGGCCTGGCGCAGGGGGCTCAGGTCGGCCACGGTCCCACCAGCGGCTCCCGGAAAGGGAGGTTGAGATGCACCGGCCCGGCCGGCGGCCCGACGGACCGGGCCACCCCTCCCGTGACCAGCCCGCGCCAATCGTCGCCCTCCTGCGGCGGACCGGGGTCGTGGAACCAACGCACGGCGCTGCCGTAGAGGCGCGTCTGGTCGATGGCCTGGTTGGCGCCCACGCCGATGAGCTCGGGCGGCCGGTCGGCCGTGAGGACCAGCAGCGGCGTATTCGAGTAGGAGGCCTCGACGACCGCGGGATGGAACTCGGCGGCGGCGGTGCCGGAGGTGCAGAGGATGGCCACCGGGCGCCCGCTCGCCTTGGCCAGGCCGACCGCGAAGAAGCCGCAGGAGCGCTCGTCGATCAGGACCCGCGTGCGGAGCCCGGGATGCCGCGCGAACGCCATCGCGAGCGGCGCCGAGCGCGAGCCGGGCGCCAGGCAGACGTCGGTGACCCCCGACCGCGCCAGCTGGTCGGCGAAGGTGACCGCGAAGCGCTCGTTAACCTTCGCCTGGTCCATGGTCCTGACCTTGCTGCACGGCTTCATGCAGGACGGCGGGGCCTGGGACGAGCTGGTCGCGCGCCTGCCCGCCGAGTGGGAGTTTCAGCGTCCGAACCTGATGGGCCACCGGTCTCTCGGCGCTGCCGCCGAAGCGGTGACCCGGCGCTCCCACCTGGTCGGCTATTCGATGGGCGGACGCCTCGCCCTGTGGATCGCGGCCCATCGCCCCGAGCTCGTGCTCTCGCTGACCACCATCGGCGCCCACGCCGGGCTGGCGCCGTCGGAGCGGGCGGCTCGCGCCGCCGCCGACGAGGCACTCGCCCAGCGGATCGAGCGCGAAGGCATCGAGTGGTTCGCGCGCTACTGGGCCGCGCAGCCGATGTTCGCGCGCCTGGCCGGCCGCGCCGACCTCGACGCAATGCGCCGCCGGCAGGACGCCGCCGCGGTGGCCGCAACCCTGCGCGGCCTGGGCCCGGCGGCGGTCGAACCGTTCTGGGACCGCCTGGGCGGGATCGAGGCGCCCGCGCTCTTCATCGCCGGGGCCGAGGACGGCCGCTATCCCGACCTGGCCCGAAGGCTGGCCCGGGCGGTGCCTCACGGGCGCGCCGAGGTCGTGCCGGGCGCCGGCCACGCCGTCCATCTGGAGCAACCCGACCAGGTGGCGCGGCTCTTGCGGTCTCACCTGTCCACCCGGTAGCGCTCGACCGCCGCCCAGTCCAGCTCTACCCCCAGCCCCGGCCCTTCGGGCAGCTCGAGGACAGGTCCCTCAGGGAAGCCCGCCACGACATCGGCCTCCAGCAGGCGGCGCGTCGCCAGGCCGCAGGCCAGCGGCTCGCGGGGCAGGGCGCAGGCGACGTGGAGGGCCGCGGCGATCCCGATCCCGGTCTCGTAGGCGGAGCCGATGGTGACCGGGCCGGTGGCCGCCGAGGCCAGCTCGAGGGCCGCCGCCGGCCCGCCGACCCGGGCCAGCTTGATCGCCAGCCCCGTGCCCTGGCGGGCGAGCCGGCAGGCCAGGTCGCGATCCGCCAGCGACTCGTCGGCGGCCAGGGTCACCCCGCCGGCGGCGGCCAGCGCCGCCCATTCGGCGGCGGGCGCGTCCGCCGGCAGGGGCTGCTCGACCAGTTCCAGGTGGAGGTGGTTGAGCGTGCTCAGGGCATTGGCGGCCCGGCGGCAGTTGAGGTCGAGGCGCAGCGCGGCCGCGGGCCCCGCCGCCCAGCGAGCGGCGCCTAGGCGCTCCAGGTCGAGCTCCCCGCCGGCGTTGGCCGCCTTCAGCTTGAAGGTGCCGAAGCCCTCGCCGCGCAACCGCTCGACCGACTCCGCGACGGCGTGCGGGCGCGCGTCCTCGACCAGCGCGGTGCACGCGATCCGCCGGCGGCGCACGCCGCCCAGCAGCTCGGCCAGGGGCACTCCCCGCTCGCGGGCCTCCAGGTCGAGGCGGGCCATGGCGACCGCGGCCTCGCGGTCGGGCGCCTCGCCCAGGCCCACCAGCCCGGCGCGCGCGGCCGTCGCCAGCACCGCGTCATAGACGCGTTCGCGCGTCATCGGGATCCGGATCGGAATCACCTCGACCTTCACGGGAGGAGAACCCCGACCACCCACAGCAGGGCGAAGGTGACCTCCAGCTCGGCGCAGCGCTTGAGCGCGCCTACCAGCACCCTGGCGTCGCGACCGGCCGACAGGCGGTACACGTAGAGGGCCAGCGGCGCCGCCAGCAAGGGCAGGCCGCGAACCCCGAGCGCGGCCAGAAATGCCGCCACCAGCAGGGCAGCCAGCAGCACCCGCGTCCGTCGCGGCCCCAGGCGCACGGCCAGCGTCCGCTTCCCCGCCTCGGCGTCGGTCTCGACGTCGCGCAGGTTGTTGAGGACCAGGATCGCGCAGGCCAGGCAGCCGGTGGCGATCCCACCCAGCCACGCCGGCAGGCCGACGCGACCCGCCTCGACGTACGTCGTGCCCAGGGTCGCGAAGAGGCCGAAGAAGACGAACACGAAAACCTCGCCCAGGCCGAGGTAGCCGTAGGGGCGCGGACCGCCCGTGTAGAGCCAGCCCGCCGCTACCGCCAGCCCGCCCGCGATCAGCAGCCGCCAGTCGACGGCCAGGCTCAGAACCAGGCCGGCCACGGCGGCGACCCCGAAGGCGGCGATGGCGGCGTTCCGCACGCTGGCCGGCGCCACCAGGCCCGAAGCCGCGGCCCGCACCGGGCCCCGGCGCCGAGGCGTGTCGGCGCCGCGCGCGAAGTCCGAGTAGTCGTTGGCGTAGTTCACGCCCAGCTGCATGGTGATGGCGACCACCAGCGCGGCCAGCCCGGGCAGGAGCCGCGCCCCGCCCTCGTGAACGGCCACGGCCGTCCCCACCAGCACCGGCGACACCGACGCCGCCAGGGTCGCCGGCCGCGCGGCCAGCCACCAAACGCGCGCCGGGCTAAGGGCGGCGGGGGAACCTGGAGAAGTCAGGCTTGCGCTTGTTGACGTAGGCGTCGCGGCCCTCCTGGGCCTCCTCGCTCATGTAGTAGAGGAGCGTGGCGTCCCCGGCCAGCTGCTGGATGCCCGCCAGCCCGTCGTCGGCGGCGTTCATGCCGGCCTTGATCATGCGCAGGGCCAGCGGGCTGTGCTCGAGCATGCGGCGCGCCCACTCCACGGTCTCTCGCTCGAGGTCGGCCAGCGGGACCACCTTGTTCACCAGCCCCATCCGCAGCGCCTCCTGCGCGTCGTACTGCTCGCACAGGAACCAGATCTCGCGGGCCTTCTTCTGGCCTACGATCCGGGCCAGCAGCCCCGAGCCGTAGCCGCCGTCGAAGCTGCCCACGCGGGGTCCGGTCTGCCCGAAGCGCGCGTTGTCGGCGGCGATCGTGAGGTCGCAGACCACGTGCAGCACGTGGCCGCCCCCGATGGCGTAGCCGGCGACCATGGCGACCACGGGCTTTGGTGTGCGCCGGATCTGGACCTGGAGGTCGAGCACGTTGAGCCTGCCCACGCCGGTGGGGTCCCGGTAGCCGTCGTCGCCCCGGATCCGCTGGTCGCCGCCGGAGCAGAAGGCCTCCTCCCCGGCGCCGGTCAGGATGATGACGCCGACCCCGGGGTCGTCGCGAGCCACGTTGAAGGCGTGGCTGAGCTCGAAGAGCGTCGTGGGGCGGAAGGCGTTGCGCACCTCCGGCCGGTTGATGGTGATCCGCGCGATGTTGCCGTCGAGGGTGTCGTAGAGGATGTCCTCGTACTCGCCCGCCCGCACCCAATCGTACAAGTCAGCACTCCTAGAGCGATTGCTAGTAACGTCCATGATGGTACTCCCATGGACTTGTTGGCAGAGCGCAGCCGGCGCGACGGGCCGCGGCGGGCGCTGGTAGACGCCGGCGCCGGCTTCTCTGTCAGCTGGCACGAGCTCGACGGCCTGGCCGGCGACTGGTGCCGCCGCTTCGAACGGCTCGGTCTGCGGCCCGGCGACCGGGTCGCGGTGCGGGAGCCGGCCGGGGTCCGCTTTGCCGCGCTGCTCTTCGCCTGCCTGCGCCAGGGCTGCGCCTTCGTGCCGCTGCCGGTGCGCTCCCCCGAGCCCGAGATCGCGCGCCTGCTCGACGGCTGCCGGCCGCGCGTCCTGGTCGAGGACGGCGAGCCCACGCTCCGCGAGGATGCGGTCGCCGGGACGGAGGACGAGGCCTGCCTGGTCTTCACGTCCGGCACCACGGGCCCGCCCAAGGGCGTCCCGCTCACCCTCGCCAACCTCCTTGCTTCGGCCGAGGGGTGCCAGGAGAGCCTGGCCTCCACGGCTCGAGACCGCTGGCTCCTGTGCCTGGCGCCGCACCACGTCGGCGGGCTGGCGATCTTCATCCGCGCCGCGGTGTCCAACCAGCCTCTCATCACGCGGCCCCGCTTCGACGAGGCGTGGGTACTCGAAGCGCTGGAGCGCGAGCACTGCACTCTGCTCTCGCTGGTGCCCACGATGCTGGTCCGGCTGCTCGACGCGGGGGGCCTGGAAGCGCTCAGGCGTGTGCGCGCGATCCTGCTGGGCGGCGCCCCGGCGCCTGCCGGCGACGTGCGCGTGTGGGCGCGTCTGGGCCTCAACGTCTGTCCCACCTACGGCCTGACCGAGACCGGCTCCCATGTCGCCACCGTGCCGCCCGGCGCCGCCGAGGAGCTGGCCGGCACGGCGGGCTTCCCGCATTCGCGGGCGACGATCGAGGTCGTCGACGGCCAGATCGTGGTCGGCGGGCCTGTCCTGTCTCCCGCCTTCGGCGGCCGCTACGCGACGGGCGACGCCGGCGAGCTGCGGGCCGACGGGGCGCTGGTCGTGAAGGGCCGCCTCGACGACGCCATCATCACCGGCGGCGAGAACGTGCAGCCCGCCGAGGTCGAGGAGGTGCTGCGCAGCCACCCCCGGGTGCGCGACGCCGCCGTCGTCGGGGTCCCGGATCCGACCTGGGGACGGGTGCTGGAAGCCCGCGTGGTCGCCGCCGGCGTGGAGGCCGCCGAGCTGAGCGATTTCGTGCGCGCCCGGCTGGCGTCGTTCAAGGTGCCGCGCCGGGTCGTCTTCGTCGACAGCCTGCCCCGCTCGGAAGGCGGCAAGCTGCTGCGGGGACAACTGTCCTAGCTCCTCCCCGCCCTGCGGGAGGGGGCCGCTCGACCCCTATCCCCTCCCGGTTGCGCCGGGAGAGTCAGCCAAGAAAGACTTTGATCTCGTCGATCGGGCCCGCGGCCAGCGTGCGGAAGGCCTCGGGGCCTTGGTCCAGCGGCCGCACCTCGCTGAGCGGGATCGCGGCCTTGCCAGCCGCCAGCCAGTCCAGCGCCTGCTGGAAGTCGCGGTCCGCGTAGCCGAAGACTCCCTGGACCCGCAGGTTGCCGCGGATGGCCCGGTGCCAGGGCAGCGCGGTCTCGTCCTCGTGGAGGCCGATGAAGACCGCGGTGCCGGCCGGGCCCAACAGCTCGACGGCCGCGCGCCGGGTGGCCGCCGAGCCGGCGGCGTCCACCGCGAGGTCGACGCCCGGCTTGACCCGCGCCACGTCGTCGACCGCCTCGGCCGCGCCCAGCGCCAGGGCGTGGCGGCGGCGCGTGGGATGGCGCTCGACCACGACGACCCTGGCGGCTCCCTGCAGGAGCGCCGCCTGCAGGCATGCGAGGCCGATGGTGCCCGCGCCGATCACGACCGCCGTGGCGGGCTCGCCGCCGGCCCGGCGGATGGCGTGGATGCCGTTGGCCAGCGGCTCCACCAGCGCGCCGGCCCGCGCGTCCATCCCCTCCGGCAGCGCGAACAGGCATCTCTCCGGGACAGCGCTCAGGCCGGCAAAGCCGCCCGGCGCGCCGATCCCGATCAGGTGGCGGTCCGGGCAGAGGTTGCGGTCGCCGGCCTGGCAGTGGGCGCAGCCGCCACAGCCTACGATCGGGTTCACCGCCACCCGGCGGCCCGTCCAGGCCGGGTCGGCGCCCGGACCGGCCTGGGTCACGACACCCGCGTACTCGTGGCCCATGACCAGCGGCGGCACCCGGTTCGACATCCGGCCCAGGTAGCCCTCGATCTCGGAGCCGCAGATGCCGGCCGCCTCGGTCCTGACCAGGACCTCGCCCGCACCCGGGTGAGGCTCGGCGACGTCCTGCACCTCCATGCGCTCGGGACCGAGCCAGACCAGTGCTCTCATGACGGCTGATTCTGGTCCGCGAAGAGCCGCCAGACCCCAACGCGTTCGAACCCGAGGCGCTCCAGGATCGGTCGTGACGAAGGCGCCGCCTGCACCGTGAGCCCAGCCGAGCCGGCCGCGCGGGCCAGGCGCAGCCGCTCCCAGACCGTGGCCCGGTACAGGCCGCGCCCGCGATACCCCGGCCGGCTGGCCCCGCCGTTGAGCTGCGTCCCCTGGGGAGTGATCCAGGCCCAACCAGCGGCCGCCGGCTCACCGCCGGCGCAGGCCAGCACCAGGTGGCGGTTCTGCGCCGGCTCGAGCTCCTCCCAGCGTGCCTCCAACCCAGGGACCACACCGCCACCGAAGGCCTCGGCCTGGATCTCGGCCGCCAGCCTGTAGGTGGCGAAGTCGCGGAGGCCGTCGAGGAAGGTGATCCCCGGCGCGGGCGGCTCGAGCTCGTGGGCGGCCGCCAGCACCATCACCGCGAGCTCGGGCATCGGCTCCAGGCCGAGCGCCAGCAGCCGCTCGGCCAGGTCGGCCGGCCTGGTGTCGGGGTCGAGGATCCAGGCGCAGGGCAGGCCCCGGGCGCCGAAAAAAGCCCGGCATTCGGCCACCAGCCCCGGCACGCGCTCGGTAGAGCTCCGCACCCTGCACACGCGGTTGGGGCCGGGGAGCGGGAAGTTGGGCTGGGCCTCCAGGATGCGCTCCGGCGTGCGGTCGACCAGCAGGCCACGGCGCTCGTGGCCGAAGGGCCGCACAGCGAACTCCTGCAGGCTCAACGACCCGGCGCCAGCGCCTCCAGCGCGCGCTGGTCGTCCCCGGCCACGGCCAGCACGGGGCAGCCCAGCCCGCCCGCCCAGTAGCGCTCGAGGCCGGCGCCGATGGCATCGACCGAGCCGGTCAGGGTGAGCTCGGCGACCATGGCGTCGGAGACCTGGCCAGGGGCCCCCGCGCGGTCCCCGGCCGCCCACCGCTCCTGGATGGCCTTGACCTCCTCGCCGAAGCCCTGCCGCGCCATCACGCGGGCGTAGAACGGCACCAGCGCGTAGGTGGTGATGTGGCGGCGGGCCTGCGCGCGGGCCGCGTCCTCCTCGCCGGGGATCACGGTGACGCGGCACATGGAATCCATGTCGCCCACGATCTCGCGCACCAACCCGGGCCCGACCATGAACAGGCAGATGCCGTCGGCCAGCTCCCGGGCGGCAGCGGCCATGCCCGCGCCGAGGGCGGCCATCCAGATCGCCGGCGGCTGGGCGGGCGGCCTGGCCAGCCGCATGCCCCCCACCTTCTCGCCTCGAAGCAGCGCGCGCACCGACTGCACCGACTCGCGCACGGCCGAAACCGGCCGGCCGAAGGGCACGCCCATCCACTGTTCCACCACCACCGGCGTCGAGGAGCCGATCCCCAACACGAAGCGGCCTGGCGCCAGCTCTGCCAGGGCCGCGGCGTGCATGCCCAACAGCCCGGGCGGCCGGAAGAAGACGGGCGCGATGGCCGTGCCCAGCCGCAGCCGGCCCGTGGTGGCGGCCGCCGCGGCCAGCGGCGTGAAGGCGTCGTAGTGGTTGATCTCGTACGACCAGAGGTCGGTGTACCCCAGCGCCTCGAGGCGAGCGGCCAGGGCCGGCACCTCGGACAGGGGCGAGCGCTCCCCTGGGATCGAGACGCCCAGCCGCCGGCCAGTCGTCATTGACGCCCGGAGGAGGTCAATCGGGGTCCCCGCGAAATCGCAGATTTCGTGCGGTGATCAGTTGATGCGCTTCTCGCGGCCCGCCCACTCGCGGTCGCGCAGCACGAACTTCTGGATCTTGCCGGTGGAGGTCTTGGGCAGCTCGCCGAACTCGACCGCCTTGGGCGCCTTGAAGCGCGCGAGCCGGGAGCGCACGTGCTCGATCAGCTCGGCTTCGGTTGCGGACTGCCCGGGCTTGAGCGTCACGAAGGCCTTGGGCACCTCGCCCCACTTCTCGTCGGGGATGGCGATCACCGCGCACTCCATCACCGCGGGGTGCGACGCGATCGCCTGCTCGACCTCGATCGTAGAGATGTTCTCGCCCCCCGAGATGATGATGTCCTTCTTGCGGTCGCGCAGCTCGATCTGCCCGTCCGCGTGCATCACGCCCACGTCGCCGCTGTGGAACCAGCCGCCCTGGAAGGCGATCTCGGTGGCTTCAGCGTTTTCGAAGTAGCCGTTCATCACGACGTTCCCGCGCATCACGACCTCGCCCATCGTTTCCGCGTCCGCGGGCACGTCGCGCATCGCATCGTCGACGATGCGCACCTCGCCCGCCACCAGGTTGGGATAACCCTGGCGCGCACGCGCGCTCGCGTCCGCGCCGGGCGCCGAGAGGTTGATGGTGAAGGGGCCGTAGGTCTCGGTCAGCCCGTAGACGTGCTCGAGCTGGAAGTTGAGGTCCTGCATGGTCGTGATGATGGTCGGCGAAGGCGGAGCACCCGCGGTGAACAGGCGCGCGGGCCGCTCCAGGCGTCCGGCGGCCGCGTCGTTGACGAGCATGATCAGCACTGTCGGCGCCGCGCAGAAATGCCACTCGCCATCGCTGCGCAGCAGGCTCCACACCTGCGCGGGGTCGATCTTGGGGATGCAGTAGTTGCGCGCGCCCACGGCGATGGTGGCCCAAGTGAAGCACCAACCGTTGCAGTGGAACATGGGCAGCGTCCACAGGTAGGTCGATCCGGCGTCGAGACGGTGGTCGACGGCCATCGCCAGCGCGTTCAGGTAAGCGCCGCGATGGTGGTACATGACGCCCTTGGGGCGGCCGGTGGTGCCCGAGGTGTAGTCGATGGCGATGGTCTCGTACTCGTCCTCCAGCCAGGACTCCACAGGCTCCTCCGAGCCCGTCTCCAGGAACGCCTCGAACTCGGTGGCGAGATCGATCCGGCGCACGCCGCTGGGGACGCGCGCCAGCGCAGGCTCCAGCTCGGGCGAGAAGAAGACCATGCGCGAGCCCGAGTGCTCGACGATGTACGCCACCTCGTCGGCGGAGAGCCGCGTGTTGATGGCGACGATCACGCCCCCCGCCTGCGGGATGCCGAAATGGGCGAGCAGCAGCGGCTCCGAGTTGACGGCCATGAACGCGATGCGGTCGCCCTTCTCGAGACCGGCCGCGCGCAGCGCATGCGCGAAGCGGCGCGCGCGTGCGCGCCATTCGGCGTAGGTCCAGCTGCGCTCGCCGTCGACCACCGCCACGCGCCGCGCGTGGACCATGCCCGAGCGCTCGAGGAAGTTGACCGGCGTCAGCTCCTCGCGATAAGGCAGTTGCTGCGCGGTCGTGCCTGCCGCTTTCTCGGTAACCGCCATCAGTTCACCCTCCTGTCACGGCCAGCCCAGGCTTGCTCGCGCAGCACGTACTTCTGGATCTTGCCGGTCGACGTCTTCGGCAGCTCGCCGAACTCGACCTCGCGCGGCGCTTTGTAGTGCGCGATGTGGGCGCGCACGTGATCGATCACGTCACGCTCGGTGAGCGAGCGACCGGGTTTCAGCGTCACGAACGCCTTCGGCACCTCGCCCCATTTCTGGTCGGGGATCGCGATCACCGCGGCTTCCAGCACGTCGGGATGCGACATCACCGCCTGCTCGACCTCGATCGTCGAGATGTTCTCGCCTCCCGAGATGATGATGTCCTTCTTGCGATCCCGGATGTCGATGTAGCCGTCGGTATGCATCGCGGCCACGTCGCCCGTGTGGAACCAGCCGCCGGCAAACGCGGTCGCGGTCGCCTCCTCGTCGCGGTAGTAGCCCTTCATGACCACGTTGCCGCGCAGCACGATCTCGCCCAGTGCCTGTGCATCGGCGGGCACGTCCTGCAGCTCTTCGTCCACCACGCGCTGAAGGCCGGCGGTGACGTGCGCGACGCCCTGGCGCGCCATGAAGCGCGCGCGCTCCTCGAGCGGCAGCTCGCTGACGCCCGGCTGCATGACGTTGAGCGTGAACGGACCGTACGACTCGGTGAGGCCGTACAGGTGCTGGATCTCGATGTTCAGCTCCTCCATCTGCGCGATCAGCGTGGGCGACGGCGGCGCGCCGCCGGTGCAGACGCGCACGCGCCGCTGCAGGGGCTGCGCGGCGGGGTCGTTGGCCAGCATGATCAGCACCGTCGGCGCCGCGTTGAAATGCGTCACGCCGTGCTCTGCGAGCAGGCGCCACACGTGCGGCGGGTCGACACGGGGCAGCGACACCGAGCAGGCGCCGGCCGCCGGCAAAGCCCAGGTGTGCACCCAACCGTTGCAGTGGAACATGGGCAGCGTCCACAGGCAGACGGAGTCCGCACGGAGGCGGTTCTCGAGCACCATGGCCAGTGCGTTCAGGTAGGCGCCGCGGTGGTGGTACACCACCCCTTTGGGGCGGCCGGTGGTCCCCGACGTGTAGTCGATCGCGATGGTGTCGTACTCGTCTTCCAGCCAGGACGCGACCGGGTCGGCAGAGCCCGTCTGCAGGAAGGCCTCGAACTCCGCATCGAGCGCGGTCCGGCGCGGCCCCGTGGGCGCACTCGCCAGCTGCGGCTCCAGCTCGCGCGAGAAGAACACGAAGCGGGCGCCGCTGTGCTCCAGGATGTAGGCGACCTCGGCCTCGTTCAGGCGTGTGTTGATGGCCACCAGCACGCCGCCGGCCTGGGGCACGGCCAGGTGCGCGAGCAGCAGCGGCTCACCGTTGAGGGCAAGGAAGGCGACGCGGTCGTCCTTCTTGAGGCCGGCGCGGCGCAGCGCGTGCGCGAAGTGCCGGGCCCGGGCGCGCCACTCGCCGTAGGTGAAACGGCGCCCGCCGTCGACCACCGCCACCCTATCGGCGTAGACAGCCCCGGAGCGCTCCAGGAAGGAAACGGGCGTCAGCTCCCGGCGGAAGGCGCTCACGATTCGATCCTAACCAGGCGCTTGGCCTTGAGCTCGGCCCGCGGCAGCGTGCCCGGCCCGACCTGACGCACGCCGATGCGGGCGCCCAGCGCTGCCCGCAGCTCCGACTCCAGCTGCGGGCCGGGGGCGACGCCGTCCACGCACTCGACCACCAGCGTCACCTCGTCCATCTGCCGCTCTCGCCGGTGCTCGATCACGAACTCGACCACCTCGGGATGGCGGCGGACGATCTCCTCCACCTGCGAGGGGTAGAGGTTGACACCGCGCACGGTGATCATGTCGTCGACCCGGCCCAGGATCCCGCCCACCAGCTTGGGGAAAGGGCTGCCGCAGGGACACGGGTCTCGGCTCACACGCACCCGGTCACCGGTGCGGTACCGGATCACGGGCGAGCCCCATCTGCCGAGGTTGGTGGCCACGAGCTCACCGTCAATCTCCTCGAAGATGAACTCCGACTCCACCAGGTGCAGGCCGTCGCGCACCGCGCAGCTGAAGCCGGTCGGCCCCAGCTCGGTCATCCCGCTGTGGTCCATGGCGTAGGCGCCGAACGCGCGGTCGATCGCATCGCGGGTGGCCGGGATGCTGGCGCCCGGCTCGCCGGCGTGGATGCTGACCCGAAGCGCCGACGCGGTCAGGTCGAGGCCGAGCGCGGTCGCGGTCTCGGCCAGGCGGAGCGCGTAGGTCGGCGTGCAGCAGAGGACGGTCGCGCCCAGCTCGAGGATCGCCCGGGCGCGCTGCTCGGTGCTCATGGCGCCACCCGAGATGGCCAGCGCACCGAGAGCCTCGGCGCCGGCGAAAGCCGACCAGAAGCCGATGAAGGGCCCGAACGAAAAGGCGAGCAGGATGCGATCGCGGCTGGTCACGCCAGCGGCGGGGTAGACGTGGCGCGCCCAGATCGTCCGCCACCAGTCCCAGGACTCGGCCGTGTCCAGCCAGCGCAGCGGCGCCTGGCCGCTCGAGCCTGAGGTCTGGTGGAGGCGCACGTAGTGGTCGAGGCCGAAGCTCAGGTTGGTGCCGAAGGGCGGCGTGGCCGCCTGGTCGGCGACCAGGTCGGCCTTGGTCGTGAAGGGCAGCCGCTCGAAGTCGTCCCAGCCGCGGACGTCGTGGAGGCGCTCACGGTAGAAGCGGTTGCCGCGCAGTACCTGGGGCAGCCCCTGGCGCAGCCGCTTCAGCTGGTCAGCGCGAGTGCTCTCCAGGGAAGAGGTGGACGATCTTGGCATAGTCCTCGGGCGTGTCGACGTCGTCCGGGCGACCGGTCGAGTGCACAGTATCGACCAACTCCGGACGCTTCTCGAGCAGCTGCCGGGCGCCCGCGTCGCCCTCCAGCGCCATCAGCTCCGGCCAGAGCGAGCGGTCGAGCAGGACGGGCGGCCGCCAATCCTCGCGGCGCCCGTCGTAGGAGGTCGCCACCGCCGGGCGCGCACCCTCGCGCCGCCAGGCCCTGAGGATGACCTCCACGGTCTTGGCGCCGATCAGGGGCTGGTCGCCGAGGAGGACCAGGGCCCCCGCCATGTCGTCGGGCACCGCGGTCAGGCCGACCCGGAGCGAGGAGGCCTGCCCGCTGGCGGCGTTCGGGTTTTCGACGCAGACGGCGGAGCTGGCGATCGCGTCCCGCACCTGCTGCTGCGCGTAGACGGCGATCACCCGGTGGCAGCCGCCCTCGGAGGCGGCCTCGATGACGTGGCAGACCAGCGGCTGGCCGCCGGCGTCCAGGAGCAGTTTGTTGTTGCCCATGCGCTTAGCCGACCCGGCCGCCAGCACCACGCCAGCGACCGGCAGCGCCCAGGCGGCCAGGCGGTCGAAGTGGGGCTTGTCCGAGCGCAGCCACTCGACCTCCGCGCCGGCCGTCATGCCGGCCTCGGCCAGCTCGCGCATGCGGGGCCCGTCCTCGCAGCAGACCAGGAGCCGGCGCCCCTGCAGGAGCCCCAGGTCCGGGACGTCGCCGGGGACCGGGCCGATGATGCCCAGCGCCCGGCAGTCCGGGCGGGCGTCGAGGTGCTCGAGCGCGTCGTCCAGCTCGCGGCCGCGCACCAGGAGGACGTGGGGGCCGTCGGGTTCCCGGTAGGTCCGATCGCGGAGCGGCAGGTCGAGGTCGCTCATCAGGAAGACGGCCATCGGGACCCGCGCAGGGTACTCTCATGGGCCGATGGGCCCGCGTCTGGGGTTGATCCTCGGCGTGCTGCTGGCCGCTGTCGCCGGCGTGCTGTTCGGGGTCCGCTCACTGGCCCCGGATCCGGCCGCGGTGAGCGGCCAGCTCGATCCCGCGGTCGTCCGCCAGCTGGCACAGGAAGGCGTGCACCTGGAGTCGCGCGCGGGGCAGGCGCGGGCCTGCGAGCTCGCGCAGAGGCTGCCCGATTGGGCTCATCAGGGACCGGTCACGGCCTGCCGCGGCGTCATCGGCGAAACCGCGGCGCGGGCCGTGGCCGGCCAGTATCGCCGGACGGTGGTGGGCGCCCTGCTGGCGGTCGCCACCGGCCCCTCCGGCCCCTTCGGGCTGCTGATGCGCGACCGCCTGGTCTGGGCGCTGGAGCTGGACCGCTACATCGGCAGCATGTACACGTGGGACTTCCTGCACCCTGGCTGCGGCCCGGGCCACATCCTCCTTTTCGTCGACGCTCGCAGCGGCCAGCCGGTGGGTGAGGTGGCCTGGGGCCGCCAGGCCGACGTCTTCAATTTCCGCTGCACATAATCGGGCGCATGCCCATCCTCGGCGCCCACGTGGAATCCTCCGGCGGGCTCCACCTCGCCTTCCCGCGCGCCGCCGCCCTGGGGGCGGTGTCGATCCAGTGCCACCCCACGCCGCCCGGCTTCTGGGGCTCTCCCAAGCTGGACGAGGAGCGGATCGCGAAGTTTCGGGAGGCCGCGGATGCGGCCGGCAACCCGCCCTTCTTCTTCCACGCCGTCTACCTCATCAACCTGGCCGGCGACGACGCCACCCTGCGCCAGCGCTCGGAGTCGACGCTGGCCGGCTACCTGGCGGCCGCCGACCAGCTGGGGATCACCGGGGTGATCTTCCACACCGGCAGCCACAAGGGGCAGGGCTTCGAGAAGGTGCTGCCCCAGATCCGGGAGCACCTGGTGCGGGTGATGGACCGGGCCAACCCCAAGAGCGCCCACCTGCTGATCGAGAACAACGCGGGCATGGGCGGCTGCGTGGGGGCGCGCTTCGAGGAGGTCAGGGCGCTGCTGGACGCCGTCGACGACCCCCGGGCAGGCGTCTGCTTCGACACCTGCCACGCCTTCGCCTCGGGCTACGACCTGCGCAGCGTGGAGACGGCGGACAAGACGCTGGACGAGTGGGAGCGCGTGGTGGGGATCGCCCGCCTGGAGGCGGTCCACGCCAACGACTCGGCGACCGGCCTGGGGTCCAACCGGGATCGGCACGCCAACATCGGGAAGGGTGCGATCGGGGACGCCGGGTTCCGCGCGCTGCTGCACGACAAGCGGCTGGCCGAGAAGCCGTTCATCCTCGAGGTGCCGGGGTCGGGGGACGGGCCGGACAAGGAGAACATGGACGAGCTCCGCCGTCTGGCGGAGTAGCCCCTACGCGGGCGGGGCAAGCCCCGCCCCTACGGCAGGTTTCAGATCCCTCATGAACCGGCCGGTCCCGCCGTGGCGGGCGGCGGTGATCTCGGCCATGATCCCCAGCGCGGTCTCCTCCGCCCCGCGGCCGCCCAGGTCGAGGCCGATGGGCCCGTGCACGGACGCCAGGTCGGCGTCTGAGAAGCCCTCCTCGCGCAGCGCGTCGAAGCGGTTGGCGTTGGTCTTGCTCGAGCCGATGGCTCCGACGTACCCGGCGCCCTTGCCCAGCACCGCGCGCAGGGCGGGCATGTCGAACTTGGGGTCGTGGGTCAGGATCACCACCGCCGTGGAGCGATCGATCGGGATCGTGGCCAGCGCCTCGTCCGGCCAGGCCACGATCACCTCGTCCGCCTCCGGGAAGCGCTCGGCGGTCGCGAACTTGGCCCGGGCGTCGACCACGGTCACCCGGTAGCCCATCAGCCTGGCCAGCCGGTGCAGCGGGATCGCGATGTGGATGGCGCCGATGATCACCATGTGCGCCAGGCGCGGGAAGGGCTCGACGAAGAGGTCGCCCTCGCGCCAGGGGAGGTCGCGGTTGGGAGCCTTCAGGAGCAGCGCCGGCTCGCCGTTGCGTAGGTCCGTCTCCATGTAGACGGGCTTGTTCTCGACCAGCTTCTCGGCCAGGCTGTCGTGGACCTCGCTGGCCTTGCTGATCAGGACCTGGATGTGCCCGCCGCAGGCCAGGCCCACCTCGAAGGCCGTCTCGTCGGCAACCCCGTAGTCGACCAGCTTGGCCTCGCCGGTCTCCAGCACCTTCTGGGCCTCCTCGAAGACCGCGCCCTCGATGCAACCGTTGGAGACCGAGCCCGCCATCCTACCGTCCGAGCTGACGATCATCTTGGAGCCGAGCGGGCGCGGGCTCGAGCCCCAGGTCTCGGTCACGGTCGCGATCGCGATGTCGACCTTGGGGACCTGCTGCCGCCAGGCCCGGTATTCGTCGAGTACTTCACGCATGGGTTTAAGTCTCCAACGCTAGCGGGCGCTCCCAGCGACGGGGGCGCCGATGCTTGTCTAAACCCGCCAGCAGGCGGCCCAATTCATCCAGCGCCTGCAGGTTGTGCGCGGCCAGGAAGTCGTCGGTGTGCGGCAGCGCCGCCTGCATGCCGCGCGTCAGCGGCTCGTAGCCCTCGGACCCCAGCAGCGGGTTGAGCCAGATCAGGCGGTGCGCGGTGCGGTGGAGCCGCGAGAGCTCGAGCTCCAGCTCGGTGGGGTCGCCGCGGTCCCAGCCGTCGCTGATGATGATCACCACCGCCCCGTGCCCGAGCACCCGCCGCGCCCAGCGACGGTTGAACTCGGCCAGCGCCTGGCCGATACGGGTGCCGCCGCTGAAGTCGTGGACCCGCTTGGTGACGTCCCGCAGAGCCCGATCCAGGTCGCGCTGGCGGAGCATGCGCGTGATCCGCGTCAGGCGGGTGGAGAAGACGAAGGTCTCCACCTCCTCGCGGCGGGCGATGGCGTGGGCGAAGATCAGGAGCAGGCGCGTGTACTTCTCCATCGAGCCGCTGACGTCGCAGATCAGCACGATCGGCCGCCGCCGCAGGCGCCGCTGCCGGTGGAGCAGGGAGACGATCTCGCCGCTGGTCCGGATCGAGCGCCGCGCGCTCCGGCGCAGGTCGACCGCACCCTGGCTGGAGGGGCGCAGGCGGCGCGTCTTGCGCTCGGCGATCCGCCAGGGCGCCTGCTGCAGGAGGCGCTTGACCTCCTCCGTCTCCTGCCAGGTCATGTCCTCGAAGTCCTTGCGCCGCAGCAGCTCCTGTGGGCTGTAGCCGGAGCTGCTGGCCGGCTGCTCGGAGCTGTCCTCGCGCGGCGCCTGGGAGGTGTTGAGGCCCAGCAGCTGCATCCAGGCCCGCACCTTGTCCGGCGGCAGCGGCAGCGACCGCGGCCGGCCCGGGATCGCGCCTCCCGCGACCACCCGTGGGTCGGGCGGCGCCCAGAAGATGTCGAAGGCGGCCTCGAAGACCGGCAGCTCCTCCTTGCGGCTGACGAAGACCGCGCGCAGCGCACTTCGGAAGTCGTCCGCGTGGCGGAGGTCGACGTGCCCGAGCGCGCGCGCGGCGTTGGTCAGGCGGCCGGGGCCGGCCTCCAGGCCCGCGTCATGCAGGAGCCGCGCGAAGGTGGCGAGACGCGGCAGGAGATCGCTGCGGACGCGCGGCTCAGCCACCGTCCGTACGTGACCGGGCGACGAGCTCCGGCAGCGACTCGCGCGCCCGCACCAGGTCCTCCTGGTACTTGAGCGCCGCGCCCAGAGTCGCGTCCACCAGCTGGGGGTCGATGCTGGTGGCGCCCAGGGCGGCCAAGGAGCGCGCCCAGTCGAGGGTTTCGGCCACGCCCGGCACCTTGTAGAGCTCCATCTCGCGCAGGTTCTGGACCAGCTGGGCCACCTCGCGGGCCAGGCCCTCGGCGGCCTCGGGGGCGCGCGCGCGCACGATCGCGATCTCCTTGTCGAGGCTCGGGTAGTCGATCCAGTGGTACAGGCACCGGCGCTTGAGGGCGTCGTGGACCTCGCGCGTGCGGTTGGAGGTGATGACCACGAAGGGCGGCTGGGTGGCGGTGATGGTGCCCAGCTCGGGGATCGAGATCTGGAAGTCGCTCAGGACCTCGAGCAGGAAGGCCTCGAACTCCTCGTCGGACCGATCGATCTCGTCGATCAGCAGGACCGGGGGCGCCGGGTCGTGGTTGTCGATGGCGTCCAGCAGGGGGCGCCGGAGCAGGAATTCCGGGCTGTAGATCTCCTTCTCCGCCGCCCGCGGGTCGGCCGACTCGTGAAGGAGCCGGATGTGCAGGAGCTGGCGCGGGTAGTTCCACTCGTAGACCGCGTGGGCGAGGTCGATGCCCTCATAGCACTGGAGGCGGATCAGGCGGGCGCCGAGGACGTCGGCCATGACCTTGGCGGCCTCGGTCTTGCCGACCCCGGCCTCGCCCTCGATGAAGAGCGGCTTGCCCAGCCGCAGCGAGAGGTAGATCGAGGTCGCCAGCGCCCGATCGCCGATGTAGCGGCGCTCCGCCAGCCGCGTCATCACGTCGTCGATGGACTGCGGCCCGGTGCCGTCGCGGCTCACAGCAGCTAAGGCTACCCGGCTCCCTAGCTCCGACACTTAGGTATCGAAATCGCGCATCCGCCGGCGGACGCCCGTGATCAGGGCCGGAAAGGGGGGCATCCGCCGGCGGATGCCCCCCTCAGCTCACTACTGGGACTGCTCGATGGCGCGCCGGGTGAGCACCCGCGCCAGGTGCTTCTTGTACTCGGGCGTGGCCCGGATGTCGCCGCTCGGGCTGAGCCCGTCGGATGCGTGCTCGGCGGCGTCCGTGGGCGAGGCCCCCTGGGCCAGCGCCTGCTCCACCGCCGTCGCCCGCACCGGCGTCGGCCCCACGTTGGTGAGGCCGATCCGCCAGCCCTGGTCGGTCTTCTGCGCGGCCGCGGCCACGATCGCCCAGTCGAAGAGGCGGCGCCGGAACTTGATGTATTTGTGCGGGCCGCTTTCCGCCGGGAAGACGATCTCGCACACCAGCTCGTCGTTCTCCAGCGGGGTCGTGAAGAGGTCCTGGAAGAACTCGCGCGCCGGGATGCGCCGCTTGTTGGTGACGATCTCCGCGTCGAGCATGACGCAGAGCGTCGGGTAGTCGCCGGCCGAATCGGCGTGCGCCACGACGCCGCCGATGGTGCCCATGTTGCGGACCTGGTTGTCGCCCACCTCGGAGGCGACCTCGGCCAGGATGGGCAGGTTCTGCTTGACCTCGGAGCTGTTGTGCAGCTCCACGTGGCGGGTCAGCGCGCCGATCCGGAGCTTGCCGTTCTCGCGGGCGATGTAGGACAGCTCCTTGACGTTGTTGATGTCGACCAGCGCCGAGGGCTGCGCCAGGCGCAGCCGCATCAGCGGGATCAGGCTGTGGCCGCCCGCCAGCACCTTGGCGTCCTCGCCGAACTTGGCCAGCAGCTCGGACGCCTCCTGCACCGAACCGGCACGCGCGTACTCGAACGCGGCGGGGATCACGCTGCACCTCCTTTGGAGCCGTCGCTGGACACCGCCTTGCTTCTGGCCTCCTGGATCTGCTTCCAGAGCCGGTCGGGTGTGGCCGGCATGTCGACGTGGTCGATGCCGAGCGGCCGCAGGGCATCGCAGATCGCGTTGATGATCGCGGCCGAGGCCGCGATGGTGCCCGCCTCGCCGATGCCCTTGACGCCCATGGCGTTGGTCGGCGAAGGGGTGACCGTCTTGTCCAGCACCATCTCTGGGATCTCGTTGGCGCTGGGCATTGCGTAATCGAGGAAGGTGGCCGATTTCAGCTGGCCGCTGTCGTCGTAGACCATCTCCTCGTACAGCGCCTGCCCGATCGCCTGGGCGACGCCGCCGTGGAGCTGGCCGTCCACGATCATCGGGTTGATGATCACGCCGCAGTCGTCGACCGCGACGTATTTCTGGATGTCGACGTGGCCGGTGTCGGGATCGACCTCGACCACGCACAGGTGGGTGCCGAAAGGCCAGACCAGGTTGGGCGGGTCGAAGTACGACGTCGCCTCCAGTCCCTGCTCCAGCCCCGGCGGCAGCGGGCCGAAGGACGCGAAGGCGATCTCGCCCATGACCTTCGACTTGTCGGGACTGCCCTTCACGTAGAAGCGCCCCTGGTCGAAGACGATGTCCTCCTCGGCCGCCTCCAGGACGTGGGCCGCCACCTTCTTCGCCTTTTCGACGATCTTCTGGCAGGACATGTAGATGGCCATGCCCCCCACGGCCAGGCTTCGCGAGCCGTAGGTTCCGAAGCCGAAGCCGGGGCCTTCGGCGGTGTCGCCGTGGTGGAGCTCCACCGACTCATAGGGCACCCCGAGCTGGTCGGCCACGATCTGGGAGAAGGTGGTGTCGTGGCCCTGGCCGTGGCTGTGGGTACCGACGTAGACGTTGACCGAGCCCGTGGGATGGAAGCGGATCTGCGACGACTCGGTGAGCCCCAGGCCGCCCGTCGCCGGCGCCATCGCCGCCGCCGGGCCGAACCCGCACAGCTCGATCCAGGTGGACAGGCCGATCCCGAGGTAGCGGCCCTGGCTCCGCAGCTGCGCCTGCCTTTCCCTGAGGTCCTGGTAGCCGGCAAGCTCCATCGCCTTGGTCAGCGCCTTGTCGTAGTCGCCGCTGTCGATCACGAAGCCGAAGTTCTGGGTGAACGGGAACTCGCCCGGCTGGACGAAGTTCTTGCGCCGCAGCTCGGCCGGGTCCATCTCGATCTCAGCCGCGAGCTTGTCCATCATCCGCTCGACCAGGTGGGTGGCCTCCGGCCGGCCCGCGCCCCGGTAGGCGTCGGTGGGGACCTTGTTCGTGAAGAGGCCGATCGAGCGCGCGGAGATGGCGGGCCACTTGTAGGCCCCGCCCGAGACGATGAGGGCGATCACCATGAAGGTGCAGAAGCCCATCGCGTAGCCGCCCACGTCGAGGGTCTGGGTGACCCGCATCCCGAGCAGCGTGCCGTCTTTCTTGGCCGCCACCTCGACGTCGTAGTACTGGCCGCGGCCCGCGTACGCGTTCTGCATCGACTCCGTCCGCGTCTCGTTCCACTTGACCGGGCGGTCCAGCTTCTTGGCCGCCGCGGCGACCAGGAAGTCCTCGGGGTAGGGATCGATCTTGGAGCCGAAGCCGCCGCCCACGTCGTGCGAGATGACGCGCACCTTGTGCTCGCCGAGGCCCAGCGTCAGGGCCATCGGGAGGCGGATCAGGTGCGGGTTCTGGGTCGACATCCAGACCGTGAGCTGGCCGTCGAACCGCGCCCACTCGGCCATCACCGCGCGGGTTTCCATCGGCACCGGCGCCAGCCGCTGCTGATAGATGCGCTCCTTGACCACCACCTCGGCCTTGCCGAAGGCGTCGTTGGTGGCGTCCCAGGGCACCAGCGTCAGGTCCCAGCAGACGTTGTCGGGCAGCTCGCTGCGCGCCTTGGCCGAGCCCGGCTGCAGGGCCGCCTCCAGGTCGCTGACCGCCGGCAGCTGCTCGTAATCGACCTCGATCAGCTGGGCCGCGTCGGCGGCCTGGGCCTTCGTCTCGGCCACCACCATGGCGACCGGGTCGCCCTGGTAGTGGACCTCGTCCTTGGCGAGGGGAAAGCGCTCGGGGACCTTCTTGTCCGGCGCCAGGCCGGGCGCAGCGCCCATCGGTCCCAGGATCACGCCTTCGAAGTCGCGCGCCGTCAGGACGGCCACCACGCCCGGCGCCTTGGTGGCGTCGGTGACGTCGATGCTCTTGATCCGAGCGTGCGCGTAGGGGCTGCGGACGAACACTGCATGCACCAGGCCGCTCCTGGTGAGGTCGTCGGTGTACCGCCCGTGCCCGGAGACCAACCGCGGGTCCTCGCGGCGATGGATCTTGGCTCCCACCAGCTGCGTTACTGACATGGCCTAGCTCCCGCTCGCGGGGGTGGCCACCGGCGTCTCCGCCGGCCGGGCCTGCCCCGACATGACCTGCGAGGCCGTCTTGACGGCCTTGATGATGTTCACGTACCCGGTGCAGCGGCAGAGGTTGCCCTCGAGACCCCTGCGGATCTCGTCCTCGGTCGGCGTCGGGTTGGTGTCCAGGAGGTACTTGGCGGCCATGATGAAGCCGGGCGTGCAGTAGCCGCACTGCAGGCCGTGCTCATCCCAGAAGGCTTGCTGGATCGGATGCAGATTGTCGCCGTCCGCGAGGCCTTCGATGGTCTCGATCTGCCGGCCCTCGGCCTGGACCGCGAACATGGTGCAGGACTTGACGGCTTTGCCGTCCACCAGCACCGTGCAGGCGCCGCACTGGCTGGTGTCGCAGCCCACGTGCGTGCCCGTGAGGCCGGCGACATCTCGGATGTAGTGGACGAGCAGGAGCCTGGCTTCGACTTCGTCTTCGCGGCCCCTCCCGTTGATGGTGGTTGCGACCTTGTGCTTCATCCGCACCTCCCGGTTGTTGGGTTGGAGACGGGATCACCCCAGACCAGACGAGCGTCGAATACGAGGCCAGTATATTTCGCGCTACCTTAGGGCGCAGGTTTCCTGATGCAGATCGAGAACCAATTCCAGGTGGCCGCGCCTCCGGACACCGTGTACGGCTTCCTCCTCGACATCAATCGCGTGGTCGGCTGCATGCCCGGCGCGGAGCTGTCCGAGGTGGTCGACCCGACCACTTTCAAGGGCAAGGTCAAGATCAAGGTCGGCCCCATCACGGTCGCTTACAACGGCACCGCCAGGATCGTCGAGAGGGACGAGTCCGCACGCGTGGCCAAGCTGGAAGCCAGCGGGCGCGAGACCACCGGGCCGGGCTCCGCCAACGCCACCGCAACCATGTCGGTGGTGGAGGACGGCGCCGGCTCCACGGTCAAGCTGCTCACCGACTTCACGGTCGCCGGCCGGGTCGCCAACTTCGGGCGCGGCGTCATGGAGGACGTGTCCCGGCGGCTGGTGGGCCAGATGGCGGACTGCATCAAGTCCAACCTCGAAGGTGAAGCTGCGGCTGCGGCAGCAACGCCTCCCCCCGCGTCGCGGGGGGAGGTTGGAGGGGGGCTCCAGACGCAAACCCAGGCCAAGCCGGTCAACGCCCTCAGCCTCTTCTTCCAGGTGCTCTGGGACCGCATCCGCCGCCTGTTCGGAGGCGGACGGGGCTGAGCGTCCTGACCAAGGCTCCCACGAAGCCGCGCTTCGAGCAGTACTTCGCCCTCCGCCGCTTCTACTTCCTCAACAACCTGGACTTCTCGCCGGACGGCGAGCACATCTCCTACAGCCACGACGGCTCCGGCCAGTTCAACCTCTGGGCCTCGCCCGTGGCCGGCGGCTGGCCGCGCCAGCTGACCAGCCAGGAGGAGGAGGCCGTCCGCCACCACGCCTGGACCAAGCACGGCTTCGTGTTCGAGCTCGACCGCCAAGGCGGCGAGCAGTGGCAGATCAACCTGCTGCCCGCCGAAGGCGGCTGGCCGCGCCCGGTCACCGACCGCCAGGACGTGCAGTACTCGGTCGGCCCGGTGTCCGACGACGGGGAGCGGATGCTGATGTCGGGCAACCAGGAGCGCCCCACCGACGTGAGCCTCTACGAGCTGCACGTCGCCGAGGGCGAGTACAGCCTGGTGCTGGACGCCGAGGAGGGCAAGTTCTACGCAGCGGCCTGGCACCCCGACGGCCGCCAGGCCGCCGTCATCGACCTGATCGGCAACACCGACCAGCACGTCCACGTGCTGGAGGTCGACAGCGGCAAGCGCCGCGACCTGACCCCCCACGCCGGCGAGCAGCTGAACCTGGCGATCGGCTTCAGCGCCGACGGAGGCCGTCTCTACAGCCTCACCGACCGCGACCACGACCAGCACTACCTCGAGGAGATCGATCTGCAGACCGGCGAGCGCCGGCCCCTGGTCCAGCTCGAATGGGGCATCGAGAACGCGGCCATCTCGGCCGACCGCACGACCCTCGCCTACACGGTCAATGCCGACGGCTACTCCCGCTTCCACGCCCGCGACCTGGAGACCGGCCGGGAGGTCGAGTTCCCGAGGATGCCGGCGGGCGTCTGTATGCAGTTCGCCGTCTCCCGCGACGGCCGCCGCGTGGCTGCCCTGGTCGGCACCGGCACCCGCACCTTCGACGTCTATGTCGCCGACCTCCAGCGCCAGACGGTGACGCGCGTCACCGACAGCTTCCTGGGCGGCATCGCCGAGGAGGACCTGGTCGAGCCCGACCTGGTCCACTACCCGACCTTCGACGGCCGCCAGGTGCCGGCCTGGCTGTACCGGCCGCCCGAGGCCTCCGGCCGCGTGCCCGTCCTGCTCTCCATCCATGGCGGGCCCGAGTCGCAGGAGCGCACCCAGGTCACGCGCAGCTCGCCCTTCTACCAGTACCTCTTGAGCCGTGGGGTCGCCATCCTGGCTCCCAACATCCGCGGCAGCACCGGCTACGGCATGGCCTACCAGAAGCTGATCCACCGGGATTGGGGCGGCGGCGAGCTCGAAGACATCGAGCACGCGGCGCGCTGGCTGCGCGCGCAGGACTGGGTCGACCCCGACCGGATCGCGGTCTACGGCGCCTCGTTCGGCGGCTTCGCGACGCTTTCGGCGATGACCCGCTTGCCCGAGTACTGGCGCTGCGGGATCGACCTGGTGGGGCCGGCCAACCTGGTCACGTTCGCCCGGGCGGTGCCGCCGCACTGGCGGTCCTCGATGAAGAAGTGGGTCGGCGACCCGGACGAGGACGCCGAGCTGCTGATGCAGCGCTCGCCCATCACCTACGTGGAGGACGTGCGCGCGCCGCTGCTGGTGCTGCAGGGCGCGCACGATCCACGCGTGGTGAAGCCCGAGTCCGACCAGATGGTCGAGAGGCTGCGCTCGCTGGGCCGCGAGGTCGAGTACCACGTCTTCGACGACGAGGGCCACGACTTCAGCAAGCGCGCCAACCAGCTCCAGGCCTACCGGATCATCGCCCGCTTCCTCTTCAAGCACTTCAACCTGCCCGTTAACGAATGACGGCCGAGGAGGCTCGCGCCCGGGCGCGCGAGCTGGCCCACCTCAACGCCTTCATCTCGCTGACCCAGGAGCAGGGTCCGGGGCCCGCGGTGGCGGTCAAGGACCTGGTCGACGTGCGCGGGACCGTGACCACGGCGGGCGGCGTCATCCTGCCCCCGGTGCCGGCCGAGCGCGACGCGCCGGTGATCACGCGCGTGCGCGCCTCGGGCGCGGTCGTCATGGGCAAGGCCGCCCTGCACGAGTTCGCGTACGGGGCCACCAGCAACAACCCGCACTACGGGCCGGTGCGCAACCCGCACGACCCGGACCGGGTGGCCGGCGGCTCCTCGGGCGGGTCGGCGGTCGCCGTGGCCACCGGCATGTGCGACTGGGCGCTGGGCTCCGACACCGGCGGCTCGATCCGGATCCCGGCCTCCTTCTGCGGCGTGGTCGGCTTCAAGCCGACGCTGGGCACCGTCGGGACCGAGGGCGTGATCCCGCTCAGCCGCACGCTGGACACGCTGGGCCCGCTGGCGCCCGACGTCACCACCGCCGCCCACGCCCTGGAGGCGATGAGCACGCTGCGCGACCTGGTGCCGGAGCGGCCGCGTCCGCTGGGGCGGTTCCGGCTGGCGACGCCGCGCGGCTGGGCCGGCCAGCTGAAGCTCGACGTCACCACCGCGGAGGCCTGGGCGCGGGTGTCGGCGGAGCTGCCCGAGGTGGACTTCCCGAACCGGGCTCGGATGCACGACGCCGGGCTCACGATCCTGCTCGTGGAGGCGTTCGACTACCACCAGCGCTGGGTCGAGGAGGTGCCGGAGAAGTACGGCGCGGACGTGCTGGCGTTGCTGAGGCAGGGCTCCCAGGTGCCCCGCGCCGAGTACCTGGCCGCGCTGCTCGAGCAGGCGCGCGTGCGCGCGGACGCCGAGGACGCCATGCGCGAGCTGGACGCCGTGGTGCTGCCGGTCACGCCGTACATCGCGCCGCTGATCGGGCAGCAGCTGGAGCGGGGCACCCTGCTCGGCTTCACGCGTCCCTTCAACACCAGCGGCCACCCCGTGATCGCGCTGCCCGCGCCGACCGGGGGCTTGCCGGTGGGCATCCAGGTCGTGGGCCGCTTCGGGCGCGAGCGGGGCCTGGTCGAGGTGGCGCTGGCCCTGGAGGCCGCATGGCGTCGGGCCTGAGCAGCAAGGAGATCTTCGCCGGCGTCTTCAGCCGGCACGCCGAGGCCTACCGCGATCGTGTCATGGGCCTCAGCGACCCGCGCGAGCACCGCGGCCGCTACGCCGTCGTGGAGGCGATTTCCGCCCGGCCTGGCGACCGGGTTCTCGACCTGGCCTGCGGGCCGGGAGTGCTGACGCTCCCGCTGGCGGAGGCGGTCGGGCCCGGGGGCCGGGTGGTCGCCGTCGACCTGGCCGAGGGCATGCTGGAGCTGCTGCGCCAGGCGGCCCCGCCGCAGGTCGAGGTCCGCCGGATGGACATCGAGGAGCTGGAGTTCCCCGACGCCTCCTTCGACGCGGTCGCCTGCGGGCACGGCCTGCAGTTCTGCCCCAACCTGCTGCGGGCGCTCTGGCAGGCGCGGCGGGTGCTGCGCGCGGGCGGCGTCTTCGCGGCCAGCCTGCCCGCTCGCTCGCACGCCGGTGAGGCCGCCAACCTCATGCAGGAGGCGCTGGCCGCGCTCCCGGAGCCGCCCGGCACGCCGGACCGCACCGCGACCGTCGAGTGCCTGCAGGACCCCGAGCGCGCCCGCTCGGCGCTGCGGGCGGCGGGCTTTCGCGAGGCCGAGGTGCGCCATTTCGAAGAGACGATCCACTACGAGAGCCCGGAGGACCTGGTCGCCAAGGCCTGCGGCTGGTGGGCCTTCGCGTGGCGCCTGGAAGCGGTCGGCGAGGAGGAGCGGCAGCGCGTGCGGCAGCGCGCGGTGGAGGTGGTGCGGGCGAAGGCCGGCGACGGCCGGATCGAGCTCCCGGGCGCCACTCAGGTGCTGATCGCCAGAAGGTGACGCTCGATCTCGACCGCGCTTACCAGGTCATCTCCACAGCCCGCCAGATGGATGAACGCATGTGGCGGCTGGCTCGGTCCGGGCGGGCCCACTTTGCGGTGCCGTGTTCCGGCCACGAGGCGATCGGCGCCGGCTACGGGCTGGCGCTGCGGGCCGGCCACGACTTCGTGGCGCCGCACTACCGCGACCTCGCGGCCATGCTGGCGATCGGCCTGACGCCCCGCGAAGTCTTCCTCCACTTCTTCGCCCGCCGGGACGACCCCTGCGCGCACGGCCGCCAGCCCTACGCGCACTGGGGCTCGCGCGCGCACGGCGTGGTCAGCCTGCAGGGGCCGCAGCCGAACCACGTGACACACGGCGTCGGAGTGGCCTGGGGTTCGCGGCTGCTCGGGACCGACCAGGTGACCTGGATCGCCTTCGGCGACGGCGGCGCCCAGAAGGGCGAGGTGCACGAGGCCATGAACATCGCCGCCATCCACAAGCTGCCCGTCGTCTTCTGCGTGGAGAACAACTTCTACACGCAGTCGGTGCCGTCACGCCTGGAATCGTCGCGGCCCGACATCGGCGCCCGGGCCGCGGCCTACGGGATTCCCGGCGAATCCGTCGACGGCATGGAAGTGGAGGCGGTGCACGAGGCCGCGCTGCGCGCGATCGCGCGGGCCCGGGCGGGTGAGGGCGCCACCTTCCTCGAAGCCCGCTGCTACCGCTTCCTGCCCAACACCTCCAACGACGACGACACCCGCTACCGCCCGCGCGAGGAGGTCGAGGAGGCGCGCCTGCGCGACCCGCTGGCGCTGCTGCGGCAAAAGCTGGACGCCGCACGCGCGGATGCGATCGACGAGGAGGCGATGACCCTCGCCGCGGAGGCCGCGGAGTGGGCTGAGGCGCAGCCCGAGGGCGACCCTGAGGAGATGTTTGAGCACACGTACGCTCTCTCTTCTTGAGGCCGTCCGCGAGGCGCTCGCGGAAGAGATGGCGCGCGACCCACGCGTGGTGCTCCTGGGCGAGGACATCGGGCTCCTGGGCGGCGTCTTCCGGGCGACCGACGGCCTGCTCGACCGCTTCGGCCCCGAGCGCGTCATCGACACCCCGATGGCGGAGACAGCGATCGCGGGCATCGCCATGGGCCTGGCCATGCGCGGCCTGCGCCCGGTGGCCGAGATCCAGTTCGCCGACTTCATGCACTCGGCGATGGACCACATCGTGGGCGAGGCCGCCAAGCTGCGCTACCGGACCGGCGGCGACTGGACGGCGCCGATGGTCGTGCGCACGGCTTACGGCGGCGGCTTCCGGGGCGGGCCCTACCACTCGCAGAGCATCGAGGCCTTCTACAGCCACGTCCCCGGCTTGAAGGTGCTGGCGCCCTCCTTCCCCGACGACGCCAAGGGCATGCTCACGGCCGCGATCCGGGACCTCGACCCCGTGCTGTTCCTCGAGCACAAGCGCACCTACCGGGCGATCACGGGGCCGGTGCCCGAGGGCGAGCACGTGGTCGACGACGGGCGCCTGCGGGTGGCGCGGGCCGGCGACGCGCTGACGATCGTGGGCTGGGGGATGATGCTGCACGAGGCGCTGGCCGCGGCCGAGGAGCTGGCGGCCGAGGGCGTGGAGGCCGAGGTGCTGGACCTGCGCTGGCTGCTGCCGCTCGACCGCGAGGGCCTGCTCGACTCCTTGCGCCGCACCGGTCGTTTGCTGGTCGTGCACGAGGACACCCTGACCATGGGCCTGGGCGCCGAGCTGTGCGCGCTGGCCGCCGAGGCAGGCGTGCTGCGGGCGCCCCCAGTGCGGGTGGCGATGCCCGACATCGGCGGCATCCCGGTCGCCGACCGGATGGAGGACGCGGCGATCCCCGACCGGCGCCAGGTGGTTGCGGCGGCAAGGAGGCTGTTGGAGAAGTCCCCCTCCCCAACGGGGAGGGTTGGGGTGGGGGAAGCGTATGACCCCACCATCCCCGAAGCCGCCAGCGTGGTCGAGGTCCGGATGGGCGAGGCCCACCTGGAGGCCGTCCTGGCCGCGGTCGCCGAAGCCTGCCGCGCGGTCCCCCAGTGCAACGCCACCTTCACCTGGGACGAGATCCGGCTCCACGACCAGGTCAGCGTCGACCTCGACCTCGGCCCCCTCTCCCCCGCCCGCGGCGGCGGCACCTTCACGCTCGTCGACTATGGCCCGGCGGGCTCGCTCCTGGGCCTGCCCGCCGTGCGCCCGGGCCAGACCGCCACCCTGCGCGTGGGCGCCGTGCGCGAAGGCCGCGCCTACCTGGCCCTTTCAGTCGACCACCGGGCGGTGGACGGGGCCGACGCCGGCCGCTTCCTGGCCACGCTCAAGGGGCGCCTGGAGGCCTAGATGCCTCCGGCTGCGGCGACCCTGCGCCTGCTCGCCTTCGCGGTGCCGGCCGGCCTCGCGCTCTCGGGGATCCAGCCCTTGCTCGCGGCCCTGGCCCGCGGGGTCGCCGCCGGCTGGGCCCTCAGCCTGAGCGTGCCGGCGCTGCTGGTGGCGCTGGCCGTGGTCCTGGCCGACCGCCTCAGCGACCGCGAGGGCTCACCGCCCTGGTACAGCGCCTGGGCGCTGCTGCCCGGCGCCTTCCTGCTCGCGGGGGCCGCCTCGATGTGCATCTTCGGGGCGCTGGTAGAGGCGCCGTCCGTGCGGGGCCTGGAGTGGGCGCTGCTCGTGGTGGGCGGCCTGGCCTGGACCCCGGCCCTGGTCTGGGTGCGCCTTCGGTCTACGTCGTCTCAGTGACCTTGCGCAGGCCGCGCGGGCGGTCGGGGTCCAGGCCCCGCCGCGCGGCGAGGGCCTGCGCGAACAGCTGACCCGCGACCGCGAAAGGGATCGGCGTCAGCGACTCGGGGAGACCCGTCTTCACACGCACGGCGCGCGGCCCAGGGCTCAGGCGGTCGCCGATCCGGAGCACGCCGGCGCCCTGAGCGTCGAGGCGGCGGCCCAGGCGGCGCATGTCGGCCAGCGCCGGGCCGGCGGCCTCCAGCAGCAGCACAGGCAGCTCGGAGTCCACCGCCGCGATCGGTCCGTGCATGAAGTCGGCCACCGAGCGGGCCTCGGCCAGCAGGTAGGAGGTCTCGGTCACCTTGAGCGCCACCTCCTGGGCGGTGGCCAGGTGGTAGCCGCGCCCGATCACGGCCAGCCGGCGGCCTTCCACGAGGCCGGCCAGGCGGCCGGCGCCGCTCTCCAGCGCCGCCGACACCGCGCAGGGCACCGCCTCGATCGCGGCCCGGAACCCGGGCTCCGGGTCGAGCGCCCAGGAAAGCATGGCCAGCCCGAGCAGGCTCGCGGTGTAGGTCTTCGACGCGGGCACGCTGAGCTCGCGCCCGGCGCCCATCGGCATGACCACCTCGGCAGCCCGGCCCAGCCGCGAGCGCGGCTCGTTGACCAGCGCGAAGGCGGGCCGGCCCTGACGGCGCGCCTCCTCGACCACGGCTGAGACGTCCGGCGAGGCGCCGGACTGGCTGATCGCCAGCACGGCCAGCCCGTCGAGGCGGGGCGGGCTGGCGTAGAGCGTGAAGGCCGAGGGCGCCGCCAGCGCCACCGGCAGCCGGTTGCGGATCTCGAACAGGTACTTGGCGTAGGTCGCGGCGTGGTCGGAGCTGCCGCGGGCGGCCAGCACCAGCGCCGCCGGGCGGGCCCGGCGCAGGCGCCCGGCGACCTCTTCGACCTCGGCCCAGCCGGCCTCCAGCCGCCGGGCCAGCACCTCCGGCTGGGACCGGATCTCGTCCAGGAAGACGCTGGTCATCTCAGTCCGGCGGGCAGACCTGGCCGCCGACCAGCGTCAGCCGCACCCGTAGGTCGGGGTCGAGCACCACCAGGTCGGCCGGCAGGCCGGCGGCGATCCGGCCGACACGCCGCTCGCCCAGCGCCCGGGCCGGGGTCAGCGTCGCCATCTCGACCACCTCGCGCAGGCCTATCCCCAGGCCGGCCAGGACCCGGACCATGCCGTCCATGGTGGCCAGGCTGCCGGCCAGGGTGCCGTCCTCCCGGCGCACCGTGCGCCCGTCGGAGAGGATCTGCTCGCCCCCCAGCAGGTGGCTGCCGGGCGGTGCGCCGGCGGCCGTGGTCTGGTCGGTGGTGAGGGCGATCCCGCGGGGACCCTTCATGCGGATCGCCAGGGCCATCGCCAGCGGGTGCACGTGCTCACCGTCGGCGATCAGCCCGAGGGTCGGCCGCGGGTCCAGCAGGGCGGCACCCGGCAGCCCGGGCTGCCGCTGCTTGAAGGGCGACATGGCGTTGAAGAGATGGGTCACGAACCGGGCGCCCGCCGCGAACCCCGCCTGCGCTTCCTCGGCGCTGGCGGCCGAATGGCCCAGGGAGACCAGCACCCCGGCTCCATGCAGGCGGGCGACGGCATCCAGCGCGCCCGGCAGCTCGGGCGCGATGGTCGTCATCCGCGGAGCCGCCGCCAGCACCTCGGAGACCCGCACGGGCGTGGGCTCCAGCATCTCGGAGGGGTCGTGGGCGCCGGCGTGGCGGGGGCTGAGGAAGGGCCCTTCCAGGTGTGCGCCCAGGATCCGGGCCCCGCGCGACCTGGCCCTGGAGGCGGCCTCGACGAAGGTCCGGCCCTCGGCCAGCGGGCGCGAGATCAGCGTCGGCATGAAGGCGGTCACGCCGGTGGCCGTGAGCGCCGCCGAGATGCGCTCCATGGCTTCGACGCCCTCGGTCACGTCGTAGCCGGCGAAGCCGTTGACCTGGAGGTCGACGAAGCCGGGGGCCACCACGTCGCCGGGCCGGGTGAGCAGCTCGGCATCTGCGACCCGGTGCCGGCCGGCCCGCACCCAGGCCACCTGCCCATCCTCGACCAGCACCGTGGCCAGGTCGTGGCTGCGGGCAGGCGTGAGCACACGCCCTTGCAGCAGGAGGCGCGTCATAGGCCCAGCACCTCGCGCGCGGCCTCGGCGTTCGGCCGCGCGGCGCCGTAGGTGGCCACGTAGCCGCGGGCGCGCGGGCGCAGGACGGGCGTGCCCATCTCGACCACGACCGCCTCCGGGTGCGCCTCCACGATCTCCTGCTCCCAGCGGTGCCGGTGGAGGTCGCGGACCACGAGCACCAGCGGGCGCCCGTCTGCAGACTCCAACGGAACCTCGCCGCCGAGGCCCCACGGCACCGGCCCGGCGGCCCAGGAGGCGGGCGGCTCGAGCTTGACCACCGCGGCCCTGGGCCCGACCCGCACCTCGCCTTCGACGCGCAGGGCGCGCCGGGCGGCTTCGACGCCGCTGCCGGCAGGCACGGGCGGCCTTGTCGAACGCCCCGCGGCGGACCAGCGCGCGGCCAGGCGCACGCGCCCGGCCGCCTCCGCCAGCCGGCCTTCCGGCACCACCGCCAGAGCGGCCGTGAGCTCGACCAGGTCGGCCTCGGTGCGCGGGGTACCCCCCAGGCAGAGTGCGTCGACCCCGGCCACCAGCGCCTCGGCGGGCGCGCCCGCCCGCTCGGCGATGGCGCGCATGTCCATGCCGTCGCTGACCACCAGGCCGTCGAAGCCGAGCCGGCCGCGCAGGAGGCCGCTGACCAGGCGCCGGCTCAGCGTGGCCGGCAGCGAGTCATAATCCGGGGCGACCGCGTGGGCCGGCATCACGGCCTGGGCGCCGGCCGCGATGGCCGCCGCGAAGGGCGCCAGGTCGACGTGGTCCAGCACCGGCATCTCGACGTGGGAGTCGGCGCGGGTGGCGCCGTGGCCGGGGAAGTGCTTGGCGCAGGCGGCCACGCCCTGGGCCTGCAGGCCGCGCACGAAGGCGGCCGTGTGCTCGGCGACCAGCGCAGGGTCGGAGCCGAAGGAGCGGACGCCTACGATCGGGTTCTGGGGGTCGGCGTTGACGTCGGCCACGGGCGCCAGGTCGAGGTCGATGCCGAGGGCGGCCAGGCGCCCGCCGATCTCGGCCGCCACCCGCTCGGTGAGCGCCGGGTCGCCGGCCGCGCCCAGGGCCAGGTTGCCTGGCGTGCTGCTGCCGGTCGTCGCGTCCAGGCGGGTGACGTCGCCGCCCTCCTCGTCGATCGCCACCAGCACGTCCTCGCGCTCAGCCCGCAAGGACATCACCAGCCCGGCCACCTGCTCGGGCGAGCGGACGTTGCGCGCGAAGAGGACGACACCGCCCAGGCCGTCGGCCACCGCGCGCCGCAGCCACTCGGGCGCCGAAAGGCCGTCGAAACCGGGCAGCAGCACACCCAGAGCGCTGCTCATCCCTTCACCGCACCCGCCGTCAGCCCGGACGCGATGTAGCGCTGCAGGGCCAGGAAGAAGACCACCACGGGCAGGCCGGTCAGCGTGGCGCCGGCCATCAGGCCGCCCCAGTCGGTGCCGTGGCTGGTCGTGAAGGAGGCCAGCCACACCGTCAGCGTCTGGTGGGCGCCGCTGCGCAGCAGCACATACGCGATCAGGTACTCGTTCCAGGCCTGGATGAACGCGTAGACCGAGGTCGCGACCAGTCCCGGCGCCACCAGCGGGAAGACGATCCGGAAGAAGGCGCCGGTGCGCGAGCACCCATCGGTCATGGCCTGCTCCTCCATCTCCACCGGGACGTTGACGATGAAGCCGCGCAGCGTCCAGGTCATGAAGGGCAGCACGAAGGCCAGGTAGGTGAGCACCACCGCGAGCAGGGTGTCGACCAGCTCCAGCGAGTCATAGAACAGGAAGATCGGGATCACCAGCGCCGAGAGCGGCACCATCTGGATCCCGATCAGCATCGCCAGCACCGCGGCCCGGCCCCGGAAGCGGAAGCGGGCCACCGCCAGCGCGGCCAGGAAGGCCAGGCCGACCGAGACCAGGACGGTGGCGCTCACGATCAGGATGCTGTTGAGCACGTCGTTCCAGAAGAAGGGCTGGGCGATCGCGCCCGCGAAGTTGTCCAGGGTGGGGCGCAGCGGCACCCAGACCGGCGTCAGCGTGAGGATGTCGCGGCCCGGCTTGAAGGCGGTGGTGACCATCCAGTAGATCGGGAAGATCATCAGGAGGAAGAACAGCACCGCCACCGCATCCCAGCCGATGCGGCGCAGCTCGCGCGCGCTCAAGACGCTTCCTCGCCCAGCTGGCCCATGTAGTGGCGCACGTACCCCGAGGTGGCGCCGGCCAGGAGCACGACCAGGATCACGGCCAGGGCCGCCCCCAGCCCGTACTGGGTGACCCGGAACGACTCGCTGAAGCTGTAGATGCCGAGCAGGAAGTAGTCGGCGGCCGGGCGCTGGTTGAGCATGATCCAGACCTGGTCGAAGACCTTGAAGTCCCAGATCGTGGAGAGCGTGGCCAGGATCACGAACACCGGCCGCAGGATCGGCGCCACCACGAACCAGAACACGTAGAGCGGGTTGGCGCCGTCGACCTCGGCGGCTTCGATCAGGTCGCGAGGAACCTGCGACAGCCCGGCGCTGAGCGTGATCACGACGAAGGGCAGCGCGCCCCACACCACCACCACGGTGATCACGGCGAAGCCTTGCAGCGGGTTGGCGAACCAGTTGTGGTGGATGTAGTCGCCGAAGCCGATGTGCGTCAGCAGCCAGTTGATGACGCCGAACTCGAAGTCGAACATCCACTGCCAGAGGTCGACCGCGACCACCACCGGCGTCGCCCAGACCAGTACCAGCCCCGCCGTGACGAGTACCCGCACCGGCCGGTGCACACGCTCCAGGAGCAGCGCGATCAGGGTGCCGACGACCATGGTCAGCGCCACGTTCACGGCCGCGAAGGCCGCTGTGCGCAGCACCACCTTCCAGAAGAAGCCGTCGCGGAGCGCGGTCGCGTAGTTGTCGAGGCCGACCCACTCCCCGGAGTGGGCGATCAGCTGGCGCAGGCCGTAGTGCTGGAAGGAGAGCGCCAGCAGCGAGGCCAGCGGGTAGAGCAGCACCCCGGCCAGCACCAGCAGTGCCGGCGCGAGCAAGAAGTAGGGCGTGGCTCCCGCACTGGGGCGCCACGCCCACGGACGGAGGAGAGTGCTCTTGGCGAGGCGGCCGTGGCCGGCGGCCGCGGCCGCGCTCGCGGGGTTCATCAGCTCTTGGCGTTCAGGATCTGAGCGACCTGGGAGCTGGCCGCCGAGGTGGCGGCGGGAATCGTCTGCTTGCCCGTGAAGATCGTGACCAGCATGTCCTGGAGGACGTTGGCCGACTCCACGTTCGCCCAGTTGGGCGAGTTGGGAACGAAGCGGCTGTTCTTGGCCGCGGTCGCGAAGGTACCCAGCAGCGGGTTGTTGGCGTTGAGGTCGAGCAGCGTGGTGTTGTTGGGGATGACCTGGCCCACGGTCGCCATCTGGGTCTGGAACTTGACGCCCGCCAGCAGCTTCACCCACTCCTGCGCCAGGCCTTGCATCTTGCTCTTCGCGGAGATGCCGAGGTCGGATCCGCCCAGGAAGACGGGCGCGGTCTTGCCCGCGGTGTGGCTGGGGATCGGGAACACGCCCAGCTTGTCCTTCAGAGAGGGGTCGCCCACCTTCGGGTCGATGACCTGGCCGACCTCCCAGCCGTTGGCGATGATCATGGCGATGTGGCCCTGCGCGAACGCTTGGTCCTGCTTGGCCTCGTCGCCCGTCTTGTCGGCGCGCGAGAGCTTGTCCACGAGACCCTTGAGCGTCGTCAGGCCCTGCTGAGCCTGGGAGCTGTCGAGGCTGCCCTTCCACTGCCCACCGCTCTGGGTGGCGATGTCGCCGCCGAAGTCCCAAACGAAGGGGGCCGCGGCGTACCAGTACTTGCCCGGGAAGTAGAGGGCCGAGAAGTTGCTGTCGGACTTGTTGGCGTCCATCAGCTTCTGGCCGTCGGTCTGCAGCTCGTCGATGCTGGCCGGGGCGTTGGTGATCCCGGCCGCGCTGAACATGTCCTTGCGGTAGATCACCGCCCGGCTGCCGGCGTAGTAGGGAACGCAGTAGAGCTTGCCGCCGTAGGTGCAGGACTCGGTCAGGGACTGCAGCCAGCTGGCCGAGCCCTCGAAGCTGCCCTTCTTGCCGGTGATGTCCTCGAGCGCGCCCGCCGCCGCGTACTTGGCGACCAGCGTGTTGCCCAGCTCGACGACGTCCGGCGGCGTGCTGCCGGCGTACGCGGTGTCGAGCTTGGTGGTGACGTCAGACCACTGCTGGATCTGGATGTCGACCTTGACGTTGGGATGCTTGGCGTTGAAGTCGGCGTTCACCCCGTCGACCACCGACTGGGGTGCGCTTCCGTTCATGAGCCAGACCGTCAAGGTCCCGCTCTCCTGCGCCGGGGTGTTGCTCGAAGAAGAGCACCCGGCGACCGCCAGCAGCGCGCCGAAGAGCGCCACCGGCAATGTCTTGAATCTCACTGTGAGTCCACCTCCTGAGTTGAATTTGGTATGTGCGCGTGTCTGCCTGCTCCGACCGCTCTCTGCCTCTGCTCAGCCCTCCTCGTGCCCACGAACGACCAGCTGCGCGAGCGGCTGCGAGAAGCGGCCGTTGCGCGCGCGCTGGGGGGACAGCTCGGCGACCAGCCGGTAGCGGTCGCCGCGATAGATGGAGCGCACGAACTCGACCATGCGACCGGCCTCGGTCGAGGTGGTGCGCTCGAAGAGCAGCGCCGGGGAGTGCAGGGGCACCCCCAGGTCGGCCGACTCCTCCTCGTTGGTGACGGTGGGCTCGATGGTCTGCTCGCCGCGCGCGATCACGATCCCGTAGCGGTGCTCGAGCAGCTCGTAGAAGGACTTGCCCTCCAGGTCGGACGCGGTCAGGCCGGGCACGAGGGCCGCCGGCACGTGCAGCGTCTCGATGGCCATGGTCTGGCCGTCGGCCAGCCGCAGGCGCCGGATCTTGACGACCGGGTCCTCCGGCGAGACCTTGAGCCGGCGCCCGATCCGGGCGCCCGCGGCGACCTCGGCCAGCTCCAGGGTGCGGCTGGAGGGGACCATGCCCCGGCGCAGCATGTCCTCGGTGAAGGAGGTCAGCGCCAGCTGCTGGGCGATCTTGGGCTGGGAGACGAAGGTGCCGCTCCCGTGCCGGCGGACCAGGTAGCCCTCCTGTGCCAGCTGGTCGACGGCGGCGCGCAGGGTGAGCCGCGAGACGCCCAGGGACACGCAGAGCTGGCGCTCCGGCGGGATCGCCTGGCCGACCTGAAGCGATTCGATCAAATCCAGCACGCGCTCGCGCGCTTCGTCCTGCTTACCCACGAGTGGTATAGTCCTCCCCGCTCGCCACGATCGAGAGTTAAGCACATCCGCAGAAATTGGTCAATACCACTTTTTCTCTGCTGACGGCCATGAACGAGGCGGACGCCTCCCTGGCGGGCCTGGTGAGGCCGGCGCTGCCCCGGATTGCCGAGGCCGTGGAGGCGATCGCCGAGCGGCTGGCGGCCGGGGGCCGGCTGCACTACTTCGGGGCGGGCACCAGCGGGGCGCTGGCCGCGCTCGATGCCATGGAATGCGCGCCCACCTTCGGCGTGGCGCCCGACCTGGTGGTCGCCCACACCTGCATGGGTTCCGCGGAAGACGACGCGGACGCCGGCCGGGCGGCCGCGGCCGCGGTTGGCCACGGTGACGGCGCGGTCGGGGTCAGCGCCGGCGGCGAGACCCCCTTCACCGTCGCCGCGCTGGGGGCCGCGGCCGGGCTGCGGGTGGCGCTGGTGTGCGCCGCGGGCTCGCGGCTGGCGGTGGCGGCTCAGATCGCCATCGAGATCCCCACCGGCGCGGAGGTGGTGGCGGGCTCCACGCGCCTCAAGGCGGGGACGGCCCAGAAGATGGTGCTCAACATGCTGAGCACGGGCGTCTTCGCCCGCCTCGGCTATGTGTACCGAGGCCGGATGGTGGGCGTGGTGCCCGAGAACGCCAAGCTGCGCGCCCGCGCGGCTGGGATCGTCGAGGAGCTGGCCGGCGTCTCTCATGCCGAGGCCGAGGCCGCGCTCGCAACCGCGGGCGGCGAGGCCCGGGTGGCGCTGGTCATGCTCCACCTTCGGGTGGGGGCCCAGGAGGCGCGCCGGCTGCTGGCCGGCGGGCGCTTGTCAGACCTGCTCGAATAGGGCTGGTGGATGTCGAGCTGCCCAAGCTGGCCGACACCCTGGTCGAGGGCACCGTCGCCCGCTGGCTGAAGCAGCCCGGCGAGGCGGTGCGCAAGGGCGAGCCATTGGTCGAGATCGAGACCGACAAGGTCAGCTCCGAGCTGGAAGCCCCGGCCGACGGCGTGCTGGAGATCGTGGTCGCCGCGGGCGAGACGGTGCCTGTCGGCCAGGTCATTGCGCGCATATCCGGCGAGGCGCCGGTCGGCGTGCACCACGCGATGACGGCAGCCGCGCCGGTGCCGGCGGCGGCAGGGGGCTTGAGCTCGATGCGCCGGCGCATCGCGGAGCGCATGCAGGAGGCCCGCGCCCGCATTCCCCAGGGGGCTTGCGTGCGCGAGGTCGACCTCTCGCACATCCAGCGCGGCTCGCGCAGCTGGACTGCCTACGTGGTCAAGGCGCTGGCGGCGGCGGTCCCGGTGGCCAACGTCGGAATCGCGGTGGAGGTGCCGGACGGCCTGCTGGTGCCCGTGGTCAGGGAGGTATCCGCGTTGAGCCTCGACGAGGTCTCCGACCGCATCGCCGATCTCGCGGCGCGGGCGCGCGAGGGACGGCTGCGGCCCGATGAGGTCGGCGGCGGCGGATTCACGGTCACCAACGTGGGCGGTGGCGGCACGCTGATGGCGTTCCCGCTGGTGAACCCGGGCGAGCCCGGCATTGTGGCCCAGGGCGCGATCCGCGATGGCCGCTGCTTCCTGACGCTGTGCTACGACCGCCGCGCGTACGACGACTACGCCGCGGACCGCCTGCTGGCGCGCGTGGAAGCCGAGCTGGCGAAGCTCTGAGCCTGCGCGTCGAACGCCTGGAGGCCGCGGCCGCCGAGCGTGAGCTGAAGGGGCTGGCGCGCATCCTCGCCGACGCCGTGGAGGGCGGCGCCAGCGTGGGCTTCCTGTCGCCCTTCAGCGCCGCCGAGGCCGCGACCTGGTGGCGGGGCCTGCTGCCTGAGGTGGCTTCCGGCCGTGTGTTCGTGCTGGGCGCCTGGGTCGACGACGGGCTGGTCGGCACCGTGCAGCTGCACCCCTCGGTGATGCCCAACGGGCGCTTCCGGGCCGAGGTGGCCAAGCTGCTGGTCGTGCGCTCGGCGCGGCGCCGGGGCGTCGGCCGGGCGCTGATGGAGGCCGTGGAGGCGCTGGCACGGGAACGCGGCCGCACCACACTGGTGCTCGACACTCAGACCGGCAGCGACGCGGAACGGCTCTACCGGGCGCTGGGGTGGACGGCGGCCGGCGTGGTGCCGGACTACTCGCAGCTGAGCGACGGCACCAAGGGCGCGACGACGTTCATGTACAAGCTGGTCGGCTAAAGGCCGAGCTCCGCTCTGCGCCGTCGGCGGTCGGGCTCGGGCACCCAGCCAGGCATCGACTCCAGGAAGGCGTCGCCGGCCGGCTGCTCGGGGAACACCTTGTGGGGGTTCAGGATCCCGGCCGGGTCGAGCTCGCGCTTCAGCCGGCGCATCAGATCCAGCCCCAGCGCCCCGTGCTCCAATTCCGCGTAGTCGCGCTTCAGCGCACCCAGCCCGTGCTCGGCCGAGATCGAGCCACCGAGGGCCAGCGCGTCCCGGAAGATCTGCGCGGCGGCGGCGCTGATCAGCCCTCGCTGGCCGTCTTCGAAAAGGATCGTGGGGTGCAGGTTGCCGTCGCCTGCATGGCCCACGGTCACGATCCGCAGCCCGGTGGCCGCCGCCAGCGCCTGGACCCGGCGGATCATCTCCGGGATCTGGGCGATGGGCACCGCCACGTCCTCAGCGAAGAAGTTCTTGGGCATCGACATCAGGACCTTGCCGAAGGAGCGGCGCGCCTCCCAGAGCCGGTCTCGCTCCGTGGAGGACTGGGCGATCCGGTTGTCGACGCCGTCCAGGACCTCGACCATCTTCATGAGATCGAGCTGCACGAACTCCTCGTCGTTGCCATCCTGCTCCACGATCAGGACCGCCTCCAGCTCGGGCTCGAATCCGGGCGGCAGCCTGTCCGCCACCAGGTTCAGCGAGCCGCGGTCGAGGATCTCGATGGCGGCCGGAAAGTGGCCCGCCGCCAGCGCCCGTGCCACCGCGGCGCCGGCCTCCTCGAGGCGGCGGAAGCCGACCATCGCCGTCGCCAGGAAGCGCGGCCGTGGGATCAGCTTGACGATCACCTCGGTCACGATCCCCAGCGTCCCCTCGGAGCCAACGAAGAGCTGCATGGTCCGGTAGCCCGACGCGCGCTTGCGCAGCTTGCCGCCCAGGCGCAGCACCTGGCCCGTGGCCAGCACCACCGTGAGCCCGATCACGTAGTCGGCGGTGACGCCGTACTTGACGCAGCGCATGCCACCCGAGTTGCAGGCCACGTTGCCGCCGATCGTCGACATCTGGAACGACGCCGGGTCGGGGGGGTACATGAGGCCGTGGGCCGCCGCCGCTTCGTCCAGGTGGGCGGTGATGACGCCGGCGCCGGCCACGGCCACCGTGTTGGCGACGTCGATCTCCAGCCCGGTCAGGCGGTCGAGGCTGAGCACCACGCCCGCCGCCAGCGGCACCGGCCCGCCCACCAGCGAGGTGCCGGAGCCCCGGGCGACCACCGGGATACCGGCGGCGGCCGCCTCGCGGACCACGGCGGCGACCTCTTCGGTCGAGGCCGGGCGCACCGCGCACAGGGGCGACGACTCCATGAAGGTGGCGTCGTGCCCGTACTCCTCCAGGGCCACGCCGTCGCGGACCAGCCACTTCTCGCCCACCACCCCCGCCAGCCGGTCGATCAGCTCCCCGCCCACCGCTCCCATCTTCACAGATCTTCATGGAGAAGCCGCAAGCTTGTCGGGCCTGACCCGTTGGCTGGTGAGGTATGCGGCGGCTGGGGGCGGCGGTGGCGTTGGCGCTGGCCGGCCTCGGGGTGGCGGGCGGCTCGGCCTTGGCCTCGGGGCCGCTGTACGCGCGGGGCGAGGTGGGCTACGACAGCTCCACCTACCAGTGCGGGCTGCCCGCCCGCGGCGCTTTTGCGGTGGTGGCGGTGACCAACGGGCGGCCGTTCACGCGCAATCCCTGCGTCGGGGCCGAGCTGGCCGGCGGTCCCGGCCCGTGGGCCGTGTACTTCAACACCGGCTACTCGCCCCTCTACGCGCCCAGCATCACCTCGGGCTGCGCTGCCCGCGCGGCGTACGTCAGCGGCACCGCGCTGCAGCGGCAGGCCTATGCCATCGGCTGCAGCGAGGCGGAGACCGCGCGCGCCTATCTGTTCATGGCCACCGGCCAGCGCGTGCGCAGCTGGTGGCTGGACGTCGAGACCGCCAACAGCTGGTCGGACGCCAACCTGGTGCTGAACCGGGCCGCGCTGCGCGGCGCCATCGACTTCCTGAAAGCTCGGGGGGCCATCCTTGGGGTCTACTCGACGTCGCGCCAGTGGGCCGAGATCACGGGCGGCTGGCAGGCGCCTGGGGTCGACGGCAACTGGGTCGCGGGGGCCGAATCCGTCACTGAGGCGCAGACCTTCTGCAGCGCCTCGATCACGGGCGCCCCGGTCTGGCTGGTGCAGTTCGTGCGCCGGGGCCTCGACGCCGACCTGGCCTGCTAAAGAGTCCGGCGGTCGATCACGCGCTTGGCCTTGCCCTCGCTGCGCGGCAGCACACCCGGCGGCAGCACGTTGATCTCGGCGCGCAGCCCGATCGTCTCCCGCAGCCGCTCCTCGGCCACGTGCTGCAGCCTCTTGTGGTCGGTGTGGGGCGCGGCCTCCACCACCACCTCGATGCTGTCCAGCTGCTTGGCCTCGCGGTCGACCACGATCTGGTAGTTGGCCGTGAGCCCCTCGATCGAGAGCAGGATGCTCTCGATCTGGCTCGGGAACACGTTCTCGCCGCGCACCACGATCATGTCGTCGGTGCGGCCCCGCACCTTGAGCATGCGCACGAACCGGTTCCCGCAGGGGCACGGCTCCTCCGACAGGATCGTCCGGTCGCGGGTCCGGTAGCGGAGCACAGGTGAGGCCTCGCGGCGCAGGCTGGTGAGCACCAGCTCCCCCGCCTCGCCCCGCGCCAGTGGTTGCCCGGTGTCGGGGTCGACGGTCTCCGCGTAGTAATGGTCCTCGGAGATGTGGAGCCCGTTGTGCTCGTGGCACTCGACGGCCACACCGGGACCGCCCAGCTCCGTCAGCCCGTAGATGTCGAAGGCCTCGACCCCCAACCCATACTCGATCTGCCGCCGCATCTCGTCGCTCCAGGGCTCGGCGCCGAAGAAGCCGACGCGCAGCTTGAGAAGCGGCCGCCGGGCCTCGGCGGCGATGGCCTCCGCCAGCACCAGCGCGTACGACGGCGTGCAGGTGAGCACCGTGGTGCCCAGGTCCGCCATCAGCATGACCTGCCGCTGCGTGACCCCCGAGCTGGTGGGCACGACCACGCACCCGATGCGCTCAGCGCCGATGTGAAAGCCCATCCCGCCCGTGAAGAGGCCGTACCCGTATGAGTTCTGCACCACGTCTCCGGCGTTCACATCCCCCGCGCGGTAGACCCGCTCCATGCACTCCGCCCAGAGCTCCAGGTCGCGCCGCGTGTAGGCGGTTATGACGGGGCGCCCCGTGGTCCCGCTGGAGGCGTGGATGCGGACGACCTCCTCCAGCGGCACCGCGAGCATGCCGTAGGGGTAGTTCTGGCGGAAGTCGTCCTTGGTCGTAACCGGCAGCTCGGCGAAGTGCTCGAGCGACGCCAGGGGCTTCTCCGGAAGGCGGTCCCGGTAGAAGGGGACGCGGTCCCGCAGCCGATCGACCAGCGTGTTCAGACGCTCCAGCGTCTGGTCTGCGGCCACCGGCACGCGGCCTATTATCCGTGCCGTGGCCCCCCGCGACCGGCGGCTCTACCCGTGGGCCGTGCAGGGCGCGATTCAGCCGCTCACGGTGACCGAAGCCTCGGGCAGCTACTTCACCGATGACACCGGCGCGCGCTGGCTGGACCTCGCCGGCCAGCTCGCCTACATGAACATCGGCCACCGCCACCCCAAAGTGGTCGAGGCGATCCAGCGCCAGGCCGCCACGCTGCCCGTGATCGGCCCCGGCTTCGCCAACCCGCCCGCCACCCGGCTGGCCGAGATGCTGGCCGAGGTCACGCCGGGCGACCTCGAGCACGTGTTCTTCACCAACGGCGGCGCCGAGGCCAACGAGTACGCGATCCGCATGGCGCGCCTGGCCACCGGGCGCCTGAAGATCGTGACCCGCTACCAGAGCTACCACGGCTCGACGCTGGGGGCGATCAGCGCCACCGGCGAGAACCGGCGCGTCTACGCCGAGCCCGGCGCCACCGGCTTCGTCAAGACGCTCGACCCCTACCGCTACCGCTGCCCGCTGTGCCGCGACCGCGACGCCTGCACGCTGGCCTGCGCCGATGCCGTCGAGGCGACCGTCGTGGGCGAGGGCCCGGAGACGGTGGCCGCGGTGCTGGTGGAGCCGATCACGGGCCTCTCCGGCCTGGTGGTGCCCCCCGACGGCTACCTGCGGCGGCTCCGCGAGATCTGCGACCGCCACGGCGTGCTCCTCATCTTCGACGAGGTGATCACAGGCTTCTGCCGCACCGGCCGCATGTTCGCGTCCGAGCACTGGGGCGTGGTGCCCGACATCATGACCGTGGCCAAAGGGATCACGTCCGGCTACGTGCCCCTGGGCGCGGCCATCACCAACGGCCGCGTGGCGCGTCATTTCCAGGACCACTACCTGGGCGCCGGCCTCACGTACGCGGCGCACCCGCTGGCCTGCGCGGCGGGCTGCGCGGTGCTGGAGGTCTACCTGGAGGACGGCCTGGCCGAGCGCGCGGAACGGGTCGGCGCTCGCTTGCTCGGCCGCCTGCGCGAGCTGGCCGCCGCGCATCCCACCGTCGGCGAGGTGCGCGGGCTGGGGATGCTGGCCGGCCTCGAACTGGTGCGCGACCGCGAGACCCGCGAGCCGCTCTCACCGCAGCGCACGGAGAGCCCGGTGACGCCCGCCATGGCGGCGGTCCGGCGGGCGCTCAACGAGCGCCACGTGTCCGCTTTGACGCGCTGGAATTTGGTCGTCTTCGCGCCGCCGCTTACGATCGCGGAGGAGGAGCTGGAAGCGGGCTTGGACGCGGTCGACGCCGCCCTGGAGACGGCCGATACCCAGGTGACCGCCGCCGCCTTGTAGCGGGCATGAGGCTGGCGGTCGCGGGAGCCCTGCTGCTGCTTACGCCGGCCGGCTGTGCGGGCGACCTGCCGCCGCTCCTCAACCCCAGCCTCAGCGCCGCGCAGATCGCGGCCCTGCCGGGGAAGGCCGGCGTCCGGGACGCGCATTACGTGGCGACGTACGGCGGCCCGGACGGGACGGTGTATCAGACGGTGAGCGGGACCGTGCAAATGCAGCCGGTCCATGGGCTCAGCCAGACCAGCTCGGTGGTTCCCGGCAAGGGCGGGGTGCAGCTCGGCGAGACCCGGGAGGTGGGCGGCGTGGTCTACAACCAGGTCTTCCCGGGCTGGAGCCACCCGCGCTGGATGAGCAACCCCGCGTACTCCGGCGCGGTCTGGGCCAATCCCATCTACTTCGACGGCTGGGGCGCCTCGGGCGGCTTCCGCGTCGAAGGGCAGGAGGGCTCGGCGGTAGATCGCGCCTGGCGGCTCGTCTCCCAGGCGGGCGGCACCCTCAAGCCGGGAGCCACGATCAGGCTCTGGATCCGCCAGCGCGACGGCTACCCGCTGAAGTACCGGCTCGACTTCACACAGGCCACGACCACGATCGTCTTCGACCGGATCAACAGCGGCGCCCGCGTCAGCCCACCACCGGCCAGGGACCTGCTGCCGCCGACCGGGGTCGCCGACGTGGCGCGCTATGCATTCGACGGCGGGGCAATCCGCGTCCTGACCGCCGACTATTCGTATCGGGGGCCGCTGGTGACCCCGTCGGACACCTCCGAGCGGCTGGTCGGCGTCGAGGTCTACGTCGACGCTCCGCCGACGCCGTCGCTGCTTGCGGACCCGTCGCGCTGGCAGCTGATCAGCGCTGACGGCACCAGGTATCCGGGGGTCACCGCCGGCGCCGGCGCCTGGGGGAAGGGGAATGGCGGCACCGACCTCCTGGCCTTCTTCCGGGTGCCTGCCGACGCACAGCGCCCGTTCACCCTGCACGTCGTGCTGACCGACTTCCAGAAGCTGGCGACCCCCAACGTCGTGGTCGACGCCCTGATCAAGCTGTCCTAAGGCGCTCCACGACCTGGCGGAAGAGCTCATAGGGATGGGCTCCCACGACCAGGTAGCGCCCGCCGAAGATGTGGGCCGGGATGGCGTTGACGCCGATCTCCTCCACCTCCCGCCTGCGCTCGTCGAGCAGCGGCTCGTAGCGTCCGTCGGCCAGGGCTTCGCCCAGCTCCTCCGGGTCGAGCCCGCACTCCGCCGCGATCCGCTTCAGGTCTTCCACCTCTTCCAGCTTCGCCGTCAGGTGCCAGTGAGCCTCGAAGAGCGCGCGGTGCACCAGCTCATAGGCGCCGTGCTCGCGCCCGAACTCGGCCGTTGCCAGCGCCAGCCGGGAGTTGATCAGCACGTCCCGTGACTTCATGGTCAGGCCGACCTCCGCGGCCATCGCCTGCAGGTGCGCCCGCATCTGCTGCGCCCGCGCCGATCCGAAGTAGCGCTCGCGGGGAATGCCCTCGGGAGGCACGGCGGGGTGCAGCTCGAACGGCACCCAGGTCACTTCCACCAAGCCCTCCCGCTCCAGCTGCTCGACCCTGACCGAGTCGATGTAGCAGAAGGGTCAGACGTAGTCGGAGAAGACGACCAGCTCTGCACGATCCTTCATGAAATCCACATGAATTTTGACCGCAATAGTCCGGCTCCGTTTCCGTTGAGATCTGGCACATGGTCGATTGGGATCGCAATCGCATCCTCGCCAGGCTGGCTGCGGCAACCGCGGCGGCGGCGCTGGCGGCGCTGGCCGCGTCGGGCGGCGCCTTCGCCGCGACCGTGATCGGCCAGGCCCAGGACGGCAGCGGCTGCTCGGGCGGCACCGGCATGGACCTGGTGCAGATCGCCTCGGCCGGTCCCAGCTACGCGGTGCCCGCCGGCACCTGGCAGGTCACGGACTGGAGCACCCAGGCCTCGGCCACCAGCGACGGGACCCTGGCCCTGGAGGTGTGGCGGCCGACCGCCACCGCCGGCAGCTACATGCTGGTCGGCATGGGCGCCACGCAGACGGTGCTCGCCGGCACCGGCGTCAACACCTTCACGCTCGCCCAGCCCATCCCGGTCCAGCCGGGCGACCTGCTCGGGCTGCGGGTCACCGGCACGGCCGGCGGTTGCTCCAGCTTCACGCTGAACTTCACCGGGGACGTCTATGCGATGGCGACCAATACCTCGGCGCCGACGGCCGGCCAGACGACCGCCTTCCCGTTCGCGGTCCACGGCTTCGAGCTCGACGTGGCGGCCTCGCTCAACCCAGCCGCACCGCCCCCGCCGCCCACTCCCGCGACCAAGGACGACTGCATGAACGGCGGATGGCAGAACTTCACAGACAACCAGGGCACCGCCTTCAAGAACGAGGGTGACTGCGTAAGCTTCGTCGCCACCGGCGGCCGCAACCCGGCCGCGGGCTAAAGGCCTCCTTACCGAGCCAGACCCGCGGTCAGCCAAGCTGATAGCCTGACCGCGCGTTGCCCGCCCGCGTGTTGCTGCTCAGCCCGTGGGAGCCGGCGGCCGTCAGGGGGTGGCTCGAGGGCTATGCCGCCGACGTCGTGACGGCGCCCGACCCGCCCGCCCCCGACGCGCTGCTGGCGCTGGCGCCGGAGGCCGACCTGGTGATCAGCGACAACCGGCACCGGCACCGCCTCGACCGCCCTGTGCTGGAGCGATTGGTTCGCTGCCGGCTGATCCAGGTGCCCGCGGTCGGCTTCGACGCCATCGACCACCGGGTGGCGGCCGAGCTCGGTATCCCAGTGGCCAACGCGGCCGGCTACAACCGGGACGCGGTCGCCGACTGGGTGATCATGGCCATGCTCGACCTGCTCCGCCGCGGCGCCTTCGGTGACCGCCGGATGCGCGAGGGCGGCTGGCCTTTCTCCGAGATGACAGGCCGCGAGCTGGGCGTGCTCACGGTGGGCATAGTCGGGCTGGGCAACGTGGGCTCGGCGGTGGCCGCCCGGCTCAGCGGCTTCGGATCCCGCGTGCTCTTCACCGACGTGGTGCCGCGCGGCTTCCTGGGCGCCCGCCAGGTGCCTCTGGCCGCGCTCCTGGCCGAGTCGGACATCGTCACCGTGCACACGCCGCTCGACCACGACACCCGGGGCCTGATCGGCGCCTCGGCGCTGGCGGCCATGAAGCCGGGCGCGCTCCTGGTCAGCGCCGCCCGGGGGCCCATCGTCGACGAGGCTGCCCTGGTCGAGGCCCTGCGCTCGGGGCACCTGGGTGGGGCCGCGCTGGACGTCTACGAGGTCGAGCCCCTGCCCGCCGATTCGCCCCTGCGCACGCTCGAGAACGTCCTGCTCTCCCCGCACGTCGGCGGGGCGACCGAGCAGGCGCGGGCGCGGGTCGTGGAGGTGGTGCGGGCCAACCTGCTGCGGGTGCTGGCGGGCGAGGAGCCGTTCAACGTGGTCAACGGCGTCAGCCGGCGGCAGGTCCCCGTCTAGATGCCCCGGCTGCGGGAGGTCTGGGACCGCGGCGGCGTCTCGGTCGGCGGCTGGTGCGTGATCCCCTCGCCCTTCAGCGCGGAGCTGATGGGCCTCGCCGGCTTCGACTGGGTCTGCTTGGACATGCAGCACGGGTTGATCGGCTACGACGCCATGGTGCCCATGCTGCAGGCGGTCTCCCGCACCGGCACCCCGGCCTTCGTGCGCGTGCCCTGGAACCAGCCCGACCACATCATGAAGGCGCTCGACGCGGGCGCCCAGGGCGTCGTGGTGCCCATGGTGAACTCGGTGGCCGACGCCCAGGCGGCGACCGGCGCCTGCCGCTACCCGCCCCGCGGCTACCGCTCCTGGGGGCCGGTGCGGGCGGCGCTGGAGCTGAGCGGCTTCAACCCGGAGCTCGCCAACCGGGACGTGGTCTGCGCCGTGATGGTGGAGACCGCGGCCGCGCTGGCCGACCTGGACGCCATCCTCTCGGTGCCCGGGATCGACGCCGTCTACGTGGGGCCCAACGACATGGCGGTCACCCACGGGCTGCCCCCGAACGCCAACCCGACCGACCCCGAGCACCGGCGGCTGATCAGCTCGGTGCGCGAGGCTTGCGAGCGCCACGGCATCGTGGCCGGCATCCACTGCGGGTCCGTGGAAACGGCTGCGGGCTGGCGAGAGGAGGGCTTCCGGATGCTGAACGTGCTCTCCGATGCGGTTCTGCTGCGCACCGCCGCCACCGACGTAGTCAAGAAGCTGACGGGCGAGCCCGCGCCCCAACCGACGACCTCTTCGTACGCATGACCGAGGTCGACCTCCAGGCGCTGGCCCGCTACGACACGCCAACTTTGAGCAACGGCATCGAAACCTTCGACATCCGGCCCCGCGACGCCGGCTTCGCGTCGATGGAGATCCGCTGCCTGTTCCCGGAGCTGGGGACCACGGTGGGCTACGCCGCCACGGCCATGATCCGGGCACGCGGCCAGGGTCCCGACGACCAGTCGCCGCTCTGGCGGCACGTGCAGGAGGTGCCCGCGCCACGCTTTGTGGTGGTGCAGGACCTCGACGAGCCACCCGGCCACGGCTCGCTCTGGGGCGAGGTCAACGCCACCATCTTCACGGCCCTGGGCTGCGTGGGCGCCATCACCAACGGCTGCGTGCGCGACCTCAAGGAAGCGCGCGAGATGGGCTTCCGCTTCTTCGCCCGCGGCCCGGGGGTCTCCCACGCCTACGTGCGCGTGGTGGCGGCCGGAGGGGAGGTG
>Ga0070707_100000194_pt1 | contig 60747 bp, 55 predicted proteins | sample KBSK5502metaG_FD_65468 | JGI IMG/M metagenome (GOLD analysis project Ga0070707, IMG submission 65468) | Corn, switchgrass and miscanthus rhizosphere microbial communities from Kellogg Biological Station, Michigan, USA - KBS K5-50-2 metaG | ecosystem: Host-associated > Plants > Roots >... | reverse complement strand
GTAACTGGCATAGAAGTCAAGAGAGAGACCTGCTGCCCGCAGATCCTGCAAGCCGGTGCTCGAGGTGAGTGGCCCACCGAAACTCGGGGGAGAGGGTGTGTTGAGAATATGATGGAGCGAGGCAAAGTATGTCGGGATACTGGCAACGGAGAGTCCCAGCACCAGCAGCAGCACCACGCCCCATCCAACGCGTGCAAAGATGAGCCAATGACCATGTAAGCGAACATTTGCTCCGCTTCGTGTAGGAGATGCCCCTGTTGGTACGTTGTGCAGAGCCATATCTGTCCCTTTGCCCTTATTCAAGCTCCTGATACGTTGTCATGCAAACGTGGTCGTCATATGACAGCTTGAGTTTTGCTTCTTTTCATCTTACCATATCATCGTCTCAAAACCATGCCGGCATGGTTTTGGCAGTGAAATCAGAGCCAACTGCGTACGCAACCCCATTGAAAAGAAGCAGTATGGGGGATCGAGTCATCATGAACATCATGGGGAAGAACATCAGCGGCACTGGCGGCGACAGCACCACCACAGGGAAGAGCCAGCCAGAAGATACCTTGCTCAATGGTCGAGTCTTCAAGTCACAAAAATAATTTACTGAGCATTTCCGTTTTTTTGATAAATATTGCTTTTTCGTAAAAAATAGTGTATACTTAAAGAGTCTCATAGATCTTCTTATGAGTCCTGCCCCTTTCTTTTGATCCATATCTTAGGTCCGAATCCAATCTGAGAACCATAACATATCCTTACAGACCAAACACTGAGCAAGTTCTGCAAGACACAGCACCGATGAGGAGAAGTGAGAAAATGCAACAAGTCAAGACGTATACATCAGGCCTATTTAAGAGAGAAGCGCGGTATCAGTTTGTGAGGAATTTAAAGAAGATGGCGAAGGATGGCTGGCATGTTCACACGGTCACGGATGAAGGAGTGGGGAAAGGTCAAGCACATACCGGTCGATTGAAAGTGGTGTATGAGAAGTAGGTCAGCGATTCTTCGGCAGTCTGAAGAGAACCATGTCAATGAAAAGAAGAGAGGAAGTCACGCATATGAGTAACACCTGGATTACATACACAGAAGCGGTAACGATCATCGGCAAAAACAGCCATCACCCGGTGAGTCCCCAGCATGTCCAAACGCTGGTGAACCGGGGCAAGATTGGTATACGCTCCTCTCGTGACGGAAAGCAATTACTTAAGCGGAGCAATGTAGAAGCCACTCGGGTGGCAGTCGGTACGGGCAATCTTCACCGTAGAGACAGGACCAGCACCTCATAAAGTTGCTACCAGGAGAGGGGAAAAATGGAAGTGTGATTTCCGGGATGGTCTTCGCCTGTACGCCCTCTCTCTTCTTCTATGCACGTGAGTCTGGAATACAACAACAAAGGACAACATTTATGCTCTCGTTCACCCACTCGATGTTCCCGTTCATGCTCAGTGTGATTCTTGTTTGCGGCCTTTGGATCCATGACATATCATACCGGTACCAAGAGCTAAGCGCGGGAAAAGTAACGCAACACCTCCCATGATCGAGTCGAAGGCGTCCATTCTGAGTACTTTGGTTCGCTCTCTGGCGGCTCACTGACGAGCTTCGCTTTTGCGAATACGAATGAAGGGACAGTGGAAGTGGCAGGCTGGACGGCCATGTAGATCCATCACCTGGACGTTCAAACTGTTCAGAGAGAGAGGGCGTACTACAAAGTATGCCCTCTCATGCTATCTTTTCGAGGGAAAGAGTATCCACGATGGATAAGCTTCACCCGGGAGCGAGCCTTTTTTCGCTTACGCAAAAGGCTCACTTCCTGCGTGCTTCCCTCAACCGAGGTGAACTCAGCCTAGTTGCGCCGATTGGCAAAAGGTTTCACTTGCTGTTGATCAGGAACCCGGGGCAGCACCAGCATTCCCCCCGGAGTGATCGCAGACTGAAATCGCGGCTGGTCCAGCATGGGCCATTGATAGGCGCTCAATACGTCCATCTTGCTCTGGTTGATCGTCGTCCAGTCGTTGTTGAGGAGGCCACCGGTATCCCCCGAGTCAGCATTCCAGGCCCAGTAGGCATAGCTGATGCCTTGTGTGTGCAGGAAGGACACCAGGGTGCGCTGCCACACGCCCTCCAGGTCCTGGCCCATAGAGGGTCCTCCGAACTCTCCCATGAATAACGGGGCAATCCCATCCTTTTGCAGATAGCCCCAATGCTTCTCCCAGATGGCGGGCAGGGTGTGCGTCAGGTCCGCAGGGTTGGAGACCTTGAACCACTGCTCGAGGTAGACACTCGGTCCGTAATCATGGGGAGAATACACCAGCTTGTCCGGCTCCGACAAACGCACGGGGTACTGCGCGGCTCCCTCCAGGTTGCCGCCCCACCAGTAGGAATCGCCCTGGAACACATCAATGCCCTCGACGATAATCAGCCACTGCGGGTTGACGGCCAGGATGGCGTTGCCGGCCTGCTCGGCAGCCAGGCGCCAATCGGTGCTGGGATTGCCATCGCCCCAGGTGGCCGGGCTGTGCGGCTCGTTGTCCAGGTCGGCTCCGATGACGGTATCATTCCCGCGGTAGTGCTGGGCCAGCATGACCCAATCATTGATCCAGCGCGTCTGGGGCATCTGGCCGGTGTACCACAATGGAGGTCGCAGGTCGGCGGTAGGATCATGCCGGTCGAGGACGACCTTCAAGCCTACCTTGCGGGCCCCCTGGATAATCCGGTCCATAAGTGCCAGCCCCTGGAGTCCTTTGAGGTCAGGGTTCAGTTGGTAGTTGATCCCCTGCGGCACGCTCCCAGGGTCGAAGAGCTGATTGGTGTAGGGCAGGCGCAGGGTGTTGAAGCCTTCGTGTGCGATCTGCTTCAGCATGTCTTGCCAGTTGCGAACTCCTAACCCGTGAGGGGCAAAGGAACTGGTTTCAAACCCGAACCAGTTGACGCCTGTGAGCGTCACCTGGCACCCCGACGCATCCACCAGCTCACCATGAAAGCCGCTGAGGAATCCGACTTGATGACCGGCCTGGCATTGCGTGGTGCCTTGCTTCGGTACAGGAGTAGAGGTTTGCTTCGGTACAGGAGTAGAGGTCTTCTTCGGTACAGGAGTAGAGGTTTGCTTCGATCCGGGAATAGAGACTTGATTCGATACAGGAATATTTGTAGTAGATGCACAAGCAGATAGAATCAGTATCCCCAAGACAAATGCAAAGAGAGGCAATGTGCGCCTCCCCCGAAAACCTGCTATGCAGGAACGCTTCATATCATTCTTCCTTTACAGATGATCAAGAAATAATGGTTTATCAGGGCGACCACAAGGGTCGCCCCGACCAGCCGAGCATGTCATCCTGAGCGCAGCGAAGGATCTCTGTCCCCGGCGAGTTAGACCCTTCGCTGCGCTCAGGGTGACAATCGACGGCTTGCCGCATGCTGGAAAAGCTGAGATTTCATGGCGAGTCCACTTCGAGTCGCCAGTGGAATGTGCTGCACAGTGTCTCGTGCGTCGTGAAGGAGTAGAACACGGTGTTTTACTTGTCATAAGTATACACGGGTTTACTCCTGGCGTACCTGGAAAACGCCTTATGGTCTCAAGGCTAGCATCTCAAGGCTGTGAGGATTGACATTTCACTATTATCGTACTATATTTTTAGCATGTGCTAAATATGCTACACATGTTGTAGTTACAAGCCGTATCGATCTTACTTATTGAAAGATAGGGAGCGGGTGAACGCCTTGCAGGGTAAAAACGATCTTGATGCTGTACCGGTGCTGCCGGATAATGTGCCTGTGACGATGCCGGAGCTGCCGACGAGATTTGTCGTTAACACAGTGCAGCAATTCAAAGCGACCAGCGATCCTGTGCGGTCGCGCATCCTGGGGATCATTCAGAACCAGCCTGCCACTGCCAAGCAGATTGCGGACCGGCTTGGAGCTACTCCTGGAGCGATTGGACACCACTTGCGCGTGCTTGAAGCGGCGGGGCTGGCACAGGTGGTTGCTCGCCGCCTGATACGGGGTATCGTTGCGAATTACTACACACGCACAGCCCGCATTTTTAAGTTTGATCTACCACGGGAGGTGACCGGTGATCTCTCAGCGTCTCTCGATATCGTAATGAAGGCTCATGACGAACTGGCCGAGGCGCTGGCGAATGTAGAGGAAGATACGTATCAAACGGGGGGATTACCTCATATTCGCCTCTCGCCAGAACGGGCCAGGTATTATTCTGAGCGTATTGATGCACTGGTCGAGGATATCCTGCACGAAAAGCCCGATCCCGATGGTAAGGTGTATGGCATCTTAGCCTACATGTACACGGCACCTGAATATATGCAGGGCCCGAGTACGTTCGTACCATCGGAATCCGCGGTGAGCGATGAAGAGGAAGACTGACATTTGCAAAGGAGTTCGCAATGCGAGTCAAGAATGATACTCCACATAGAACGGGTAGCAAGTTCAATGGTGACTTCTGGAAGTATTGGACGGGGCAGACGATCTCGAATCTTGGCAGCTCGATTACGCTTTTTGCGCTGCCGCTGCTGGTCTATACGCTCACCGGCTCGGCACTCGACCTGGGCATTGCCACCGCTGTCACCTTTCTCCCCTACCTGCTCTTCGGGCTGATTCTGGGTGCGTGGACGGACCGCGTGGACCGCAAGAGCATGATGATTGGCACCGACATTGCCCGTGCGCTGGTCGTCGCTTCAATCCCGCTCCTGGCTGCTTTTGGCCTCCTATCCATCTGGTGGATCTACGTAGTAGCATTCGTGCATGCCACGCTGAAAATCTGTTTCGATGCCGGTGAATTCGCCGCCATCCCCAGCCTGGTCAATCGAGATGACCTGGTTACCGCGAACGGGCGCATCCAGGCCAGCTACTCGGCAGCTAGCATTGTTGGCCCGCTGCTGGCCGGGGTGCTGGTGAGACTCGTGCCCCTGCCGGTGCTGATGCTGATCGACGGGTTTTCATTCCTGCTCTCGGCGTTCTCGCTGGCGCTGATCAGGATCAGCTTTAACTCGGGCGAGAAGCGAGCGCCAACGAGCATCCGTACTGATGTGGTCGAGGGGCTGCGTTACGTGTTGAGCCACCCGGTGCTGCGAAACATCTCGATAATGATGGCGCTGGTGAATTTTGTGGGCAGTACGACGTATGCTCAGCTCATACTGTTTGCCAAGGTGCGGCTACAAGCCAGCGATGTCCAGGCAAGCCTGCTGTACTCGGCGGGGAGTCTGGGGGTCGTCATACTCTCGCTGGCTGCCGGTCAATTGCGCAGGCGCTGGTCATTCAGCACGGTGGCGCTGGGTGCGCTGATGCTGGAGGGAGCGCTGACGGCAGTTTTTGCGTTCATGCACTGGTACTGGGTCGCTATAGCGCTATGGACGCTGATAGGCGGGCTGGGTATCCTCTTTAATATCAATACCGGCAGCTTGCGACAGGCAATCGTGCCCAACCACATGTTGGGCAGGGTGATTAGTATCGCAAGTGTGCTGGCCTGGTCGGCCATCCCGCTGGGAAGCCTGCTCGGTGGTTTTGCAATCACCTGGACGCAGAACGTAGCGCTGGTTTATGCAGTGATCGGTGTGTTGACGTTCCTTATACCGCTCGCCTTCTCCTTTACCGCGCTTGGACATGCCGAGCGCTATATTCCGGCGGAGAAAGCTGCTGAAAAGAGGGAGGTAGTCAATCTGTTATAATGGTCTTTAACGGACCACCGCATGCTTTACAGGAAGCAAAGGAGGGTTCGCCCCTAAGGCTGTTGACATTTTCAAAGAATTACGTAATAATGCATGTTAGCTCATCCTAGTAAAGATCGTCTATTGGTGTCCCGGTAGAGTTGCTTTTTGGCAGGAAAGGATGCTGACTGATGTATCCCTGGCTACATGTGGGACCACTCGCCATCTCTACCTACTCACTTCTGTTCCTCTGCGCATTTATCGTAGGTGGGATTGTCACCTATTGTGAGGCAAAACGCCAGCATCGAGCCACTGAGGCAATTTTGCGCGTCGCGCTCGGCGCGTTAGCAGGGGGTGTGATCGGTGCGAAACTCAGTATGTTTATTTTTCTGGGACCTGCTACCTTCATCAAAGACCTACCCTATTTGTGGTATAGTGGCCAGGCCTGGACGGGCGCTTTCTTTGGTGGCTATGCAGGCGTGCTGATTGTCAAACGCTGGACCCATATCGAGTATTCCACGGGTGATGTCTTCGCCCTTGCATTACCCTTAGCCCAGGCTATCGGGCGGATCGGCAACTTGCTCGGCGGTGATCCGTTCGGCTTGCCCAGCAATCTGCCCTGGGCTATCACCCAGTATGGGGTGCGCCGCCAGCCCTCGGCGCTCTATGAACTCCTGCTCGACCTGGCGCTCTTCGTCATCATTCTGCGCTTGCGTGACAAAATGCCGCGCCCGGGAGACCTCTTTAAACTCTATGTCGTTGGCTACTGTAGCTTGCGCTTCCTGGTAGACTTCACACGCGCCGATCCCCATGTCTTATGGATCTTCACACTGGTTCAGCTCCTTTATGCTCCCACGATTGTTTTGTTCAGCTACCTGCTATGGATCTCGTACCGCAAGAGCCGCCAGTCGAAGATAAAATCAGGTGACCTGCCAGCCGAAGCAGCGTGAAGAAGAGGATGAACGTATGCAAGAAGACGATAAAGAGGCAAGCGAGAGTCAACCAGAACCAGAGGGGCAGCCACCATCTGGAAGCGAAGCGGACGAGAGTCAACCAGAACCGGAGGGGCAGCCACCCCCTGCAACTCCAATTCCCCCTGCGACTCCTATTCCGCTGCCACTCACACAACGACAGAAGAGATGGCAATATCTCCTGGGCCTCGGCTTGGGGCTTATTCCGCTGATTGTCTTTCTGGTGGGTTATGGCGTCGCTCTAGGAACTACAGGAGGGGTGTTCAACGCTATAAGCACGTCCCTTATAGGAGTTATCCTCTACATTGTAGAGCTTATAGTGACGATCGTTTTTATTGCCAGAAAAGATGTACTGTTTGCTGGATATGGTCTGTTGACTGCGTTTCTCGCTACCCCCGTTGTGGTCGTTATTGGATGCTCGGTCCTCCCTAATCTTATCCACCCATCATAACAATGTGTTGCAGAGGAGTAAAAGACCATGCGCAGCCGTAAATCTCAGAGGCAAGAACCCTTAGTTCCTCCACCACTCGAAGAGAATGTAGAGGGAGTTTATCCTGCACGTCATGATCGCCCGTATATCTACCACAATTTCACCAATAGCCTTTGTCCAAAGTGCTTGAAAGTCATTCAGGCTAAGGTGATCTTGCAAAACAACAAGGTATACATGCTCAAAACCTGCCCCGAACATGGAGCTATGCGTACCCTGCTCTCTTCGGATGCAGCTTACTATTTAACTCAAAGCCAGTATAACAAACCTGGCACGCTGCCCCGGCGCTTCCAAACGCCTGTCGAAAAGGGCTGTCCGCTAGATTGTGGACTGTGCACCGACCACGAACAGCATACCTGCCTGGCGCTCGTCGAGATCACAGAGGCCTGCAACCTGCGCTGCCCAACCTGTTTCGCCGACTCTGACGTTGGTCGATTCTCCCCCATCGACGAGGTGGAGCGTATGCTCGATACCGTCGTCGAGAACGAAGGGTATGCCGATGTCGTGCAACTCAGCGGAGGCGAGCCAACCATCCACCCGCACATTTTAGATATCCTGGCGATGGCGAAAAAGAAGCGCATCAAAGCCTTGATGATTAATACCAACGGTGTGCGTATCGCCCGAGATGAGGATTTTGTGCGCAGTCTGTGTGCCTTCAAGGGCAACTTTGAAGTCTATTTGCAATTCGATGGTTTCCGCCAGAGTACCTACGAGGATCTGCGGGGTCTCGACCTGCGCGAGGTGAAGACGCAGGCTATCGCCAATCTCACCAGGTATGAGATCCCCATCAACTTGACGGCGACGATTAAACGGGGAGTGAACGAGGACGAAATAGGACAGATCGTGAAGTTTGGCGTCGAGCAAAAGATGGTGCGTGGAGTTACATTCCAGCCTATTACCAACGTGGGCCGTCACGATGAATTCAATCCGCTGGATCGCACTACTGTGCCCGATGTCATTCGCGCCATCGATGAACAGACCGGCGGCATGTTCCGCACTACCGACTTTGTACCTTTACCCTGCCATAGCGATTGTATCAGCATGACATATGCATATGTGAATGGCAACAAGGTCAAACCGCTGCCGCGTTATATCGACGTGAAAGCCTACCTGGACGTGATAGGCAACCAGATCAACTTTAAAGTCGACGATGTAAAGGATGTCGTTGGCTCTGCCCTCATGCGGCTCTGGTCTGCCTCGATGCCGCTGAGCACTATCAATGCCTTGCGTGACTTTAGTTGCTGTCTGCCGGTGGCCCCACAGGCTTTGACACAGAAGGAACATGGTAGCCTGCTTTACGAGAACATGTTCCGTATCGTCATTATCGCCTTTATGGATGCCTGGAACTTTGATGTGCGCTCGGCCAAAAAGTGCTGCGTCCACAATATTTTGCCCGATGGCAAGATTATGCCTTTCTGCTCATATAACACGCTGCACCGGCCCAGGTATATGCACCGGACGCGATTTCATGAGGTGTTGGAGAACGGGAAGAGAGAGCATGTAGAATCATGAGCCTGCTCCCCTCAGCATTACCCTGGCAAGGACTGCTGTTCTTTCCGGCATTACTCGTCTTCATTGGCGTGCTCCTGTTTAGCACAGCAACCCTTGCCTTCTATGTGAAGCAGACGCTCTCTTTTAAGAGATTGCGCGAGGTGTTTGAGCGGCAGCCAGGCTTCGCTGGTAGCATCATCGGAGCATTCCTGGGTGCAGTAACGCCGTTCTGCACTTGCACCGCCGTGCCGCTCTTCTTAGGAATGCTCGAGGCGGATATTCCACTCGGGCCTGCCGTCTCCTTCTTGCTGGCCTCACCCACTATCAATTTAGGCGCTGTAATCTTGCTGCTGGTCGTCTTTGGCTGGCATATCACCCTCTTTTATGCCAGCGCCTGTTTAATTGCGGCGGTGCTGGTTGGTTGGGCGCTGGGCCGCATTCCCCATGAAAAGGCACTACGTGATTACCTATGGTTCGAAGAAGAGGAACCAGACCCAGGTAAAACACGCCTTGCTCTGAAAAAAGCGGCTCTGCTGGGAAGGCAGCTCACACGCAAATTCTTGCCCTGGCTTGCGCTCGCAACCGTGGCCGGTATCTTCATCGATGCGCTTGTACCCACGTCAACAGTAGCACACTTCAGCCAATGGGCTATCTGGCTGGGCATACCAGCGGCAGCATTGTTGGGTAGTGTGATCTATGCCGATATTCTGCTGCTCATTCCGATTGGGTTCGCCCTTATTCAACATGGTGCCTCGGTGCCTGTTGTCCTGACCTTCATGATCGCCGCTTCAGGTCTAAGCCTACCAGAGATTGTCATTCTTGGCCGCATCCTTCAGACACGGCTGGTCTTGCTATTCGTGGGTGCAACCGTAGGGGTCTACTTGCTGATAGGTTTCGGGTTTTTGTGGATGTGAAAATGATATACTTTGGTACCTGGTGAATTGCTTGTGCTCCTGAGACCACGGGGTATGGAATGCATGAAAAGATGAAAGCTCACGGTACTACAAAGGGACGCGCTCTTCTTTCCCCGCGCCTCACCGACTGGAGCCTTGCGCTCGCGGCCAGCCTCGCCATTGCGACCGGCATTGTCAGCCTGGTGAGTGGCCGCCCGCAAGAATGGTTCATCTTCGCGCTGCACGGTATAGCGGGCTTCTGGCTGCTGCTGCTGCTGTGGGTCAAGCTGCGGCGCGTCTGGCCCCGGCTGATGCATCCCCGGCGCTGGGATCGCCGCACGGTCTTTGGGCTGCTGGCGCTGCTGCTAGTTCTACTGGCGATTGGATCGGGCACCTGGTGGGCCGCAGGGGGTCAGTTGTATTTCGCGGGATTCAATCTGTTGAACTGGCATATTGGCCTGAGCTTCGTGCTCACAGCGGCGTTCGTGTTTCATATGTTCGCACGCGCCAAACGGCTGCGCAAGCGCGACCTTGCCGGAAGACGACAGGCGCTGCAATTCGGCGCGTTGCTTGCCGGCAGTGTGGCGCTCTGGCCAGGCCAGCAGCTAGCCGAACGTGTGCTGAATGTGCCCGGCGCCAGGCGGCGCTTCACCGGCTCATACGAGAGCGGCAGCTACGCCGGAAATGCCTTCCCCACCTCAAGCTGGGTTGCCGATCAGCCGCGCCCGCTGGATGTGCAGACCTGGCGGCTCTCGCTTGGCGGCGCCGTCACCATGCCGCGCGATTTCTCCTACGACGAGCTTGTTGCGGCGGGTGATGAATTGGAGGCGACGCTGGATTGTACGGGTGGCTTTTACAGCACCCAGCGCTGGCGGGGCATCCGTATCGGGCGCCTGTTCGACCAGGTCGCGCTCCACCCCGGTGCGCGCTATGTGCGTTTCATCTCGGTGACGAGCTACCGCTGGAGCCTGCCGCTGGAGGAAGCACGGGCGGCGCTGCTGGCGACCCATAGCGGCGAGGAGCCGCTTTCGTATGAGCATGGCTTTCCCCTGCGTTTAGTCGCTCCAGGCCGTCGCGGCTTTGAATGGGTCAAATGGATCACGCGCGTCGAGGTGCTGACCGCACCCGACCCTGGGCAGGTTATCAGTATTTTTACGAGTAGCTTCACCGACGCGGGGCGTGGGAACTGAGGGCCAGCATCGGTAATACTACTGTTGTTTGACCGTTATGGAGAGGAAAAGTGGCTATTCCTTTCGCTTGAAGTAATCTTGCCACGTGCCAGGCGGGAACACGGCCCAGGACTTGATATACCCTTGCTGCTTCAGCTTCTGTAGGTAGTTAATCTGTAAATCCGCTACCAGGTGGTTGTAGAGCAGCAGGAATCCGAGGCCCTCGGGTCCAGGATGAAGGAGAGTGATATCATACTTGCCCTTGAAGTAGTGAAGCGGATACACGATCAGCTTATCAGCCACGTCTTGTAGGCTCATGTGTTTCTGGGTCACCGGGTCCGTACGTTCATCGAAATACAATCCGATTTCAAGTAATTGCTGTTCTGCCATAGACTGACTCGCTTTTTCTATTCGACTTTCCAGCCCACTTTGATACGCTCCTGCCGTTCACGCGAGCCGGGCTCTCTTCACTGCCAGGAAAACACACTATGGCTTTCTCGCGGCCATCATTGCCGACGAGCGTACACTGCACAATGACAAAATAGTCATGCGGCCTGGTCGAGGCCCTCGCTTTCATAATCTGATAGGCGTCGTCTCGCATCTTGCACCGGGCTCGCTCAGACCAGCGGCCGTCAGGCATCAGGGAACGCAGCGAGAACGGATACCAGCGCGACACCTCTTTCCACTCGTCCGTGTTCATCCAGGTATCAACGCGCCAGGGGTTGTCCTCGGCTTTCGGTGCAAACGCCGTGGTTGCCATGTCGGTTCGGTCTCTTTATTTGTTGAGGCGCCTGATCAAACGATACCACTTCATGGGGGCCGAGTACCAGCCAACCCTGCGCTTGAATCTGCGCTCAGCGTTAGGCACGGCATGGGTCGCTTTCCACACTGGGTTGTCATAGACGCCGGCTGCACGCTCGACCCGCTTGCGTGCGCGGGTGAAGCCCAGCATGGTTCTGACACTTGGTCTACGAAATCTCATCGTCGGTTAGTCCTTTCATTTGAGCGAGACATATATCCTGACCGCGAGTTCCAATCTCCTTTGAGGAAAGACAGAAAAAAGATCTTCTAGCTGTCTCATACACCCTGCTCCTCCTCTTGACGAGACGACGGAAGATAGGTGTTTCAACCCTTGTCAATACAGGATACCACAGACGCGGCCGCAAGGTGGATATCCTGTAGGTCGATGGCTCACGCTTGAAAATCAGAGCGTTTGTGCTATCATGGGAGGCGGGTGAGGCCTGGAACACAGCATGGGCGGTGCGTTTGCCGAACCGCTGCGCGTCAACGAAAGCGGGGTGTGACATGATTATCTTTGACGAGGACAGACCATCCGACTCGCCTTTTGTCGAAAGGGTCTGGCGCTGCCATAGCGAGGGCGCGGCCCCTTTTCTCTCCATTGCTGCGAGCCGCTGCGAGCTGGTGGTGAGCAGACTTCAGGGCAAGGTCACCATGACGGTGCGCGGGCCAGAGACCAGAGCCACGCCGCTTGGAGACTGTCCTGGGGACGGGGAGTGGCTTGGCATCCTCTTGAAGCTTGGCACGTTTCTGCCCTTTCTGCCCACCAGAACGCTGGTGGATGCAGAGGTGAACCTGCCCGCAGTTTCGAGGGAATCCTTCTGGCTCTTTGGCTCCGCCTGGCAACTTCCTGACTATGACAATGCCGACACGTTTGTTGACTGGCTGGCGCGTAAGGGCCTGCTGGCGCGTGAGCCGGTCGTAGATGCCGCCATACAGGGTCACCTGAAAGACCGCTCACTGAGCACCATCCAGCGTCGTTTCTTGCGGGCGACCGGGCTGACGCAGAGCGCGGCTCGTCAAATCGAACGCGCCCGCTCCGCCACGCACCTCTTACAGCAGGGCGTCTCGATCCTGGATACCGTTCTCGAGGCGGGCTATTTCGATCAGCCGCACCTGACCCGATCGCTGAAGTACCTCATCGGACAAACACCTGCCCAGATCCGAGAGAAAAGCCGGCCCGAGCAGATGCCGTTTTTATACAAGACAACGCCCTTTGGATGAGTCATACTACCTCCGTCCGATAAACACCAAAAGGAGAAGGAGAAGAGCATGAGAAAAATTATTACCACCACGTGGGTCACCCTTGACGGCTTCATTGCAGGCCCAAACGGAGAAATGGATTGGATCGGGGAGATCTACGACGAAGCCATGGGCACCTATGAGAGCGATCTGGTCAGCTCGGCAGATACGCTCTTGCTCGGGCGAGTGACGTATCAAAGTTTTGCTGGCTCCTGGCCCCATGTCCCTGACAATCCCAATGCCTCAGAAGGCGAGAAAGAATACGCTCGCAAGTTGAATGCGGTGCGCAAACTTGTGTTTTCCAGGACGCTCGAAAGGGTGGAGTGGAACAATTCCCGGCTGGTGAAAGAGGTCGTTCCAGAAGAGATCGAGCAACTGAAACACGAGCCTGGACGCGACATGGTGATCTACGGGAGCGCCAGTCTGGTGCGAACCCTTACCAATCTTGGCTTGATCGATGAATATCAGATCTTAGTCCATCCGGTGCTTTTAGGCAGCGGCAAGCCCCTCTTTCAAGACATCAAGCACCAGGTGAAGCTGAAACTGGTGAACACCAAGACGCATCCTTCTGGGGTGGTGGTCCTTTCCTACCAGCCCGAGAGAAAAGAGTAACTTGCACGCCACGTTTTGTGAGAAAAGTGTGTTACGCTTCAGAAAAGCCTATCAAAATCAGATTGTGTGAGGACATACGAGAGTATGGACGAAGCCACATCCTTTACGATCCGAACTGTTCAAATACAAGATGTCTCTTTCCTTTGGGATATGCTGTACGAAGCGGCAGCGGTTGCTGAAGTCATGCGTGCTTTGGGCAAAGAGAAAGCGCTCTCACTTCCTGTGAATCGGAAATATGTTGAGGGATGGGGGCGCCCCGGGGACGCTGGAGTCATTGCGGTAGACCACATGGAACAACCTCTCGGCGCAGCTTGGTACCGTCTCCATCCCGATGATGCCCCTGGCTACGGATTTGTCTCACCAATGATACCAGAGCTGACCATTGGCGTACGAGCTGATGTACGTGGTCAAGGACTCGGGCATGCACTGCTTCAAACACTCCTAGCGTTGGCTCAAAGCCAGGGATACGCCGCACTCAGCCTCTCTGTGGACCGCAACAACCCTGCGCTTCATTTGTATGAACGTTTTGGCTTTCGCGATGCAGGGATATCAGACCAGGAAGAGACATCAGTGACCATGATTAAGCAATGGAGTGAACAGGATTGAGCTGACACGCGCCTTCTCGGCCTGGATACGGAGCAGATCATGACTCGACCATTAGACGGCATTGCACTCCTTCATCAGGTCCGCCAGGTCTGCGTATACGTGATCGGGTTTAAGGGAGGATTTTTCCAGGTCTTCGCGGGAAGTGCTGCCCGATAAGAGCAGGAGCGTGTGTGTCCCGGCGTTGTGACCGGCAAGGATATCTACCTGCAGGCCATCGCCGATCATCACCGTTTCGCCGGGCTGGCTGCCTAGTGTATGCATGGCCTCATTGAGCAGCATCGGTTCGGGTTTACCGACCACCTCCGGGGTTCTGCCGCTGGCAACTTCAATCGCTGCTGTCAGGGCGCCATTGCCGGGAATGAAACCACCGGCAATGGGCAGTACGGGGTCGCGGTTAATGGTAATAAAAAGCGCGCCCGCGCGCACGGCGTTCATGGCGCCCGTCAGGATGGTATAGTCGAAGTCGCGGTCGAGGCCGACCAGTACTGCATCGGCTTCCTGGACATCTATGCTTGCTACCTTCAGACCGTGCGACTCAACCAGGTTCATCAGGGGATGCTCGCCAACCACATAGACTGAGCCACCAGGAAGGCGGCGGGCGATATTCTGAACTGCCGCCTGCCCGGCAGTAAGCAAGTGCGCGTTATCGGCTGTGATGCCCAGGCGCTGGAGTTTGGCGAGAATTTGTGCCCCGGTGGCGAAGGAGTTGTTCGTCAAGAAGAGGTATTTCTTGTGATTGGACTCGAGCCAGGCGACGAATTCTTTTGCTCCGGGCAGCAGTTCATTGCCACGGTAAATTACGCCATCAAGGTCGATCAGATAGGTGGTATATGGTAACATATGGCTCCCTGAAAGGTCATTCCCGCATGAGTTGCTCGCGGATAGCGACAATCTCGCGGCGAAGTGCGGGGCTGACGTTCACCGCGCGATCAATCTTCTCGCATGCATGAAGCACGGTGCTGTGGTCGCGCCCGCCGAAGAGCTGTCCGATTTCCAGTAGAGAGGCCTGTGTTTCCTGGCGCATCAGGTACATAGCGACCTGGCGAGGTATGACGATGTGTTTATCGCGCTGCTTGCCGCACATGTCTTCAAGCGAGATATGATAATATTCTGCCACTGCCTGCGCAATTTGCTTGATGTTCAGGCGTGACTCTTTGCTATCGTTACCCAGTGACGACATGGCAGCGCGCGCGACCTCCATAGTCAGGTCGGTGTGATGCAACTGTTGGTATGCCATCAGGCGATTCAGGCAGCCTTCAAGCTCGCGAATATTGGTCTGTACGCGACCAGCAATATAGGCGATGATGTCATCGGGAACGCGATAGCGCAGCACGTCAGCCTTGACGCGTAGAATCGCCATGCGTGTTTCCAGGTCCGGCGGCTGAATGTCGGCGATCAACCCCCATTCAAAGCGCGAACGCAGGCGCTCTTCCAGGCTGGTGATGGCCTTGGGAGGCCGATCGCTACAGATGACGATTTGTTTGCTCATCTCGTACAGGCTGTTGAAGGTGTGGAAGAATTCTTCCTCCGTTGATTCTTTGCCCGCGATAAACTGGATGTCGTCAACCAGCAAGATATCGACGGAGCGATACTTGGCGCGGAACTCCTCGGTAGTGCGATAGCGGATTGCGTTCACGATTTCATTGGTAAATTGCTCAGATGATACATAGAGTACCGCGAGCCCCGATCGTACTCCCTGGTGTCCGATGGCGTGCAGCAGGTGTGTTTTGCCCAATCCGACACCACCGTAGAGAAACAGGGGATTGTACGACTCGCCCGGGGCTTCTACCACGGCGAGGGAAGCAGCGTGCGCAAGGCGGTTACTGTTACCGACAATAAAGGCATCAAAGGTATAGCGAGGATTGAGGCGGTTATACATCTGAATGTTGGCGCGTTGCTCGTTTTCCCATTCTTCTGTTAAGTGATCGGCGGAACTGGGACTGCCGTACTGGAGATCCTGCAGGTCGGATTGCATGGGAGATTTCGGTGGAAAATCATAATATGTGAGATCGTTTGTTGGATAAGGCCGTGCGGGTGCGAAGCGGCTATTTACCTCTCTGCCTGGAGCAGCAGGCTCATCGTGCGCATTGGTAACAGAGATAGCGACGGGCTGCCCGGTAATATCCGCCAGTATGTCTTCAATGGAGCGCCGCCAGCGTGTATTAATAACGTCACGAGCCAGGGTGCTGGGAACCTGAAGTATGAAATAGAGCAGTTCGTCTTGCTCACTGAAGGAGTCAGCATCGATATCGTCGACTCCATCTGGCCAGGTACTGGCCAGATTGGCGGAGAGCAGCCATGCTTTACAGACTGCATCGACCGGAGCTGTTTCGAGTCTTTCGAGCGTAGTACGCCAGAGTGTTGTCACGTTCATTGCATTACTCCCTGTGCTTAGTCTTCGACGAGAGCAACGCACTCGATCTCAACCAGCGCCTTGCGCGGTAATTCGGCCACGGCGACCGTTGTGCGAGCAGGCATCAGGCCATCAGGCCCTGCAAAATAGGTTGCATAGACGGCGTTCATAGCTTGAAAATCGCTCATATGCGCAAGAAAGACGGTCGTTTTTATGACGCTCGCAAGCGATGACCCGGCGCTGGCCAGTACGGCTTGCAGGTTTTGCAGGACGCGCTGCGCCTGGGCCTGGACATCGTCACCAACAAGCTCACCGCTTGCCGGGTCAAGAGCGATCTGGCCGGAAGTATAGACGAACTGGCCGCAGCGAATAGCCTGATTATATGGGCCTATGGCTGCCGGAGCATTAGTTGTTGCAATTCTTATACGTTGCATAAGTGTTCCCTCGACTCATCAAAATCTATGTTCTTCCGGTTGAAACTTGTAAAAAGGGATTGCCTGGACACTTCACACGCTGCCAGGTGATAGACTGCTCCCTGGTTCCTCGCTTTCAATGCTGCCCATATCCAGGTGGCTGAAACTGCCCCTGGCTGCCCGCGCCAAGCGGAAGATTGCGGGGAGCCAACTGGGGTGATGGTATGGTCTGATTTGCGCGCGCCTGCGCTTGCAGCTCTTTCGCGCAGTGGCGCAATGCCTGCTGCATCTCGGCAGCCGAGAGAAAACGATCTTCTGGTTCCTTCTCTAATGCCCTGGTTACAATCTTCTCTACAGCCGGCGGCACATTTGCATTGAACTGGTGCAAAAGCGGCGGATAGGTCGATGCATGCTGCATGGCAATAGAGACAGCGGTAGGACCGACGAAAGGAGGACGGCCGGCCAGCATTTCAAACATCACTACGCCAAGCGAATAGAGATCGGAAGAAGCTGTCAGCCTCTCGCCCCGGGCCTGTTCGGGAGAGAGGTAGTCGGCAGTGCCCAGCACGATACCGCTATTGGTTAAGCCAGCGTCTTCTGCCACACGGACGATGCCGAAATCGGTGAGCTTGACCAGGAGACTACCTATGCCTGAACTCGCTGGGCCGCTGGAAGTCAGCATGATATTCTGTGGTTTGATATCGCGATGGATAAAGCGGCGATCGTGAGCCACCTGCAACACGGCGCATACCTGTGCGGCAATCTCCAGCGTCTCAGTTGCATGCAGGTGCCGGCGCTGCGCGATCAGTTGTTTCAGCGTCGGGCCGTGAATATACTCCATCACGAGAAAATACTGGCCGAACTCCTCGATGAAATCATAGATAGTAACGGCATTGGGATGAGCGAGCGCGGCTGCTGCGCGAGCCTCGCGGCGAAAGCGTTCAACAGCGCGCGAATCGTTCTTGTCCAGGGACCGTAGCACCTTCATTGCCACCAGGCGCTCAACGCGGTGATCCCAGGTTTTAAATACGCTGGCCATGCCACCGGTGGCAATATGTTCACGGACCTCGTAGCGTCCAGCAATCAGTGTACCTTCAAATTGAGTCAACGTTATACCTCAACGAGCACCCACGAGGGATACGACTACAGATAATAGCAAGTAAAAAACAATCGTCTTTGAAAGTGCAAGGCCAGTATACCATCAACGATGTTACGGCGTCCAGAATGGACGAGAATCTCCATCGATGCCACCCGAAGTCAGTTGTATGGGGTTACCTTGCAGGCTGTACGCGCTAGTTTTTGCATTGTAGCTGATATTTGCCAGCCAGAGGTCGAACTCACTGTTGTTGTAGGATATGTATACAATCTGTTTACCATCAGGTGACCACACGGGCTGACTCACGTATTGTCCGCTCAAGATGTGGGAAGATTTATTGTAAGGCTGCAAGGCCTTTTGTTCGGCTGTTGGACTATTAGGGTCAGCGGTCACGCCCTCTGGCACAGGCATGACATACAAACTCATCTGATTGGATGTGTCACGCCTGACATAAACAATGGCATTGCCATCCGGTGAGAAGGCAGGTTCTATATTCTGCACGCTGCCAGGTGTCAGAGGCACGCCCGAGTCACTCACAGGCGAATACGTATAGGGATGGTTAGCAATAGCCGTGGCATCTGCTAGAAATACCTGTATGACCTGTTGCGTGCCCGTCTGGTCATACGCATAATGGGTGTAAACTATCTCGGGTGTCTGGTTGGGATGTGCCGGGCGATAGCTTGGATCGCGATCTCCCCCATCACCATAGCTGGCGTAGGCGATGACCTGTGGCTGTGCGCTCGGGTTATTGAAAGGAATAGAGAATACTTGCAAATCCAGGAAAGGAGAATTCTTGAAAACTCCCCCCAGGGTATACCAGACAAAATCTTTTTGGAGATCGCTCAGGAAGAGCAAATGTGTCCCGTCCAATGACCAGGCGGGCTGGGCAAACCAGTGGTAAGTGTTTTTGATGATGCCGGTATCGTTATAGAAATGTCCATAGCCGGAAAGCAGGATGTGCACGGGTCCGCCGCCAGCAGGAATAGCGGCAAGATTGGTAAAGTCTTTGAAGCTTGCGATGAACGCGATCCATTTGCCATCGGGGGAGACCGCCGGATCATAGACATTGCCTCCATGAATTAATTCACGTGATGCGCTGCTTCCGTCGGTTACCCATAAGTTGTGATCGATGGTGAAATAAATCTTGCCTTTGAAGAGATTTTGCGCGACGCTGACCTTGTTGCCACTGGAATTGGTGGTGATTGTATTGCCGACCGGGCCATTACTACTACTATTATTATTATTCCCAATACCAAGGCATCCCTGCACGCTCAGTGCCAGCAGGAGTAACAATAAACTTTTTCCTATAGTAGTTGTATTGTAGCTCTTCATATCTCCTCATCATACCTGCATTGCGTCAGGTGATTCAAACACAACCATAAACATCAGGTCGAGCAAACTGTGAAAACCGAACAGGTTGTCGCTGCTCCCACCGATGCTCATAGCACCAATGTCCGCAACCTGGCTTGCTGCTTGCCAGGTGCTCGCAGCTGGAATAGCTTTGGGTGTAGCTGATGGCTGTGATGCGGATGCAAGCGAACTAGTATTGTTATTGCTGTTTGCCTGGATGTTACACCTGGCATTATTGCCCAGGCCAAACATCTGCGCGAGCAAAGGCGTGATCTTAGTGCAATCCGGGTAAACGACAGACTCACCGGTGGGTGTGACGCCAGATGCCGAATAGGGCGGGCCAAGGATGAGACGCTGAATTGAGTTTGGATCAAGGCTGCGGGCAAAATTCAGCAGTTTGAGGACATCGGTCAACTGCATATCCGTCTTGACATAGCCATTCAGGTCATTCGAGATTTCCGGCAGCTTGCCGATGATAGCGGGATTATTCAGTTTAGTTTTGAGTGCGCTCAATACCTGCTGCTGGCGTGCAGAGCGGCCAAAGTCTCCTACGAGGTCGGCGTGGCGCGAACGCACATATTCAAGCGCCTCTGGCCCGGAGAGGTGCTGCGGCCCTGGTGTGATATACAGGCGTTTGTAGGCATTGATGTCACCGGTCTTGTTGCCGACATCATCCGGGTAATTGTCATCAGTGATGGGATGCAGCGCATCCACGTCAACGCCACCTACCGTGTCGATCACTTTGATGAAGCCATCCAGCCCCACCCACGCGTAGTAGTTGATGGGAATGCCGAAATCCTGGAAGATCGTGAGGCGACTGAGCGCGACGCCGCCCAGGCCATATGCCTCGTCCAGCTTATGCATGCCGCCGCCCGGTAAGTTGATATAGAAGTCGCGCGGAATGGATAGCATACCTACCTTCCTGGTAGCGGGATCAATCGTGATCACGATATCTGATTGAGCCAGGTACTGACCGTTGGCAAATTTCTGGTCCGTATCGCTTCCCAGCAAGAGAATATTGACACGAGGTCCGCTTAAAATATCGGCCCCGTTACGGCTCGCGTTGGGGTCCTCGTCGCCTTTGAGACGGGTTACCTGCTGGCCCACGATATGACTGACTGGGGTAGCCAGGTTAAAATAGTAGTACCCGGCCAGGCCTCCAACGACGACGAGCAACAGCAGGAAGAGAGATACTGCAACACGCGCCCAGATGGGGAAGCGCCTTTTTTTGCGTTCTTTACCAGGTGGTTGTCCAAATGGCGGAGGGCCTCCCACACCCGGGTAGCCAGGTGGCATTGGCGCAAGTGGTGCCCGCGAGTATGCGGCCATGGACATGGGAGCCATATACGGCTGAGGGGGCGGATTTGGCCGGCTGGCCGGTGAGTAAGGTTGCATGCCGGGATTCTGTGGCGGCGGCGTTTGGGGGGTGGCACCCATTCTTGGAAAGGACGTTATCGCCGACTGGTTTGGTGATGGCGGTACCTGGCCATACGCAAGCCTCTGCGACTGGAGGCTGTCAGCGCTGCGTGCCGGACCTGCAGGGCCATTTACGACCGGCTGCTTCATAGTCTCTCTTTCGGTCACAGGCAGTGGGCTTGGGGTTCCATTTGGATGAGGAGGTTGCAGGCTAGCGGCATTCCAATTCGATGGCTGGCCTGAACCAGGGCGCTGCGGCACCTGGCCTGAGGGAGGTTGTCCCCCCCAGGGCCGGTTAACAGGCACACCCGGGTGAGCATCCGCTGGTGGCCTGCCATTGGGTGATTGTTCTGGCCGATTGTTTTTATTCTGCAGGGCATTAAGTTTTACAAATTGAGGTTTCAATTTAGTTTACCTGCTTCCTGATTGTATCCTCAGCAGTACCAAGGACACATTTGGTGAGCTTTATTAAAGTATAACGAGTTCCAGAGTAAAAACTTCACTTTCCAGGGGCTAATATACCAATTATAGCTAACATGTGCCAGTACGCACACTTTTTTAACCCAATTTTATCTGACATATTACGCTCCACTAAACTCACCTTAACCTCCTACTAACTGGCGTATGTTACCTTTCTTAAGGCAAGGTTCAATGTGAAGAAAAGTACTTGACAGATTGAACAGTTACATCGTGTCACGCCTCCGCGCAGCGAAGGGTCTGTCTCGATGGGCAGAGAGATGCTTCGCTGCGCTCAGCGTGACAGGGCTGGACCCGGGTGGTTACTATGCGAGTTGCGATTATTACCGAGAACTTTCTGCCTAAACTGGATGGTGTTACGCGTACCCTATCCCGATTGCTCGAATACCTGCAGGCCAATGGGCACCAGGCGCTGCTGCTCGGACCCGAAAGCGGTATGGAGCAGTATGCCGGAGCCGAGGTTGTTGGGACTGCCGGTTTTCCTTTGCCTTTTTACCCCGAACTCAAATTTAACTTTTTTCGCCCCCTTTTCATACGTCGCCTGAACGACTTTCACCCCGATATTATACACCTGGTTGATCCTGTGGTGCTTGGCGCCGCAGGGCTGGCGGCTGTCCACTTCCTCGGCAAACCCGTGGTCTCTTCTTATCACACGAACCTGGCAGCCTATTGCGGTCATTTCGGCTTTCCCGTCTTCACCAGGCCGATGTGGTCATACAATCGCTTCATTCACAACCAGTGCTCGCTGACCTTCTGCCCTTCGCCTTCCATGGTCAATGTGCTGCGCAAACAGGGATTCCAACACCTGCGCATCTGGCCGCGCGGCGTTGAGACGGCGCTCTTTCAACCTGAGCGGAGAAGCGGGGAACTGCGTGCTTCCTGGCTAGAAGAACCGCGTGCAAAAGTGGTGCTGCTGTATGCTGGTCGGGTCTCGTGGGAAAAGAACCTGCGCCTGTTAACGCAGGCCTATCGTGGTATGGATCACGCACGCTGTCACCTGGTGATCGTCGGCGATGGGCCAGCTTTAAAGGAGGTACAGCAGGAACTTGCAGGGTTGCCGGTGACTTTTACAGGCTACCTACGCGGAGAAGAACTGGCCAGGGCTTACGCTTCGGCTGATATTTTTGCCTTCCCGTCGCGTTCAGAGACCTTTGGGCAGGTGGTGTTGGAGGCGATGGCTTCGTGCCTGCCCGTAGTTGGGGTGCTGTCTGAGGGCGTCTGTGACCTGGTGCGGGATGGAAAGACTGGCTACCTGCTGGATACAGGAGCGCTCGCTGAAAAAGAACAGGTGATGGCATACCGGGCAATGTTGGAGCGCCTGATATACGATGATGCGCTGCGCGGTGCGATGGGACGAGCGGGACTGCTGGAAGCTCGCCAGCGCTCGTGGTCCGAGGCCATGCAAAGGCTATTGGATGGATATGAAGAAGTGCTGGTGGGTACGCGCCTGCTTGCGGCGGTGTGAGAAAGAGCAGCTATTGCTCTTTCTCCTCGCGCCAGGCCTGTATGAAGGAGAGGATGAGCGAGCCGATCAATACAACCAGCAAGATGATCTCCATTGTGCTAAAAGTCTTTTTTTTCTGCATCCGTTTCCTCGTTGTTTGATACGAATTTTTACCGGCGAAGGCGATGCAAGCATCCCCACCATCCATCCGCACCACTCCCGCCCCTACTATCTATTTTACCTCAGTGCACCCATAGCTCTCTACCTCCTCCGTAATTGTGCAGGAGGTGGAAGTTTCTGGCAACCCAGTCGTGAAAGGCGGCTACTGCCGGCAGCTGGAAGCGCCCGGTGAAAAAGAGCACGGCATGTACCTGCGGTTGCGAGGCGGCGCTCTCAAGCTGCGAAAGGGTTATATAACCGGATTCGATGTGTACCGCGGATGTGTCCACAAGCGCAGGAGGGGTGTTGCGGTCCGCCAGGCCCGCGATGAATTGCGCGTCTGTGACAACCAGCTGGCCGGGAGTGATGGCCTGGCGCAGGTCAGCCGCCGCGCGAGCTTCCAATTGCGTCAATGCGGAGACACTGCTGGCCTGGGCTGCGTGATAGTACGCTCTGTCCTGCCGTGCATCGAGCACCGCTGTCACCAGGATAAGTGCGATGGCAACCCAGCTAAGATACACTGTAATGTTGCTGGACGTGGCTCTTCTTGGAGTTGCGTTGGCAAATGGATCAGCAATACCCACGACTGCCAGCGCAACGAGAGGAGGTGTGAGGGCTACCAGGTGATGTTGGAAGAGGGGAACCTGGTGCCAGAGCAGGTAGATCGTTGCGAGTAGCCAGACAATTAGTGGGATCACGCGCCAGTCTCGCCGTAAAAGCGCGGCTACCATGCCGTAGAGCGCGGCAAGTGTTAGAAAGGTTGTAAGAGCTTGCTCAATGATTGCAGCGTTGCCCTGCTGCATACCACTCAGTACCCCGGCGGCATCGCTGTGAAAGGTGATTACGCTCTGCACCATTGGCTGGTACGAGCCGGTGAAAGGCAGCAGCACTACTGCCGCTGTCACTATGCAAGCCGCGATACCCACGGCGATCGAGCGCAGGGTAGCAGAACCTGCGCCGGGTTGCGTACGCCAGGTTTGCCAGAGTCGAGCCAGCATCAACAGGACAATAGGCACCAGAGCTGTGAGGCTGAGCAGCTTACATAGGATGCTCAAAACGAGGGTGATGCCGGTGAGGGCAGCGTAGCAGAGGCCGCGCTTACCTGCCGGATGTTCCCACCAGAGGTATGCCAGTCCGACCGCCAGGAGTGAAAATGCAGTGGATGATGCCTCAGCCTGGATGGTTTGCGATTCCGCCAGGTAGAGTGGATTGACGACGAGCAGGAGCAGCGCCGCGACCGCGCCCAGGCGACCGGCCAGTGCTTTGCCGAGCAGAGCAGCTCCCAGGAGGCCGAATAGTGAGACCAGGGCTATGGCAAACCGCGCTGACCAGAGCGATCCACCCAGGAGTATATAACCGGGGAAGGTTGAAAGGATAAAGAAAGGGGGCTGCGAGTAGAAAATGTCCCCGTAGAGCGCGTGCCCGGCGCTCATAGCGCGCAAGGTCTGCCAGTAAACGCCCTCGTCGTAGCCATCACGGTCGAAAGGAACGCCGAGTTGATAGAGGCGCATGCCGATGGCAACAACAACCAGGGCAAGGATTACTCCCCAAAAGAGCATGGTTTGCCCGCGAGGGTAGTGATCCTGCTGCTTTGTCCTGTCAATCGAAATATCGTATTTTGTTGTGCTGACGGACATAAGGCATAACTCTTTAAAGAAATGGAGGGCTGGTCTTGCAGCCCTCCTGGATGCTTTACTAAATTGTTCAGGCTCGCTTGCTTAGCCACCTGTGAAGAAGAAAGGTTCTTCATCCGTGGGAGAGATCGTGTTGGTACTCATGGTGCCCATTTCCTCATCGAGAGAGAATTTCTCCGTCGATTCGGGCTTTGGGGCATCGATGAGTTGGCCGCTGCCTGGGGCGCCGATCAGGGCGTGCCCGTTACCGTTTGTCTTGCCGTTGGTATGGCCGTTACCGTTGCCATTACCTGCGATAATCTCGAAATCGGCAAGCACTGCTTTGGTAACGCGACTGGCATCAGCCTCGTCGATTAGTTGCTTGATCTCTTCCGCTACCAGTTCGTCTCGCTCGATCAGAGCCTCGGCAATCGCAATCAGAGCCTCGCTGTGCTGTTGAAGCAGGCGTTTGACCGCCTTGAACTGCGATTGAAGCACGGACTCGATGCGTTCAGTCAGTTTTGGCAATGCTGTTACACTTGCACCGGCGCCGACAAACGGTATGTAGGAAGTCAGCGTGCCATCCATACCATACACACCAATATACCTGGCGGCAAGCTCTGTCGCGCTGGCAAAGTCGCTGGTGACGCCGTTTAAGTTCACGTCAAGGAACAGTTCCTCGGCAGCGCGGGAAGCGAGAGAAACTTGAATACGACCGAGCACATCTTCCTTGCTCGAGGTGATAATCGTTTCTTTTTGGCGCCAGGCGGCGAATGCTGCCGCGCCCTCTAAATCACCATGTTGATGCAGCGTGACAAATGCGGGGAAGTAGCGCTCCGACATCAGGTAGTAGCAGGCAACAGTGTGACCTGCTTCGTGATAAGCGAGGCGCCTGCGTTCGATGAGTGTTAACTCGGCGAGTTGGCGCATGCCAAACTCATGCACATCCTGGGCCTCTATGAGATCCTTATAGGTGATCAATTCACGACCATCGAAATGGGCAATGATCACTGCTTCGTTGATGACGTGCTTGATTGCAACCGGGGTGTAACCGACAAAACGGGCGACTAAAGCAGCTATCGAGATGGTGGGGTCATGTGAGACCTTATCCAGGTAGTACTCGATCACTTCACCGCGATACTTGTCTGTTGGGGGAGCAACGTGAACCGTGCGGTCGAAGCGGCCCGGGCGCAAGAGCGCGGGATCGAGCGATTGGGGGATATTCGTTGCGCCGACGGTGAGTACGGGTTGGTTCTGGACGCGACTATGATATAAACCAAGCATACGGAGAATTTTCTTAAACCAGCCGGTCTCGATATTCGGTGGGTCCATCTGCATCAAGAGTTCGTTAAGCCCACCCATACCTCCACCACCCATCGCCCCAAAGATGCCACCACCCATACCCATTGTTCTGCCAGCAGACGCTGAACGCGACATACCAATGGCATCAATCTCGTCCATAAAGACCACACAGGCACCATACTCACGTGCCAATCGACGCGCTTTGTTATACAGCCTTTTGATCATGAGCACGTTCATGCCAATGAACATGGCCTGGAAACTGGCAGCGCTGGCATAGGCAAAGGGGACGCCCGCCTCAGTACTCATACACTGTGCAAGATAACTTTTACCTGTTCCTGGATCGCCAGTAAGCAGGAGACCACGAACAGCCTGGCCCCCCATCTGCTTGAATTCATCGACGCCTTGCAGCAGTAGTACGATGCGTTTGGCAGCCTCCAGCACTTCTGGGTTGCCTTTGTAATCATCGAAGTTGACACCTGTTTCGCCCGGCATAACCCAGTACAGTCGAGGACGACCCAGGAACCAGAAGAGAGCCCCGAACTGTATGACGATGAAAATGACGGCAAAGCCGATCTGAAAGACATATGCAAGGAGTGTTCCTGGTGATGGCGCACTTAGCGTCGGAACTATATTGACAAAGAAATACCAGAGTACCACGCTAAAGAGAATGAGCCAGATCCATCGCCTTTTGGCAAAACGTCCGAATTGATCCATTCCGATATCAATGGACTTATCCAGGTCCCTGCTTTTTGTACTTTTGTCTTTTGGCACAGCAGTCTATCCCTTCCGCTATCAGGTTGAACTTCTTGTACTATTACAAAGATGGACGGAAATCTACAGTGTTGACACTTATCAGTATCCCTCCGTTCTGCGAGACCGTTACGAAATGCCAGATTATATAGGCGCTGACGCTTCCCCCCGGACCGGGAGCAGAGAGATCTACTTCTACAAAGCTGTCGATCGTTGTATCCGACTCCTGAAATACGCTTAAAACAGTAATGGTTTTCCAGTTCAGGTGCCCTTGTGGCTGGCTGAACTGGGTAACCAGTTGTTGGGGATCAGGCGGCTGCGACATATTTTTATCAAGCAGGGCGAGTTGCGCAGTGTTGCCGTCGCGCAGCGCATAGAGCCAGTTTTGTACCTGTTCGCCACCCCCGTTGGTACCGTGGATATGGAAGTTGAATTGATCATTACCAATGCCGAAAGGCCCTTGTTTCGTCACCGCATAGTTTATGCCGATGGCGCTGCCAAGAATGAGCAGGACCATCACAAAGGTGACCAGTTTGTTGGTCCTTATGAACCGGAATAGATAATAAATGCCCTTAAAAACAGGGCGAAATATGCCTTTGACGAACCGGGCAGCGGGAGTTTCACCCGTTCTTTTACGAGGCGTATATTCAACTTTCTTCGGTTCGGGCGTCGGTTTTTCTGGCGGCCGTTGAGCAGGTGATGGGCTAATCATGCGTTTCGCGTCTCAACTTTCCTGGACTCCATATATCTATAGCACGATTATACAATATTTTAATTACGGGAAAACTCGCTACCTGACTTCCATGATTCTAGATACGGATAATCATCCGACTTCCCTTATTATAAGGTACCATACACCACAACGGATGATTTTGCAAGGTACAAAGAACGCGGATCTCTTCCACGTTTGATATAATAATGAATACGTACATTTGTTACATTTGTAAGGGTCAGACCTAAAAGTCAGGTGGAGAAGCTTATGGATATCAGCAGGGATAAGCCAACGGGGACAGATGGTACTCCATATATCTGGCTGCGCTATACAACACAGTTTACCACTGGAGGGCGCACGCATACGATTGAAATGGGTATACCCATACCGGTAGGGGCGAGCGCAGAGGTGCGCGAGCAGCTGATCCGGGAAGCCGAAATGGGGATGGAACAGCTTTCACGGCGCGTGGAGAGCCGTGTATCCCAGCTGCTACAGCGCAGCTCACGGCCACCTGAGACAGCACGAACGCAAGAATCCTCCACCACAAGGCAGGCCCAGGCTCCTCAACAGGGGGGCGCCGCAGGAACGCCTGCTACTGCCGGTACCCAACCGGCTAGCCCTGCTCCACCGCAACAGCCTGCGGCAGCGCCAGTGCGCCAGGGTCAAAGCTTTGCGGCGAATATGCCCGTCACTCTTGGCATACAGGGTGACAATATGAAGCTCTCACAATTTTTGCAGGTGATCCGGGAAACCTGGGAGTTGTCACCGAAAGAAGCGATGGATTTATTGCATGTGAAGAATCTCAACAGCGTGAATTACCGCGAGGCTTTGAGGGAACTACAGGTTCGGCTCGGAGAGAAGGCCGGGAATACGAACGCATCCATGCAGGCTAAAAATCGGCCTGTAAGCAGCCAGCCGAAGCCTGCAAGTTCCACCCCACCTGTTTCGCCCGCACGCCCCGGTGGAGAGGCGGCACGCGGTACGCAGGCAACTACGGGCGGCGAGAAGGCCGGTCTAAGAGAAGTGAAAGGACCTGCGCAGAGCGCTGCGGCAACACCGGCACCTGCAAAGCCTGCAGCTCCAACGCCGCCGGTCCGTCCTGCGCCCGGAGCTTTAGCCGGCCCAGCGCATATCCCGGTCATACCCATCAGAGATGAGATGGTACGTGAAGCGCCAAAGGTGTTTAAATTTGACGAGGAGGATGAAGAGATGGAAGAGATAGAAGAGGGAGTGGGAAGGAAAGGTGAGGAGCAGACGGCGATTGCGCGGATCAAGCTGGATGAGCTGAAAGAGGTGCGAGGGGCATCGGCTGCCAGCCCAGGGCGCTTGATGGTATTGCAAAACGTACTGAACTCGCAGATTAGCGATGAGCAATTGCAGCGCATCATACAAAGCGCGTGGGGCGCAACAAGTGTCAAGAAATTGAAGGTTGACCAGGTAGAGGCGTTGATTTCCTGGGCAAAAGAAGATTACTTCCTGGATGAAGTAGAGGACGTGCTGGACCTGATCGACGAGGAGGAGTCTTATGCGCGTAGTGACCGGTGAGGCCAAGGGGCGCAAACTCAAAGGTCCCAAGACGGCTGGCACCCGTCCGATTATTGATCGTGTGAAGACGGCTCTCTTCGATATCCTTTCGCCTCGCGTAGAAGATGCGAGATTCCTGGACCTTTTTGCTGGCACAGGAAGCGTGGGTATCGAGGCGCTGAGCCGGGGCGCTGCCAGCGCGACTTTTGTTGAGATGAATTATAGCGTGCTGAAATTAGTGCGCGAGAATCTGAAAATTACCGGCCTGGGAGACCGCGCTGAGACACTGCATATGGATGCATTCAAGTTTTTACAATCCTATACTATTAGTAATCGGTCTTCTGCCGGGAGCCAGGAGCGCGAGTATGATATTATCTACGTGGCTCCCCCGCAGTACCACGAGATGGCGGCGCGCGCTTTGCAGTTGCTCGATACTGCGCAACTCGTGCCGGATACGGGGTTAGTGATCGTCCAGATTCACCCCAAAGAGCGGGCGGTGGTGGCAGCGGTCCCGCTCACGCGCCTGGTACTGACCGGCGAGCGGAAATATGGCAGTACCTTGCTGATGTTTTACGAACCATCTGAGGAGAAACCTACTGATGTCGATACAGTTTCAGAAACCTGATTATATCATCGTCTTTGTAAGCGATATGCAGCGCTCCACAGCTTTTTACCGCGATACGCTGGGGCTGCCGCTAAAATTTACTTCACCCGGTTGGACAGAGTTTAACACAGGGGCAATTACGGTTGCCTTGCACATGACCGGCGGTGAGCCATCCGCGCAGAAACAGTCACTGCCACCTCCGGGCAATGCGCACATCGGCTTTATGGTTGAGGATCTGCAGTCTGCCTATGAGGAGTTGAAGGCCAGGGGTGCGTTTTTCTCGCTCCCGCCCCAGAAGCAGAATTCTGGCGCGGTCCTGGCGGTGTTGCATGACCCCGATGGTTTGGGCATTACGCTGCAACAGAGTTAGGAGTTGAATGAAGATGGTAGGCAAACCGGGAGGGGGACGTTTCGCCTTCGTAGATGCTGGCGAGGCGGCGCGCATCTTAGGCATTGACCGGGTGACGCTCGATCAGTGGGTGCGCGATGGCCGCATCAAGCCGCACAGGGGTGTCGGGCGCGAGGCGTTTTTTCGCACCTCGGAAGTTGAGGCTTTGTATAACGAGTTGCACCCGGCGGCGGAACTGGCGGAGGCGGTTGCGGCAGACGAGCGCGAGAGCGCTGTCGGGGAAGAAAAAGGTGCTCCTGCCCGCAAGAAGCAGGACCCGCAGATGCGGGTCTACCTGCGCCTGCAGGCCGATGCGAAGTGGTACGACACCTCGGAAGAGGATATTCGCACCTGGTTTCGACAGCTTGCACCCGATGGCTACGAGCGCAATAAGAACAACGCGGAACACACGATCAAGAAGCTGCAATACCTGGTGAGTTTGATCGAGGAGGCACAGGGGCGGGAGTGATCCAGCATTTCATTCCCAACCTAGCTCCTTTTTGACCTCTTCCCAAGGTCTTACTCTACCCTCGGCTATGTCTTGAACTCCCTGGCGGAACGCAGCCATTAACTCTGCATCTTCCATAATTTCGAGCGTTTCCATTATAGATTCGTATTTTCCAGTTCTCTTTTGGGAAGCTCGGTATTTGCGAGCTTCCCGTCTCTTGCGGAGACGGTTGATTTTTCCCCGACTTTCGATGATCTTACCGCGCAGAGGACTTGGACGATTCACCCGGATGTAAGAGGGCGACACATCAGCCCATGATCCTTCGAAAAGGATAGGGTCAGGGTGACGCATTTCCGGGGGAGGTGGGTATCTCTCCTCGTCCCAGCTTCTTCGATCAGCCTTCGCTGCATACCAGGCACGGATTCTTCCGATATTTCGGAGCCTCCGAAAATAGGAATACACTTGCTCCTCCAATCTGGCACGAAACACTCGTGCCTATGGAGGATGCTCACCTTTCGACATACGATCTCTACTCCTTTCAGCCGATTCAGGAACTCAACCTATTGTACCATCTCGTTGTGAGTAGGAGCTGACATCATCAGCTTGTTAAACTTCAAACTCCGTATGACCGCATAGAACGACAGTAAACGGGTCTGGGAACATCGATCATTTATGAATGTATGAAATCCGGCAGACAGCCCATCACATCCACTACCGACCCGATAATGAAATCCGCCCCGCGCTGCTGGTAGGTTGCTATCTCGTGCTCATTGACGAGCATGACGGCGAGTATCTCAGGTTCGCTTGCTTTTTTGATGGCCCGGTAGTTTTGCACCAGGTCGTGGTCGTCACCTGTATCGCCGATATACAGACCGCCGCCTACTCCTCCTGCGATACCCTGGATAGCCAGCTGCAGGGCACGCGGATCAGGCTTGGGACTGACGTCGGAAGAGATAACTACGTCCCACCAGCGTTCGCCAACATATGCCTCCATCATTTCAAGGGCAATATCCACCTCCTGGCCGACGCGCCCGGTGATGATGCCCATGTGGCGTATGCCTGCTTGGCGGAGTTTGTCAAAGAGGTTGGGCGGAAAATACATTTCCTCGTTGTGGACGAAGCCGCGGAAATCGGGCAGATAGCGCGGTGTATAGCCAAAGCGCTTCTTGATTTCTTCAGCGCCCCAATAGAATTCGTGGTAGATGTCGCCAATCACGCTATATTCAAGTTGCGCGCTGGCGGGCATTACCTCTCTGACCCATGCTATTCCACCGTGTCCCGCTATGTTAGCGACTCGTGAGAGCGCGGCCCACTCCTGGATGGTGCGTTCGGCCAGGGGAGTTCCTCTCCACTCACGGAGACGCGCCGTGTAGAGCGTTGCCAGCAGGTAGCACATATCCCAGTCATTATTGTAACCGCCCGCCTGTTTGAAGGCGATCACATCCTCGTGTGTAAGTAGAGCTTTGCCTTCGCGCTGGCCCCAATCGAGGCCATGTATTGTGCCTACCACATATTCCGCAGTCGCGATATCCGTGGCATGAAACGAGTCAATGGTTTTGATGAGTACGCCGTCAATGTCGAAAAAGATGGTATCAAAGGGAGTGGGGAATTGCAGTCCCGGTCGCCTCCAGATAACCGGGGTCTCCATAGGAAGGCCCTTTCACTACTGATTAATTCAAAAGTAGAGCACAGGGTTGCGCCCTGTGCACAGATATATTACATCCAAAATCGGCAAATTGAAAGCCTCGTAACACTTTTTTGTAACGATAAGAACCTGCTCCGGACGGAGTGTTACCGTGGTGCTAACACTTTCAGAAACTGGCGTACAATGGTTACCCCTAAAGCATAGGCCACGATGGCGATCAGTGTTGAGACATCGATAGTGAAGCCATTGTAAGGAAGTGCCGGGAGCGAATGGCTCGCGAACGGGGCAACCAGCGGTGCGCTCAAGTAATAGACCCAGTACGAGAAAGACGACCCGCTGCTGGAGAAGTGGAAGAAATCCAGGACGAAACGCGTGAAGAGAAGTAATAACAAGACTGCCAGGGCGAGGGCAAGCAGTTGATTCACTTTACGAATGATGGCGGAGAAGAAAGCGCCAATGCCGCGAAATGCGCGGCTTATCCACGATTCGTGCGGAAGAGCTACGCGCGGCATCGGTGTGGTAATGGGTGGCAGCACCGGCTCTGTAACTTCGTTATAGAATATAGAGTGGTTTGCCGATCGATTTTGGTGACGCTTCATCGCTTTTTGCTCACTCTCTGGCAGAAAGACGCACCCTCACTCATTAGAATAAACGTAAATGTTCAGGGTTTTCGCTTCAAAAACCTTCGCCCTTATAATAATACATCGGGACCCTCCTCAATTTCAACGATGGTGTCGGCATCCTGCAAGCCTAGCACGTGTACCTGTTCCCAGCCCTCGTTTGGCACGTCGTGCAATGTGCGTTGCAGTAGCGCGGCGTGGTAAGCTATTACGCTCTCTTCAACCAGGCGGTGCCGCTGCTTGTTGCGTTCCAGGCAGACCTCTGGCGGGATGTTAAAGATGAGCAGGCAGCCCAGGTAGCCAGACCTGCGCGACAGTTCGCGCAACTTGCCACGGGCAGCGGGATAGAGTGCTGTGCTATCCGCTACTGTAAAGCGCCCCAGGAGAAGGCGCTTCTGGATGATGTAGTGGAAGAGGTCGAATGTATCGCGGTTCACCTGCTGGTTGTTTTCGTCATCGCAGATCATCGCGCGGCAGTGATCGGATGAGACGATGTTCGTGGCAGTGAAGCGTTGAGCCGCGAAGGTGCTTTTACCGGAGCCGGCTGGACCGCATAGAACCAGCAGGGTTCTGCGCGGGACCTTGATTACTTTTGGCGTAGGCGCCTGCCCTCTCGGCATTGCTATACCTTCCCTCCTTTGATATAATAGCCCTGCATATATACGTCAAGTGTCGTTAGCCAGGGGCTCTCCATCCTTTTGGGTGAAACGGGATGCAATCGTGAAATCACCCGGAAGGACGGAGAACCTAGCCAGGGTATAATCAGTCGCACTTTGTTTATCTAATTGTACAGCGTCTTAGCACATCCCGGCACAACAAGAGCATCCTGTTTCTTGAGATTGCTTGAATCAGGCACAGACATACATGAGAGAAGAAAGCGTGCACCCACCGCATAGAGGAGGATAAGGTGTCTGTTGAATTGAACCTTACAAGTACCGAAGTTCGCGAAAAATTCCTGGATTTCTTTGCCAGTAAAGGCCATTTGAGGGTCCCTAGTTCGTCATTGATCCCGAATGATCCGACCGTACTGCTGACCACGGCAGGCATGCAGCAGATGATTCCTTACTTTTTGGGGCGCGAGACTCCTCCTGCGCTGCGACTCACCTCGGCGCAAAAATGTTTCCGCACAACGGATATCGATAAAGTGGGCAACGAACGCACCTTGACCTTCTTTGAGATGCTGGGCAATTTCTCCGTTGGCGATTATTTCAAGCGCGAGGCGATTATCTTTGCCTGGGAATTTCTGACGGAAGTGCTCAAACTGCCTGCTGATCGTTTGCACCCGACCGTGCATCCAGAAGATAACGAGGCGCCCAAGTGGTGGGGCCAGGTTGCCGGCATTCCCGACGAAGCGATTGTGCGCCTGGAGGATAACTGGTGGGGGCCACCGGGAGCCTCTGGCCCATGCGGCCCTGATTCCGAGATTTACTATGATCGAGGCGTCGAGCATGGCTGTGGTAAAGCGGATTGCGCGCCCGGCTGCGATTGCGAGCGCTTCCTGGAGATCTGGAACCTGGTCTTTATGGAGTTCTACCAGGACCTCGATGGCTCGCGTACGCCGCTGCCTAAGAAGAACATCGACACCGGCCTGGGCCTGGAACGTCTCACTATGGTCCTGCAAGGCAAAGAGTCGGTCTTCGATACCGATGCGTTTCGTGCGATCATCGACCGCTTCGCCGCGCTTGCCGGCACCACGTATGGGAAGGATGCGAAAACTGATACCTCTCTGCGGGTGATTGCCGACCACGCCCGCGCGCTGGTCTTCCTCGCCGCCGATGGAGTCCTTCCAAGCAACGAGGGACGCGGTTACATTTTCCGGCGCATTCTGCGTCGTGCAGTGCGACATGGCAAGCTGCTTGGATTGGATAGGCCTTTCCTGTCTGAAGCTGCCGATACAGTCATAAACTTGATGAAGAGTCACTACGTTGAGTTAGGCCTGCAGCGCGACCGCATCGTCGAAATTCTGAGCCTTGAAGAGAGGAAGTTCGGGCAGACGCTGAATACAGGGCTGTACCTGCTCAACAGTCTGCTGGAGGAGCTGAAGCAGCGCGGCCATACTGCTGTACCGGGCGACGAGGCTTTTAAGCTGTACGATACACATGGTTTCCCGCTGGAACTAACGCAGGAGGTGGCGGCGGAACAGGGCTTCACCGTAGATGTCTCGGGGTTCGAGCAATCTATGCAGCGCCAGCAGGAGCGCAGCCGGGCAGCGAGCACATTTGCGCAGGGGCGCGATGACGAAGCGCTCGCCGAAGTGCTCAAGCGTGTTGGGCCGACCGAGTTCACGGGCTACGAGGGAGTCACCGGCAGCGGCAAGGTGGTCGGTTTGATTGTAGAGGGGGTCGAGGTTGATAGTATTAGCGCCCCACAGGAGGCCCTGGTGGTGCTCGATAAGACTCCATTCTATGCAGAGAGCGGAGGCCAGATTGGTGATCGAGGTGATCTCAGCGGTTCGATGGGCGTTTTCCAGGTGCAGGATACACGCCGTCCAATAAAAGGGCTGATTGTTCACTATGGGCGTATTAGCGAGGGCTATATACGCGTGGGTGACAGCGTGCAGGCAAACGTGGTTGCTCAGCGGCGAGAAGATACCATGCGCAACCACAGCGCCACCCACCTGCTGCATAAAGCCCTGCGGGACATCATCGGTCCCCAGGTGGAGCAGCGCGGCTCGTTGGTCGAACCGGAGCGTTTGCGCTTCGACTTTGCCAGTCCTCGCGCGCTCACTGCCACCGAGATAGCGCTGGTTGACGAGCAGATTAACCGCTGGATCCGCGGCGATCTTCCGGTTCACACGAATATCATGCCACTGCAAGAAGCGCTGATGACGGGAGCAATGGCGCTTTTTGGCGAAAAGTACGATGAGGAAGTGCGCGTGGTCTCGATGGGCAGCAGTGTTGAGTTGTGCGGCGGTACGCATTGTGCGGCCACGGGTCAGATCGGGTTGTATATCACGATCCAGGAAACGAGCATAGCTGCCGGCGTTCGTCGTATCGAGGCTTTAACGGGTCGCGGCGCTCTGGCCTACCTGCGCCAGCGCAGCGCCCTGGTAGATGCGCTCAGCGCCAGGTTGCAGACGCAGCCGGATATGCTCGAGGCACGGGTTGACCAGGTGGCGCAGGAACTCGCCGCTGCACGCCGCCAGGTCGCACAATTCCAACGCGAAGCCGCGCAGAGACAGGCCGAAGCGCTTGCTCAAAAGGCCCAACATGTGGCCGGTGTGCCGGTCGTAGCGACAACAGCCGATGTGCCCGATGAGAGAGTACTGCGCGAGATGGGTGATATGGTGCTCAACAAGCTGGGCCGGCCAGGAGTGGTCGTACTCGCCGGCAACTTCGAGGACCGCGTGGGGATTCAGGTGAGCGTTTCATCCGAGTTGGCGAAGCGCGGTATCCACGCCGGTAAAATTGCGGGAGCGGTAGGCCAGCGCCTGGGTGGCAAGGGTGGGGGCAGGCCGGAATCTGCACAGGGTGGAGGCAAAAACAAAGCTGAGTTAGGTGCAGCCCTCGATCTGGTGCCAAAGCTGGTGGGTGAGGCCCTGTGAAGATAACCCTTGCAGTAGCTCGACGTACGTGCTATAACGTACTCAATAAGCAAGAGTTGAGACGGGACCAACGAGTTCGGTAAGCTGTACGTTCTCTTCTTTAGTATGGTCATAATCAACACAGTCCAGGAAAACATGAGTAATCCCTTTCAGCGTTTACGCAATATTATATTCGGACCACAACACGAGAATGGCACCTATCCGGGCCGTGAGGGGCCTTATGGCGCTACTGGCGGGGATGATGCACGCCCCGTCTTTACAGCGCTCGACATTGGCACGGCATATGCCAAGGCCTTGATCATTGAAGTACAAGATGATGTCGGGGTCGTGTTGGGAGTGGGACGCCACACACAAAGCTATAGCCACATGTCTGATGGCATCGTTACCGATATTCCGGGCGTCATTGCTAATTGCAACGAAGCCCTGATCCAGGCAGAGCAATCGGCGGGCGGAGTCATTGCTCCTTCAGCAGTGATTGGTATAGCGGGAGAGCTTGTCAAGGGCAGCTCGATCACCATCACCAAACAACGTCCGCAGCCAACCAAACCCATTGCGCCGGAGGAATTGGAGGGCATGATCTCCAGCGCGCAGCAGAAATTACTGAAAATCGCCAAGGAGCGCATTGCTGCTGAGACCGGTTATCAGAATATTGAGGTACGCCTGACCAACGCGGCGGTGATCTCAGTGCGCATTGATGGGCAGACGGTCATCAATCCAATAGGCTTTCGCGGGCGGCACTTCACGCTAACGTTGTTTAGCGCCTTTGCCCCGCTCATGCAGTTAGGCGCGCTGGAGACGGTGGCGCAGGGCCTGGATTTGACGCTGGTCACAATCGTTGCCGAGCCATATGCGCTGGCCCGCTGCCTGAGTACGAATGCGAGCACAAATAGCGGCGCTATCTTCATTGATATCGGTGGCGGCACGACCGATATCGCGCTGGTGCGCCAGGGCGGAATCGAAGAGACGCGCATGTTTGCGCTGGGTGGGCGTACGTTCACACGCCGTCTCGCGGCCAGCAAAGGTCTTCCGCTCAAAGACGCCGAGAAACTCAAATTGAACTACGGCAGCGGCGGGGTGAAAGGGGGCGAACGTGAGGAGATACAAAAAATTTTCGCCTCGGAATCTCAAACATGGATGGACAGTGTAGAGTTGCTGGTTGACGAACTGGCAAAGGGCGAGCTTCTGCCACCGGCGATCTATATGGTGGGTGGAGGTTCCTCGCTGCCCGATCTACGCGAGAAACTCGAAAATTTTCCCTGGACAGAACGACTCCCGTTTTCGCGGGAACCCATCATCGAAACTATCCAACCGAGTATGGTGTCGAGCATCTATGATCCCAATTACCATCTGAAAACTGCCCAGGACATCACGCCAATGGCGCTTGCATACCAGGCCATCGAACTGCAAAACGAGAACAATGTGCTAGAGAGAGCACTCGAACGGGTGATACACCAGATGCATATCTAATATAGCTAGCGCGCAAGCGGAGAACAGCGCTATAATGCAGCCAGTAGGGGAAAAGGGAACATGACCGACGAAAAGATCATTTACCTCGGCCCAGAAGAAGATCTGACGAGTGTGAGTGAGCGCCTGGAGAAGACTAATGCCGGGCGCATAACGCTTGTCATCCCGCCACAGACGCAGTTACACAGCCTCGTGGGGTGGCGACTGCTGCATGCTCGCATGCGGAAACTGGGCAAAGATGTGCTGGTTATCAGCTCAGAGCGCCAGATTCGATCGGTTGCCAAGGCGGCTGGATTTAGAATTGCAGACTCACAGGAGTCTTCTCCTTCTGCCAAGAGACGCCCCAGCAGTCATCCGAGCCGCAGCGGCACAGGTGGAAAAACGCCTCAAAGCTCACAGAACTTGCCAGGTAGAGGAAGCCCGGAAAATCGCGCGCAACGACAACGCCAGCTACCGAACCAACCGCGTGTGGCGACCAATGACCGGCAACAAATGCAACAAACGCAGCGCAAGACGAGTGGTAGCGTGTCTCGCGCGGATGAGATGCTTAGCGGGTCTGATACGGGTGCTGCTTCATCCACCTATGGTAGACAGGACACGCAATTTCGTTCACCCAAGGATTTGCACATCGATACGTCTCCCTCCATACGTCCACACGTGCCTGGGCAAGTAGACGATGAACCGGACACATGGACGGCAGATTACAATGTTTCGCAGAGCATTCGCGAGGCGGCACAGGGTACGGATGCTGGCACTGTGTCCCCGGCTGCTGGAACACGGGAGCCATCGAGCGGTATACCCAGGCAAGAGAGCAAGACATCACTGCCAGCGGGGAACGAGAATGACCCATTTGCATACATGGAAGATCTTCAGCCTGCCTCTCTGCCGGAGCAGCGCGGTTCTACCCATATAGACGACATCGAATCAGGAATACCCGATATCGCGGATGTCCCCACCGACGAGTTCGAATACCAAATCGAGGACATGGGTGACGAAGGGGCGGTCTTTTTGCAGCAGGATTTCTCGCCTCCTCCATGGTCTGAACCAGCAGTGGAAGAACCGGGCAGAGTGGAGATGCCGCGAGGTTATGGTACTCCTCCACGCAATAGCCGTATGGGGAAGCTGCCGCTTCAGGATATCGACGACGAAGAAAAACTGCCGCCGGTACCGGAGCAGCCTACGTACATTATGCCATCACCCTCGGCTGCGGTACGCTCACCCGCTATGCCCACGCCGTCGACGGCGAGTAATCGCGGGCCGCAGCCTATTATCCAGCCACCGGCGCGCAGTGTTTCGACCAAAGCTGCGTCCCCAAAGACAAAGAAACCCGCTAAAGCGAGTCGTCCCGCCACAACGCCACCTGCAAGCAAGCGGGCGAGTTTGACACCCGGTCGCAGGAACAGCCGCGTAGCAGCTATTGTTTCGATAAGTGTTGTTATCCTGGTCCTGGCTGCCCTCGCGTTCATCATCTTTGGCTCGAACGCTACGGTCACCATCATCGTGCCGACGCAGCCATTGAGCCTGGCGAATTTACACTATATGGCCAGCACCGCTAACCCTTCGCAGGTGCTCACGGGCACGTTCACGGCGACGAGCGCTCCGGGGCAGGGCACAGCCACAGGCGTGACGCAGCAGGGCAATACATTTGCTACCGGTACGGTAACCTTTACGAACAAAGGTAAGCAATCTGTCATTATTCCTACAGGTACTGTGCTCCAGACGAACGGCGCTGTAGCCGTACAGTTCGTCACGACTGCTAATGCGCAAATTCTGCCTTCTAGTAGTGGCATTGATACGGTGCGGGCTCAAAATCCGGGCCCTAGCGGCAATGTCCCAGCCGGTACCATTACTGTCATTCCTCCTGCTGGCCTCCAGGCTATAGTGGCAGCGCAGCCAACCCCGGTTCCTCAGCCTTCGGTGATTTTGGCCGTTACGAATCTTGCTCCCACCAGCGGAGGCGGATCGGCCAACGTGAAGCAAGTGACTCAAAGTGATGCCGATACGCTGGCGAAGGCTCTGCATCCGGATTTACAAAAGCAGATCGCTAGCTGGCTGGCAGAAAAGGTGCAACAGGGCGATGTACGCGGGAAACTGGTACCGGATGTAGTGGACAGTCCCACCCCTCTGAAGGACGAAACACTGACTCAAGTCGGGCAGGTCGCGGCCAATGGTAAATTCACAGGCAAGCTCAGTGTGACTGTGCAAATCCTGGTCATACGCGCGGCAACCATTCAAGACGTGTCCAAAGCGCAACTTAAGATGAAGATGAAACCTGCATTCGTGCTTGTTCCCCAGCGACTCGTCATCATCAGCAAAGAGAAAGATACGCCTTCGGCTGATGGGACGACGCTTTCCGTCAGTTGGACCGCCACGGGACAGATTATGCAGCAGATCTCAGCGCAGCGTATCAGCAGCCTGGTGGCCGGGCAGGGCGTGGACCAGGCGAAAAGCGACATCGTGAGCAAAGCGGGGATTACCGGAGTGACCGATAGGGATACCAGGATTGATATATTCCCCTCCTTCCTGAGCATTATGCCTTTACGAGCAGAGCAGATACACGTGAACGTGCAACCGGGGCCGGAAAAAGGGACGCCTAACGGTTAAAATTTTAAAACTGAAATACATACATCCCCCAATCGTGTAAGATCTGGACAAAAAAGGCACTTCTCCGTTAGAATTGTGTAAGACCCCTAAGCACAAGAATAGGTATTGCATGGAGAGAGCGAGATGGCACGATTGATGGCGTTGGATGTAGGGGAGGCTAGAATCGGCGTAGCGGTAAGCGATGCGACGGGATTCCTGGCCTCTCCGTATACAACCCTGCATGTCTCTCGCGATGAAGCTCAGACCTGGGCTGCGATTCGACGCCTGATCGACGAAACAGGGGCGGAGGGACTTGTGGTTGGCCTGCCGATTAGCCTGGATGGAGAAATTCACGCACAGGCGCGGCGCGTGCAGGCCTTTGCTGAGCGCCTGAAAGAGCAGATCGCTATCCCACTCACGTTCTGGGATGAGCGTTTTTCAACTGTTGAGGCAGAACGCCTGCTGGCCGAACGTTCGCAGGCTGAGCAGGGGAGACGCCAGAGAGCCAGCAGTGGCAGGCAGCGTAAACAAACGAGGCGGAGACGCGGGCAACAGGAGGTCGATGCTTTGGCTGCGACTGTAATTTTACAGGAGTACCTGGATAGCAAGGCTATTGATGTATGAAAAAACGAAGATCGCGCGGGCGCATCGCAATCGTTGCGGTATTTTTGCTTGGCCTCCTGATTTTTGGAGGAGTCTACTTCGCGTGGACGACCGTTACCGATATCTTTCAGCCTGTGACCACCGGCCAGGGCAAAACGATTGCTCTTGTGATTCAGAGCGGTGAAAGCACCCTGCAGATTGCTGACGACCTGCAGGCAAAGGGTTTAATCCGTAACGCGCTGGCTTTTCGCGTCTGGGCCAGAATCAAAGGCCTGGATACTCATTTACAGGCGGGCGCGTATAACCTGGACACGAGCATGACTATCGATGCCATCATCGGCCAGCTACTCAATGCTCAGCCCGACTACCTGGTTGTTGCCATCCCCGAAGGATGGCGTATCGAACAGATGGCACAGCGATTTGGGGCCGCCGGGCTACCCAGGTTCAATGTGCAGGATTTTCTGAAGTATACAAAGAATCCGGCGCAGTTCCCCGATGTCAAAAAATATCCCATACTTAAATCTATACCGCAAGGCGCAAGCATGGAGGGGTTGCTCTTTCCCGATACCTATTTGATACCTGTGAATGCCACTGCACGGGATGTCGTAAATATGATGCTGACAGAGTTCACCGGCAAGGTACAACAAGATCAACTCGAAGCAAAGGCAAAGCAGAACAGGTTATCGCTATACCAGATGGTTATCCTGGCCTCAATTGTTGAGCGCGAGGTCATCTTTGAAAATGATCGTCCACTTGTAGCCAGTGTCTATTGGAATCGTATTTACAGGCAAAATAACGAAACTCTGGGATTTCTTGATGCTGACCCGACGGTTCAGTATGCACGCGACTCACAACCCGGCACAACGGTCTATTGGAAGCCACTGCAAGATGCCGGTCGCAATATCAATCCTACTAGTGTGTGGAATACCTATACACATAAAGGGCTACCTCCAACACCGATTTGTAGCCCCGGTCTTGCGAGCATGGAAGCGGCGGCTTCCCCGGCCAGCACGGGTTATTACTTTTTCCTCTCCAAGAAGGATGGTCATAACGTGTATGCAAAGACGCAAGCGGAGTTCAATGCGGACGTACAGAAATATCTGCAACAATAATAATAAGAGAGTACTTGAGCGATGAACTTAAATATCTGGCAAGCACTGTTTTTCGGGCTGCTCCAGGGAGTGACAGAACCATTTCCCGTCAGCAGCCTGGGTCATACCGTGATCGTACCAGGCCTATTCGGCTGGGGCTATTTACAGAGCGGTACATCCTGTGGTGGGCAGAGCTGTTTTCTGCCCTTCAACACAGCCTTGCACCTTGGCACAAGTGTCGCTCTCGTCATCTACTTCTGGCGCGACTGGCTGCGGGTCATTCTTACCTTATTTAACAGCATTAAAAAAGGTGAAGTGCGTACGGGGACAGATGACTGGGTGAGCTGGCTGATTATTATAGGCATCGTCCCGGCGGCCCTTATCGGAGTTGCTTTGGAATCATTCCTCAAGCAGCTCTTTGGTTCTCCGGTAATTGCCTCCGCCTTCCTGGTCGTCAACGGCTCCATACTCTTTGCCGGAGAGCGCATGCGGCGACGCACGGAGGATAAGATATCATTTGCTACTGCAAAGGAGCGCGAAGCGAGTTTCCGCCCCCTCTCATCTCTGACATGGAAAGAGGCGCTGCTTGTTGGCGTGGCGCAGTCGCTGGCCCTGATTCCCGGAATCTCGCGCTCCGGGGTCACAATGGTCGCGGGCCTGGGCGTGCGGCTGAACCACGAAGACGCGGCACGCTACTCATTTTTAATGAGCACACCGCTGATCGGTTTAGCTGCTCTGCTGGAGGTACCGCAGCTTATTGGTCTATCAGCTACTATCTGGCTGTATATAGTGCTGGGTATGATAGTGGCAGGGATTACATCCTACCTGAGTGCCAAATTCCTTATGAAGTACTTTGAAACGGGGCGGCTTGATCCTTTTGCCTATTATTGCTGGGGGACCGGGCTTGTTTCACTCCTCTTGCTGCTTACTGTGCTGCATGCCGGGGCATAACGACCGGTGAGGGAAAGCCACGGGCATCCCTAGAAATTGGGCTGAATACCCAAAATGGCTATTTCGGGCATTGCTGTGCAGTTTGAATAACTTTACACGTTTGATACAATAGAAAACGTCCTGGATAGGCCAGGGCAGATATTTTATAGCGACAAGTTTCGCTTATCTAGAAGAGGTAGCTGCTACAAATGAAGAATCCCGCAATTTTCTATGCTGTCATCGCTCTTGGCGTTATTGCCATCGCCGTAGGTGTATACTACGTGACGGGTGCAGCTGGTACACATCCTTTCCGCGCTGAGGCTGGACTCGGAGTCGGCGCAGTTTTGCTGATTGCTGGCGTGGTTGGCTTGTTCATGGCTCGCACCAGAGCGGTTGCCAAGTAGGTTGGGACAGACCCGATGGATTTTGGTAACCACCAGGGAACGAAACAGGTTGTTTCCTGGTGGTTTATTGTGTAGTATTGTACATAAATTTATACCAGGTTCAGATTTCATAGTACTTTCGCTTGCAAGGAAATGTGAACCTGATATAATGTGCGTGTTTAAAACGCATAAGCTAAGTCTTTAGCGAAGAAAGGTATATACATGAAGAACCCGGCTCTCTTCTTTGGTGGAATCGCGCTCGTCATTATTGGCATAGCCCTTGGGGTGTTTTTCCTGATTCCTGGTGTTCCCCATATTATTGCCGATAGTGGCCAGCACATTAAGCATGCAATCGCGTTCTTTTGCCTCGCCGTTCTTGGTGTGCTCGCGGCGCTCGTTAACCGCCCAAGAGCCGCACTGGACTAGAAGCATTTAGCCCTTAACCAAACAAGATGACCGTAAGCTCCCGCTCACGGTCATTTTGATGAATGAGACTGATTACTCCCGGTTCGGTCAAATCTTGTCACTATTTGACCGAACCGGGAGTAATCACCAACGTTTAAAGGCAACCAGTAAACACTTTTTTGAACATATTCGCAAAATGCGGATCAAGCGGCGAAACGGTACGATTCAGCGGAGTTACCACCAGAGCATCGACACCTGGTTCCGAGTAGAACCGCGCGATACGATACGTTACGTTGTTGGCACCCAGCAGCTGCAATATTGCGGGATGGAGATCAACATGCCGCACCAATAAAAGTATACTAGGGCGATCAGCATGCATTACAGCCTCATCATTGGCACCAACGCGTCCATCTGGCTGAGCCACAATAATAGCACCATCTGTCTTGAATGTAATAGGATCGCCAGACCATCCCGTCGCCCAAGCGTAACGAATGTCCTCCTGTTGCATATAGTGAATGATTGGATCAAGATTCGTTGGATTGGCAGCAACACAACCAGTACCCTGGAACGTATATGACGGATCAGCATCTACATACGCGAACCCTTGCGCAATGAAATAGGGAACCAACACAAGGGTAGCTAACAGGACAGGTGCAAGCCCTGACATGATAACCCGCTGCAAGCTCTTCGTTTTATAGCGGGTACCCTGCCGACCTTCCTTTGCAATCAAGAAAGGGATACTCAAGGTAGCAGCAATAAAGAATGGCAAGGCAATGACCAACGGCACAACATAGCGGCCTGCCGTATCCCAGGGACCACAATCAGCAACGAGTGCAACACCAGAAATGAAGGCAGTGCAAAAGATGAGAGATGTACAGAAGAAGAAGATCAATGGAAGTATCGTAAGTTGACGGATGCGCACAAGCAACGCATGTCGCCAGAAAACAGAAAGCGCAACATATACAGCGCACACAGCGAGACAACAGATACTGACTACTAACCCAACCGTCAATAGATGTGGATTGGCGAGAGTGACATCAGGTTGCGTCGGCAATGCTCCCCCAAGAACCCGTGGTGCCAGGCAGGTCGTATAGAGGCTTTGCACTTGTAGAATGGTATGGAAACGGCCCTGAGGTGCAGGGCCTCCGTTGTGGAATATATAGGCAATATTCGCCCACGAATTATTAGCTCCCCAATAGATGCCAGGAGCAAAACCAATAAGACTGGCCGGAATAGCCGCCACAGCAAGAAGCGCCTCCTTAAGCACCGCTTGCCGCGCTCGTATCGCTCTTATCAACTGTGTAGCAAGATACCAACCAATCCACAGCGCGATAGCTGCAACCGCATAAAGAACCAGTGGGTCTACCCACAAACCCAATCCAACGAGAAAACCGATGCCAGCCCAACGAAGCGCCAGCTCTCTAGCAGATGCGTGTGCTTGCCATCGTTGTGTCAGGAGAAAAGCACACAATAAGAGCCACAGTATGAGCGTAAATATCTCAACATATCCACCCTTGGCACGCATTTCCTCCACCATATCGTAGAGAGGAGGAAACGCAGCCACAAGCGTGGCAATAGCCATAAAAAGCCCTTTAGCCCGGCCTGATAAAGATGCCACATCGGCCAGTACCACCGAGAAACGCCATGTGAGGTAAACCAGGGCGAGAGAGATGAGAATAGGTTCAGCACGGAATGCCCACACCGTAGGACCAGTAAACAGAAAGATAAATGCTATGAAATAAGCCTCCAGGCTCCCCATATACGGCTGACTATAGTAATAGACTGGCCGTTCGCCACGCAGAATATGTTCAGCCTGTATGCCCACATTAGCTTCGTCACCAGCAATAACCCCATGAGTATGGATCGTTAACCATATACGTACAATCAATGTCAGCAAAAGGCACGCCCACAAAGGCGAACGTAGATAGCTCAACCAATACCATCTTCGATGCGCTATCGCAGGAGGAGCGGCACCCTCCGATGATTCCATACCAGGTGCCGATATCGTTGTATCGCTCATCTCACGCTCTTTCGCATTATGTCCAAATCTAGGCTCCAGGACATAATAATATCAACTCGCGTAGTTGAGCGCAAGCAGCATAAGATGCTAGTCCGAGCGGGGAAATTCCTTGTCGACAAACTACCGGTAGGTAACTTGCATTACCCCAGCACTTCTCCTACGATCTGTGGATACCCGCGCACAAATTCAGCGGCGCTCATGGCCTTTTTACCCTCCAATTGCAAGTTGTTTACCTCGAGGAAGCCGTGACCGGTAGCCACCGAGAGCACCTGCTGGCCCGCCTCTTTGCGCAGCAAGACCGTGCCTGGCTCTAGTTCTTCACCTGGCTCCAACGTGACGGCACGCGCGGAAACAATTTTCAAGAGTTTGCCGCGCCAGTATGTGTAGGCGCTGGGCCAAGGGGTGTAGGCGCGGACCTCTCGTGCCAGTACAGCGGCTGGACGATCCCAGGCTATCTCGCCATCTTCTTTGCGCAGCATATGAGTATGAGATGCCCTTTGCTCATCCTGCGGCTCTGGCGTGATCATCCCTTTTACCCACAGGGGTAACGCCTCGAGTAACGCCTGGGCGCCCAGCTCGGCCAGTTTGAGCGTGAGGCTGCCCGTCGTGTCGTCTTCAGCGATCGCAATACTGCGTTTGAGCAGTATCGGGCCGGTATCTACACCCGCGTCTAAAAGCATGATCGTCACGCCGGTCTCTGCATCGCCCTGCAGGATAGCTTCAGAGATGGGCGAGACGCCACGGTACTTTGGAAGCAAGGAGGCATGTATGTTCAGCGTGCCGAAACGAGGTTGATCGAGTACGGCCTGGGGTAAAATTTGCCCGAACGCAGCCACAATATACAGGTCAGCATGATAGGCTGCGAGCGCTTCAATGTTTTCTGCTCGTTTGAGAGAGCCTGGCTGCCAGACGGGAATACCATGTGTGAGCGCGGCCTGCTTGATCGGGGAGTAGACAATTTCTTTCCCTCGCCCCGCCGGCTTATCGACGCGCGTAATCACGGTGGCAATTTCGTAACCCTCTGGAAGAAGCAGCCCTGGTCTGGCTCCCGCGATGAGCGCCTCCAGGGGGGGTACCGCAAACTGCGGCGTACCCATATAAATGATGCGTAACATGGCGCGTTCCCTCCTACCCGGACTAGGCCCTTGAGTATTACCGGTGAATGAGCTTTCCGAACCAGACAACCGGGTGCCAGGTGGCAGGCGGCTCCCCAAGCATGTCCAGTCCAAGTGCCATCACCACGGCTGCTCCGCGTTCCGGGGCGAGCCTTCTCCCTGGCTTTGTGTCACCCATGTTCTCCTCCTCAATTAAGGATGTCTGCACGTCACTGTATGCTGCTTTCTCAACGTTGTCAAGCCACGGCCACCCAGAGAAGACATTTGGAGCTAATGCCTGTCACCCTGAGCGCAGCGAAGGGTCTGACTCGCTGGACGAACAGATCCTTCGCTGCGCTCAGAGCTTGCCCTGAGAGAAGCGAAGGGATGACAGCCAGGACACCGCTCCAGTCCGCTCAGTGTACCGGTTGCGAGTGCTTCGATTCCCGGTTCTCCTGAACTGAACAGCTTGCTGCGAAGACCACTCCATCTCCCCTCACTGCACACGGGAAATCCCTGTCCTACCTCGCCGGCCAGAAGGGTCTTTCCGGCGTTTGGCCCTGCACAGGGGAGTGGGCCGGCATATGAAGCGGCCACGTATGACCAGGCGCCGTCTCCCGCCGTCTTGCTTTATGTTGACGCCGCGCATTTTGGCGGGGGAGGGTCAGCTAATCAGGGCTGGGGAGGTCAGAAGGTGCTGTGGTTTGTGGATCCGCGCTATCAGGGATACGTGCTCGTCCGTGGTCACCAGATCGATGGCCCACATGGCATGCGCTTCCAAACCAGTCTGGATCCGCAACTGGTCATCAATACGGCCGATGGCGGCACCCCCTGGCCAAACATGCCTTCGTACACCCGTCTGCAAGCTCCTGGTTGCTACGCCTACCAGGTGGATGGTACGACTTTCAGTGACGAAATTATCTTTCAGGCAACGCCCAGTACTTACCTCCTTTTGCGTGGTGTGACCTGTACTCGTAGCCGATTTTTAGGCTACGCTAATGGTTGATTTGATGGTATCTATGACCTCGTCAGCATGCCCTGAGAGCATCAGCCTGGTCATCGATAAAGCGTACCCCTTTACTTGATCAAATTCAATGCGCGGGGGGAGTGAGAGCACATTTGGATTGGTAATGACATCGACGACGACAGGACCAGGGTGTGCAAGCATCTTTTGCAAACCGGGGTGTACATCGGCCGGATCCTCAATACGAATCCCCATCAAGCCTGCAGCTTCAGCCACCTTCGCGAAGTTGGGATTTTTGAGATCCGTCTGATACTCAGGATAGCCCGCCACTTCCATCTCCATCTTCACGAGGTCGAGCTGGCCGTTGTTGAAGATCAGGATTTTGAGCGGGAGATCGTACTGCAACACCGTGAGGAGGCTTCCCATCAGCATAGCAAAGCCACCATCCCCACACAGAGCAATGACCTGGCGCGTCGGATACAGCAGTTGCGCACCGATCGCCTGGGGCAAGGCATTGGCCATAGAACCATAGCTAAAAGAACCGATGAGCCGGCGCTCTTTTGTTGGTTTGAGATAGCGTGCCGCCCAGACCGTCGACATCCCCGTGTCAGCCGTAAACACGGCATCGGCGCTCGCCAACTTGCTGAGCGTGTCTGCCACATATTCAGGACGGATCGGTCGCTGTGTGTGTCCCTGATCGACGTATGCGTCAAAAGTTTGACGCATCTCCTCAGCTTCGTGCAGCGCTTGTTGCAGGAACGCCTTGTCCTGTTTCGGCTTTACCAGTGGCAAAAGCGCGTTGATGGTTTCTCTGACATCTCCCCACAGCCCAAGATCAAGGCGAGAGCGGCGTCCTAGATTTTCCGCACGGATATCGACCTGCGCGATGCGCGCTTTGGTGGGCAGGAAGGCTTCGTACGGAAAGTCGGTTCCCAGCAGCAGCAGGAGATCACAGGCATGCATGGCATTGTATGCCGCTTTGTCACCAATTAAGCCGGTGAGACCGACAGCATAGGGGTTGTCATACTCAATGTATGCTTTGCCCCGTAAAGAAGACGCGACCGGAGCTTGCAACGCCCTGGAGAGCGCAAGAATCTCATCGTGGGCGTGAGCTGCGCCAATGCCACAGAAAAGTGTCACTTTCTGTGCAGCGTTGAGCAGGCCAGCAAGTTGAGCGATAGATGCATCCGGGGGGCGAATGACTGGGCGCTGCGTCACCGGTGCGTGTACGAGCGCGTCATTGGGCATGGGCAGTGCAGCGATATCTCCGGGCAGTGCAACGACGGCAACCCCCTGTTTGCTTATGGCCGTCTGTATCGCAATCTGGAGTACGCGTGGCATTTGCCCAGGGTTCGAAATCAGCTCGCAGTAGTAGCTGCATTCTTGAAACAGTCGTTCTGGATGGGTCTCTTGAAAGTACATCGTGCCGATCTCGTGGCTGGGGATTTGAGCGGCGAGAGCAAGCACCGGTGCGTTACTTCTATGAGCGTCGTACAGCCCATTGATCAAATGCACGTTTCCTGGTCCACAACTTCCCGCGCATGCGGCGAGGTTGCCGCTTAATTGCGCTTCTGCACCGGCCGCAAAGGCGGCTTCCTCTTCGTGGCGGACATGGATCCATTGCAACTGACCATTGCGCCGTACGGCGTCTACTACAGGATTCAGGCTATCTCCGACGATACCATATATTCGTTGCACCCCGGCCTGTACCAGGTGCTCTACAAAGACATCAGCGATCGTTTGACGCATGTATCTCTCCTTGATGTATTAATATGAGGACAGCAGAAGCTTTTTGGACAGTGAGTGATGCAAGTAAGCATTCTCTCTTCCAAGTATGACGACGGCGCGTCATGAAAGCGTTATGAGCATCGTCATGAACGGGATGTGCCTCTACACGAGGCCCTGGTGCTGCGAGAGAGTGGTGTATGACAAGCCTCGCCCTTTAGGGCTGAGGTGATCGACGTCCCCCAACCATTTGCCACAGCCCAAGTACGCTCAGGCCAGTGGATACCGCTGTCTTCCGCGAAAGACTACCCAGAGATAGCTCTGAATTTTCTCTTGACGCTGCAAATTAGGGCATGCTAATATCAGAGTTGGTTAGTAGGATATTAACATGCCTAATATTGATAGCATGGGAAAGGCCGAGCTATTGATGACGCATCACCCTCTTTCTCCGCGGTAGGTGGTATGAAGACGGTACCTAAAGAGGTATGAGCATCCTCGGCCCTACCTCTACTAGGTGAAGGAAACATACTATGGGTATGTTACGTTTGGCCGTACTCGGCACTCCCGAAGTATTTCATGACGGCAGGCGTCTCACGTTTGCCCTGCGCAAGGCGCAGGCCTTGCTGCTCTACCTGGCGGTCGAAGGCGGCATGCATCCTCGCGGCAAGCTGGCGACCTTCTTGTGGCCAGATAGCGAGCCCCACGACGCGCGTCACGCCTTGCGCATTGCCATTGCGTTGCTGCGCAACCTGCTTGACGATGCTGACGGACGGGAGCCTCATCTGCTCAGTCAGAGTGATGCACTCGGCCTGAACCCACAGGCTCCGCTCGAGCTGGACCTGGTGGTGGTGCGGCAGGCTCACCACCAGGCCCAGCAGCACTCCACGACCCCTTCTGAGGAGCAGCGTGCCGCCCTGGTCGCCCAGTTTCAATGCGCCCTTGCCCTTGTGCGCGGCCCATTCCTCGACGGCTTCTGGCTGCGTGAGGAAACCGCCTTTGACGAGTGGGTCCTGCAGGAGCAACAGCAGTGGCGGGTGCGCCTGCAGCTCCTGCTCGATCGGCTCTCCTCCTGGCAGGAGACCGGTGGGGAGCTGGAGCAGGCCACAGCCACCCTCACCCACTGGCTGGCGCTCGATCCGCTGGCGGAGGAGGCTTACCGGCGTCTCATGCGCGTACACCTGGCGCTGGGCGATCCGGCGGCCGCAGGCCGGGTCTATGCCACCTGCCGGGCGCGCCTGGCCGAGGAGTTGCAGATCAAGCCTTCGCCGGAAACTGTCGCCCTGGCTGAACACATTCGCGCCACCTCGGCTCGCAGCACTGGAAGCTCCCCTTCTCATCCCGCCATAGCGGCTCGCCTGGCGGGCGGCGAGCTGGTGGCGCCGCTCGTCGGAAGGGCTGTGGCTTTCAGCCAGCTTGCCGGAATCTTTCAGCAGGCGAGGCAGGGGCTGCCGCAGGCTGTACTGGTGGTGGGCGAGGCGGGCATCGGCAAAACGCGGCTGGCCAGCGAGTTTGTGGCCTGGGCGCGGGCGCAGGGAGCCGAGGTGCTGAGCGGGCACGCCTTCGAGCTGGGGGGACGACTACCCTATCAGCCGCTGGTGGAGGCCCTGCGGAAGCGGCTGGAGGAGGAGAACGCGCCGGAGGATCTGCTGGAGGACCTGTGGCTGGCCGAGCTTTCGCGCCTGCTGCCGGAGCTGCGGGTGCGCTATCCCGATCTGCCGGCTCCCACCGAGGATGAGCTGACCGCCAAGGTCCGTCTCTTCGAAGCGGTGGCGCGCCTGCTGGATGCCCTGGCCGAGCGCGCACCGCTGGTGCTGTTGTTGGATGACCTGCAGTGGGTGGATGAGGCCTCCCTGGACCTGCTGCGCTACCTTGCACGGGACTGGATCCGGCATGACAACCGCGTGCTACTGCTGGGGACGCTGCGCTGTGAGGGGCTGGAGCCGAAGTCGCAGCTTGCCGACCTGGGCCGCGACCTGCCGCTTAGCCAGGTGCCGTTGCAGCCGCTCAGCCGGGCGCAGACCCTCCAGCTCATCGAAGCCCTCGCCGGGCAGGAGCACAACCCTACCTGTTCCTCGCGAGCCGTGCCAGCGCAGGAGCCGGAGAGGCCACTAGTGGCGCTGGGCGACTTCCTGTTTGCGCAGACAGGAGGGCATCCGTTGTACCTGCTGGAGACGCTCAAGCTCTTGCGCGAGCGGGAGTGGCTGGTGCCACGGCTGGGGGCGGATGGAGTCTTCAGGCTGGAGCCGGCTGAGGAGATAGCAGCGGCCTTCGCCCAGGTGCAGTCCCGGCGCGAACTGTTGCCGCTCTCGGTGCGGGCGATGATCCAGGTACGCCTGGCGAAGCTGTCCCAGCCAGCGCGCCGGGTGGTGATGGCGAGCGCCGTGCTAGGGCCCTCAGCGAGCGCGCGGCTGCTGTGGCAGGTGGCCGATCTGGGAGTGCAGGCAGGCGTCGAGGCCCTGGAGGAGGCCGACAAGAGTGGCATCCTGCGCGAAGAGGAAGCAGAAGAACCAGGAGCAGGCCACGCGGGCAGCTATCGCTTCACGCATGAGCTGATGCGAGACGTGGTCTACACCGAACTGGGCGCGGCGCGGCGGCAGGTCTTGCACCAGCGCGCCCTGACCTGGCTGCAGGCCGAGGGAGCGCGGGCCTCCGAACTGGCGTATCACGCGCTCCTGGCCGGAGAGGCCGAGGTCACCTATCGCTCCAGCATGCAGGCTGGAGGATGATTGGAACTATATTAGTATATTCAGGCTACCAGGTCTTTACATAGGGCGCTTAACTGTCTGGCTAATGAAGCACTATGGTATACTTGCTCTGACCAGAGATGGATGAAAACAAGAACAGAACGAAGTGCATGCAGCAACAATCACGCGTTTTCAGGCTGAGTATACAGACTATGGAGCCTCCTATGACTGATCCTCCCGGCGTGCTGCCGCGCGCCGACGAGGTGAGCGCAGCTTTGCGCATGCTCAGTGCTGCTCAAACCAGCACACTGGTGCTCACAGGTGAAGCCGGGGCGGGCAAATCGATGCTCGCAGCGCTCGTGTACCGGCGCTTAGAGGCTGTAGCACAGACTGGACAGGCCTCCATTCGACACTTTGCATGGTTGAGCCTGGGGCCAAATGCCACGTTACCCGAGGTGATTGCCGCTATCGTTGGGAGTATCGACGTGGAGAGTGGCGGGGCGGGGGCAGGTAGCAGGGACGGGGCAAGCCCCGCCCCTACGATATACGGGCGTTTTCCTGATTTTTTTATGCGCAGGGCGGAGCAACAGGTTGAGTTGTTGAGGCAGGCGTTGTGCCGCCCGCAGGAAAGTGCGTTTGTGGTGCTGGATCAATTCGAGGAGTTACTCGATGCTGAGACTTCTCAGGGATTGGTTGGGCGGGGTGCGATCCCATTATTCCTCGATATGCTGCAAAGCGATCTAGGAGCCAGCCGGGTGCTGTTAACTTGCCGGAACTCGCCATATGCCACACAAAAGGATGAGCATGCGCGCGTACGCTCATACCTGGTTTCGCGCATAAGTCTTCCCGAGGGCGTGGCACTGCTACAGCAACGAGGCGTTCAGGGCGCACCGCCGGAACTTTCGCTTATCTGGCAGCGCTGCGCCGGGCATGTCTATGGACTGGTGTTGTTCAGTACAATGTATGCTCTGGGTGGATTTTCACTGGGCTATTTACTCAATTCACCTGACTACGCACCGCTGTGGGGGGGAGAAGTTACGCTGAACCTGGTCGACGCGGTATATAACTTCCTCAATCCTAGTCAGCGCACCCTCCTGCGTTCGCTCTGCCTTTTTAGCGAACCGGTGCCGGTGGAAGCTGCGATTATCGCTACCACGGGCGAAGGCTATTCTGCGGTCGATGTGGCACCCTTTATACGCGAACTCGCCGCCTTAACGAGGCTTTCACTCGTGAAACAAGCCCCTTATGAAAATGGTGAGCCGGGCTATCTGCTGCATCCACTGATACGCCAGTATACAGTGGAACACTATCTCGATGGGAACGAAGGGCATTCTAGCGGCGACCTGGGCGTAACAACCGGGCCAGACCCGGTGCGAGGTAATCCAGAGGGGCGAGAGATCGCCCTGGCAGCGGGTCACATGCGGGTAACAATCTATTATTCACGCCTGGCGCAAGAGCGTTGTCCTCCTCGCCGGCAGCGCAGCGGTCCCCAGGATGTTGAGCCTTTGCTGGCTATGGTACATCACCTGTGCCTCGGCTGGCACTGGCAGCAGGCTTATGATCTGCTCACTTTCGAGGAACTGCACGAGAGTATGATAAAATGGGGCGCATGGAATACATTGATCAGGCTGTATACGGCGATGGTGCCACCGCTGGGGGTCGTGATACGCTATGACGAAGGGCAAATTTTAAGTTACCTGGGCATGCTCTACGGTCGCCTGGGCGATTCCCAGCAGAGCCGTTTCTATTTTGAGCAGGCATTGGGAACGCAGCGCGAGATTGGTGATCAGTATGGAGAGGCTGTCACGCTTACGAACCAGGGGGAGGTGCTGCGTATGATGGGTCAGACACAGCAAGCCCGCGCCAATTTCGAGCAGGTATTGCACAGCCACCTATCTGATGCGTACTTACAGAGTGTGGCGCTGCATAACCTGGGCCTGCTCTATCAAGATCAGAAAGACTACGAGCAGGCGATGTATTACTACCAGCAATCATTGAAACTGGCGCAAAGCTTGCAGGAACGCGCGAACGAGGGACTAATCCTCACAAATATGGGGATGCTATTTTACGAGCAGGGACAGCTGGTCGAGGCAATAGGGCTGCTCTTCCCTGCACTGCAAGCACGTCAATCGGTTCAGGACAGGACTGCCGGCTCGCTGGTGCTTTTCCTCCAGACGTTGGAGCAGAAGATGGGGCGAGAGGCGTTCGCCTTGCTTAGACAGCAGGCACTCGACAGGCAGGAACAGGTTTTGGCAAGATTAGGAGTGGTAGGATGAGTTGGCACGTCCCCAATGCAGTAATGTTGGCTGCTGATAAGGTCACTCAGTTTCTCTATTGGTCCACCGGCGGTCGGCTGGGAGAAAAGCAGTTGAGCTATTCGATGCTTCTGCTTCACACGATTGGGCGCAAGACCGGGAAGAGACGCACCCATACGCTGTTATATTTCCGCGACGGAGATAACCTGGTTGTGTGCGCGTCCAACAACGGCTCTCCCCAGCTCCCTGCCTGGTATCTGAACTTGCAGGCGACTCCCGCCGTTCGTATTCAATATGGACGGATACAGCGGGAAGTCATTGCGGAGACGGTCAGCCCGGAGGGACGGGAACGGCTCTGGCAGATGCTGCTGAAAATTCGTCCTCAGTTTGCCGACTATCAGAAGTCTACCTCGCGTGTATTTCCAATAGTTCTTCTTAAGCCGCTTCCCGCGGGGAGGAATACATCATCAAGTGAAGGAGAAGGATCTGCATGAGCAGCTATGTTTTCGATCCCCAGGTCATTCATGAGATCAGCCGTAAACATCTTGGGCAGCCCCTTGAGCAGATGTTTGCACATGTCATCGCGGAGCTATCGGAACGCTATCCCGGCACGATTGATGATTCTAAGCCCTGGATTTTCAACAACGCTGGCGGCGTGATGCTGCAGATGAAATTGCTGCACGCTTCGACCAGGGAGTATGTGATGATCTGGGGTACCCCCATTGGGAGCGAAGGGCATACCGGCCGGCACCTGGTCGAATTCTACGATACGGTGCTCGATGGAGAAGCATGGTACTATCAGGAGGGGCAGTTTACCCGCGATGTCTACACTCCGGGGGACCATGTCTTTTTAGGCAAAGGGCAGAGCGCCGGCATGCACTATCCCGATCACGTGTGGATGGTTGAGTACGCGCGTGGTGCGCTGCCATCGTTGCTCCCGTTCGGTCTGGCCGATGCCCTGCTCAGCACACTTGATTTCAAGACGGCGCTGCAGACGGTGGTGATCTACTTCTCGCTGCTTACGCGGCAGTTCTCAAAGGGTCAAAAAGCAGCGATGAGCATGCTGGCAGGGGCCGCGCTGCTGCTGTGGGCTCTCGGTGGGACACGGAGGCGCGGCAAGAAATAAGCATGGAGGCTTGAAGCGTCTCCTGTTAGGTCTTGATAATCACCACGATTTGATATAAATTATATAAATCGTGGTGATTATGAAAGGACTGCCAGGGGCATGGCTCGTACACCTGATCTCAACAAACCGCGTCTAGACCCGCGCTTAGCGAGGCGACTGGCGCGTAAGAAAGCCGAGCTTGACCAATATCGTCCCTTGCCATCAGATACAGTGCGTCGCCTGAACGATGATTTGCGCATCTTCCTCACCTACCATAGTAATGCTATCGAAGGCAACACGTTGAGCCTGCGGGAGACACAAATGGTCATTGAATACGGCATGACCATACACGGCCACTCGTTACGCGAGTACCTGGAAGCCGCCAACCATGCTGAAGCCTACAGTTACATGACAGCCTTCGTTGAGAAACGTGCGCCTATCACCCGTGAAACCGTCTTGACACTCCATAGCTTAGTTATGGATAAGATTATCGAGGCGAAAGGGCAGTTTCGAACAGTTCCTGTCTACATTCGTGGAGCAAATATGACTCCGCCTCCAGCATCTCAGATGGCATCGCTAATGAAAGAATGGGTTGAATGGATTGATGGTGCAGGCAAAGAGTACGAACCTGTTCTTCGCGCCGCTATCGCCCATCATGGCTTTGAGGCGGTTCATCCATTTACTGATGGAAATGGGCGGGTTGGTCGTCTCTTGCTCAACCTCATGCTCATGCGTGAGGGCTATCCTCCAGCACTTCTTTTACGCGATTGGCGTGTGCGCTATATCCAAGCACTCGATACAGCTAATACTGGAAATTACAGTCCACTGGCGAATCTCATTGGGCAGGCAGTCGAGGCTGGATTTGACCTCTACTTGGAAGCGTGTGCAGCTCTACCAGATGAATCCTATCAGCCACTTTCAGCATTAGCCCGGCCTTCGGGCTATTCAGTCGATTATTTAGGATGGCTCGTTCGGCAGGGGCGGATTGAAGCGGTTAAGCGTAGAGGGCGCTGGTACAGCACAACCGATGCTATTGAGAGGTATAAAGCCGAGATCGAGGCTGGTATTGCTCCGCCTGGGCGACCAAAGACGAAGAAACCAGGGTGACATAAGGGCCATTGGTGCTCAGCCCTTGTAAAAGGGAGACATGCGCAGAATCCACCAGCGAGCGGCAGGGCGCACCAGCGCGGTGAGCAGCCGCTTGTAGCCAATAATGCGCGTCAAGTGTTGTATGATATCATCAAACGAATAACGCTGGTAGTTGAGCAGGCGCTGGCTTTCCTCGGTATCCAGCCAGTCGGTGCAATACGGCTCGCTACCGAAGGCACTTTCGGGCAGCATGCCGATACCCATCATCTCCAGCATGCGTCTAAGGTAGTCCCCGTATAGCATCTGGCAACTGGGGCCGCCGCCGATGAGCAGAATCCTACCCCATATCTCGTCGGAGCGCATGCCATTGGCAACCGCCAGTCCCGCATCATAGGTATGGACGACCTCGAAGCGTGTTGTGAGAGGTATTCTGAACATAATGGGGTGTGGACTGCGGAGAGCCAGGGGAGGAACGTCGGTAAAACGAAAGATAGCCCATTCCAGCCCTGATGCTTTGATCATCTCTTCACAGGCAATTTTATGGGCGCTGTAGTGATCGGTGGCCTGTATCGGGTCGGTCACCCTGCGCGGCGGCGGCTGATCCTGTGTAGGCCCAAAGACATCGAAGCTTGAAGCGAAGAAAAACCTGGGCGGCCGGGGCAGGCTGCAGGCAGCCTCCAGCAGATTGCGCGTCCCGTCAACGTTGATTGAACGGGCAAGTTCGGGCTGATCCTCGCTGGGTGGTGGAATCATATAGGCCAGGTGAATAATAGTATCCTGATCCTGCACGGCTTTTAACAGGTTTTCCGGTCGCCGGATATCACCCTGAAAGAGTTCGATTTTGCCCGCGAAGCGCCTGGCAGTGCGTTGATGGACTTTGCGCTGTGATACAAAGCAGCGTACCTGGTGTCCCTGGGACAGTAACTCCTGGAGCGTACTCATCCCCATATTGCCAAATGCCCCGGTCAGCAAGATTTTCATGCTAAGTATGCTCCATTCTGTTTTTAGTGAGAGAGTAGCGCCTGAGACACTTACCCGTAAGCTATGGTGTGAATGGTAGAGTGAGGCGCTAGCTTCATATGTTGCTATCCATTATCCTCTATGTGTCAAAGGAGCAGCTTAGGCTTTTATCTGTTTTCTCTGGCACTGCGAAGCATCTTCATGCTATACTTCATGTTACATTTGGTCATGAATCAATTACGCGCGTACACTCCTGGCCGGGCGTACCCCGGCCTCGACAACAATATATTTTCCACCGGTGTAGAAAGAGAGTTTTTCTATGTCTACCACTACCCCCAGCCCGCGTGAGACGAAGCCCGAGGAGGGTGCTGTCGCCTCCACGACCGGCCGCGGCTTGCAAGGCTGGTTGCTCATCCTGGTCGTTTTTGTGGCGGGCTCGTGCTCGCTGGCTGTGGAGCTTTCGGCGTCGCGTTTGCTGGCCCCTTATTTTGGAAGCTCGCTCTTCGTCTGGGCTAATCTGATCGGCTTGATCCTGCTCTATCTCACCGTTGGATACTATGTCGGAGGGCGACTGGCAGACCGCAGTCCACGCCCAGGTGTACTCTATACATTGACGATCATCGCAGCATTTCTGATCAGCGTGATCCCGTTTCTTTCGAGGCCGATCTTGCTCTGGTCGCAGAGTGCTTTTGCAACGTATTCTATCGGTGTCTTCTACGGTTCGCTGGTCTCGGTGATCCTGCTCTTTGCCATTCCGATGATCCTGCTGGGCTGCGTCTCGCCATTCGCCATTCGCCTGCGTATCGAGCAGGTGGGTAAGTCAGGGAGGACCTCCGGGCAACTCTACGCCATCTCTACCGCCGGCAGTATCGTGGGAACCTTTTTGCCCGTGCTTTTGCTCATTCCTAATATCGGTACTTATCGCACCTTCTTTACCTTTGCCGTAGCCCTGCTGCTGGTTTCGATTGCCGGGCTGGTAGGTACGCGAGTTGACAATGGCCCTCGGCCACGCAATGGGCGCGTGGACAAGCGTTTGCTCTCGATTTTACTGTTGATACCGATGGCACTGTCGGTCCTGACGATGCGAGGGCCAATCAAGGCAGCGGATGGCAGCAACGGCGGAGGTGTGCTGATTACTGAACGCGAGTCGGCCTACAACTATCTCCAGGTGGTGCAGGTGGGTGACGAGTTGCAGTTGATCATGAACGAAGGCGTCGGCATCCATTCCGTTTACAATCCCCACAATATTCTGACACAGGGTTACTGGGATGATTTTTTGGTTGCGCCGTATTTCAACAATCCCCCATTCACGCAGGACCAGGTACGCAAGGTCGCCCTGATTGGACTGGGGGCGGGCACTGCGGCACGCGAATTTACGGCAACCTATGGACCTATTCCTATTGACGGCGTTGAGATCGACGGCACAGTCGTAGAGCTGGGGCGGCAGTATTTTCACATGACCGAACCCAACCTGCATGTAATCGTACAGGATGGCCGCTATTACTTGCAGACCACCTCGCAGAAATATGATGTGATCGGTGTTGACACCTACCAGCAACCGTATGTGCCGTTCCAATTCACCACGCAGGAATTCTTCCAGACGGTGCGCGACCATCTCACTCCCACAGGGGTGGTAGCACTCAATGCAGGGCGCACGAGCAATGATTACCGGCTGGTTGAGGCACTGGCGCAGACGATGCACTCGGTGTTCCCTAACGTCTATATCATAGATACGGAACGCTTCACCAACAGCCTGGTAATTGGCACCAATGCGCCGACCTCGCTCGCCAACTTTCAGATCAATGCCAACCATCTGACCAACCCGTTGTTGCAGAGCGTCGCGCAGGCCACCATCGTCTATGGCAATATACGCGAGGAGCACTCGCGCACCGTCTATTTTACCGATGACCGCGCACCGGTCGAGCAGTTGATCGACCAGATTATTTTGGATGCAGTAGAAAATCAAGGAAAGTAAGGAGAAGAAGCCATGAAACCAATCGATCTTAGCAACATGCGTGTGATTGACCTGTCGCAGAACTGGGATGTGAATACCCCCTCTTTTGCCACGTATGAAGGGCCTACCGTCAAGTGGATCAAACGCCCGGCCTTTGAAAAAGTGGGGGGACAGTTCATCTCGTCCACGCTGCATGTTGGGACGCACCTGGATGCGCCGCTGCACTTTATCACCAATGGGCAGGACATTGGCAGTATTCCGCTGGACAAGCTGGTAGGGCCGGGGGTGGTGGTAGACCTGGAAGCGATGGGCATTGGCGATTATGAGATTTATACCTCGCAGCATTTCGAGGAGTGGGAGCGCAAGACGGGCATACGCATCGAACCGGGCGATATCGTGGTGGTGCATACCGGCTACCACAAACACTATCAAAGCAACTGGTACGGCAAATGCGAGCCAAACGAGATCCGTTATTTCAATATGCACCCCGGACCCACGCATGAGTTCGTCGATTGGACGTTGAAGCGCCAGATTTCCTGGTTTGCTATCGATGCCAGTTCGATGGATCATCCCATGAATACGGTGCTGCGCATCGTGCGTTCCGACCTGGCAGCCAAGTGCGCTAAGAAGCTGGGCAGGCCGCTTGAGGAGATCTGGCCCGAGGATGATCTGCAGCTTATGCACTACCAGTTATTCCCGCACGGGGTCTTCCATGTTGAGAATGCCGGCGGCATGATCGACGAGGTGCTCGACATGCGCCTGTGGATCGGCTGCTTCCCCTTTAAGTTCAACATGGGAGAGGCGGCTTTCTGTCGGCTGGTGGCGTTCGTGGAGAAGTAACAAATCTCTCTTAAGTAAAGAGCGGGGTAATCGTGATCGGCCAACCCGCTCTCTTTTGTGCCACGCCCTCATCACCCCATCCCGAGCGGTGAGGGCGTGGCACATGCTACAGGGTCTTCCGATCAGTGTTTAGCCGGATTTGGTATCAGACGTTTCCTCCCTCTGCTTCTCACCTTTGCGGAGGCGGCGATAGGCGAAAGCAGCAAGAGCAACCACCATGGGGAGGAAGACTGAGGCACCTGCAAACACGAAGACGGCGATGCACAGGAGGAAGCTCACCGCGGCCAACCAGCGTCCCTTTCCCTTCAGTAACCGTACTCCCGCTGCGGTGCCCACGATGAAGGTGGCAATGCCAAGCGAATTGGGGATGAACAAGAGGGTCTCAGCCCTCCACCCGACCACATAGGCGAGAGCAAACCCTCCCAGCGCATAGGCGCTCACGAGCAAGATGACTCTTGTAGGAACTCCTTGTCTATTCAAGGGTTCTAACCAGGCTGGAAAGGCACCGTCGCGAGCAAGAGCATAGCCAAGGCGAGAGGTCGCTGCCATAAAGGCATTGGTCGTCCCCAACGCGATGATGAACGCCATCACTGCCGCGATCCCTCCTACACCCGTTCCTAGTGAGTCGCTCAGGAGGCGGGCAACCGCCACAGAATCGACCGCAGGCGTTCCATAGGTACCAGTCCCTATGGTTGCAACAGCTACTCCAAGATAGAGCAGTGTCACCAGACCAACACCCCACAACGTGCTGCGTAGCAGATCGCGTTCGGGATGCTGGAACTCCGCAGAAAGTTGGGCGATCGCCTCCCAACCAAAGAACGCG
>Ga0070707_100000188_pt1 | contig 61252 bp, 38 predicted proteins | sample KBSK5502metaG_FD_65468 | JGI IMG/M metagenome (GOLD analysis project Ga0070707, IMG submission 65468) | Corn, switchgrass and miscanthus rhizosphere microbial communities from Kellogg Biological Station, Michigan, USA - KBS K5-50-2 metaG | ecosystem: Host-associated > Plants > Roots >... | reverse complement strand
TCGGCGCTTGATCAGGCGCTTTCGATTGCCTCCTTAATAAATGGTCCAGTGTTGGGAGTGTTTTTGGTGGGCGCATTTCTCAGGCGTGTGAGCCAACCGCCGGCGTTGATCGGGATGTTGGTGGCCAGCGCCGCGATGATCTATATCAGGTTTGGGACCAACATTGCCTGGACCTGGTATGTCTTTATCGGCAGCGTCATAACGTTGGTGGTTGCCGGCCTTGCGAGCTTCGCCTTTCCACCTGCCCCCGTTGAAAAGCAAGATGAGCTGGCTCCCGAGGGAGCTGGAAACCAGGAGTGACACAGCGAAAGCGGAAAACAGATCTAATGACAATTCACAGCTCGTCATTTGGAAAGTTCATCGCCAAATTGATATTGGCGGCGGTCGTTGCGTCAGCGTTTTGCCAGCCGGCACGGTTGGCCGCTTCAAGCCCTGAACCAAAAGACGCAAAGATTAGGCCCTACTCAAGCAAGGCATCGCCGGACGCTTTGAAGTGGGCCAACAAACAGCTAAAGCGAATGTCGCTGGAAGAGAAGATCGGCCAACTGATCGCGGTAGGACTTAATGCGACCTTTCTAAACCAGGAGAGCGAAGCTTTCAAGCAGTTGCAACATCAGGTTGTAGACAACCACATTGGCGGCATCATTCTTTTCCGCGGACCCGTGTATGAATCAGTCTTGATCGTTAATCGCATGCAGCAGCTCGCCAGGTATCCGTTGCTGATCTCCTCGGATCTCGAAGCCGGCTCAGGGATGCGCTTTGACGATACGATAAATCTGCCGTGGAATATGGCGGTCGGCGCCACGGGTAATCCGGAATACGCGCGCCGGCAGGGTGAGCTTACCGCCCGCGAAGCGCGCGCGATGGGAATTCAACAGATTTACGCGCCAGTCGCTGACGTAAACAACAATGCAGCCAACCCGGTGATCAATGTCCGCTCGTACGGAGAAGACCCGGCCGAAGTAGGCAAGCTGGTCGCGGCTTTTGTAGAAGGCGCACAGCGCGGCGGCGTGATCGCCACCGCTAAACATTTTCCGGGACACGGTGACACCGCCGTCGATTCGCATCGCGGCCTGCCACAGATTGACGTCACGCGCGAGCGATTGAATTCTGTGGAATTAGTTCCCTTCCGCGCCGCGGTTAACGCCGGGGTCGGGGCGGTGATGGACGGGCACATCGGCCTGCCACAAATTGATTCGACCGCGATCGCGCCGCTGCCCCGTGATGTCCGGCTGAGAGCAGTTGAAACCGACGAGACCGGTGAAATTGTGACCGAGAATGGCACGATGCCGACGACCTTGTCGCCGGTCGTGAACAAAATTCTGCGTAACGATTTACGGTTTGACGGATTAATTGTGACCGACGCGATGAGCATGAGTGGCCTGACCCTCTACTTCACACAGGAAGAGGCGTCGGTGCGCGCGCTCGAGGCTGGCGCCGATCTGCTGCTCAAGCCCGCCGATACCGATGCAGCTTTTCGCGGAGTGCTCGCTGCCGTAAAGAGCGGGAGATTGACCGAGCAGCGAATCGAACAGTCGGCGCGAAAGATGCTTGCTGCCAAGTACGATTTAGGTCTCTCCAAACAACGTATCACTTCGCTGGACGAAATTGATCGAGTCGTATCAAGCAAAGAAACCATTCAGCTTGGAAACGAGATTGCGCAACACGCTATTACTCTGGTGCGAAATGACGCCCGGCTTCTGCCGCTGAACCTGGCGCCAAAAGCCACTATCTTTAATCTTGCGATCACTAACGGGGATGATCGCCTAATAATTGCCCAGCCCTTCGCTTCAGTCATGGCCCGCTCTGGAAGAAAGGTGACGACCATCGTCCTCGACGATCGATCTTCTGACGCTGAAGTGAATAAGGCCCTCGAGCTGGCAAACAAATCCGATGTTGTTATCACCTCGCTGTACGGTCGCGTCCGCTCTGGCCAATCGCGCAGCGTCGCTTTGCCAGCGCCCGGCACTAAGGCGCTCGAGACACTCATCAGTCGAAAGGCGCCGGTGATTGCGATTAGCTTTGGAAATCCTTATTTGCTCGGCGGCTTTCCGCAATTGCGAACCTATCTGGTTGCGTATGGCGACATGCCCAGCCTTCAAAGGGCCGCAGCCGAAGCAATCATGGGTCAAAACGATGTCACCGGCCGCTTGCCCATTTCACTTCCCGGTCTGTATCCTCGCGGCACCGGAATTCAGTTGAAGGCCAGCCCGAAGTAAAGTATTCAAATCCGGTTCGAGGGGTTGGTCCGCAATGCCCGCTTGAATCCATTCGCGAGCTTAACAGCCTTTAATGTTCACTCTTTCGCAAAAGCAGATTGTCCCGGCGTGCAAGTCGAGCAGGCTCCTGTACCAGTTAGCTCCGGCTCTGATCTCGATTGTGCTCGTTGCGCACAGTACTCTCGCGCAACTTCCACAAGCGCCGCCCGCGTCCGCCGGCATATCCGCCGAGCGTCTGGCCCGGATGGACGCAGCCATTCAGGCTTCAATTGAAAAGAAAGAATTGCCGGGTGCGGTAGTCCTGGTTGGTCGTCATGGACGCGTGGTCTGGCGTAAGTCGTACGGCGCCCGCGCGGTAGAGCCGCAGCGCGAAACGATGACCGCGAACACTATCTTTGATTTGGCGAGTTTGACCAAAGTCGTCGCTACCGCAAGCAGCATCATGATCTTGATCGAGCAAGGCAAAGTGCGTCTTGCCGATCCGGTGGTTCAGTTCATTCCGGAAATGAAAGGCGAGGGCCGCGACGCGATCACGATCGAGCAACTTCTGACGCACGTGGCCGGCTTTGCGCCGGACTTTGATCTGCGCCAAAGGTGGACCGGATATGACGAAGCGCTGAAGCATTTGTATCGCGAGCCGCTCCGAAACCCACCCGGGAGTCGTTTTGTTTACAGCGACATCAACTATATTGCGTTAGGCGAGGTGGTGCACCGTGCCAGTGGACTGAGCCTGGACGAGTTTGCGCGCCGGAACATTTTTGCGCCGTTGGGGATGCGCGATACCGGATTTCGTCCCGACGTCAAACTCACGTCGCGCATCGCGCCGACCGAGAAACGGCGAGGCCAGATGAATTATCTCGGTGACAGCGGCACCAATGCCGGACCCGAGGGTGAGCAGTGGCTGCGCGGACAGGTTCACGATCCGACATCGTTTCGCATGGGCGGCGTGGCCGGTCATGCCGGGTTGTTTTCTACCGCCGATGATCTGGCAATCTTTTGTCAGATGATCCTGAATGGCGGTTTGATGAACGGCGCGCGAATATTAAGTCCTGCTGCGGTTGCTGCCATGACACGTCCGCGAGCGGTCAGCGAAACGGGCGGAGCGCGTGGAGTCGGCTGGGACATAGCGACCACTTTTTCGTCGAACAAAGGAGATCTGTTTCCGCTCGGCTCGTTTGGTCACACGGGGTTTACCGGCACGTCGATTTGGATCGACCCGGCTAACGATACCTTCGTAATCTTTCTCAGCAATCGTGTGCATCCGGACGGCAAAGGTGATGTCGGGCCATTGCGCGGACGCGTCGCCTCGATCGTCGCCGCCTCAATCATGGACACGCCGCTGGCGAAGTCTCGGGACGAATCCGCGGGCGCTGCCGCCGAGTTGCTGGCAAGCCTAAGTCGTTTGAACTCAAATGCCGCGCGCGTAAATGCGAGCACCAACACCGGAGTTCCGGACGCGACGGTTCTGACTGGAATCGACGTCCTGGAACGCGATGGCTTCAAGCAATTGGCGGGAATGCGTCTGGGTTTGGTCACGAATCAAACCGGCCGCGACCGTGCGGGGCGTTCGACTATCGATGTTCTTTTCAAAGCGCCGGGGGTGAAGCTGGTCGCGCTGTTTTCTCCTGAGCATGGCATTCGCGGACTGGCTGACGAAAAAGTTTCCGACACCAAAGACGACCAGACCGGTCTGCCAATCTATTCGCTTTATGGCGAGACACGCCGGCCAAAACCTGAACAGCTAAAAGATCTCGATGCGCTGGTATTCGACATCCAGGACGTGGGCGCGCGTTTCTACACTTACATCTCGACATTGGGTTATGTAATCGAAGAAGCCGGCAAAGCTAGGCTTCCCGTCTTTGTGCTGGATCGTCCGAATCCGATTAATGGCCTGGACATCGAAGGCGCGGTCGCTGATCAGGACAAACCTTCGTTCACTGCGTATCACACAATACCGGTGCGTCACGGAATGACAGTGGGCGAACTGGCGCGCCTTTATAATGAGGAGCGCCGGCTCGGGTCGGATGTGCGGGTCATTAAGATGGAGAACTGGCGCCGCGCAATGTGGTTCGATGCCACCGGCCTTATTTGGATCAACCTGTCGCCAAACATGCGCAGCCTGACGGAAGCTGCGCTTTATCCGGGCATCGGCTTGCTTGAGACAACGAACCTTTCTGTCGGCCGTGGTACTGATACTCCGTTCGAGGTTATTGGCGCGCCCTGGCTGGATGGTCAGAAGCTGGCGGCTGATCTTAATGCCCGCAATATCGCGGGCGTGCGATTCGTGCCAGTGCGCTTCACTCCAAAAAGCTCCGTTTTCAAGAACGAAGAATGCGGCGGCCTCAATATTGTGATTACTGACCGCTCGAGATTCCGATCCGTCTATACAGGCATCGAGATTGCCGTCGCGCTGCGTCGTTTGTTTCCCGCGGATTGGAAAATTGACAGTTACGCGCGCTTGCTGGTCAATTCAGATACTCTTGAACGCCTTAAGCGCGGAGAATCAGCCGAAGAAATCACTCGTTCATGGACTAACTCACTGGAGAGTTTTCGCCGCTCCCGCGCGCGTGTTCTGCTGTACCAATAATAACTGTCTTGCTTCGTTCACGGCTCGCCGGTTGGCGCTGTTTTTCGCTCTGGCTCGGCCATTAGAAATTCAGTGGGTTTTGGTGCGTGTTTGGAGTATATTAACCGCAGTTTAACTTAGGCTTCCCATCTCCGCCCGGCCAACTGCATGAAAATTCTTCTGAGATGGGCCAGGTTGATGTCCGGCTTTCGGAGGTCCGTTTATGGACGTGAGCCAGAAGAATCGCTTAGCTGGGAAATTAGGATTGGCATTGGGGATATTTCTCGTTTCAGCGGCCACTTCAGTTGGGCAAGAAAGCAGCGGCTTCTCGGCTCCGAGTATTGAGATTCTGAAACTTCACTGGGAGAAGCAGGTACGGCTGCCGCGAAACTTTGATCCATCGGTGATACCCACGGGCGGAGCGTTTAGCGATCCAGCATCGAGAACTGCCGCTCCTGCGGGCGCCACTGTGATGTCTGACGCGACGCGCGCGGCTACCCGCAACCAGAGTGCGACCGCGGCTGCCAATGATACTTTCCCCGCCACACCGGGACGGCTCCCGGTATTTTATGTTTATTCCCTGAAGATCAGGAACGTGGGCGCCAAACCAATCGAAGGACTGGCCTGGGACTATCTTTTCCTTGATCCGGAAAGCAATACTGAGTTGGGCCGCCATCAATTCTTAAGCTTCGAAAAAGTTGCAGTGAATAAGAGCGCTACGCTCCAGAGCCAGCTGCGCTCGCCACCCATCCGAGTAGTCAGAGCGGCGGACTCGCAGCGGCGCGCTCATAGCTCGAGCCCGAAGCTACGCGAGAGAGCGGTGATTCAATGCGTTCTCTATGCTGATGACACGGTTTGGAAGAGCCCGTCCGCTCGCGCAGGCGTGTGCGAATTGCTGAAAAACACCAAGGCTTTGATTAAGCGAAAAGCTACTCGATCCTAGAAAGCTGAATCGATTTGAGGAGGACCCGACCGTGAAACTGTTGCGCATCTATTGCTTGTTTTCATTGCTGGTTGTGCTCGGCTCGTCGCTACAGCTCGCTGCGCAGCAGCCGTCCGGCTCGCTGGGGATCGCGAATTCAGTCGTAAAGAATCTTACCCTTCGCACTTCGGCCGCTTCTGCGCGCACGGAGTATGTCGCCGTTGCGAATTCCGAAAGCAACGGCATTCGAGAGCTAATCGACAACAAATATAAGGCGCGATACAAAGAGTGGAAAGACGAGTTTCTTTCTACTGAGATTGGCCGCGCGCAATGGGAGTTGTACACGCGTCATCCAAGGTTCGAACTCACCATTACTATTGCGCCGGGCAATGAACATGGCGCCGGAACCAGCAAATACAAATGGAACGATGCCGGCGAACTTGTGGCCGCCACCATCACGCTGGGCACTCGCCTTGACGAAGGCTTTCCGACTTCGATCTATTACCCGGTGATGAATGCTCTCGAGCCGTATCAATCGTCGAAGGTACTTAGCGGAAAAGTGTTGGCCGCGACCAAGATTGCTCACGAATTCGGTCACGTCATGAAGATCGCCAGCACTGACAGGTCTTTGTATGCTCTGCAAATCAGGTTAGCGCCCATCTATAACAAGATTTTTCTGAGCAACGGATATAACGTGAGCGATCCCCGCCTGGTCGAGCTGGCGCGACAGATGGGCGGCAATCCGGTCGAGATTTGGGAAGATCGAGAATACTGGGGAGAAGCGAACGCAATGCTTTTTCTCAGGGACAGAGTTGCCAAGGAACGTTTTCACTGCAAGCTCTTCAACCGCATCAAACGGACGGTTGAGGAATACGCCAAGCCCTACGAAGAGCGTTTTACTGAGATAGCAAAGTCGCAGGGCGTGACGTACACGTGCAGTTGGAAGTAACGGCCTGCCCGGCCGCCGCCTGCCTCTGAATCCCGCCGTGTTGACTTAATTCCAGCAAAAAGAAAGGGGCCGATTGCTCGGCCCCTCTTGTTTGATCAAGTTGATTCGCGGACGTAATTCTATGTGCCGCGAGTTAATTGTTTAGAAGTGTATTCTTAAACCAATTTCCATCTGACGCGGTGCGAAAACCGCGCCGGTGATCCTGCCAAACGTCGTCGGACTGGTTAGACTCAGACTGCTTGGGTTAGATGGTTGGTAGTGGTTCAGAACGTTGGTGAATTGCACAGTCAAGGTCGCGCCGACGCGCTCCGTGAATTTGATGTCTTTCGCAATCGTGGCGTCCAGGTTCCACCGCGGCAAGCCGCGGAGATTGCCAACACCACCACAACTCGTATCGAGTCCCAGAACGCAGCGGCGAAATCCGGCGTAGACCGAAGCGGGGTCGGCGAACATGTTGATGCCTTCCACGTTGTTCGTGCCTATGCCGCCGGAACCGAAAACGCCGCGATGAGCCGAGTTGCCGCCAGTGAATGGCACGATGGGAATCGCGCTTTCGAAGGCGGTGGACGAGCTGGCCACGTTTCCTACCTGACCAAAAGCCTGGCAGGCTCCTGAACAGGTTCCTCCTGAGGTATAGCCGATTCCAATCGGCAGGCCGCTCTGCGCCGTAAAGAACGGCGAGACCGACCAGCCATCGAGCAGCTTACCCTGCCAACCGTGCTTGCCACGGAAGAATGTCGGCTTATAGGTCCAGCCGCTGCTTAACAGGAACTTGTAATCAAAAACTTGGACCCCATAACTGGCTTTCGGATTCCAAATGTCGAGCCATTGGTTCGAGCTGTTGTATTGGGCTATCTCGGCAGTGCCCATCGCCTTGCCCCAGGTAAAGTTCGAGATGGAGCTGAGGCCGTGCCAGTTATTCATCTTTAACGTCATGAACATCGCATGGTAGTTCGAGTAGCCCAGGCTGGTAGTCGTATTAATCGACGTAGCCTGAGAGCTGAGCATCGTACGCCCTAGCGTCCATCCGCTAGCTGAGTTCAGAGCTGCCCATAATTGAGAAACCTGGGTGCTCTGGAAGTTAGAAAGTTGTTTCGAAGCCACCGCGGCCGTGCAGTTGGCGAAGCCCGTGCAGTAGGTGCCTCCAGCTCCCCCTAACGCCGACTCAAAGAACGGCTGCGCCGGACCTGTATATGCATTGTTCTTGCAAGTCGGCCCTAAATTCGGACCACAAATCGCCAGGTAGAGGTTCTTGTAGGCATCAGCGAAGCTCTGGCCGCTAAGCGTCATCATGTAAGGCACGGCATCGATGTCGATTTGCTCGAAGATGTTATTGCTCCATTTACCCATGTATCCCATCTCGAGCGACATGTTCCGCCCCAATTGACGCTGGATGGTGAAATCGATAGTGTCGCTCTTCGAAGGCCGGTAGTCGGGATCCAGCACGGTCGAGTCTCCGGCCACAGGCGCCCCGGCAACTCCCGGGAAGAAGGGTTGCGGCAGAGTTGCCGTAGGAGCCGCAAGTGGCGCCACCAACCCATCAGGACCAATGCGAAATACGTTGGAAACCGTGACGGTGCCGCTCGTCCCACACGTTCCGTTGCTGAGGGCGAGGGAGCACGTAACCGGTTGCAATAGTCCGGGCCCAAGCAGCGGAACCAGAACCTGATTCACGCCGTTGAGTCGGCCGAAGTTTCGGCCATAGCCGCCTCTCAATACAGTCTTGCCGTCCCCGAAGATTTTGCCGAGGAGCCCCGATTTGAAACTCGGGTTCCAGGCTACGGCGACGCGCGGACTGATCCCGCCATAGAACGGGCTGTACGGATGCTTGATCTTCAGATTACCGGTGGTCTCAAACCCCAGGATTGGGGCATAGGCCTGACCTGCCAACGCCGATGCTTTTCGCCGCGCCAGGAACGAGTCCGTATGAACAAGGCTGCCATCTTCGTACACGAGTGCAACCTGTGCACCATTCTTCTCAACCGGCGGCGTCTCGAAGATGTAGCTCAGGCCGAAGTTGAGAGTCAGCGATGGCTTCAGGCGCCAGGTGTCGCTGAAGTACCCGCTGTAATACCAAATGGTGCTTTGCTCTTTGGCCTCGGTGCCGATTGGTTGGATCTTGAGGTCGGCACCCTCGCGCGTGTAGATAACCTGAGTCAGACCAACCAAACCCATTACTGAAGAAGCGAGATTTCGGTACAGACTCGCCTGGCTGCTTGGTACTGAGCCCGGAATGGTTCCGGTCGGGAAGCTGATTCCGCCACTCGCAATCTGGTAAACAATCTGATTGTTGATTGTGCTTCCATTGTCGGTGCGCGTGTGGTAGTTGAAGTTCTTCTGGATTTGACCACCGAACTGGAACAGGTGATTGCCGCTGACGTAGGTCAGGTCGTCGCGGAGCATCTTGTCCTGTCCGTCCCAGACCCGCATGCGCACGCTCTGATTATTGACGTTATACGGGATCAGCGCGGCAGTGCTTTCGGCGCTGGAACCGGTACCGGCCGGCGTAATCTCAAGTGCGCCACCCAGGCCGGGGAGTTGCGGCGGACCGCCCTGCGTTGACCATTGCCACCAGTTCCACAGATAGCTCAAACGCAAGTCGTTCGTCAGCCGTGAACTGAGGTTGCTGGTAAGTCCGATCACCCAGAGTTCGCCAAGCTGTGGCCGCGGAGCGGTAGGATTGTATTGTCCAAAAGTACCACCACCCACAAGCCCACCAACGTCGACCTGATTCGTCGTCACGTTGAGGAGTTTGAAGGCACGGAACGACGTGAAGAAACGCTGCTTGGAGGTAAAGTCATGATCGATTCGGCCCACATAATTATTGGAAGTCAGTGGCGTGCGAATCGTCGAGAGATACCCTTGCGTATTGTATTGATCGCCGGCCAGGGGATCGTTAGGCAGCGGCAGGAACTTCGTCCAAAGCGCACTTATGGTCGGACTCATCCCGATCGCTCGCGGGTCGCAGCCGGTGGTGGTGCCTGCTACGTAGGTTGTGGCGGCTGAGCAGGCCGTGCCTGCCGCCGGCAGCGTCACGGTCCGCACCGTGTTTGTGGCTGCACTGCCCACAACGGTAGTAACCGGAAATGGATTGAGGTTGTACGGTTGGTAAACTCCGGCCGCATCAGGAACCTGAATCACGCCCTTGCGAAAAGCTTCCGTCGGATAAGCTCTTTCGAAGGTCCCAGAACCAGGAAAACGAAAGCCCTCGTAGTTGAAGAACAGAAAAGTCTTCCCACCCAAAATCTTCCAGGGAACAACCGGACCGCCAATGCTAAAGCCAAAGCGGCTGCGGTGGTTGGGAATTATCGGGGTGTAAGGCATCACGCAATTGTTGTCGCCGGCGGCCAGGGTCGTTCCCGCAGCGCAGGGCCGACGGTCAATCGAGATGCCTTTGGTAAACGTAGTGTGATTGTTCGACCATGAGTTGGCCGCGCCATGATTGGTCGCGTAATAATAACCATAAGCCGCACCGTGCCATTGATCGGTGCCCCGCCTCGTGACCATCTGAACCAGCGCTCCGCTGGAACTGTTAAAGTCAGAAGTTTGCCCGAAGGTGCTGACCTTGAATTCCTCGACGCTCTCGATAGGCGTGGCCACGACGCCGGAAGCCATCGAGCTGGTTTGGGCGCCGGCAAGACCGGTGAAGTTTTGAATGTACCCGATTGTGTTCCCGGCCATGTCATCGGTGTTGTTCCCACCATCGATCGTGAAAGTGTTTTGATCCATGTAGCTGCCCGCGATGTCGCCTCTCGGCGTTACTCCCGGAGCCAGCCCCAGTAGCGATGTGGCATCACGACCGAGGTTCGGCAGCAACTCGAGCTGCTTTAAGTCGATAGTATTTCCAACCGTCGCGTTCGCGGTCTGCAGTTCAGAGCCCAGCGGCGACGAAGTTACGACAACTGTTTCAGAGAGTGATCCGACTTCCAGCGTGACGTTAACCGTCAGCACCAGACCGATGCTCACCTTCTGTTGCGTCATTTTTGCTACCTTGAAGCCGGCCTTGCTGACGATGATCTCGTAAAGACCGGGGTGAACGACGGTGAAGTTATACCGTCCCGAGTCATTGGTCATGGCTTCCTGTTTACCTTTTGTTGCGACGTCCACTAGTGATACAGCGGCGCCCGGTATCGATGACCCCTGTGGGTCAGACACCTGGCCGGTGACACTTCCGGACGAGGCGTTTTGTGCGTGTCCTGGACTCGCGCAAACGCCCACGAAAAGAGCGACGCAGAGAATCAGCCCAGGGAAGAACAACATTCTTTTCATTTTGGGATCCTCCTGTTAAGAGAAATGGAACGGGTGCCAAGCTGCGACGTCCGGTAGGTGAATACCTAACGAACTGCATTCCTGGTAACACAGCGAACTGGAACGATTTAATCCCTGTGATCTAAGAATCCGGCGAGTGAATCAATCCAAGCTTCCTCACTGAAGCCCTGAATAATGACGACTGAATATGGCGCTGAGTATATAACCAAAAGCCAGCGCGTCAACAGTTATTTGTCCCGATTTTTGGTTTTTTGTGCAATTTTTTGTACGGCCCAAGGAAGCGACTATCGTCTTCATAAGGACGGCTCAAATTGATGCTGCGATCGATCGAAGACGTCTGGTCCAAAAATCTGAACCAGGCATCGATTGTCCTGAAAAGGCTAGCGGCCCCGGACGACACGTAGTAGTATCAGGCGACGGTTCCTATAAAATCGGTTTATCGGACTGATAAATTCTTTTAGCTTTCATTGTAAGTCTCGCGCTAATAGAATCAGCCTCTTCCGGAAAGTCGGCAAAACCGTTAGCGGCAGTCCAGCAGTTCTGTCGAACATCTTTTCCATTAAGAGGAACCCATTGTTGTGCCGTGAGGGACGCGGACAACGCCCCACGTTCTCGTTTTTGTTTCGTCCGCCATCCACTTCGGATGCAGAAAAAGGAGTCTGAGATGAAAAAGGTAAGTCTTATTCTTAGTGTTGCTTTGCTGTTTGTTTTGCCGGTGATTGGCTGGGCGCAAGGAACGACTGCGCGTGTTACCGGGACGGTGCTGGATCCCAGCGGGGCTGCGGTCCCTGGGGCGACCGTCACCCTGACTAACGAAGCTACCGCCGTTTCGTTTACTACCGAAACAAGTGACAGCGGGACCTATGCCTTTGATTTGGTTCAAGCGGGAATCTACAGCGTCACTATTGAGAAGCAAAACTTCAAAAAGGTTTTGAGTAAAGGAAACGCCGTTAACATCAATCAGCCGACGACTATCAATGCCACGCTTGAGGCGGGCGGAGTCACAGAGACCGTCACAGTGATCGCATCGGCAGAACAAGTGCAGACCAGCACTTCGGGAAACATTGGGAGCACGATTGAACAAAAGACTTTGGAGAGTCTTCCGATCGTTGGAACGCGCGGCAGGAACCCTCTGGACCTTTTGAATTTTCAGCCAGGTGTGGTTTTCGGCGGCAACACGGGCGGCGCAGTTAACGTAAATGGCTCGCGCGACCGCGCCTTTAATTTCACGCTCGATGGAATTGATATCAACGAATCGACGGCCGGTGGTTCTAACTTTACTCCACTGCGTCCGAATCCTGACTCGGTCCAGGAATTCCAAATCGTAACCAGCAACTTCACAGCCGAGCTGGGGCGGAGCAGCGGCGCGCAAGTGACTCTGGTAACCCGCACGGGAACCAACGAGTTTCATGGCAACCTGTTCGAGTATTATCGAACGCCGAGACTGGACGCCAAGAGTTATCCGATCACCATTGCCGGACTGCCCAAAGAGCAATTTGTTCAGCATATTTTTGGGGGCAGCGTTGGCGGTCCCATCAAGCATAACAAGCTCTTTTTCTTCACCAACCTGCAACTGCTTCGTGCGTACGATACCGCTTTGGTAACGCGAACGGTCTACACCGCGGCGGCGCGAGGAGGATTGTTCCGTTATGTCGTGGGCAGGGCTAATGCTCCGGCGTCCGGATCTACGCCACCTGCGGTTGATACTGCAGGCAATCCGGTTCTCCCGGCTTGCATCGGCAGTCCGGCTACCAATGCGCCGTGCATTGCGTCGTATAACATCGCCACGAATCCGACCGGGACTGGAATTGACACAGTGCTGTCGGGGATTATCAACGCATCTCCTTTGCCCAACAATTTCACCACCGGCGACGGATTGAATACGGCGGGATTCAATTTCGCTTCTCCACAACACGAGAGGCAATACGATTTTGTCACCAAGGTTGATTACAAAATCCGCGAGAACAATCTGATCTACGTCCGCTACGCCCAGGGAAGTCAGACCAGCCTGGGAGATTCCGCGAATGGCGGCCGTCCCATCTTTCCCGGTACGCCGAATTTCGTGGATACAGGTCGCACGCCAAAAAACCTGGCAGTTAATTGGCGCTGGTCTCCGACTGGTCGACTGACGAATGAGGCTATTTTCGGATTAAGTAAGTACTTCTTTACGTTTGCAACACCTCAACCTGATCCGGGCTTGCCTTTCACCTTCCTCACCGTGGCGACGCCCAACACAAACTTCTCGTACAACGCGCGGGGCGTGCGAACTCAGCAGTATATTGACAACCTGACTTTTGTTCACGAGTCACACACACTCAAAGGCGGAATTAATTTCCGGTTCAATCTCCATAAAGATGACCGCTCATCGGTTGCCGGTTCATCAATCGAACCTATCGTGGCTATTAGTACTTCGTCGATTACTGCCGCCGCCTTTGGTTTACCGGCTGTCGGTGCAACCGGCATCAATGCCACCGACTCGACTCTGCTTCAAAACACGATAGCTAACCTGATCGGTAGACTCGGTAATGTTTCGCAGGCTTTTGTCTCAGACGGTACCGCCTTTGCTCCCGTGGGATCGCGATGGATTAACAAAGCTAATTACACCGAGCTCGATTTTTACTTTCAGGACAATTGGCGATTCAGATCGAACCTGGTTTTCGACCTGGGGATGCGCTGGGAGGTTAAGAAGAGTCCGAGTGTGGACGGCAGACCAATTCTGGTTCCGAATCAACCTGTAAGATTGGGAGCTACGCCATCAAACGCCTTGACGTGGGTTGAGGGCGATGTGTTTAAGACCGCCAACGTCTTTATGCCGTCGGTGGGCTTTGCCTGGGATCCGTTTAAGAGCGGAAGAACTTCAATTCGCGGGAACTACCGGATTGCGTCCGATAGAATTGCCACCTTCTTATTCGGATCTTCTATCTTCCAGAGCACGCCGGGAAACAACATCGCAGCCACAAATACTACATTCGGACAAGGCGGCGGTCTTTTCCGAAATGTAGGACCGGTAATTGCCGCGTTAGCGCCGACGAGCACGCCTGCTGCTTTGCGTCAGCCCGCTTCTTTCGGCACTGGTTCAATCAGCGCCATTGATCCGGATCTGCAGTTCCCGCAAGTTCACGAATGGTCGCTGAGTTTTCAGCGTGAGATCCGGAAAAATGTCATCGAAGTAAACTACATCGGGAAGCATGCCGTTCACCTGCTCGGCGGATACAACGTGAACCAGGTTAATGTCTTCGCTTCGGTTCCAGGCGTTGCCGAAACTAGTTTTCTCGATGCTTTCAACCGGGTTAGAGCTGATGCCACCTACAACAGCCCTCTGATCAACCGGATCATGTCGGGCAATGCCGCCAACAACGGAGGCACCGCCCGGTTCCGCGCGCTGGTTACGTCAGGCACGATTGCGCAAGGCGGCGCCGCGTCGGCAGCCATACTCGTTTCACAAAGAACCTGCCAGGCAGCAGAGGTCACTGCCGGGATCTGCACCAACGCACAACTAAATGCGCGACTGCTTGATCTAAGCGGGTTTACTTATCTGCTGCAGCCGTTTCCCCAGTTCACCGGCGGGTTTAATGTCTTTGATAGCAATGACTATTCGAACTATCACGGTCTTCAGTTCATTTTCAAACGCCGGATCACCGATGGGCTGGGTTTCCAGGTGAGTTATACGAATTCCACCTCGAAAGACAACCGATCCTGGGACCCGTCGCTCAGCACCGTTACGACCGGCTCGGCTCAAGCGGCATCAAGCACGCCGTTTGATCTTAGAGACCGAAGTCTGAACTACTCGTGGTCGGACTTTGATCGCAGGCATGTCTTCCAGAGCACTTACACCTATGAGTTGCCGGTCGGCAAAGGGCGACGCTTCCTTTCAGGCGTGCCGAGCATAGTTGATCACATAATCGGCGGCTGGCAGATGGCGGGAACTGTCATTGCGATGTCAGGAAGACCTTTCACCGTTTATTCCGGCGTGAGTACGGTAAGCAACGTGGTGCAATCGACAGCTGACTGCAACGGTTGCTCGAGGTATCAGGGCTCACTGGTGTTGGAGGGCGGGAGGAATTTCTGGTTTGATGCGGCTGATCGCGCTCTGTTCTCAGTGCCGGCGCCCGGCTCAATTGGAAACACCGGACGCAACTTCTTCATTGCGCCCGTGTACACCCAATGGGATTCCTCGCTCTCCAAGAAATTCAAGATAACCGAGCGCGTGAACTTCGATCTTCGGTTCGATGCGAAGAACGTTTTGAACCATCCGTCGTTTGACAATCCGACAGCGGTGATCAATTCGTCCATCTTCGGGCGCATCAACGACAGCGTTACCAACACCGCGCGGAAAATTCAGGTCTCCGGTAAGATTAATTTCTAATTTCTCTGATCGCCACAGCGACGGCGGTCACACCGCGTCTTTAGCCATCTAAGTGCCCGCGAGACTCAAACGGTCTCAGCGGGCACTTCCGTGTCGGCCCACAGTGCACCCGCGCCAAACGGTTCAGTTCATATCAGGTGAGCTTATCGGCTTGATAAATTCTTTTAGCTTTCATTGTAGGTCGCGTCTTAATAGAATTGGGGTCTTCTGAAAGTCGGTAAAACCGTTAGCGGAAGTCCAGCGATTCTGCCGAACAACTTGTCCAGAGGAAACGCATGGCTGCGCGCCCTGGGACGCGAACACTTTCCCGCTCACTGGCGTGACACCTTGCCGGTGTTTTTGAATAGGAGGCCCGATATGACATCGAAAAAAGCTCGTGCATTCAAAGTTGCAATTCTGTTCTGTGCTTGCGCAACCCTGACCCTGTTATGTTCAGGTCAGGCGACCGCGCAAACGGTGACGGGCACCTTGCAGGGGACTGTCAGCGACATGAATGGCGCGGTCATTCCCAACGCAGAGATTGGCGTTCGCAACGTAGATACCGGACAGGAGCGCACCCTCTCAACGAACAGTGACGGATTCTATATAGCTTCGTTCATGCCGCTTGGTCGTTACAACGTGACGGTTTCACAACAGGGATTCACCAAAGCCGTCAAAGAGAACATAGACATAGGTCTAAATCAGACACGAGTGATTGATTTCACGCTCAGTCCCACGGGCGTGACTGCGGCAGTGAGCGTCACCGCTGAGGCAGCCCCCATTAACACCACCAACGCCGAAATCAAAGGAACGCTGACGACGCAGGAAATTCTCGACAAACCTGTGTTCAATCAGAGCAACTTTCTGACGTTGGCCGAAACGTTTACCGGCTTTCAGGAGAATCCAACTTCAGGCCAAAACAATCCAACTGCTTCCTCGGGCTCGTCGATAAACTTCAACGGCACCGGAACACGCGGGGCTACTTTTCAAATTAATGGAGTGAACAACGACGATTCATCTGAAAACCAGAACCGGCAGGGCGCGTCACTTTCAACGATCAAGGAATTCCAAGTCATCACTAATAATTACACCGCAGAGTTCGGCCGCGGTTACGGCGCAGTTGTGCTGGTGCAGACAAAGTCAGGCACCAATCGCCTTCACGGTGACGGCTATTGGTATCACAACGACAGCTTCCTGAATGCGAAGAGCTATTTTGCGCCCGGGAAAAAGCCCGTCAACCGCCGCAACCAGTTTGGCTTCACAGCCGGGTTCCCAATCCTAAAGAATAAGCTGTTTGGGTTCGTCAATGCTGATCACACAGAGAATACCGGCGCCAACACTTACACCCGTGATGTCTTTTTGGCGGCCGAAAGAAATCCAGCGAATTGGTTCAAGGTGACCCCGGCGAACGACACACCGGCCAACCGGACCTTCATCCAGTCGGTTATTGATCGCATCCCGGCAACGCTGGTGCCAAATGATTCCCGGAGCCCGCGCACCTTTGTGGGGGCGCAAGCATTCAATTTTCCGGCGCGCGATTATTCCGGACGCCTTGATTGGAATCCGCGCGAACCAGATAACTTTAATGCTCGTTGGCAGTATACGCGTCAACGATTTGACGCTGAGGACATAATTCGCGGTGAGCGTGCTGACCAGAATAACAAGCAGCAAAATTTCGGCTTGACGTGGACGCATCTCTTCTCGGCCAGGACGGTCGGCGAGTTTCGTTACGGACTCGGTCTGCGCACCACCCTGGTCAACATTACTGCCGGCGGCGACACTCCCATAATTCGCTTTGAAAACCCGGTCTCCATCGGGGCGACGATCATCGGCAACGCGGGTCAGTTTCCGATCCAGCGTTATCAGACCGATCATCAGTTTGTCTATAACCTCACCACGCTGTTCGGCAACAAGCATTATTTTAAAGCAGGGACCGATCTCAGGCGGCAGCGGCTGGACGACCTGGCTGACAGCAATTCACGCGGCTTCTGGCAGTTCAACCGAACTTGTAACGGCTCAACGAACCTTTATGCCAGCGGCTTTGAAGCGCTAATCAATGGCTGCGTTGCGCAGTTTCAAAAAGGGTACGGACCTTTCTTCCTCGAAAATCGAATCAGCGAGTCTAACTTTTACGCGGAAGACAACTGGAAGATTCGAAGTAATCTGACGCTTAACTTCGGCTTCCGCTATGAGTACGTGGCCGCTCCGAGCGAAAAAGCAAACCGCATCACCTATGGCATCAAGTCAGACAAAGATAATTGGGAGCCGCGCTTCGGTTTTGCCTGGAGTCCCCACTTTGAAAGTGGTCTCCTAAAAAGTGCTTTTGGTGAGCCGGGTCAGTCCTCGATCCGCGGCGGTTACGGGATCTATCACGGACGAATCTTCCAGTCGGTGTTTTCGCAGTCGGGAGCAACCGTTCGATTCAATCCACCAAACGCGTTCTTCTACAATCAGACTGGTGTGACAACGGCACTATTCACCCCGACAAAGTTGCCGGATCCCACCAATGGTTTCGTATTTACGCCCGGGCCCATAACAACGCGAGCCATCGTAACGCTTATCAGCCCGAACCTCGAGATGCCTTACACGCAACAATGGAACCTTAGCTTTGAGCGCCAAATGCCATTCGCTTCGGCCCTGCGAGTCAGCTACACGGGCAACCGCGGCATCGGCCTACTCAAATATTCCCTCGACAACCTGCCGGTGCACAACACTGCGGGCGTCCTGGTGACAAATCATCCTTTTAATGCTCCGAATATCCTCTATGCTACTACCCTCCCCGCCGGCGACCCACGTCGTGTAGATGTGCGAGGCCAGGTTGTTCGTCCGGCCGCGGACATACAATGTGCAGGTACCGGACTAACCGGCGTAGCAACTACCGCCGCATGCCCGGTAGCCGTGACTCTGAATCCCCTCGAATACAGCTTCCGCGTGCCACGTTCAAACGAGCGCCGGCCGAACGGCCTTTACTCAACGAATCTGGCCGTCGACAACGCCGCGTGGAGTTACTATCACGGCCTGCAGGTGGAGTGGACCAAGCGACTTACCCGCAACCTGAATTTTCAGGGTGCCTACACCTGGTCAAAGGCCATTGATACAACGTCGGAAGCAACATTCGTCGGCACCGGTGATTCAAATCAAAACGGGAATGACCCAAGGTTCGCGCGAGGTCTTTCTCGTTTCCACACGCCGCATCGATTTACCTTGAATGGAACTTATCGCCTGCCCTTCTTCAAGGGAGACAAGGGTATTCTTGGCTACACGCTCGGCGGCTGGCAGTTCTCGGGCGTACTCAAACTCGCAAGAGGCACACCATTCACGGTGATCACCACGGGAGTAGACGTAAATCTCGATGGATTTGCAGAAGGCCGGCCAGTCCTGCTCGACCCCTCGGTATTGGGCAGGTCAGTCAACAATCCGGAAACGTCAGTCTTCGCTCTTCCGCGCGCCGCGTTCCGGACACTGACGACCACAGACACCAGTGGCAGCCTGGTGGGACGTAATACGTTTTTCACGGACGGCGTCAAGAATTTCGACTTTGGCATCATGAAGATCTTTCGGATGCCCTGGCGGGAGAGCCACAGCCTGATAGTGCGCGCCGATCTCTTCAATGCCCTTAATCATGTGCAGTTCGGTTTCCCGAGTAACAACATTACCTCCGCCAACTTCGGCGCCATCACAGGAACGGCAACTCAGTATGCTCCGCGCAATATCCAGGTCTCGCTACGGTATCAGTACTAACCGAGAAAGTTAGATCAGAGGGCGGAAGCGATGCTTCCGCCCTTTTCTTTTTATGCCCCCATCACCTGCGAAGCCGGAAACCAGATCATCCGCGGAAATCATCTTGATAGCGATCTGCGCTTTGATTCTCCCCACCCTGGTCTGCGCACCAGCCGAGGTGTCAAAAGCCACTCCTGCCAGTCAATCTCCGACGGTAGCTAATGAAGTGCGCGCGCTCTGGGTAGTGCGGAACACCTTGACCTCACCGGAAAAGATTCACCGGATGGTGGAGAGCGCCAGGGCGGCCGGCTTTAACACCCTGATTGTGCAAGTGCGTGGTCGTGGTGATGCTTACTATAAATCACGCTGGGAACCGCGTGCGATCGAGCTAAAGGATCAGCCGTTAAGCTTTGACCCACTCGCGACAACTATCGCGGAGGCCCACGAACGCGGCATGAAGGTGCATGCGTGGATCAATACGAGCCTGCTTGCCAATCTTGATGCCCTGCCCGCAGACCCAAAGCACGTCTACAACCAGCATCCCGAGTGGCTGGCCGTGCCCCGACCTGTGGCGGCGGAGCTTTATCCGCTTGCTCCAAAAGATCCGCGATACCGGGAGCGAATCGTTGAGTGGTCTAAGAGCAATCGTGCTGAACTCGAGGGAATCTACACCGGACCAGCCAATCCAAAAGTGCGCGAGCATATCTATCGAATCTGGATGGATGTCCTTGAGCACTACCCGGTCGATGGGCTGCATTTCGACTATGTTCGGCTGGCCAGCCCGGACTTTGATTACAGTCGCACCTCATTGCAGAGATTTTGGAAATGGCTGGAGCCTCAACTTGCTGATTCCGAGCGACGACGGCTTAAGAAATTGTCGAAAGAGAATCCGCTGATTCCGGCCGAATCTCACGCCGACAGGTTTGCGGAATTCCAGCGAGCGCAGATCACGCTCCTGGTACAGCGGATTTACCGAGAGGTGAAAAAACGGCGTCCGCAGGCTCTGGTGTCGGCGGCGGTTTTTGCGAACGATGAAAACGCGTACACCCGACGTTTTCAGGATTGGCGTCGTTGGTTGCAGATGGGAATTCTCGATGTCGTTTGTCCGATGGCCTACTCGACCGATACGGCGATCTTCAAGAAGCAGATCGCAGTCGCAACTCTCTCAGCCCACAACGCTGGGCGGCACGTCTGGGCGGGAATCGGCGCTTATCGAATTCCAGTTGAGTCGACTGTTGAGAAAATTCAGGTAGCGCGGAAGGAAGGCGCTGAGGGCATTATCTTGTTCTCCTACGACTTTACTGCAACGCCGGGCGCACTCAACCCTGCCGGTGATTACCTCGATCGCGTGCGCCGCGCAGCCTTTGATTCCCCGGACGCGCCGGGATCGCTGCCACGTTAGGCTAGATCGCGAACACATCTGCACGGCATTTGCCTGTAAGAAATGATCTTCGAAGTTCGTCTCTGGGCTCCGAGAGTCTGGGACTTTGAATTTGGGCAATTTGCGCGCTAATTCTCGGTTAAGCAGAGACTGAGAAGTGCGCCTGAATTGTTGCGGCGCTTCAGGCAAGAGACGCCTTGTCCAAGAATCTGAATGGACCATCCATTATTCTGAAAAAACGCTGGCGGGCTTAGGCGGCAAGTAGTATGATGCTCCGACTCCTATCATGTGGTTTTATCGGGCGGTTAAAATCTTTTAGTTTTGATTGTAAGTCCTCGCCAAATAGAATTGGCGGCCTTCCCACCAAAAACAGCGACGGCTGTTTAGCGAGTCCAAAGTGCTTTGAAACATTCTTCCAGTAAAGAGGACCCCCTTATGAGATATCACCTTCAGCTTCTCCGTATTCTGTTTGTTGTCCTGGCGCTCTTTGGCCTCACCGCAACTGCTATGGCGCAGGAGATTAACGGGTCCGTTGCCGGTACGGTCAAAGACGCTAACGGCGGCACCGTCAGAGGCGCCACTGTGACCTTTACGGATAGCGACAAAAAAGCGATCGTGCGCACCGTAATGACGGACGACAACGGAGATTTCTCGGCGCCGACCCTGCCTGTTGCCTTCTACGATGTCACTGTAGAGGCGGCGGGTTTTAAGAAGCACTTGAGTGGCAAGGTAAAAGTGAACGTGAATGAGCGACGTACTTTGGATGTGACGTTGGAAGCGGGCAACGTCACCGAGACAGTTACGGTGACTTCCGGGCAGTTGCAGGTGGATACTCAAACTGCCACCGCGAGCAATGTGATTAATGGCGCACAGATATTGGAGCTTTCGCTCAATAACCGCAACTGGGCCCAACTCATCACTCTTTCGCCCGGCGTTACTTCCAATGTAGCCGATCAGATTTACGTCGGCACAACCAACCCAGCGAGCGGACAGTCAAACCAAATGAACTTTTCGGTCAACGGAGTGCGGCAAAGTTCAAACACGTACACCGTTGATGGCGCGGACACGACAGACAGAGGGGCTAATCTCACAGTTCAAACCTACCCTTCGGTTGACGCGATCCGTGAGTTTGTGCTGCTTCGCGGTCTGTATCCGGCCGAATCAGGGAGAAGCTCTGGCGGCCAAGTGAACGTGATCACTAAGAGCGGCTCAAGCGAGTTCCACGGTAATGTTTACGAGTTCTGGCGCAACGAGAAGCTGAATGCGAACAGTTTTTTCACGAATCGAAATAAGCCATTGGGCGTAGATTCAAACGGGAAGGCGATACGGGCACCGCTCAGATATCACGATTTCGGCGGTACCTTTGGTGGGCCGCTGGTTTTTCCGCGATTCGGAGAGGGAGGACCATCGATCGTAAAGGGGAAGACTTTCTTTTTCTTCTCGGAAGAATTGCGGCGAGTGATCGCCTATCCAACCCTCACTTCGACCGTGCCGTCAGCGGCTTTGCGGCAGGGAATCTTTGCGCAGGATGTTTGTATTGGGCCGGTTGCTACACCGTGCTCAGTGGTTCTGCCGGCAGGCACGTCGCTTCCGGCGGCTCTAAGAAGTCCTCTGGCCGCAGCCTACGTCCAGGATATTTATAACAAGCTACCTCTGCCGTCTGACGCCGCCGGCAACCTAAGCTTCCCTACTAGGGGTGTGTTCAATTTTAGACAGGAGCTAATTAGGATAGACCATCAGTTCAGCGACAACGCCTCGGCTTACTATCGATTCGAAAACGACACAATACCGACGATCGAGCCGGGTGGGCTATTTAATGGCACGGCAGTCGCGCCTTTTGTTGCTACCACACAAACGAACTCTCCCGGGCGCACGCACGTCGGGCACGTTACCTGGGTTCAATCACCCACGACGGTTTGGGACATCGGCGCGTCGTATTCGTACGGCGCCATTCCCAGTGTAGTAACTGGTCTTCTTAATGCCGCGAATTCACCGGACATCGTCGCAAGAACCCCGGCCTTCGCATTCCCTGTAACCAGGGGAAGAGTACCGACGATCTCGGGGAACGGCTTCTCCACTCTGGGCACGTTTGGCCCGTACACTAATTTCTCGAACAACAAGTCGGTGTTTGCGACGCTCTCGAAAGTCTTTGGCACGCACACAACTAAGTATGGCTTCAATTACGCCAGGCTTAGAAAGTATGAGAACTCAATTGGCGGGACCAACGAGGGAACTTACGGCGCCGTGTCTTCCACACCGACAAAACTCGCGGCCACGAGCAATACTAATCAACTCTGGGCCAATTTCCTGCTGGGCAATTTTCAAACCTTCACCCAAAACCAGTTTGATATTACTGCTGACTTGAGATCCAGCAGCATTGAGGCATTCGCTCAGGACGAGTGGCGCTTCAAGTCCAACATTTCGATAAGTTATGGTGTGCGTTTCTCGCGTTATGGCCAACCCTGGGACGGTAATGGTCGGCTGACAAACTTCGATCCGACGCGCTTCGATCTGAGCCGGGCATTTCAGATCCTCGCTCATCCCGGGTTCAGCGACGATGGAACGCGGATCGCAGGAACGGGTAATCCATTCAATGGGCTGATCGTTAACAGCCAGAATCCCGTGGCTGGCATGACGGTTTCGCCCTTTGGCAAGGCCATTGCGCGAACTAACAATAACTTCGCGCCACGTTTTGGAATCGCCTGGGATCCGTTTAAGAAAGGTACAACCTCAGTCAGAGCCGGATACGGCCTCTACTATGATCAGGTGTCGTTTAATCCCTGGGAAACCGTAGTCAGCACTAACCCTCCATTCCAGGCGCGAGTGGTTATCAATCCTACTACCCTCGATAATCCCCTTGCCGGAGCTCCGGTTGTCAGCCTCGCTGTTCAAGACCTCTATGGAATCGACACGAATTGGAAGACTCCCTACGTCCAGCATTGGTCCCTCGATCTGCAACATCAATTCGGCGCCAAAACACTCGTCTCGGCGGGCTATTTCGGTTCAAAGGGTACCCACCTGACAGGTCTGCTCGATTTGAATCTGTTGCCTCCGGGGTTCGCGCTGACTCGGACCTGTGTAACTAACACTGCCACCGCAGCAACTGCTCCGTGCCAATCCCCAGGTCAGGTTTTCACTAGTAATGCTGCTCGCACTACTGCTGCGACACTTGCAAGCTCGGAAATACTGCTCAACCAAATTCGCCCTTTCCGAGGCTACGGAGCAGTCCGTTATCTGGCGACGGCTTTCGATTCGAACTACCACAGTCTTCAGATTAAGGCGCAACGAAGACTTGCGGGCAGCAGCCAAATCAATCTGGCTTACACTTGGTCGAGAAACATGACAGATAGCCAGAACGAATTCTCGACAGCACCCCAGGATACGTATCACCTCAACAACGAATACTCCCGCGCCGTTTTCGATCGGCGGCATGTGTTGAGCGTGAATTATATTTACGAGCTTCCGTACCATCAAAATCAAACGGGCGCGGTCGGCAAGCTGCTCGGTGGTTGGCAGATTTCGGGTATTATCTATCACTACACCGGATTGGGATTCAGCCCGGCAACGTCATCGAACGACCCCGGGGGTCTCGGATTGTTGGGATCCTCGCCGTCGGGCGCAAGGCCGGATTTTCTTTGCGATCCGAACGTTAACGCTCCCCACCTGGTGCTGCAGTGGTTTAATACCGCCTGTTTCGCGAACCCGCCTGCGGGCGTCAATCGCGTCGGGAATGCGGGACGTAACACTATTCTTGGTCCACCGACAACTCGGTTCGATGCGACGCTCTCAAAGAAAATTCGCTTGAGCGAATCCAAGTCGCTTCAATTGCGATGGGAAGTTTTCAATATCTTCAACCACACGAACTTCACTACCTTCTCGAGCACGAACATTACCAGCGGGACGTATGGTCAGATCAACAATACGCGCGATCCCCGAACGATGCAGCTCGGCGCGAAGTTCATTTTCTAGTGCGGCTCGACGCCTAACTTAACCGAGTGCCTGCGGCGTTTCGTCGCGGGCATTCGCATGTTAGGCGGTCGGTCGTGTATTAATAGCTTAATCGGATGGTCAAAACCTCAAAGAATTCGCTTCTGTTATGCGGCGCGCGAATCGTCGCGACGGATGGCGTGATCGAGCAAGGTGCTGGATGAAGGATCAATGAATCGTCGAGAGCTATTGGGAAGACTGGGGGCGGCGGGAATAGTCTTGTCGCTCGAAAGATTCGCTGGACGCAAGAGCTTTGCTCAAAACAGACCGATCCCAACTTCCGCACCCAACATCATCTTTATCATGACTGACGATCAGCAGCAGGCCGCAATGAGCGCCTACGGCAATACTATCCTCAAGACACCGAACATGGATCGTATCGGCGCCGATGGCATTCGCTTTAACGAGATGTTCGTCACCAACTCGCTCTGCGCACCGAGCCGAGCTTCTTTTCTTACGGGGCTTTACTCACACACGCACGGCTTGACCACAAATGGGGCGGCCGATTCCAACTTCCGCAACCAGCCAGGACTCAAAGAAGAGCAGGAAACTTTCATTACCTTGCTAAGACGCGCAGGCTATCACACAGCTCTGGTCGGCAAGTGGCATTTGCGTTCTTCACCTACTGGTTTTGACCAATGGATCGTCCTACCCGGCGGTGGCGGACCGTACAACGATCCCGAAATGATTGCCGGCAACGTGCGCGTCAAGTTTCGTGGTCATGCTGACGACGTGGTGGGCGATCAGGCGCTGAGCTTTTTGCAGCAGCGTCCAAAAGATCGTCCCTTTTGCCTGCTTTACAATTTCAAATCGCCGCACCGCAACTGGGTGCCGGCAGCACGGTTTGAAAAAGCATTCGCAGATGTCGAGATCCCAATTCCCAAATCACTCAATGACAAATTCGAGGGCCGGCCGGAAGCCGTCAGGGGAAATGAGATGGCCGTCGCGGACATGCCTGACTTCGAAAAGCGGGGACTGCCGTCGTCCTTGCCGAAAGAAGAACGCCGGCGCGAGAATTTCCAACTGCTGGCAAAAAACTATTATCGTACGCTGCTGAGCGTCGATGAGAACGTGGGCCGCGTACTCGACTTTCTGGATAAGAATGGGTTGACCAGGGACTCAGTGATCATCTATTCATCGGACAATGGTTTTTTTCTGGGCGAGCATGGCTTGTTCGACAAGCGTTTGATGTACGAACCCTCGATTCGCGTACCATTGCTGGTGCGATTTCCATCGCGAGTAAAGTCCGGCCAGGTAAACTCAAAACAAATGGTGCTTAATATTGACGTTGCGCCAACGATTCTGGAGCTTGCAGGTGTGCCGGTACCGATGTGGATGCAGGGTCGCAGCTTCCTGCCTCTTCTCGAAGGTCGTGATGTTTCCTGGCGCGATGCTTTTCTCTATGAGTATTACGAATATCCCGCGGAACACTGTGCCAGGAAACATCGCGGAATTAGAACCGGTCGCTGGAAACTGATCCATTTCTGGGAACAACCCGAGGAATGGGAACTCTACGACCTGCAAAATGATCCGGACGAGATGACGAATCTCTACGGCCGGCGTGATCAGGAAAAGCGAGTGCGCGAGTTGCGTTCGCATCTCGAGGTTCTCAGACGCGACACGGGCGACTTGGACCCGCCCGGACCAGTGCCAGCTTCCGGTCCGTGCCATCCAGCGCCGATGTGAACAAGTAGGAAGCCTACCTGCCGAAACTACTCTGGAAAACAAGGTGTTACTACGCAATGCCCGCATAGTCCTGACAGAACGAGTCGCCCCGGGCGCTAGTGTCCTCATCGAAGACGGCCGCATTGCCCGAGTCTTCGATTCTTCGTCAGATGAATCCGTAAAAGCCGACTCGATCATCGACCTCGCCGGTCTGACACTCTTTCCCGGCTTCATTGATCTTCACATTCATGGAGCGGTCGGCGTCGACATAATGGACGCTAACGCGGACGATCTCTACCGCGTCGCGGAGTTTCTCGCCCACAACGGTGTGACCGCGTGGCTGCCAAGCCTGGTGCCTTCGGTGGATGATCAATACGCGAGTGCGGTGAATGCGATCGGTAAGTTGTTGAGCGAACAGACGGCGTCTGCGGCGTTCAAGGCGGACAAGATGTCTGCGCTCGCGGTTGCGCGAGTTCTCGGCGTTCACTACGAAGGACCCTTCGTTAATAGCGATCAATGCGGCGCGCTCCATCGGGAGCACTTCCGTACTTTCAATGGCCTGGCGGACCTCGACGCGTTACCGACGACGAAGACTGACGGCGCCATCCACATGATGACGCTGGCGCCGGAGATTAACGGCGGAATTGAGCTCGTGAGCGAACTTAGTCGACGCGGATGGATCGTCTCTATCGGACATACAAGCGCAACCGTCGAGGTACTTGATAAGGCACTGGCGGCGGGCGCTCATCACATGACTCACTTTATGAATGCGATGACGGCTTTGCATCATCGCGCGCCGGGACCGGTTGGTTGGGGTCTGACTCACGATCAAGTGAGTTGCGACGTAATCGCGGACGGAGTTCACGTCCACCCTTCAATCCTGAAGCTGATCCTGCACAGCAAGACGGCTGCGCGCGTGTCTCTGATCAGCGATGCTATTGCCGCCACCGGACTTGGCGACGGCGAATATCAAATCTGGGGCGAGAAGATCGTCGTGAAAGAAGGCCGCACACAAAACGCGCGTGGCAGTATCGCCGGTTCAGTCATTACCATGCTTGACTCAGTGCGCATGATGCTTTCGCTGGGGACCTCTGAATCGGCGGTAGCGCGCATGACATCGCTAAACCCTGCCGAGCTGTTGGGAATCGCCGGTGATTGTGGATCAATCGAGGAAGGTAAGCGCGCCGATCTTGTTGCTCTTGACGATGATCGTAACGTCAGTCTGGTGATGATTGGCGGGCAGAGCGTGTCGGAAGCCCGACCGTAAGGGAGGGCTACTCTGCGCCACCGGGCCCTCCCTGAACCGCCCCACCCCAACCGAGATGCTCGGTTAGGGACCCCGGTGGTCGGGCTTCTGACGCTCTTACTGGAACGACACCGCGAAGAACAAGATGGGACGGGGACGGCCACCCACCAGCAGCGCGGCCGGTCCTATATATAGTCCCGGCGCAACTTCGCGCACTTCATCTACGATCGAGCGAATGAAAGGCGGATTGCCGGGACCCGAGTAATCCAGAATGAAACTCGGCTGACCATCGAGGAACGAGGCGTCAAACCTGGTCTTGAAAGGAAACCAACGCATTTTGCGGAACAGGTTTATACGGTTGATGCCTGTGCCCAGGTCCTTATTCTGACTCTGGAAAGATTTGCCTTCCCACGGAAACACCGTTGAGGCGCCAAAAGACCTAAGTAGCCAGGCGAGCGGGCCCCGCGCCGGCGAGCGCCAGGCCAGCATCGCCCCTTTCGCATGACCGTCAAGATCAGAAATGGCTGTTGGCCTTCTGCCAGTGCGATAGAGGGCTTCCAGCTCTCTAAAGTTCAGGCGGCGAAGGCCGGCCAGATCCAGAACTGGTGTCTCCTGCGACGCGGGTGCGGTGGCGCTCATGGTTTTTTCTCCTCTTAAGATGTGCGGCGCTTGATTAATCCGTAACCACCTATAAATACGAGCGCCAGGCCAATCAGGATGTGCAAAATATCATCAACTTTGGTCCAGAGAAAATACCGTTCCGGGAAAAGATGAAGCCGGCTGGCCAGCGCCTGGTAAAGATCAATTAACCCGAAGCCCGCATTGAAGAAGCTGATCAGCTTTTCTCTCCGAGACCAAACCAGGATCAATCCAAGCGTGCCAAAGAAGATGTGGAAAATATTGTAGGGCGGCGCTCCACTGGTGAGACTGCGTTCAGCCGGTATGAGAAAGCCTGCAACACCGGCCAGAATCAACACCGGCGCAAAGACAGCCAGGGCAAAATAGTTCGCGCCTCTTTTATCGAAGTTCGCTTTCATGTTCGCCATATAATCCGGCGCGCTGATACGACTCGTCAAGAAGCTCCACCGGATGACACACCTTTAGTTTCATTCCTGCCAGACTTGCCCCGGCCGCGATCTGCATATGACATCCGGCGTTACCTGTGGCCAGCACGGTGGCTCCGGATTGTTTGACGTTTGCAAGCTTTTCCGCCAGCACCTGTGCGGACAACTCCGGCTCCAAAAGGTTGTAGACGCCCGCGCCGCCACAGCAAACATCGCTGCCATTCAGAAGAGCCAGGCTCAAATCGGGAATCGCCCAAAGCATCTGCAACGACGCATCAACTCCGTGTTGTCCATGAAGCAAATGACACGACGAGTCATAAGTTGTGCGCTCAAATCCAATTGCGGCGCCATTGCGAAAGCCGATTGCTTTCAGTTGTTGACCGATGTCACGGACGCGGGCGCTAAAGTTGTGCGCGCGCTCGGCATATTGCCGGTCGTCTTGCAGCAGGTGAGCGTACGAAGCCAGCATCGCGCCGCAGCCGCCGGCGTTGGTGACTATGGGCGTGTCTGGTCCTGATTCGAAAGCTTCGATGTTTTGGCGTGCCAGCTTGCGCGCACCTTCCAGGTCACCAGCGTGCGCGTGCAACGCGCCGCAACAAATCTGACTCTCGGGCGTCCATGTCTGGCAGCCGTTTATTTCCAACACCCGCGTGGTGGCGTCGTTCACACGTTGAAACAGGCCTTCGGTGACGCATGCCTTGAAGACAAACGTGGTCCCACGCTCATTAACGGCCTCGTCCGCATCCTTCTTCGGAGCGCCCCAATCTTGCGGCCGGCTCGCGAAAGTCCTGGCCGCTCTTACGGGCGACGAACCCTCAAGCAGCGCCAACCCGAATTCAAACTGCTGATTGATGGCCCGTGCGATTTTTGTCCGCAGCAAGAGCCGCGCAAAGCCCGCATCGCGCAGGAAGCGGGACAACGCAAACGCTGCCCGCAACCTCTTCGGCTTCAGCCAAACGTGACGCAGCACAAAGTTCAGTATTCGGTAGACGCCGGTCGCTTTAGTGGGCCCTCGCAGGATTTCCGCGCGCGCAGCTTCCAGTAGCTGTCCGTATTCAACGCCGGCCGGGCAGGCGGCTTCACACGCCCGGCAGCCGAGACAGCGATCGATATGTCGTTCAAAGGCGAGCGATCCGACTGAGAGGCGTCCTTCTTCGACGGCGCGCATCAGGTAAATGCGCCCGCGAGGGCTGTCGTTCTCGTCACCGGTGGCTACGTAAGTCGGACAGGCTTCCAGACACAGTCCGCAATGCACGCAGGCGAGAATCTTTTCTTCTTCGGACTTTAGAACTGTTGCTAATTGCGACACTTGGGACTCTCAGATCAATTAACGCCCTGGCTGGGCTCGCTCAGAATCGATAAGCACGATTTGGCCCGCCCTGCTTCTTATGCGCATACATACTCTGGCGGATTCGTATACATTCGGATCGACTTTTATCGTAATTCGTTTTCCATCCTGAGTTTCGACAACCAGTCGCAAGCGCGCCTGCGAGCCTTCAGTCGACTCCGCGTAATCTGCCCAGCGATCGACGATGGTTCCCTCGTAGTCATCTGTCTGTTTGGGTTTGGTCGACTTCTGCCACACCAGCACTACCAATGCGGCCAACATTGCGGTCACGAGCACGGCCAGGACAACCGTCGAAAAGTTTCCTGGGAAGACTCGTCGAGCCGCATTCCTCTGGCGTTGAGCCTTCTTCATGATGACTCATCGAATCATCCGCTCAATACCCCACCGCCAATCCATCGCTCCTTCTCGGGTCAGTCGCACCCAAACGCATGCCGGATTTTTCTTCAATCATGATCCCTTCGGCGTCGCCGAGGTAACGAGGCTTATCAGACAACTGGTGACCGCGCGCAGCCAGGACGCGCTGTGTGTCGCCTGACAAACCGTAAGGTTCAAAGACCAGTTCATCGGGCAGCCATTGATGGTGAATGCGCGGAGCATCTATGGCCTGTTGAATATTCATGCCGTAATCGATCACGTTCGTGATTACACATAGCGCCGTATTGATGATCGTCGGTCCGCCGGGACTGCCCACCGTAAACCAGAGACTGCCGTCTTTGCGGAGGACAAACGTCGGCGTCATCGCCGACAACGGGCGTTTGCGCGGCGCGACGGCGTTCCGCTCACCCTGGATTAGCCCGTACATATTCGGTGTCCCCGGCTTGGCGGCGAAATCATCCATCTCGTCGTTGAGCAACAAACCGGTTCCTTTCGCCACCGCTGCTGACCCGTACGAATTATTCAGCGTATACGTATTAGCGACCGCGTTGCCTTCCGCGTCGACGACCGTGAAGTGCGTCGTCTCGTCCGATTCATAACCCAGGGGTTTGCCGGCCTTGACCTGCTCGCTTGATGACGCGCGTTCCGGGTTGATTGTGTTACGCAGTTGCGCGGCGTACTTTTTGTCTACCAGACCCGCGATTGGCACCTTCACAAAATCGGTGTCGCCCATATATTCGGCGCGATCGGCAAAGGCTCGGCGCATGGCTTCAGTCATCAGGTGATAACGATCGGAAGAAGCCCAATCCATCTTTTTCAGATCATAGCCTTCCAGAATGTTCAGCATCTCGATCAGCACCGCCCCGCCCGACGAGGGCGGCGGCATCGAAATGATTTCATACCCACGATAGTTACCGCGCAGTGGCTGGCGCTCTTTAGCCACGTAACCACGCAAATCATCCGTGGTCATCAACCCCTGGTGGCGTTTCATGTCGGCTACTATTAACTGGGCGGTTTGTCCTTCATAGAACTCATTCGGACCGCGCTGCTGCAAGCGCGAAAAAGTCGCGGCCAGATCGGGTTGTACAAACACGTCTCCCTCATTGTAGAACCTGCCGTTGTTCAGATAGATGCGTTTGGTCTCGGCATACTTCGAAAGGTATTCGCGGTTGCCGCGCAGCCCGCGGGCCAGCGTGTTCGTCACGGTGAAACCATTCGCCGCCAAACGACGCGCAGGTTCGATCAACTGCGCCCAGCTCAACCTGCCTGAGCCGTATTTCTTGAGCGCCAGTTCCATCCCACGGACAGTGCCGGGAACGCCCGCCGCGCGGTAACCTTCGAGCGGGCCGCCTTCACCCTCGATCACTTTGCCGTCCTTATCCAAATAAACATTTCGCGTTGCCGCCGCCGGCGCCATCTCGCGATAGTCGATCGCGGTTGTGGTCCCGTTCTTCAAACGGATCATCATGAAACCACCGCCACCAAGATTGCCGGCCGCGGGATGAGTAACAGCCAATGCAAAAGCGACCGCGATCGCCGCATCGACGGCGTTGCCCCCGCGCTTCATGACGTCTACGCCGACTCTTGATGCCACCTCGTTAGTCGACGCGACGATGCCGTGCCGCGCGCGGACAGGGTCGCGCGAAGCTGCCAGAGTTGTGGTAGTCAGAATATCGAAATTGCAAAAAAATCCGAGAGGTGCGGCAAGGACGGCTATGAGGATTCCCGAGCACGCGAACATTCGTGTAAATCTAATCATGATTTCTCCCACGTTTAGAGGCGGGCTACTGCCCGCCATTATCCGATTTCGAACCTGGCGGGCGGTAGCCCGCCTCTAAACAAATCAAACCGATTCCAAACTCGTGAAGAGACGTCCGGGCGAAAACAGATCCTGCGGATCAAGTTGAGCCTTTACTCGCTGCATCAATTCAGCAGTCGATCCAAAACCGCCCCAGGCGTCAAACTCACTCTTGATTTCAACCGCCGCCTTTTCGATAACCAGACTCCCGCCCAGAGTTTCCGCCTTCCCGCGCAACCGTTCAAGCACTCGCACGGCCTCGCGATGATACACCGGTGCGCGCGCAATTGCCCGCATACGGCCGTCGCCCAGACCCGCGTGCCAACGCAACAAGACGTGCGAAGTTTCATCCCTCTCGATCGCGATGACATCTTCCAGGAACAAAGCCAAATCTCCCGGTCGCAACTCGACTCGCCAGACCAAATTGTCCGAGGTTTGTAAGGGCGCGGCGCTCAGTGTCCGCCAAACGGCGTCGTCTTCGTCGAGGGCAAAGCAGCGATTATTCTGCTCGGCGCGCAAAAGTTTTAGCGCCTGGGCAGTTTGCGAAACCACGCCCCGCGTCGAACCTGCAAATCGCACCAGTAACGCGCACTGCGAAGGTTTCGATTCGATTTCCAGGTGCTCCCTCATCCGTGAGGAAAGCAGTTCCACCGCAACCGGAAACAGTTCCGCGGAAATCTTGCGACCGATGGCGAACAGAGACGAGAACGCGCCGGAAGCAACGACGGTCCGGGTCTCAGCCGGCAACGGCCGCAGTTTGAAAGTAATCTCGGTAATCAAGCCGAGCGTGCCATGACTGCCGGTAAAAAGTTTGCAGAGATCATACCCCGCCACGTTTTTGACGACGTTTCCACCTGCCTTAATCAAACGTCCGTCAGCGAGCACGACTCGCATTCCGATTACGAAAGATCGCGGCGGGCCAAAACCGCAACTGTGCGCACCGCTCAGGCCGGTGGCTATGACTCCACCCAGCGTGGCGTGTCCGTCGTCAGGTGGATCGATGGGTAGCCACTGGCCGGCCTGGCCAAGCTGCCTTTGAAAATCGACCAGCGGCATTCCCGCTTCAGCGGTAGCGACCAGGTCCGCGGGTTCGTGCTTGATAAGATTTTTCATTCGGCGGGTGCTCAGAATTAGATCAGCGCGGTTCATTGGATTACCGGCGTCAATCCAGGTTCCCGCGCCTGCCGGAATCACCGCCAATCCTTCCTTTATGGAAAGCTTGATCACTTCCTTTGCCTGTTCGCCGTTGAGGGCGGCCACTTCCAACGCACGCTCGTTGCTAAAGGTATTTGACTCTGAACCGGGTATGGCGCCTACCTTAGCTACACGGCGAACACTTTGATCTCCGACGATGCTCGACAACTCTCGGGCGATTCGCGCCTGGTTCAGTTTGGTCGCAATCAGGGCCTGTTTCTGGGCGGTTCTTTCGCGCGGTGCGATGGCCTGTTTGGAAACGGCCCCGTCGTTTGGGAGAGAGATAACTTCTTCCGGCTCAGACAAACTGTGAGTCGCCACGGCGCGCGCTTCGCCACAACCCCGCGGCATGGGGATTATCTTGCCTGGATTGCATAGCCCTGATGGGTCGAACGCCGAGCGCACCTGAAGCATCGCGTCCATGTCGTCGTCGCTGAAAATCAAAGGGAGATAACTACTCTTGTCGAGCCCGACACCATGCTCGCCAGTAATTGAGCCGCCGGCCCGGACGCAGGTTTCCATAATCTCGCGCCCAGCCTGCCGTACTCGTTCCAGATCGTCGCCCCGTCGCAGATCAAAACAGATGAGCGGATGGAGATTGCCGTCGCCGGCGTGAAAGACATTCGCCAGTTGCAGTTTGTACTGCGCGCTGATGCGGTAAGTCTCAGCCAGCACCTCAGGCAAACGTGAACGCGGCACAACTGCATCCTGAATCATCACGTCGGGCAACAGACGACCCACCGCGCCAAACGCGCCTTTGCGCGCGGCCCAAAGTGCCTTTCTTTCCTTCTCGTCTGTGGCGGAATGTACCGATCGCGCTCCGTGTTCAAGCAGAATCGCCGCGACTCTTTCGGCATCATCGTCAATCCCGGCTTCGATGCCGTCCAGTTCGACCAACAGAACAGCTTGCGCATCAATTGGCAACCCGGCCGCGAACACACTCTTCTCGACCGCGCGGATGATCGCGTTGTCCATCATTTCGAGGGCCGCCGGCAACATGCCCGCGGCGATGATTGCGGAAACGGCGCGGCTCGCTTTATCAACGTCGGTAAAATCTGCCAGCAGTGTGCGGACGGCGGGCGGCATTGGCGCCAGTTTGACGGTCGCTTCGGTGGCGATGCCGAATGTTCCTTCGGAACCGACGAACACGCCGAGGAGGTCATATCCGGGCCGGCCAACACCAAGATCGACCACTGCTCCGTCCGCCAAAACCACGCGCGCGCCGATCACATGGTCGGTCGTTGTTCCATATTTCAAGCAATGAATCCCGCCGGCATTCTCGGCGATGTTGCCACCGATTGTGCAGGACGGCTGACTGGAAGGGTCAGGCACATAGTAAAGGCCAAACGGCGCCACTGCCCGCGAAAGATGCGCATTAACCAGTCCAGTTTGCACAGTAGCGCGACGATTCTCAGAATCGATGTGCAGAACTTTTCTCATGCGCGCCAGTTCAATCACGACTCCGCGATTGATGGCCAGCGCGCCGCCGGAAAGTCCGGTGCCTGCTCCACGCGGCGCAAAACTCACTTCTTCGCGCGCCAGCAGCTTTAATACTTCCGAAACTTCATCGGTTGAGTTAGGAAAAACAACGGCCCGCGGCGGGTGCTTATGTTGCGGCAATCCGTCGCATTCATACACCAGCAGCTCTTCCGGTTCAGAGAGAACATTCCGGCGCCCGACGATTGCGCGAAGATTTAAGACTACTCTATCCACAATTTTGATCTTGCCGCCAATGATACACCACGGCATTGAAGCCCTCTACGGCCCGAAAGAAGTTGAACTGCAACTGAAGCACCGCGCGGTAGGACGGGAGCTGGTCATTCTCCGAGGCGAAGATTATTATTATGCGCCGCCAACGCTTTCTGCTTTGCAAATATGAGGAAGAGTCGACTGTCTTTGTGCGTCAGAATTATGCAGACTTGCCGGTAGATCCAGGTGCCACCACGCGCAACTTTTTCCGGCCGCGGTTCCAAAGTCACGTGCTCATCGGCGTCGAAAATTTTCTGATTAGAAACACGAGTGCGAGCCCAAGAACCGAAGTAATCAGAGTCAAATACAGTCCCGGATGAATCTCTATCCAACGGTTTGGTGGAAGAGGGTAAAGTTTCCAGTAGATAAGGTTGTACGCTGTGAGAAGAAAGCTCGCGCCCGCAACCAGTGCGGCCAACATAGCCGCATATCTTGACTTATCACACATTACAACCAATATCGTAAACCCCACACCGGCCAAGATCGGGAATGAATTGAGCCCCATTAGTCTGTCCGAGGAGTAGATGTGCAGTCCAAAAAGTCGGAATGATCTCCAGGACGCGCCCGCACCCACACCCGTAAAAACAATCCACTTGAAAAAAGCTCCAATGATCATTAGCAATCCCAGCACAGCTCCACCGACCTTAAGGTACGTCACCTTCTTCATATGAATCTTTCTTGTGAATGGTTCTCGTTAACGTCCCGGCAAATCTTCTACTGGAGATGCAGGAGCAATGATACACTACGCCGCCGATCGACGGAACGAGGTGAACCCGCCTACCAGATGCTCAGTCATGAGGTTTCGAATTTCTTTCATAAGACCATGGATGGCCGGGTAGTTTATGAAGAACGCGCGCGATAGATTTGGTAAATCGCGTAGATCAGCAAACCCACCAACGCCGCGATGCCCGCCTGAATTGCTTCTTTCCGCGTGCTGTTCGCTAACAGCCAGACCGCCAACAGCAATGCTGCAATTGCAATTATGACTCCGCCACGCACCTTGAACATGGCTGAAGGTGCACCCGTTTTCCGGCGTAGCACTGGCAAGGCGGCACAGGTCGCAGCGTAAGTAACCAGCCGCGCAATGGCGCTAATTGTCAGCGCGGCAACGAATGAACTCTTCAAGGTCAAAACCAACATCACAACGGCAGTAACCAGAATGGAGAGATGCGGCGTGAAGAACCGTCGATGGATCGTAGCGAGGAACGAAGGCAACTGTTTCTGCTCGGCGATTGCAAAAGGCATGCGCGATCCTGAAAGCATAACGATATTCAGGTTGCCGGCGATCGAGATGATTGCCCCAACGGAGATGAGAGCCGCCCCTGCGGTGCCCATAAATCTCTGGCCGGCATCAGCCAAGGGCTTGTTCGAAGTCGCCAGCTCGGGCAGTGTGCCGATACATACCACCTGAATGAGGATGTAAACCGCAGCGACAACTCCAATGGCGATCAACAAAGCTCGTGGCAGATGTTTCCGGGGATCGCGAACCTCGCCGGCGGGAATGGCGGCCATCTCAAATCCGCTGAAAGCGTAGATCAATAGAAGCACTGACTGTGAGAACGCCCCGGTTGAAGGATGCGCGGCTAAAGCGAATGCCTTTGGATTCAAAAAGAAGAGTCCGACCGCAATGAAAATAAGCATCGGGATCAGCTTGCCTACAGTGAATACGTTGCCGGCGATTGCCGCCTGTCGCACTCCCAACACATTGATCGCTGCCAGTGATGACACCACCAGCGTAATTAAGATCGCCCGCGGAATAGTTGAATTGGCAGGTGGCCAGAAGAATGCGATATAGCTGACCATCAAATTACAGTTGGCGGCGAAAGCGGTAATGCGGGCCAGCCAGATGAGCCACCCGACTTCAAACGCTACCGTGCGGCCGAAGGCTTCACGCGCATAAAGATAGGGCCCGCCGGTTTCGTCAAAGCGGCTGCCCACTTCTGCGAAGCAGAGGATGATCAGCATCACGACTAACGCGCAGACGGCAAAAGCAATCAGGCTATACGACCCGATCAATGCGTAGACAGTCTTGGGCAGGCCAAATATCCCGGCGCCAATGATGCCGTTGATCGCCACAGCCACCAGGTCCCAACGGCGGATGCCGCGGACCAGGCCTTCGGGTGACTTTGGTAATGGAGTTGAGTCTGTTTTCATGACAGACCGACACTTCGGCTATGCCGCGGCACTAGCTTCAGCTACGGCGAGCGGGTCCGGGCCAGTGCTTCGCGCGCCACTTCCTTGTCGTCGAAATGAAAAGTCTCGTGACCGATGATTTGGTAGTCTTCGTGACCCTTGCCGGCGATCAAAACCAGATCATCGGTGCGGGCCTGTTGAATGGCCTGGTGAATTGCTTCGGTGCGATCGGCAATCTTTTCGTAAGGCTTTCCGGTCTTCTGAATTCCAACTTCAGCGTCCGCCAGAATCTGCGCGGGATCTTCAGTGCGCGGATTGTCGGAAGTAAGAATCACCACATCACTCAAAGAGCCGGCTGCTTCGCCCATCGGCGCGCGTTTGGATCGATCTCGATCGCCGCCGCAACCAAACACCGTAATGATTCTGCCCCTAGTGACCTCGCGCGCGGTACGCAACACATTCAACAGCGCATCGTCGCTGTGCGCATAGTCCACCACGACTGCGAAGTCGCCGTCATGGAGCACGCGTTCAAAACGACCCGGCGCCCCGGTGCAACTCTCCAAAGCCTTCGTGATGGTCTCGAGGCTGTAGCCAAGCGCCAACCCACTGCCGACTGCGGCCAAGGTGTTATAAACGTGCGGCGGCCCCACCAGTGGAGAGTGAAAGTCGATCTCACTTTTGGGCGTCCGTAGGCGAAAGTGCATTCCGGCCAGCGAGAACTTCGGATCGCGAGCAGTGATATCAGCCTCTGACTTTACCGCGTACCGAACCACGCGCAAGCCTTCCCGATCGAGTCGCTCGGCTAACTCAACGCCGTACGGATCATCAACATTGATGACGGAAGTCTTCGGTTTCGATCCCAGCCGGCCATCGAAAAGCCTTTGCTTTGCGTACCAGTAGTTCTCCATCGTCTTGTGATAGTCGAGATGGTCCCGCGTGAGATTCGAAAACACAGCCACTGCGTAGTCCAACTCGTCGCAGCGATGAAAGTCCATTGCCTGTGAAGAGCATTCCATCACCGCCGCGCGGCAACCAATCTCGACAGCTCGCCGCAGCAAGCGCTGCATGTCGGTCGCTTCGGGCGTGGTGCGTCCCGCCTTCTTTCGCTCTTTGCCAAGCCGGTATTCCACGGTGCCGGTCATCGCCACTGGCTCTCCGGCGGCTTCGGGGATCGAGGCAACCAGATAAGCAGTCGTCGTCTTTCCGTTGGTTCCGGTGATGCCTACGAGTTGCAGTTCGCGCGATGGATGATGATGAATCTCGGCAGCCGCCACAGCCATGGCCCGGCGAACGTTGTCTACTTTAAGCCAAGCAGGGGCGAGCCCGCTTCCCGACTGCGACTCTGACAAAGAGATCCAGTCTGCCGGTGGCTCAAGTTCCGAAATCACTCCGGCGGCACCCTGTCCCAACACCTGTGGAATGAATTTGTGCGCATCGAAAAGCTCTCCACGGATCGCGACAAACAGAGTTCCGTCTCCGGCCTGGCGCGAATCGTGGGTTATGTCAGTTACGATAGCGCGGCCATCACCGCCGAGTCTGCCGCCAACCGACCGCGCAATCTCTGCGACCGTTACCGGCCGGGAGTTGTGACCGTCATTCATAGATTGGGGTTGAATTCTACGTAGTCCACCAGGAAAAGTCATCACGCAATTTCCAAACACTGGACACTGAACAACCGAACGACTACGATTTCCCGTCTGGCAAAGTCAAATCCTGGTGATGAAATTATGAGAAGCAGAATCTTAATTGCATTGACTCTTGTGACCATGTTTCTGATGTCTGCGCAGCCGTTCGCAAGCATTGCCGCGGCACCCGAATACGACCTGATTATCCGCAACGGCCGGGTCGTCGACGGCTCCGGCCAGCCGGCTTTCGTTGCCGATGTCGCCGTCACGGGTGACCGCATTGTGCGCATTGGCAATTTGCATGGCGCGCGAGCTAAACGCGTCATCGACGCCCGCGGGCGAATCGTCGCGCCCGGTTTCATTGACATGCTCGGTCAGTCGGAGTCCTTTCTATTAATCGATCCGCGCGCGATGAGTAAGGTGATGATGGGCGTCACGACTGAGATCACCGGCGAAGGTGAATCGATCGCGCCGCTCAACGATCGTATTCTCAAGGAACAGGAAGACTTCAATCGCCGCTACAACCTAAACGTCGATTGGCGCACGCTGGGCGAATATTTTCAGCGACTGGAAAAGCAAGGCTCAGGCGTAAACCTCGGCACGTTTGTGGGCGCCACGCAAATTCGTGAATACGTGATTGGTTATGACGACCGTCCACCTACTCACGCCGAACTGGCACAGATGAAAGAATTAGTCGCGGGCGCGATGAAAGACGGCGCGCTGGGAGTTTCTACTTCACTGCAATACGTCCCGGCTCGCTTTGCCAGGACCGATGAAATTGTCGAGTTGGCAAAAACTGCCCGGCAATACGGCGGCATTTACATCACTCACCAGCGCAGCGAAGCGAACGCAATCGACGACTCAATGAAGGAAGTTTTCGAAATTGCCCGGCGCGCTGGAATTCCCGCCGAAATCTGGCACCTGAAAACTGCCTATAGGAAAAACTGGGGCCGCATGCCGGAAATCCTGCGACGCATCGCTGCCGCGCGGCGCAGCGGACTTAAGATCACTGCCGACGTGTATCCATATGTTGCCGGTAGTACGTCGTTGACTGCTTGCCTGCCGCCATGGGTACTCGAAGGCGGAACTGAAAAGATGCTGTCACGCGTGAAGGATACGAGGATTCGTCAGCAACTCAAGAAGGAAATACCAACTGATTCGAAAGAGTGGGAGAACATTTATCTCGGCAGCGGCGGTCCTGGCGGAATCCTGATCGCCTCAGTCGTAAACCACGACTTGGACAGTTGGCAGGGCAAGCGTCTCTCGGAAGTTGCCGCCGCCCAGAACAAAGACCCGCTGGATGCGCTCTTTGATTTCATCATTGCGGATCACGGCCAAACCGGCGCCATCTTTTTCATGATGACGGAAAGCGATATGCAAGCTGCGCTGAAGTCGCCATTCGTCTCGATCTGTACCGACAATGGCGCGCGCGCTACGGACGGCCCGTTGGCCGGATCAAAATCGCACCCGCGCGGCTGGGGCACATATCCGCGAATCCTGGGACGCTACGTTCGCGACCAGCACCTGATGCCGCTTGAGTTTGCGATTCACAAGATGACGGGCTTGCCGGCCGCAAACCTTGGGCTGAAACAGAGAGGCTTGCTGCGAGAAGGCTATTTTGCGGACATTACGATCTTCGATCCAAAGACGGTGATCGATCGCGCGACCTTCGAAGAGCCGAATCAATATCCGGCGGGAATTGACTTTGTCATCGTCAACGGCCAATTGGAGGTCGATAGCGGTAAACGCACGGCTGCGTTGGCAGGGCGAGCGCTGCGGGGACCCGGGTATTGCGCAAAGGGTCCAACTCTATGCGGGCCACCTAAGATCGAGATTCGCTAACCGGCGATGTGGCTTTGCCGCCCGATGCGCGGCAAGTCACTGACTTGCCGACTGCCTGCTGAGGTATCTAGAGGTCTTCGACCTTTAAGATTGCGGTCATAGACCGCAGAACTAGATGATCCCCCGTCGCCGGTAAGTCTGAGACTTACCGCGCATCGCAGGGTCAAAGACCTTTACTCCCCAACCGAAGAACAGGAGGCCTACGGTTGACGGAAACCACGCCTATATCGAACCGGTGATCTTTCGATACTGGTCTTCTGTAAACGCCGGCAACGTCAGAGTGCGAACGTTTCCCTGGGAGCCGAGCGACAGAATCGCTTTAGCAGCGGTCTCGTCATCGGGCGCCTCGATCACGCAAACCAGATCGTAAGGGCCCATGGTCAGATAGGTATCTTTGATCTCGACGCCCATCTTCTTGAACGCCTTTCTACCGGCATCCAGCCGCTTCGAACTGGCTTTCACCTTGGCGATGCCCTGCTCAGTCCAATTGAGCAGCGTAATGTAAGTTGGCATATGTGTTCTCCTTGGAGTGCGGCGACTTGTCACCGCTTTTCTAACCGAGCCCTCCCTAACGGTCGGGCTATTGCCCCTCGCTGTCCTATCAGATCTTAATGATGACTCTCTTCCGATACAGCAGCCACAACAGAAACAGCCACAAAAGAATAAAACAAATCGCGAAGGCCAGCGAGGCCCCTATCGGCGACAGCCAGGATGCGAATCCGTGATTGTAGATAATGCTCTGCAACGACTGACGCGTGCCATCGGGACGCGAGAATTTGATCAAGCCCATCATGCGGGCCATCACGCCCGTGCCCACAAACAATACGATCGCGTTGACGCCAAAGATCACAAACGGCTTCGTCCAGGCTTTGTATCCCTTGATATCGATTAGCCAGTAGCATAACGCCAGAAACTGAAGCGCCAGGCCGGCCGTAAAGAAGACATACGAACTGGTCCAGAGTGATTTGTTGATGGGAAACCAGGCGTTCCAGGTCCAGCCGATAATCAGGCAACATATTCCGGCAATGAACAGGTGCGCGACCTTCTCAACCGGTGTCCGTTCCTTGCATCGCAGTCGATTTCCGGTTAAGACGCCAAGCAAAGTCGTCGCCAGCGCGCCCATCGTGCTCAACAGACCTTCCGGATCGTAAACGATTCCCTGCTTCCAAATGTGCGGACCAAACACGCGGCGATCAATGTACGAAGCCAGGCTGCCTTCTTTGCTCAAATCCCCAACGTAGAAACCCGGCGCCGGTACGTGCTTCATCAGTAGCCAGTAAACGACAACTAGTGCAACTATGATGATCACCGTCGTGCGCGGCCTGGTCGTCAAGTAGATGATCGACGCGAAGAAATAGCAGACGGCAATGCGTTGAAGCACTCCGGGAATGCGAATGGTCGAAAGATGAAAGTAGGGAAAGCCGGCCAGGAACTCGCCCAGCAAAAAGATCACCAGGGTGCGATAAACGATCTTGAGAATCAGATCCTTACGCTGATCGCCACGCTCAACCCGCTTTCCGAGCGCCAGCGGAATCGCTACGCCGACGATGAAAAGAAAAAACGGAAAGATCAGATCGGTGGGCGTCCAACCATTCCATTCGGCGTGCTCAAGCGGCGGGTAAATATGGGCCCAGGTGCCGGGGTTATTTACCAACACCATGCCGGCCACCGTAATCCCGCGAAAAACGTCGAGCGAGATGAGACGATTATCCTGGTCGGGCATAAATCAATTCCATCCACAGATTACGCAGATTACACAGATGCAAAACCTAAAGAGTTAAGACGTCAACCGAGCACGGGCATCATTTCGAATTCTTTGATCTGCGTAACCTGCGTAATCTGCGGATTAACTACCGGATCGGTACCGGCGCAACAGGTCGCGTTCCCAACCCAAACTCTTCCGGATTGGGAAGCGTCGAAGTCGTTTCGTACTTTCGCAACGCTTCTTCCATCGCCCGGCTCTTTGATAGCCAAATCGAAATCATTTGATCGTAGCGAGCCGAAACACTATCGAGCCAGTAAGGCCGGTTCTCTGCCAGCCACTCTTGACGATAACTCTCTCTCAAGATCGAAACCTCTTCGGCCATCTCGCGCAGATTGTTATAGATCGCGCCGCTGTAGTAACGCAGCTTTCTGGTTTTAGCGCGGTCGCCGAGATTCAAGTACGCATCCCAGTACTGATCACTGAACCGCTGCACAACTTGCATCCGTCTCCCCAGATGATCGAACCGTTGCGCGGCTAGCCTCATTGACGCAATTGCCGTACTGTTGCGGCGGGCGCCCTTCTCGTTTCGCAACAAGGACGCCGTCACGTCTTCCACCATCAGACGCATCTTCCGCGTGCGCTCGGCAAGATTGCGGGCCTGGTTTTGGAACTGAGTGGTAAATGGGTCCCGCCATAAAAGCTCATCCGTCGTGCCGGCGCCGAGCTGCGCGTTTATGCTGCCCAGGGTTCGTTCCGCCTTCACAAACTGATCGCCTTCATGACGAAAGAACGCCCAATCAAAATCGTGATCGAACTTATCGACGTCTACTGTGCCCTCCTGCCAGGAGGCTGCCGCGCCAAGCACGATCGAATACCACGTCGCTTCGAACAAACCCTCACCGTCATCATCCCAGGTTGTATTCATCATTCCGATTGCGCCCGCCTTTTGACCATCGCGCACAAAGTTCGTGATGTTCTTTGTGGCGGCCTCGAGGTTGGGAAACACCTGGTTCCAGTTCTGCGCACCAGGACAAACGAACTGTTCCAGGCCCGCATCCTTGAATGGGTTGATTGAGCTTGCAAAATCATCGCGCGCGCCGTACTGCCAGTTCATCACGATCATGTCTTTGGGAATGTTTCCGATCAGATCGGGATGATGGAGCGCGATATCTCCCCAGAACATCAGGCGCCGGTTGTAAGGCTTCAAAACATCGCGTACTCGATTCAGATGCTCGAAATAAATTGCCCCGACGCCTCGCGCTTTCGCTGCTTCCCTGCTCTGGCCTTCCCCCAGCTCAAAAGTTTCATCGGCCCCGATATGAAAGAAACGGCCAGGGAACAATTCATTCAGTTCGCGATACCAGTCGGCTACCAGCTTGTAACTGCCCTCCTGCTGGGGCGAGAGCACATCACCATAAGGCGTCTCAGCCAAGTCGGCATACTTTTCAAGCCGCAATGCCTTGTGTAGATGACCGAAGGTCTGCTGTTCGGGAACCAACTCGACGTGATAGCGCCGGGCGTAAGTCACCAGCTCGCGAATCTCGGCAGGTGTGAGAGAGCCACCCGGCGGTCCAATCAGTGGGTGTGACTCGCTCGCAAAGGTGTGTTCCATGTAAAAGGAGTGCATGTTGAGCTTGAATGCCGCCTCGGTGCGAATCTGGCGCTTTATGTAATCTACCGTTGGCACCGGACCGCGGCTGATGTCGTCGGAAACCGCGCGCCAGCGCATCGTCGGCCAATCGACGACTTTAGCGCCGGGGACGTAAGCGTCTGCGCCATCGCCTCGCACCAGTTGCTTCAGCGTCTGCATTCCATAAAAGGTTCCGGCGGCTGTGCGCCCGGCCACAATCACATGACTGGCGCCAACGATGAGAACGTATCCCTCGTCATTTAACTTAACCTGAGGATCGCCGCTGGATTGTTTCAAAGCTTTTTGAATCTGTGGCAAATCGATCTGCCCGACCAATATCTCGCCACGCAGGATCTCGCCGCGGCCTTTGCCTTTTCCGATGGTTAGCGTAACTGCCGCGGTCTGTTTGATATCGTCAATGAAATCCTGCGCGGCAAAGCGGTCATCTTCGGAGCGCGCATCAGCTAGCACGATGCGGGTATCGCGATTGAAACGAAACGCGACCGGCGTCATACTCAACTGTTTTGGCTGCGGTATGATCTGGGCGCTGGAAGATTGACCGAACGCCGGCACCCAAACCAACGCTGTGAGGCAAACAATGGTCAGACGCAAGACCAGAGTTCGTGTTAGAGTTCTTATCATCATCGAGTCGAAACGCTTATGGGCCTTATAATATTTGTTGATCGATTTGCGATGAACGGACGACCTATTTACCTGAAATCAAGGGCGAATACAATGCTTAGAGGGTTGTGCTGATGTCCTTAATGCTTCAGGAAATTGCCGAGCAGCCGGCTGCACTGGCCAGGACCATCGGTGAAGAGCGTGCCAAGATTGAACGATTGGCAGCCTCGCTCAGACAGCGTGACCTCGATCTTATCGTTCTAGTGGCGCGTGGAAGTTCGGACAATGCCGCCCTCTTTGGCCGGTACCTGCTGGAAATTACCACGGGCATTCCAGTCTCGCTTTCCGCCCCATCAGTTCACACCCTTTACCAGGCAAAACTAGATCTGAAGCGTGCGCTCGTGATTGGCGTTTCGCAATCCGGCGCCGGCGAAGACATCAACCGCGTGCTGGAAAACGCGCGCCAGTGCGGCGCTTTCACGATTGGCATTACCAACGAGCCTGAGTCTCCGATGGTGAGCCTCGTGGATGAGACGCTTTTGATGCATGGCGGTCGCGAACGATCGGTCGCGGCAACCAAGACCTTCACCGGACAGATGATTCTGTTCTACATGCTCGCCGCTGCGCTAGCCAGAGACAATCGCGTCCTGGATTACCAGTCGATTCCGGACTTCGTCGCGCGCGCTTTGGAGCAGAAACCGGCGATTGTTGAATTGGTCCAGCGCTATGTGTTCATGGAAAACTGTGTCGTCGTCGGGCGCGGGCTCGCCTACGCCAACGCTTACGAATTTGCGCTAAAGCTAATGGAGACCAGTTACGTGGTCGCTGAACGGTTTTCCTCAGCCGATTTTCTACACGGACCCGTCGCCATGATCGAACGTCACTTTCCGGTATTCCTGTTCGCGCCGGCGGGAGTCATGCTGAAAGGTACGAAAGACTTGATCGCTCGCTTGCATGAACTCCGGGCCGACACGTTGGCAATCACCGGCGATTTGGATGCCGCGGCGAAGTCCACCCGCTCGATCATAATGCCGCGGGAAATCGATGAGTTCCTCGCTCCAATACCCTACATCATTCCCGCGCAACTGTTTGCCGCGCTTTTGGCCGAAGCGAAGGGTCTGGATCCTGATGCTCCCAGGTCTTTATCAAAGGTCACGCGAACGCTTTGATTTCGTATTCAGAGCTGACCCGTTGGAATTGCTACCAGAGTTAAAGTCCCCGATGTGAACAACTCCGGGGAGTAAAGATTTTCCGCTTGATAGATACCTGATTCAGGCTGATAATTTAGTCTGAATGAACGAGGAACCAACCAAAAATCTTTCTGGTAAGAAATCGTTCGAAGAGCGGGTGTTCGCGCGGTTCGATGCCGTTGATCGGATGTTTGATCTGGTCCACCTAAGGTTCGATGCAGTCGATAGGAGGTTCGAGTCTGTAGACGCGCGTCTTGAGAAACTCGAGTCACGCGCGTATGACACCAAACCCATCTGGGAACGAGCATTGGCGCAAATCATGGAAACCGGTTTAGAGATGGGCGAAATAAAGAAGAAGGTTGGACTCATCGAGACCAAGGTTGGAGTCATCGAGACCAAGGTTGGAGTTATTGAAACCAAGGTTGCTGTGATCGAAACCGAGGTTGCAGAGGTGAAGACTGAAGTTGCGGGTTTGAAGACCGAGGTTGCAGAGGTGAAGACCGAAGTTGCGGGTATGAGGACCGGCTATGCGGCTATCAAAAATGAACTCACGGACGTGAGGCGCGAAGTAAGGCATGACATAAAGCAGAACCTCGAGCTACTTCTCAAATTTGTGCTTCAAGATCGTGAAGACATTCGCGATGCTGAGGACAAAATCAGGTATCTCGAAACCAAGTTGGCATAAAGCGCCATCCCAGCTAAACTCTGCCGCGTGAGTCCCGTTAACTCGAGCGGCCCCAGCCAATCTTCACCATCCAACCACCAACAATCATCTCTTAGTAAAGGTACGCTGCTGCGGGTCCTCGGCGTTGGCTTCGGTCTGGCTGTGACGATCGGCGGCACGATCGGCATGGGTATCCTGCGCACACCGGGTGAAATCGCGGCACAGCTTCCGACGCCAGCGCTCTATCTCGGAGTGTGGTTACTTGGGGGGATCTATGCCTTGCTGGGAACGGTTTCGGTGGCCGAGCTGGGCGCGATGATTCCCCGTTCTGGGGGCTGGTATGTCTTCGTGCACCGGGCGATGGGAAACTATCCGGGTTTCGTGGTGGGTTGGAGCGACTGGTTATCGACCTGCGGCACTCTCGCCGTTATCGCAATGGTCGTCGGTGAATATACCGCCGTGTTAATTCCCCGGCTCGCGGGCCGGGACAAATCGATTGCTCTGACCGTGGTGTTGTTTTTCGCCGCCCTCCAGTGGCGCGGCATTCGCTGGGGAAGCTTCACACAAAATGTAACCAGTCTGCTTAAGACGCTGATCTTCGCGGTAATTGCGATTGCTGCTTTCGTCTTTGCGGGGAAATCGAACCCCGGAACGCCAATGCTGAGGCCTTATGGGTTTGCGCTGTTTGGCGCCTTGATAATCGCTCTGCAGGGAGTTCTTTACACCTATGATGGTTGGTATGGTGTGATCTATTTCGGCGAAGAGGTTCGTAATCCCAAGCGTGACGTGGTTCGTTCGATGTTTGGCGGCGTTCTTCTGGTGATTGCGATCTACCTCGCTGTTAACCTGGCTTACGTTTACGTGCTGCCGATGTCGCAACTGGCTGGAGAGAATTTTGCCGCCGGCGCAGTGGCCCGAGAGATTTTTGGTTCATACGGCGACAAAACAATCCGCGTGCTGGCGATTCTTTCGTTGTTGAGCACAATCAATGCTTACACCCTAACCTCGCCACGAATTCTTTACGCAATGAGCTGTGACGAGCTTTTCTCGCACCACGCGACCAGAGTAAACAAGGGCGGTACGCCAACGGTAACTCTGCTTATCAGTACTGTGGTAGCTGTGCTTTTCATCTTCAGAAGTTTCGAGCAGGTGTTGGCGGCGCTCGCCTTTTTCTTTGTCGCGAACTACGCCATGGCCTACCTCTCTTTGATTGTGCTGCGCCAGCGCGAACCGGATCTGCCGCGGCCGTATCGCGCCTGGGGCTACCCCTGGACCACGGGAATAGTTCTGCTGGGCTCGATAACATTCCTGGTTGGGGCAGTGATAAGCGACAAACGGCACAGCCTGTTCGCGTTGGTCATTCTCACGGCCAGTGTTCCTATCTATCTTGTGGTGCGCTTCCTCTCTTCGCGCCATCGCCGAATCAAATGATTCAGTTTGCCTCTCGGATCAATCTGTGGGAAACGCCGGATGCGCACCATTTGAAGTGTGTGCTATTCTCGTTCTCAGTTTGATCGAGCTGCGAAAGTGGCGGAATTGGCAGACGCGCCAGACTTAGGATCTGGTACCGAAAGGTGTGGGGGTTCGAGTCCCCCCTTTCGCACCAAAGACGGTAGGCAGTAAGCAGTAGGCAGTACGCAGCCAACATAGGACGTGCCGAGCAGTTCAGAGTTCAAGCTTTAGCTTGTGATCCCGAAGGCGCAACCTGAAGGTTGAACTCTGAACTTTCCCTTTTATGAAAACTGAAATCAAAGACATTTCACCGACCCTCAAGCAGATCGACATCGAGATCGAATCGGAGGCGGTCCGCACCGTTTATGATCGCATCAGCGACCGCTATGCCAAGGACGCGAACGTGCCCGGCTTTCGACCGGGACATGCGCCGCGCGCCGTAGTGCGCACGCGGTTCAAAGATCAGATTCGCAGCGAACTCTTGCGCGAGCTGCTTCCGGACGCTGTGCAAAAGGCAATCGCAGAGCATCAGCTCGAACCTCTCGGCGAACCCGAACTCAACCTCGAGAACACAGAAGGGCTGAGTGAACTCGGCCAAAAACCGATTTCTTTCAACGTCAATATCGAGGTCCTCCCGGAGATTAAGCTCGGTGCGTACCGCGGTATTGAAGTCGCCCGCAGCACGCGCCCGGTAACCGAAGAAGATCTGGACAGCGTGGTCGAATCGTTGCGTGAAAACTCAGCCTCGCTCGAACCGGTCGAGGATCGCGGGGCACAATTGGGAGACACCGTAACCGCCAGTTTTCACGGCAAGTTTCTCGACACTCCTGAAGCGGAACCAATTAATGTTGAGGACGTAGACGTTATTTTGGGTGGCGAAGGCGTGGTCTCCGAAATCACCGACAATTTGCTGGATGCAAAGCCCGACGACGAGAAGACTTTCCGCGTCAACTATCCCGCGGATTTCACCTCGCCGGGCCTGGCTGGCAAGAATCTCGAGTACACCGTCAAGGTGAGCGCCGTGCGCCTCAAGGAGTTGCCGGAGCTGGATGACGAGTGGGCCCAGAGCCTCGGCGATGAAGTTGACTCGCTCGCCGAGTTGCGCACCAAGATTCGCGCGGATCTCGAAGCGCAGGTTAAGAACGAGGCCGAAGGAAAGGTGCGCGCTGATCTCATTCGCAAACTGGTCGAGTCGCATGAGTTTGAATTGCCTGAGCGCCTGGTCCAGCACCAGACTGAACATCGCTTTGAATCGGTAGTGCGCGACATGATTGGACGGGGCATCGATCCACGCAACCCACAACTTGATTGGGACAAAGCGCGTGACTCTCTGAAAGAGCAAGCCGGCTATGATCTGCGCGGCTCGCTGCTGCTCGAGCGCGTCGCCGACGAAGAAAAGATCGAAGTCAGCGATCAGGAGATTGATGACGAGATTAACGCCCTCGCTACCGCGTCGCGACAGTCGCCGGAGCAAGTGCGTGCTATCTTGACAAAGCAAGGGGGCGAACGTAGCATCGCTGGCAGGTTGCGCAATCGCAAAGCGCTCGACATTTTGGTCGCGAATGCGCGTGTGACTGACGAAGAATGGAAGGAAGAAAAGCAGGAGCCGGAAGACAGCAGTCAGAAGCCAGAATGAAAAACAAATAGCTTTTATCCTGCCTACTGCCTACTGCGTACTGCCTACTGATTAACATGGCACTGATTCCAATGGTCGTAGAACAAACGTCGCGGGGCGAACGCGCGTTTGATATCTACTCGAGACTTCTCAAAGACAACATCATCTTTCTGGGTACGCCGATCGACGATCAGATTGCCAACCTGATTGTCGCGCAACTGCTCTTCCTGGAAGCCGAAGATCCTGAAAAGGACATCAACGTTTATATCAATTCGCCGGGCGGGTCGGTCACCGCTGGACTGGCAATCTATGACACGATGCAGTTCATCCGTCCGGACGTAACTACGATTTGCGTGGGCATGTGCGCATCCATGGGGGCGCTCTTATTGACCGCCGGGGCCAAGGGAAAACGTTTTGCGCTGCCAAACTCACGTATCCTGATCCATCAACCCTCAGGAGGAATGCAGGGCCAGGCCACCGACGTGCGCATTCATGCTGAAGAGCTGATACGCATTCGTGAGCTGACCTCAGAAATCCTCGCCAAACACACGGGCCAGAGCATGGAACAAATTGAGCTCGACGTGGAACGCGATCGATATTTATCTGCCGCCCAGGCCAAAGAATATGGTTTAATAGATGAGGTGATCGCCCACCGCGAATAGCGGTGGCTTTGGCGCAAGTTGTTTGCTTGCCGAAAGAGCTTTGATTGATCTGGTCCCGACGTCAAACCTGAACTGACTCTTAATAGTCTCAGACAGGAGTTCCCCAAGAATGGTACGACGAACTGACGACACCCTACGATGTTCCTTCTGCGGCAAGTCGCAGAACGAAGTCAAGAAACTCATTGCCGGCCCCACGGTCTACATCTGCAATGAGTGCATTGACATCTGCAACGAAATCATCAGCGACGATCAGCAAGCTGAGTCGGTAGCGTCGCGTCCACCGCTTCCCAAGCCCAACGAGATCAAGGCCTTTCTCGACGAATACGTTATCGGCCAGGAAGAAACCAAGAAGCAACTGGCGGTTGCCGTCTACCAGCATTACAAACGGATCGAGCTCGCCCGCCGCCGCGCGGACGTTGAGATTCAGAAATCCAACATCGTGCTCATCGGGCCGACCGGTACAGGTAAGACTTTGTTGGCGCAGACGCTGGCGCGAATGCTCAGCGTTCCCTTTACCATAGTCGACGCCACCACGCTGACCGAAGCTGGTTACGTCGGCGAAGACGTCGAGAATATTATTCTCAAACTTTTGCAGGCGTCGAACGGCGACGTCGAGCGTGCACAGCAGGGTATCATTTATATCGACGAGATCGACAAGATCTGCCGCAAGGACGAGAACCCTTCAATTACTCGCGACGTGTCCGGAGAAGGCGTGCAGCAGGCTCTCCTGAAGATCCTTGAAGGAACGATCGCTAATGTGCCGCCGCAGGGCGGTCGCAAACATCCGCACCAGGAATTCTTTCCAGTCGACACCACCAACATCCTTTTTATCTGTGGTGGCGCGTTCGTAGGTCTCGAAAAAGTCGTCGAGCGACGCTTGCGCAACAAGTCACTCGGTTTCCACGCCGAAGTAAAATCCGGCGCACAAAGACAGGCCGACGCCCTCGCGCACGTGCAGCCTGAAGACTTGATTCGTTATGGCCTGATTCCGGAATTCGTGGGCCGCCTGCCCGTTTGTGGCGTACTGCATGAACTCGACGAAGCCGCGCTGATCAAGATTCTCACCGAACCAAAGAACGCGCTGGTCAAGCAGTACCAGAAGAAGTTCGACTTTGACAGCGTCAAGCTGCGATTTACCGACGACGCACTGCATGGCGTTGCGGCCCAGGCGCTGCAGCGGAAAGTCGGCGCCCGCGGCCTGATGATGATCCTCGAAGAACTGCTGCTCGATGCCATGTATACCTTGCCTTCGCAAAAACGGATTAAGGAATTCGTGATCACCAGTGAAATGGTCGAACGCCGTCGCGCCATGCCGGGTGAAGGCCTGGCGGGCGTAGATGACGCCGCGGCCTGATTCACCGGCATCAATTCGTATGGTTAGTTGAGGCAAACCGCCCAGTAGCACGTTCGCTACAAATAGTTTACAATCACCGCAGTTGAGAAAAAGGGCGAGGCGACCAGAGCGACTCGCCCTTATTCGCAACCAATGTCGGCGGGCTAAGCCAATTTGCAAGACCGCCTTAATTCGTCGTTTAATCTAGGATGCCCCGTTCGAGTTCACTCAGGAGTTCTCTGTCTCAGGTTTTCACCTTCAGCAATAAATAATCATGGAAGAATATTCAGACCGCACCCCAGCCGACATCGCCCGTTATCCGATGGTCCCGATCCGCGATGTTGTGATCTTTCCCTTCACCAAAGTCGCCTTTAAGATAGGCCGCCCGGGTTCGGTGCGGGCGCTGGAAATGGCGCTGGCCTCTGATCGAACGATCTTTCTGTCGACTCAGCACGATGCGACCGTAGACGAACCGTCGCCCGAACAGATTTACGGCGTCGGCACCATCGCGCGCATCCTGCAATCGCAAAGACAGGAGAACGGCCAGATCAAGGTGGTAGTCGAGGGGCGCGAGCGCGCCACGACGATTCGCGTAGAGAACAATGACGGCGCGTTCACGGCAATGGTCCGACGCGCGCCGGTGGTCAATGAAGAGGGTGTGCGCACCGATGCCCTGGTGCAGAAGATTGCGCAACTTGTCGAACAGCACTTGCGGCTCGCGCCGGATGTGCAACCCGACGCGCTGCAAACGGCGATGCGCAACGCCGATCCATCACACATGGCTGACGCGCTGGCGTCGCAATTGCGGATTTCGGTCGAAGACAAACAGGGACTGCTCGAGCTTTTCTCAGCCCAGGCCCGCCTGGCTCGATTAATTGAGATCCTCGAGATTGAACTTGAGAAGCGCCAGCTCGATCGCACCATCCAGACGCGCGTCAAGCGCCAGATGGAAAAGGCACAGAAAGAGTACTACCTCAACGAGCAAATCAAAGCCATTCACAAGGAATTGGGCCGTAAAGACGAACGTGCCGAGCTGGACGAACTGAAAAAGAAAATCGAAGAAGCCGGCATGACCGAAGAGGCCAAGGAAAAGGCCTTGCAGGAATTGCACCGGCTCGAAGCGATGCCGCCGATGTCGGCCGAGGGCACCGTCTCACGCACTTACATTGACTGGCTGATTAGCGTGCCCTGGAAGCAAAAGTCGAAAGAGATTCGGGACCTGGCGAAAGCAGAGGAAGTCCTGAATGAAGATCACTATAGTCTGGAGAAAATCAAGGACCGCATTCTTGAGTATCTTGCGGTGCGGCAGCTGGTTAAGAACCCCAAAGGATCGATTCTTTGCTTTGTCGGCCCGCCAGGAGTCGGCAAAACCAGTCTGGGCAAATCCATCGCGCGCGCCACGGGTCGGAAGTTTGTGAGACTTAGTTTGGGCGGCGTGCGAGACGAAGCCGAGATTCGCGGTCACCGCCGCACTTACATCGGCGCCCTGCCCGGTCAGATAATTCAGATGATGAAGAAAGCCGGCACCGTAAATCCGGTGCTGTTGCTGGACGAAGTCGACAAGCTGGGCACGGATTTTCGCGGCGACCCAAGCTCGGCCTTACTCGAGGTGTTGGATCCGGAACAGAACCATATGTTCCAGGACCACTACCTTGACGTCGAATACGATCTGTCGAAAGTTTTCTTTATCGCCACGGCAAACGTATTGCACACAATTCCACCGGCTTTGCAGGATCGGCTGGAAGTGTTGCGTCTGTCCGGTTACACCGAACGCGAAAAGCTCGAGATTGCCAAGCGGCACCTGGTGCCGAAGCAATCGGAAGCGAATGGATTGCGCTCCGAGCAATTCGAGTTTACCGACGAGGGCATTCTGGAGATTATTCGTCACTACACCCGCGAGGCCGGCGTGCGCAATCTCGAGCGCGAGATTGGCTCATGCTGCCGCAAGATCGCGCGTAAATTCGTGGGCCAGAACGTCGCCGCGGACTTCAAAGATGTGATTGGCGCGGATCGGGTGCAGGAAATGTTGGGTCCGATTAAGTTTCGTCAGCAGGGCGTTGCCGCCGAGAGCGAAATTGGCCTGGCGACCGGCCTGGCCTGGACGGAAGTTGGCGGCGAAGTACTACAGATCGAAGCGACGCTGACCAAAGGTCGCGGCACAGTTACGCTCACCGGCAAGCTAGGTGAAGTGATGCAGGAATCCGCTCAGGCCGCCTTGACTTGTATCAAGGCGCGGGCCGAACGATTGAGCATCAATCTCGATTTTATCCGCAAGCGCGATTTGCACGTGCACATTCCCGAGGGCGCCATTCCGAAGGATGGACCGTCTGCCGGAATTACCATGGCCGCGGCAATGGCCTCTGCGCTGATGCGCGTGCCCGTCCGCAAAAACGTCGCGATGACCGGAGAAATCACCCTCCGCGGGCGAGTATTGCCGATCGGCGGAGTAAAAGAAAAACTTCTGGCAGCACATCGCTTTGGCATTGACACGATCATAATGCCGAAAGATAACGAGAAAGATTTGCCTGAGGTACCGGAAGAAGTTCGCAACGTGCTGAACATCAACCTGGTCGAAACGATCGACGAAGTCATTGCTCTGGCGCTTGAAGAGCAGCCACCCGAGACGGCAGTTGGCGCAGTTGAAGCCCCGCCACTGTGGACGACCGAGCCACCGCCTCAGGGTTTGCAGACACCTGCTGAGCAGTAACGTCGCGGGCCAAAGATTCAGTTTTCAAAAACCGTTCGGAAATTGCGGCACTCACACTCGGTGTGTGCATGTGTTTCCGGTGAACTACCTTCATCAAACAGGAGCAAATTGAAATGGGCAAACAGGAAGATGCAAATCTGATTCTGAAACTTTATGATCTCCGGCGTGAGACCGTGATGCGCGAAGCTCGCAACTGGTTTTTCTCTTTCAACCCAACCACCACGGCTGAATACATGGAAGCGATGATGGGCCCACAAAGCGGCTACGTCCGCATGGTTATCTCGTACTGGGACATGGCCGCTTCGCTGGTCAATAACGGCGCGATTGACGAACAAATGTTCAATGACGCCAACGGCGAGCACATGTTTGTTTTCGCCAAGATCGAGCCGATACTGGCCGAGTTGCGTCAACAGTGGAACCAACCCGATATGCTCAAGCATTATGAAACGCTGGTGAGACGCGTCCCCAACAACGAGCAAATTCTGGCGGGCATTCGCGAACGGATCAAGATGATCCAGGGAATGATGGCCGAACGCGCAGCCAAAACGCAGGCCGCCGGCGCTACGAACTAAGCGACCTCGGGCCTGAAGGAAACAAGGGCCGGCGATCACCGGCCCCAGGGCGTCCTTTTGTGAATGCAGATTATCAGCGCTGAATTCGTTAAGAGCGCCTTTGCCGAACCTGACTGGCCCGGAGACAGCAAGCTCGAGATCGCGTTTCTGGGCCGGTCAAACGTCGGCAAATCAAGCTTGATTAATTCCCTGCTCGGAGTTCGCGGTCTGGCGCGAACATCATCGACGCCCGGACGGACCCGGGCACTTAACTTTTTCCTGATTAATGAAAAATTTCGCTTTGTTGACTTGCCGGGTTACGGTTACGCACGCGCGCCCAAATCGATGAAGGCGGAATGGGGCGCCGCCGCAGAGAACTACCTTGCCAAACGTGAACAGCTTGTGCTATCAATTCACATAGTCGATTCGCGTCACGAGCCCTCGAAACAGGATTTGCAGCTTCACGAGTGGCTTGAGCATCAACAAAAGCCGCATTTGATCATCGCCACGAAATCCGACAAGCTCTCGAATAATGAACTGCGGAAGAATTTAGTTGCTATCGAGCGCGCGCTCAACATTGATCAGGTTTTGGTTTACTCGGCTACTACCAAACGAGGACGAAACGAAGTTTGGAACGCAATTGAAAAGTCGCTGAAAAGCTAGAGAGAATTTGGCTGCGACCGGCTGTATTGACAGATTCGTCCTTGCGCTTTTTCTGGTTTCGTTTAGAATTAGAAATCCAAAACCAAGATCGCTAAATGGAAGAGAAGACCAGGTAAGTCGTCCGACTTTGACTGAACTTAAGATCTGATCCTGGACCACACGTACCGCCCCAGCCGGCATCCAAATAAAGCGTCCAATTAACTTGTGGATTCCGAACTCTGACGGTAAGGTTGTTGAGCATCAGTCATCGCGGCAGGAAGCCCCCACACGAGCTTCCGGAATACCCGCGAGGAAACTTTCCCTTTTACCGGCATCGTTGAAATCAATTGACAAGATTGCAGAATCCGACAGCAACGCGTGACCGAAGTTCCGGCCGCGCAGAAAAGAACTGATATGGCAAACAAAAGACGTACGAACAATGACAGTAACGGAGAAAACGGCGGCGGCGTGGCCACGGCCGAAGCCCCCGACGAAATCGCCGTGAGCAGCGACGGAAGGGTGGATGTTTTCAATCTGTCCGATCTGAAGGAAATGTCGATTTCCAAGCTCACCCAGGTCGCTAAGGGCATGGATGTCCCCGGCGCTACCGGTATGCGCAAGCAAGAACTGATCTTTAAGGTGCTTGCGGCCCAGACCGAAAAGAGCGGGCTCATCTTTTCCGAAGGCGTGTTGGAAACCTTGCCTGACGGTTTTGGATTTCTGCGCGCGCCGGAATACAACTACCTGCCCGGCCCTGATGACATCTATGTTTCGCCATCACAGATTCGCAAATTTGACTTGCGCACCGGCGATACGATCAGCGGACAGATTCGACCGCCAAAGGAAGGCGAGCGCTATTTCGCGCTTATCAAGGTCGAGGCGATCAACTTTGAATCGCCGGACATGGCGCGAGAAAAAGTTTTCTTTGACAACCTGACCCCTCTCTACCCGGATGAGATGCTCAGGATGGAGGTTGATGCCGAGAATCTCTCGGCGCGTGTTATCGACCTGGTCACGCCGTTGGGAAAGGGCCAGCGCGCCCTGATTGTCTCGCCGCCGCGCACGGGTAAAACGATGCTGTTGCAGGCGATCGCCAATTCGATCACTCAGAACCACCCGGAAACCACCCTGATCGTGCTGCTGATTGACGAACGGCCCGAAGAAGTTACCGACATGCAGCGTTCGGTTCAGGGCGAGGTAATCTCTTCGACTTTCGATGAGCCGCCCACGCGCCACGTGCAAGTGGCGGACATGGTGATAGAAAAAGCCAAACGCCTGGTCGAACACAAACGCGACGTGGTAATTCTGCTCGATTCGATCACTCGCCTGGCGCGGGCCCACAACGCGGTGGTGCCACCCAGCGGCAAGATTCTTTCCGGCGGTATCGATTCCAATGCCTTGCAGCGACCCAAGCGTTTCTTTGGCGCCGCGCGCAACATTGAAGAGGGTGGCTCGTTGACTATTATCGCAACTGCGCTAATCGACACCGGGTCGCGCATGGACGACGTGATCTTTGAAGAGTTCAAAGGCACCGGCAACTCCGAAATCCATCTCGACCGCCGGCTCAGCGACAAGCGACTCTTCCCCGCAATCGACTTGCAGAGATCCGGAACACGCAAGGAAGAATTGCTAATCAGCAAGGAAGACCTCAGTCGTGTCTGGGTTATGCGCCGGGTGCTGAATCCGCTTTCGCCCACGGAACAGATGGAAGTCGTGCTCGAAAGACTTGAGAAGACCAAGTCGAACGCCGAATTCCTGGCCTCGATGCAGACCTAGGCTGACGTCCTTTGGACTTGGTTCTTTGTTCTTGGACTCCTTTTCCGGGGTGATCGGATTGTCAGCTAGAAACCAAAGTTCAAAGACCCAAGATCAAAGTGCCGGCCAGTCTTTGCGGATTGCCATTCTTTCTTCTGAAGCTGTTCCCTTCGCCAAAACCGGTGGTCTGGCCGATGTTTCAGGCGCGCTGACCAAGGCCCTGCACGCCGAGGGCGCCGATTCCTTTCTCATCATTCCGCTTTACGATCAAATTGATCGCAGTCTTCTCAACGGCACGGTCATTGACGATCTTGAAGTCGAATGGCGCGGCAAGCGGTCCCGCGTGCAGGTATGGCAAAGCGACGCGCTCGAAGCGCCGACCTATCTGATAGACGCCTCGCATTATTTTGCGCGCGGCAAGATTTACGGCGAGATAGATGACTTTGAACGCTTCGCCTTCTTTTGCCGGGCCGCGACTGCTTTGCTGCCCCGGCTGGGTGAAGCTCCGAAAGTCTTGCACTGCAACGACTGGCCGACCGGATTTGCCTCGGTGGAGATGAGGGCCCGCCGGCCACACGACGCGTTCTTTGCAAGTACCAGGATTCTCTTCTCGATTCATAACCTCGCCTATCAGGGCGCTTTCAAACCTTCGGATTTGTGGTGGCTGGGATTTGCGGACTACACCAGCGATTTCATGTTGCAGGGCGTGGCCTCGGCTTTGAAGGCCGGCATTATGGCCGCCGATGCTCTGTCAACGGTAAGTCCCCGCTATGCCCGCGAGATTCAATCGGGGGAACAGGGTTATGGACTTGATTGGCTGATGCGAGCGCGCAGCGATCGCCTGGTGGGAATCACTAATGGAGTCGACTACGATGTCTGGAACCCGGAAACCGACCCGGACATCGCCGCACATTTTTCGGCTGATGACTTAAGCGGGAAGCGAGCATGCAAGCTTGACCTGTTACGACGGTTTGGCCTGCCGGAAGAGCCCGAGCGGCCCATCATCGCGATCATCTCGCGTCTGGTGGCGCAGAAGGGCTATGAGTTGATCAGGGACGCCGCGCGAGGAATTCTTGAGACGGGCGCATTCTTTATCGCGTTGGGGGCGGGCGCGCGAGAATACGAGAATTTCCTGCAAAGCTGGCACGATCATGCACCGCACCGCGTCGGCATTTACAAAGGATATGCCGGCGAACCCCTGGCCCATCAAATTGAGGCCGGCGCCGATATGTTCCTAATGCCTTCGCTTTATGAGCCGTGTGGCCTAAATCAAATGTACAGCATGCGCTATGGCACCGTGCCGGTCGTGCGGGCCACTGGCGGGCTGGACGACACGGTTGAAAGTTTCGACGTTTCTACCGGTAAGGGCAATGGTTTCAAGTTTGGACCCTATACCACGTCCGCGCTGCTTGAAAAAATACGCGAAGCGATTTACTTTTATACTCAACCCGATATTTGGGCAAAGATACAACGTAACGGGATGGTGACGGATAATTCCTGGTCGGCTGCAGCAAAGAAATACCTCCAGCTTTATCAGGAGATCACCGCCGATTGAAATTCAGTTTTCCCGTCAGCTCGGAAATGAAAAGCCGGTAACTAATCAAGGAGTCTATTTGAAATGAGCGAGAATGTAAGAGAAACCAGTGATGGCACTTTTGAAGATGATGTACTGAAATCAGATCGGCCGGTGCTGGTTGATTTTTGGGCCGAGTGGTGCGCACCCTGTCGCATGCTGGCGCCAACGGTCGAAGCCATCGCCGAAAAGTACGCAAGCACAGCCAGCGTCGTCAAACTGAACGTTGACCACAATCCTTCGGTTTCACAGCGCTTTGGCATTAAGGGTATCCCGACTCTAATCCTTTTCAAGAATGGCAAGGAAGAAGAGCGCGTGGTCGGGGCCACTTCAGAACAGGCAATCTCACGCATGCTGGATAAGCACGTGAGCGCTGCAACCGCGGCGTAGACCAGGAAGGAAGCGGGCGCGGTTTCGACTTGTTCAGTGTGACCGCGCCCTTTGTGTGTTTATCGGGAGATTCATGGCCTGCGGCTTTTTGATTCTGATCTCTGACTTCTGATTTCCGTCTTATGGTGATCGCAGTTATCGGAGCCCAATGGGGCGATGAAGGCAAGGGCAAGATCGTCGATCTTTTGGCCGAGCGTTTCGACGTCGTCGCGCGCTATCAGGGCGGGCACAACGCAGGCCACTCAGTGCAGATTGGCGATCGATCGTTCGTCCTGCATCTGTTGCCCTCAGGAATTGTGCATGAGGGCAAGACCTGTGTGCTCGGCAACGGCATGGTAATCGATCCGAAGGCTTTCTTTGAAGAGGCCGACCGGCTAATGGCTCAGGGAATCAGAATCACCCCTGAGCGCGTTAAGGTCAGCTCGCGCGCACATCTGATTCTCCCCTACCATCGGGCCCTTGATCACACCAGTGAAGAGCGGCTCGGCAACGAAAAAGTCGGGACGACCCTGCGCGGCATTGGTCCGGCCTACGAGGACAAAGCCGGCCGGCGCGGGATACGCGTCGCCGACGCGCTGGTTTCGGATGTGCTGCGCTCGCGGATTGAACGCAACCTGGAAGACGCCAACCGGATCATCGTCGCCTATGGCGGACAGCCCCTGGATGCCGAAACTATTTTTGATGATACGACTGCGATGGTCGAGCGTCTGGCGCCGTTTCTTTGCGACACCACACATTTTCTCAACCAGGCTGCTGCGCGTGGGGAGACGATCTTGCTCGAGGGTGCGCAGGCCACTTTGCTCGATGTCGATCACGGAACCTATCCGTTTGTAACTTCATCAAGCACCGTGATCGGTGGGGCTCTGGTCGGCACCGGCCTGGCTCCACAACATCTGACCGGTGTGCTCGGGATTGTCCGGACCTACACAACTCGTGTTGGTGAAGGCCCGTTTCCAACTGAAATGCTTGACGGCGAGGCGGAGTTGGGACAGTTGATTCGCGAGCGTGGCCGCGAGTACGGCGCTTCTACCGGCCGGCCGCGACGTTGTGGTTGGTTCGACGCCTTCGCCACGCGTTACGCCGCCGAGATCAACGGCTTTACTTCGGTCGCGTTAACCAAGCTCGACGTACTCGACACTTTGGATGAGATCAAAGTCTGCATAGGTTACAACCTGGATGGCCAGCGGTGCGATTCCCTGCCCTCGGTATCGCAGGACTTGCGCCGTGTAGAGCCGCTATTCGCGACGCTTCCCGGCTGGAAGAGCTCGACGCTGGGAATGACAGAGATGGATGCCTTGCCGGCAAACGCGCGCCGCTATGTAGACTTTCTCTCCGAACAGATTGGAGTCGAGATCGGGCTGGTGTCCACGGGTCCCGAACGTTCGCAAACGATTATTGTTAAGGATTCAAACGTTGGCCGCTGGCTCAAAAACTAGTCCAAAGGCTCAACGTCCAAAGTCAGTAAAGCTCGAGCAGTTCAGAGTTCAAACTTTAGTTTGCGTTCGTTTGCAGGCAGCAACCCGAAGGTTGAACTGTGAACTATTTGAGTGACTTTGGACATTGGACTTTGGACATTGGACTTTCGCGTCAGTTAGAATGCAAACACTCAAGTTGAGACATGTGGGCCGATAGCTCAGTCGGTAGAGCAACTGGCTTTTAACCAGTGGGTCGCAGGTTCGAGTCCTGCTCGGCTCACCACTTTTTGTGGTTCTAGACTGTCTCCGTATCCAGAAGGTCGATCTCATCACTCAGCCCGAGATACTCCCAACGCAGTAACGCAATGGGCGTGTTCCCGTTCTTCCACAAATAGTCGTGGAAAGTTCTCAAGTTGAATTTGTCTTTTTGGTTGAGACGGGCGTCCGCGAGGAATTTGATGATTTGGAGCTTGCCAATCTGATAAGTAATCGCCTGGCCCGGCGATGAAGCGAAGAAGACGGCTTCTTGCCTGGCGGTGCCTCGATCTACGGGAACAATTTTCTCCAGGTAATCCGCAGCTTGATCAATCGTAAAGAGTCCCAGCGCCAGTTTCACATCCACTTCCACGCGCAGGGCCCGCAGCCTCATGAAGTTGTACATAATCTCGCGCAGCTTTGGACTATCATCGAAGAAACCAAACTGCAGCATCAGCTCTTCCGCATAGAAGCCAATGCCTTCGTTCGCGCCCGAGTCGTAGTAAGACCGGCGAATCGTGTTCTCGTGTGCCCACGAAAGCGTCATTTGAAAATAATGACCGGGCACGCCTTCGTGCACGATCAACGGTCGTGGGTCTTTGGCAATCGACAGCGAAAAGTAATCAAGGTCCGGGTGCGGTCGCTTGATGTAACTGATGCCATCCTCTTCCAGCCTGTTCGCTGAAGTAAGATCG
>Ga0070707_100000185_pt1 | contig 61593 bp, 57 predicted proteins | sample KBSK5502metaG_FD_65468 | JGI IMG/M metagenome (GOLD analysis project Ga0070707, IMG submission 65468) | Corn, switchgrass and miscanthus rhizosphere microbial communities from Kellogg Biological Station, Michigan, USA - KBS K5-50-2 metaG | ecosystem: Host-associated > Plants > Roots >... | reverse complement strand
GTTTCGAGTGGGCTATTTTGGGCGCGAAGGCTCGATCTACGCGTGCGAGCAGAAGGGGCGCACAACCTTTGTTGATTGGAATGCAGACCACCCGTTTTATGAGCGGTTCATTTTGGCAAATAAGGACGATAAGGACGCTATGAACGCTGTGGATGCCTTGGTTTTCTCAATGGCGGCAGCAGAGTTGAAGGTCTTCGATGACGATAATCGCAATTTCGTCGAAAGTTGGAAAGCTATCTTCAGTGCCAATCTTCGAACCCTGCTTTCATAGTTCATTCATTTTCTTACGACTTGTTCCTCACGGCGAAATCTTGTCTTCCTCACACCTAGTTCCTGAATAAGGGGGCTGGTAATCTAACACTCGTTTCTTCTAAATCTAGAGCCGCAGCGTAATCTTTCAACAGCGAGCTTTTATCCACCTTTTCCCCCATCATGTATAGCATTAGATTTCTTGCGAGTACCTGTCTTCGTGGAATTACGACCTTCTCTCTAGTGTCCCAGATAACTCCTGCGAATGGCTCTTCAGATAATTTGCGTGGCAGTTTCGAGACTCTATCAACGCACTCGCTAATTTCTCTCTTCACTGACATCTTTTCTATACATTCTGTAATTATCTTTAGACCAATAGGTCTAAATACCAAGCTACCGCCAAAATCACCTCTGTATTTTGCAACTACCAGTGAGAAATTCTTAGCGCGCCAGTACTGATTGAGTTCTGGAATATTATTGTTTAGTTGCGTGAAGAATACACAAGCTTCTTGGTAATATTCTTCAAGTTCGTTATCCGGAGGCCTTGAATACTCTAGCTTCTTGTATGTCCCCTTCTTTAATATCTTAGCAAAAAGAATTCTCAAAATGTCATACACATTGCCTATCGTTGTCAGGCTTTTCTGATCCCCTTTCGGTAAATTATTCGTTGCATTATAAGCTACCCTGTCGCCAAGGAAATATGGATGTTCCTCTACTAACCGCCGAGTCACAATCGCCATAACATCGTTCTCATCTAACCCTATCGTCTCACCTTTAGAAACAGATTTGGCGGTCTTGTTTAGAGTTGTAAATAAATTTCGAGTCCTCCGAAGTCCAGATTGGGTATCTATGTGTGCTACTAATATCACTGATAGTTCACCCTCAAGTCCATCGCCATCTTCCATAACCTTCTTAAGCCCGGCAAGGCGATGCTGTCCATCAAGAGCAAAAAGTCTTTCTTTACCGGTTAGATGAAGTAGTCCGAAACTATCGAGAGCATCTTTCGGGATTTCGTCAATAGGGATATTTTTATTAGCCTTAGTAATGGTTACTTCATACCAAGTTGGTTCCCCTTTATAAACTGCTACAACTAAGGAGTTGAAAAATCTTTCCCGCTGAGTCTTCAGATACTGTGCAATCTCACGCCCTCTCTTCTTTTTGATCTCTCTCTGAATTAAATCTGAAAGCTTTTCACTCTTGTGAATTTCCTTTGCAAAACTGACACGCTCGGCCACCGCTGCCGCCGGCATCAAGCAAGAATAATATACCCAATCTCCAAAAAGGCCACGCAAGGCAGGTACATACAATTCGCTCATAATTAGAATGCCCTTTTACCTTTCCTTATTGTCGCAGAAAAATCGTTTGTACTAAATGGGGGAATGAACGCATCATTCAGATTTTGCTCAAGCTTTTTCAAGTTAATTTTCTTATCTTTAACAGATGCGTAGTGAAAGTAGAGGCACTGTTCCCAGTTATTTAACATATAATGCAGCTTGGCCCGCTTTTCTCTTTGTTTATCTCTAAGGTAATCGCCATATCTCTTTTGAAGATTATGATTGCTATCTTGCCCAGTCTCACCGATGTACATAATATATCCATGTGGTGGAAAGTTACTGTGGTTATGTTCAAAAACAAAGGCATAAACCCCGCGACACTGGGGAATAAGCGATTTGTTCGCTTGGTTAAATTCAACCTTCTTCCAATCCAAACTACATTTGTTTGTAAAACTTCTCATTTGGATAGGGTTAAGGATAAACTCTTTCGCGTATCTCTTAAATTGGCTGTTTACGAAATCAACTAACGGTGGTGGCATAACAATACTTGGTTGAGAAAAATCGTAGTAATCCCTTGCATATTTATATTAAAAGGGTTTATGGAGTCAGAGGTCATTTGAACAAAGCCTCCTGGCTTCTTAAGCCAGAATCAGCCGCCGTAATTTCTGGGCTGGTGCGAGGACGCACCCCACGACAAAGCTTACATCAACTTCACTGTTTCCCTAGCCAGGCCAAAACGAGTGAACTGTGTGCCCGCTCTTCGCCAAAGCCCGGTGCCAAAATCACATGAGATGGCTCAACTGTGGCTATGACAGTGCTGAACACGCACGCAGAGGCACATCTAGCAAGACCGCTTTATTACCCTCTCTAATACCCTCTTTTCAGAGTATTACCCTTTTTCTTCCAAGTCGCTCCGGGGCCGCGCCCAAGGCAGGTGACCTTGCCTTGCTCTTTCAAATCTCGCAGCACCTTGCGCACTAAATCCTGGCTGACACCTGGACAGGTGCGCTTCAGGTCCTCCAGCGTGAACTCTCCGGCGAAGGAGTTGACGGCCGCTTCGACCAGAGCGGTCTTGGCCCCGCGTGGGCTTTTGATGCTCCCGGCACGCTGCTCTAATTCGCGGTAGGCGCGCCGCAGAATAGAGAGGAAGTAATTCAGCCACGGCAGCAGATCATTGTGCCCTTCGTGCCAGCCTTCAGAGCTACGTTGCAACACCTCGTAGTAATCCTCTTTGGACTCCTCGACCAGCCGTTCGAGACTGATATAGCGCCCTACTTCGTACCCATTCTGGTAAAGGGCGAGCAGCGTCAGCAACCTTGAGACTCGCCCGTTGCCATCGCGGAAAGGGTGAATGCAGAGGAAATCTAAAACGAGACTGGCAGCGGCCAACAGCGGGTGCGCCAACTCCTGAGCCGTGACGTGCCGGTAGGCAAGACACAAGTCATCTATTGCCTGAGGTGTCCCGGCCGCCGAGGTCGGGATAAACCTGATGTGCGGAGCCATTCCCGGCCGCAACTCGACGATCTCGTTATTTACGCGCTTCCACTCGCCGGCGTCGCCGCCTCCTTTCTGAATGATCTGATGAAGTCGCTGAATCAGATCAGGCGTGATCTGTAAGTCGCCGGCATTGGTGTGAATCAGGTGGAGCGCTTCCCAATAGCCTCTGATCTCTTCTTCGGAGCGGTCACGTGGCTTGGCCTGTCCCAGCACCAGCGGGCGCAAGCGCGAGGCATCGACGGTGACTCCCTCAATTCGGTTTGATGACTCTACGCTTTGAATAAGCGCTGCCTCCTTTAGCGCCCTGAGAATCTGCGGCGATTGCTTGGCATAAAGTTCCTGCCGGCCCTTGCTCTCCGCAATCTGGGTGATGAGCCACAGAGTGCTCATTGGAGCTTGGAGAGAGGGAAGAATCTGATCAAGGGTCATAACAGGAGATGCTTGCAATATTCGTCATCCGTCCACTCGGCGCTTGCAAGATGCTGAGGCAAATAGATGCTGTGGATGGGAAGGCCTCACTTTCAGGACAGGACCAACTGTTTCAACCGTTGCGCTGCCAGAGTTAATCTGTCGGATGACCGTTGAGTTGAACATCTTGGAGATTGTCTTGCTGGCTCTGCCACAGCAAGCCGGGGTTCGCGCAGCCACTTCGGCTCTGACTTCACCTCCTTCGCTGCGCTTTCAGCAGCCTTGCCCAAGCCGACAATGCCGGTAACGCCTAGAGTGCCGGAACGCATCACGCTCTCGTGGCCACCTGTGAATCCACCTCATTCTTCTGGTTCGATTCCCTGGAACAGGGGCAGGGCGGGAAAATCAATCTCCTCGTAAATCTCTGCCAGCGGCAGATCACATCCGATAGCCGTCAGATGAATACTGTCGCTGAGGTCAGCCGCGACCGAAAAGCCCCACGGAAACTTCTCCTGCCGGATGAAGTGCTCCACATACGGGCGGCGTTGCGAAACCAGCACGTAATCTTTCAGACTTGCGATCTCGCGATATCGGGCAAACTTCTCTTCCCGGTCATAATCCGCTGTGCTCGGCGAAAGTACTTCAATAATCACCTGCGGGTTGAGCAGCAGATCCTGCTTCTCATCGTGATACTGCCGCTCGCCGCAGGTGACAATGACATCCGCATACACAAACGGGCCGCCGCTTGCTGTCTTCACTTTCATATTCGGCGAGAAAACCCTGCATCCGCGCCCCCTCAAACGTAGCTTCAGTGCTGTGGAAATATTTGTGCAGATTACGCTGTGCGTTTCGCTCTCACCGGCCATGTCATAGACTTGGCCGTCCCAATAATCGTGACGCGTCTCGCTCGCTCGCTCAAACGCCAGATATTCTTCTGGCGTCATTTTCATATTTCGTTGTGCCGCTCCCATAAACAGATACCTCCCCCTGGGCATTGCACACTAAATATTAACCGCTGCCCACGCTCTTGTCACCAAGACAGATACTCCTGACCTCGCTACACCACCGCCAGCCGTTTCAGTTTCCAGGCGCGAGTGATAACAAGCTCTGCAACGAGTCTGACATCAGCCTCGCTGTTTCCTTTTCCCAGGCCAAAGCGAAGTGAACTGTAAGCTCGGCTTTCTCCAAAACCGAGAGCCAGAATCACGTGCGATGGTTCAACTTTGGCCGTCGTGCAGGCTGAACCAGTCGACAGTGCTACGTCATGCTTGAGCTGCACAAGCAGCGAACGGCTCTCAACACCCGGAATGGCTACGCTGAGATTATGGGGCAGACGCTGCATAGGATGGCCGTTGAGCTGTATCCCTTCCAGCCCCTCCTGAAGGCTCACCCACAGCAGGTCACGCAGTTCGCGTAGACGCTGTCCCTCAGCTTCCATCTCCTGTTTGGCAATTTCAGTAGCCTTGCCCAGCCCGACTATTCCCGGCACGTTCAGAGTGCCGGACCGCATCCCTCTCTCGTGACCGCCGCCGTGCATCTGGATTTCAAGCCGCACGCGGGGGTGGCGTTTGCGAACGTAAAGCGCGCCGATGCCTTTGGGGCCATACATTTTGTGGGCTGACATCGAAAGTAGATCCACGTTCGTCTCTCCCACATTCACAGGCACGTGACCAACAGCCTGCGTGGCATCAGTGTGAAAGAGGACTTCGTGTTCTTTGGCAATGCGCCCGATTTCGGCTACAGGAGCCAGCGTGCCAATCTCGTTGTTGGCCGCCATGATCGAGATGAGAACGGTCTGCGGAGTGATGGCGCGGCGAACATCGTCAGGGTCTACCAGTCCATATTGGTCAACCGGGAGATACGTTACCTTAAGCCCTCTTTGCTCCAGATAGTGACAAGTATCCAGCACCGCCTTATGTTCAGTCACGCAGGTGATGACGTGATTACCCCGGTCAGCGTACTGCCCGACGACGCCGAGAATCGCGAGGTTATCAGCTTCCGTGGCGCCGCTGGTGAAGATGATTTCGTCAGGCTGTGAGTTGATGAGCCGGGCGATCTGCTGGCGAGCCTGCTCGACGGCGCGTCCGGCCTCAGCGCCGTATTCGTGGTCAATGCTGGCGGCGTTGCCGATGCATTCGGTGAAGTAAGGCAGCATCGCTTCCAGCACCCGCTTGTCAACAGGCGTGGTCGCGTGGTGATCCATGTAAATCGGACGGCGCGAAATGCCGTCAGTCTCCGACTGCGACTGCGACTTCTCTCTCCTGTTGTTTGACTTCATCTTCACTTCCAAATCGCCGTTGAGCCTCTTTTACCATGTCGGCAATGTCGGTTACGCTTTTAAGACGTTGCATCAGTAACATCACGCCACGGCTGATATGCGCCTTGAATTGCGGCTCAAGATCCACTTCCAGGTCCAAACCGTCGCGCGCCAAACGCTCACGCAGAAGGGCGAAAAACAGAGCGTCCCACTGTCCTGTTAGAGTTGAACGATTGAACTCCCGCCCGTGACCATCTGAATAAAGCTGGATGTCAGGGACTCCAGGCTCAGCTAGGGACAAACAAAAACCAAGCCGACAGATCAGGTTTGGGGTGAGTCCGGTGCGAGCCTTGAGAGTACGCAGGCGCTGGTCAACCTCCTTGCTGAGATAGATGCGATTAAGCATTTGCAGGCATCCCCTCAAATGGCTCACGCTGGTCGGGCAAACCTGGGCCGGAAGGGGTCAGCACATATTCTTCCGGCCCCTCTATCGTCACTGTCAGCACGGTGTCGTAACCTGCGTCTATCAGGATTTGATCCCATTCGTCTCTCCAGACATCATAGATCTGGGCGTAGTTGGACTTAATCGTATTCACTAAATCCGGGCTTTGGGTTAACCGCTGTAGCTCGGCAATGCCATCCCATTCATAATCCCCTGTTTCAGGGTTCACCAAAAGCAGATGCTTGGTTTTGCCATTCATGACAACCGTCCTTTCTTGTTTGGGGTGATAGCTGAGGCGGTACGAGCGAGACGTGTATTTGCCCACCTGCTTCATCGTCTTCGTGTCCATCTCAGCATCGGTAACGAAGAATAAAACCTGGTCACTCACGGCAGGCAGGTAATTATGAAGCAATCGTGAACGATGCGCGTCATCAAGTCTGGCGAGCGGGGTGTCAATCGCCAGAGGCAGTTGTCTCCCACTGATCTCTCGCAAAGCCCAGATCACTGACAAGGCGTAAAGCTGTCGCTCTCCGGCGGAGAAAGAGCTTAGGTCAACGACTCTTTCATCCTCTCCTTTCAGTTCTATGGTGAAGTCCTCCGGGTCAATTTTTGCCGATTCGATCAGATGTTCTTTGCGGCAAATCAGATTGAACCTAGTGACCAGCGACTTTTCAAGCGCAGCCACACGCTGTCGGATCAACCTGTCGTAATAATGACTAAGCACTCTGCGACTGTGCTCAGCCAGCATAACTTGTCTTTGAGTAGAGATTGCTTTTTTCAGTTCATTACTGGCAGTCTGCATTCTGCGGCGTTTCTCATCCAACTGGTATTTCAATTCGCCCTGGCGTTCGCCAAGCTTTTCTCGCTCCAGCCTTAATTTTTCTAGCTCCTCATTCAGGCTATTAATTTCAGTCTGAATCGGTGCCAATGAGGCTTCATCAGGAACTCTCCGCAAATCGGCTTCAAGCTGTTTTTGCTCGTCTCGTAGTTCCTGCAACCGGCTACCAAGAAATGCCACCTGTTGGGGGGTTGAATTCAACACTTGGCTAATCAAACTCTGCAACTTTTCCTTTTCAGGGTCAGAGAGGTAATGAACGATAGATGACGAATTCCTCTTGCCTCTGGAAGAGGTGAGGTTTTTCAATCTTTCATTCAACCTCTTGGTCAGTGCTTTTCGGGTTGCGGGCTTGATCTTCAAACCTTCCCAGAGATCATCCTCGTTGATAGCCTTGCGCAATGCCGCAAGGTTTTGCTTTAGCGCCGCATCAATTTCCCGGCTGGATTTTAGCTGTGCTTCCTGGGTCAACCTTTGACTAAGACTCTCACACAACTCCGGGACTAGCGCGAATGGAAGTAACTCGCCACACATTTCCCGGATTTGCTCAGTTAACTGATCAGCATTTGCCTTTACGGCTCTCAGTCTCTCCTTCCAAACCGGACGGCGGGCAGCATAAGTTCCACCCTCAGCCGCAAGGCGTTCCTCCTGTCTAGCAATCTCTTTTGCTTTGTGCCCTTCTTCAATAGCATACTTTTCAGCCCGAGCCTTTAACTCCAACAAGGCCGACTCAAGCTCGACTACCTCAGCACCGACTGCTTTAATCTCATCGCGCAGTTTGTCCAATTCCTTTGTGCTGCCGCCGAGTAGCAATAGATAACGATCCAGGTCGGCCTGCAGGCGTTCGACATAATCGAGACCTAACAAGCGGCGCAAAGTATCGCGGAGCATTTGATTGTGGTATTCAGGATTGGAGAGCGATTCGAGCTTTTCGGCGTCAAAGAAGCAGACTGAGGCCAGCCCCGGCGGAAAGATCTCGTTGATGTAGCTCTGATAATCTTCGGCGCTTACCTCGGGGACCTTGCCATCGCAATAGACAGTCAATTTCTCGTGAACCTGCTGCCCGCTGTGTCTCCATTCCCTCTGCACGCTGATGCGCTGGGGCTGCCCTGATTGCACGTATTGAAAAGTGATTGAGACGGAGGCGTAGTCAATGACGAAGGGAATCCCCATGCTGGAGTAGCGGTGCAGACGGCTGAGCAGGTACTCACTGTACGTTTGCCGACTGACACGGTCTCCCAGTGCCAGCGAGCCGTGGAGCGCCAGCGACATGGCTTGAAAAAGCGTACTCTTCCCGACCCCATTCTGACCGCTGAAAACAACAAGTGGCAGATGCTCGCCATTATCCTTTCGTGTGGGGGTCAGATCAAAATCGTGCCTTCCTCCGAAGACGCCGAAATTATCGATGGACAGGCTAAGTAGGCGCATTGAATTCTCCCGCTCGTTGGATCAGGATGCGGCTTGAGAGTCTGTCAGAATCTCTTCTTCCCTACGCCACTCTTCAGCTAGAACTGAGGAGATGGCTTTTTGAATCCCGGCCCGGCGCGCCATCCCGTCCGTGCGGCGTTCCGCTTCGAGCAGACGGGCGAGCAGATCAAACGGCACCTCACTCTGCTCGCACAACTGAGAGAGCAGGGCCTTTTGCTCAGCATCAAAGTGGCCGTTGTCATCAATCTTCCAGTCGAGATCATAGCCGTTGACCTCGCGGAAAATGTGCGGAATGGAATCTTCCCAATCCTGTCGCTCCGTGCGCCAGAGGCGACGTATTTCGTGCAGCTCTTCCTCATCAATCAGTGTGGCCTCCGGATCAGGACCGTTTTTTCGGACCACAAGCTGGGCGCGAAGTAATTTACCAAGCGCTTGCTTGCTTGTCTCCAAGGTGTAGGTTCGCGCCGCCAGGGTGCCATCCTTTTTCTGTACAACCCTGCCATCCCGCCCTTTGATGCTCCGGAATTCCCGTTTGCGCGCCGGATCAATCGTCTCAGCCAGCCAATCGCGGAACTCCAGCAGCGATTCCATCCACTCCTCGCCGTTGTCAATCATCGCCTCCATCGAGGAATCGCGTTGAGCCACCGTGCAGACCCAGCACCCGAAGCGGGAATTGCCGCAGGATGGTGTAGAGGTGTCTATCACCAATGGGCACTCGCCTGCGCTGGCATTGCGGTAGAGCGCGGCCAGATCGCGATTGTTCCCGCCCCACGGCGACGGAACCTGGAGCAGGTAGGTCCAGACATCGTCCGTCGAAAAATCAGCAATCGGCGCGTAAACATAAGCCCCCGGCAAAGTCGAGTGGCGGCGCAGCAGATGATCCTTCACCTGATAGGTGCTCATCAACTGCATGCGGGTCGAACTCTCGGTCTTCCGTACTCCGAGCACCATAATTACTTCACCATAAGATGCCACTTTCTCAGCGATGAAACGATTTGCGGGATCAATCTTCAGTCTATCAGTACACCAGCGGAACCGCGAGGTGGGGGCTGGATATCCACGGCCAATGAGATTGACCCAGAAGCTACTGTTGAGCGTCGGCATCACCTTCTCAGCCCGAAAGGGCATCCCTGTTGCAGCCGCGGCTTCGTTGATTCTCCTGAGTGTGCCGTCAATGTATTCCACAATGACCGGCGTCTCGACCTTAGTATCCGAAGCGATCACAAAGACCGGCTTCTGTCGCTCCAATTTAGGAAGCTCCTCCAGCGCCTTCCAGACCAACTGAAGAACGGCCGTAGAGTCCTTGCCGCCACTGTACCCAATCACCCAAGGCTGCGGGTAGCGCACGTACACATCGCGCACCTCTTGATAGATATCTGGCATGGTGCGGCTCTCGAAGACAGACCGCTCATTTGGTAGACCTTCGGCCATTCCCCCTCCGAACCATCAAAAATAAAGACTTACAGCTTTTTACAAGAAGTTCAAACAAATACTATTTGTTGTGGTCTCCACTAGATTGGAGTCGCTATATTGTGCCGATTTCTTTGGCGAATGCAAGCCGTCCTAGGCGTGCGCGGTTGTCTGGGCAGTAGCCAGAGTTTGTGGCATGATTGCCGGCTTGCTGCTCTGGGGCTGGTGGGATCGGCTCTTTCTTCGGTGTTTGGTTAAGGCCGCTTCCCGTCGGTTTGACCGCCCTCCCATGCGGCTGTGCTTGAAGTGATGCCCCCACACCCAGTGGCTGAGAGTGTTGGGGGATACTTCAGCTTATCAACGGACGACATTCAGGAGAAGGTTATCCTAATCAGATCTCACGCTGGCGGCGCTAACGCCTTCATCTCCCCGGCCTCAAAGCTGCTCTTTATTTCCGGCCTCTTCTTCGTCATTTCACCCTGGGCCTCGCCGCCGCTGGCGCTCGCGCTAGGACTGGCCTTCGGCCTTCTCTTCACCCACCCGTTTCGCGAGCGCTCACAGTCCCTTTCCAAAAAATTGCTGCAAGTCAGCGTCGTCGGGTTAGGCTTCGGCATGAATTTGCACGAAGTCTTGCGCGCCGGGCGTTCGGGCTTGATCTACACGGCCCTGGGAATCGCCGTGACGATGGCGCTCGGCCTCGCGCTCGGCCGGCTCTTAAAGGTCGGGCACACGGGCGCCCTCTTGATTGCCGTGGGCACGGCGATTTGTGGGGGCAGCGCGATTGCCGCCGTCGGACCGGTCGTCGGGGCTACCGAGGAAGAGATGTCGCTCTCGCTCGGCACGATCTTCGTTTTGAACTCGATCGCGCTGCTCATCTTCCCTATCATCGGCGCGGCCACCGGCCTCTCGCAAACGCAGTTCGGATTGTGGGCGGCGCTGGCGATTCACGACACGAGTTCGGTCGTCGGCGCCAGCGCTAAATACGGCGCCGGGGCGTTGGCCGTCGGCACGACAGTGAAACTCGCGCGAGCTTTGTGGATCGTGCCGATGGCCTTGGGAGCGGCCGTCGTCAAGCACCGAGGGGTGCGCATCAAGTGGCCTTGGTTCGTTTTCTTCTTTTTAGCCGCGGCCGTGGTCAGCACGTATTTGCCCGCAGGGGCGGCGGTCTACGTTCGGCTCACCGCCTTGGCCAGGGCCGGCTTAACCGCGACGCTTTACTTGATCGGCAGCAGCATCTCGCGCGCGACGCTCAAGGCGACGGGCATACGGCCGCTCGTGCAAGGGATCATTTTGTGGTTGATCGTGGCCGCGCTCTCGCTCAGCTTGATTCGCGCGGGGGTGATCGGGTTGTGAGGCCATCAGGGGCAGGGATGATATTTCTCGCGGCCCAATATCTTTCGCCTCTCAACGCGCTTCCTCTCGCGGCCGGGTGTGCCCAGGCTGCTGGTTGACTCGAACTTAGCTGCCGACGTGATGGCCCTGACGGCGAAAGCAATCGCGGTGAAGACGAGCACTGACGGCCGCATTTCTATTGTCGGACTTTATCGAATTCGCGATCAGACTATGACGTTGATGATTGGAGGCCACAGAGGCGGAGGAATTTGTGTGGCGTCACGATCCGCAGCCCCGTCCGCGCAGCAACTTCGGGCGTGAAGTGCTCGGTATTTGATGTCACCAGCCAATCAGGCCGGGCTTTGATCGCTGCCACGAGCACCGGCACATCGTTGCCATGACGGATGAGTGCGCGATGGGAGATGAACTCTTCGCGTGTGATACGCGGTGTGCGCTCAGGGTCGAGCAGTTGCAGCGCCAGGGCGTAATCATCAATCAGCCGGGAGCCCGCTTCTGGATCACGCGCGAGGCGGTTAAGGAGGGCACGCTCGACCTCAGCTTCCACATATGGAGAGAGGACCAGGCGGAAGACTTTCGCTCTAGCCAGAATTAGGATTGCGCGTGAGGCGCTCCAAGGGGAAAAAATGCCTTCGACCAATACGTTGGAATCGATGAAGACGCGTGCTAGCGACTTCCGTGCGCTCACTGCCGGTCCTCAAGAAGGTCACCGAATTCTTCGCGCGTGATCTCTGCGCGGGCCTCAGTGGTGGCCTTGACCAACTCTTCCACGCTCACGCCAGCGCCGTGCAGCGCCGCTTCAAGACGGGATGTAACTGCGGCGAGCGCCTCATCGTATGGCACTAGGACCAATGCTTCGCCTATTTGTACTAGAACAAACGCCGAATCCTGCGTCAGGGAAAGAGCACGGCGGTAGTCTGCCGGGATAGTGAGCTGTCCTTTTTCATCTAAGCTCACGATGGAGAAAATCTTTTCCGAAGAGATCGCCATACTTGTAAATCTACTATATGAGCATAGCACAAGACAACATGCCTTATCTTCTACTAGGAGGGGTTGGATTTATATCCACTACAATTATTCTTATGTCCCCGTGTTTTGTGGCGATTCGCGGTGTGATTGGTTTTTTCTGGGAGCAGGACGTGCATCCATCACGACAAGCCAACCTTCTCGACGATTTTCGGTCTCCATCTATTTTTCTAGCTGATTAGCCCCCTTGAACGCCTGTTTCATTATTTTTAGTTCTACAATGTGTAGAGTGCTGGCTTCCATTCACATCAAGGCCGTTTGCCACCCGCTTGGGGCTTCTCCGTTGACTGTTGCGATTCCAACTCCCGCTCCATCGCATCCAACCTTTCATGCAGTTCACCCAGTTTCGCTTGCTCTGTCGGAAGCTGTGAGGTCAACTGGGCCTCGCGCTCACGGTGCCGTTGCTCGCGCTGGGCGTGGTTTTCCAGTTCGGCCTTGATCATCTTGACCTCCCGCTCCAAATCGGCGCGGCGGTTCGGGTCGGCCTCTCTGTTGATCTGGTTCTCCATCTCCTTGGCCATCTCAGACGTGCGTGATTGGTTCAGCTTCATCTCGGACATTTCGTTGCGGGCCACTTCGAGCTCGCGCGTCAAGCGTTCGACGACCGCTTGTTGCAGCCGCAGGCGCTCGAGCGCGATCTGGGCGCGGTAGGAGTTGAGGCTGGTGCGTTGGATCGCGAGCCGGAGCTCATGGACTTCGCCGAGCAGTGACCGCAGCGTCTGCTCCTCGTCGGCTGGCGAGGAGTGAGCGGATTTGCCGCTTAAGGCCAGTGGCGAGTTCAGGGAGATCAAACAGCAGATGGCGAGACAGAAGGCGCAAAACAGCACCAGGCGTTTGGTCGTGGGCATGACGGTTTCCTCCGTGTGAGAGTCTAGTCTTTCGTCACAATGACGGCAGCTATTGTACTCCTCCCCGCGACAGGTGTCGTGAAGAAAGGCGGCACTTCGAGCGCTCCTGGCTTTCACTGATTGAGGAGCAATGATATATTACGCCCCCATGAACCGCCGACACTTTCTCAAAACCGCCGCCGTGGGGTCATCGGCCATCGCGCTCGAGGCCTTATTTCCGAAGCTGAATGCCGCGCTCCCGAAGATGAAGATCACCCGCGTGCGATTCTATGAGTCGCCGATCAGCCGCCCGATGTTCAATCAGAGCTTCCACGTCGTGACCGTCGAGACGGATCAGGGCCTCACGGGCATTGGTGAGGGCGGGTCGAAGGATACTATCCAGGAATGCGCCGAGATGCTGATTGGTGAGGACCCGGCGCGGATTGATCACTGCTGGCAGTTGATGTACCGGGGCCGCTTCTACCCGGCGGGGCGTGAGAAGCTGCATGCGATGGGCGCCCTCGATATGGCGCTCTGGGACATCAAGGGCAAGGCCTTGGGCGTGCCGGTTTATGAACTGCTGGGCGGCAAATCTCGGGAGCACGTCGAGTGCTACTCCACCGGTTTCATTCCCAACCAGGGGAGCCTGAAGGAGACGGCGCGGGCCACGATTGAGGCCGGCTTCCGCGCCTTCCGCACTTCGGTCTCAGAGTTGGCCGGCGGCGACCCGACCTTCAACTCACGGCAGATGGTCCAGAAGACTTACGAGAACTGCGTCGCGATTCGCGAGGGGGTAGGCAAGGGTGGCGATTGGTGCATTGACTATCACACCCGGCTCGATCTGCCCGATGCGGTCCGCCTCAGCACGCTGATCGAGCCGCTGGAGCCATACTTCGCCGAGGACTTGATCCGCTCCGAGTATCCGGGCGTCTACCGTCAGTTGCGGCAGCAGGTGAAGGTCCCGATTGCCGTCGGCGAGCAGTTCGGTGCCCGGTGGGACATCAACGAGCTGATCGAGCAGCACCTGATCGATTACAACCGGATCACCATCCCGAACTGCGGCGGCATCACCGAATACGTCAAGCAGACGGCCCTCTGCGAAACTCACTATGTGGGCCTGACCCCTCACTTCACCGGACCGGTCTCAGAGGCGGCGCTCGTTCAGGTCTGCGCGGCCTTCTCCGGTCCGGTGCTGATGGAGATGGCGGGCGCTTACAAGCACGACCTGCCCTACTTGCCGCGCCACTTCGATTTCAAAGACGGGAAGATGTGGCCTAACGAGCGGCCCGGACTCGGTGTCGAGTTCGACGCTCGGCGCCTGCCGCTGTCGGCCGAATTCACCAAGCGTAACCAGCCGATCAAGATTCTCCGCCGCCCGGACGGGTCGTTTACTAACTGGTAACGACTCGGGCGAGGTGGCTTCCTCTGATGAGGGGCCACTCCGGTGCTCCCTCGCTACTTCTTTCGTAAGCGTCGGGGGTGGCTCTTTTGAAACGACGGGCGCCAATGAGTCAGTACCGCGCGCGTGTTGCCCGCACTCAGCCGCTGTCGGAAGCGACGCTCGCGGGACTGATTCGCAGATCGTCCGCACCCCAAATTTTTACTGCCGCTTGGCCGTCCACGTGCCGGAGCCGAGTTCGGCGAATTGGACGGTGCCTTTCATCGAGTTTTTCTCGACGGTCCCGGTGTAGGTGATGGTCCCTTCCACCTGCCCGCTGACCTTGATCGAAAACTTGATCTCGTTGCCATTGACCGTCCCGTTGATCGGCGCTTCGCCCAAGGCCCCTTTGTACTGGCCGGTGAGCTTCTCGCCCTCCTGCTTGAAGGTGAAGGTCGGAGAGCCGGAGCCCGCCGGGGTCTCGACTTCAGCCGTCCACGTCCCGCTCACATCCACCTTCCCGCCTGATGAAGCGGCGCTCGCAGACGGTTGACTCGCCGCCGCGGGCTTGCCGGCGCCCTTCTTCGCCGTCCAATCGCCCTCGGCGAACCCGCCGAAGTCGGCCTTGCCTTTCATCGTGTCGCCATCAACGTTCCCGGTCAGGGTGATCGGCAGCTCCTGGTCCTGGAACTTGATCGTGAAGCCGATCTTGATCTCCTTGCCCTTCAGCGTCCCCTTGATGGGCAGCTCGCCGCGCTGGCCCTTCAAGACGCCGCTGATGTTTTCGCCATCCTGTTTGTAGGAGAGGGTGGAGGTGGTAGCGCCGTTGGGCGAGTTGACGGTGAGTTCCCAGTCGTTGGCCCCGCCCGATGAGGCGCCGCTCGCCTGTGCGCTGCCGGCCGACGCGGCGGCGCCCGCGGCCACGCGCTTCGCCGTCCAGTCTCCCTGGGCGAAGCCGCCGAAGTCAGCCGTGCCCTTGATCGAGTCGCCGTCGACGCTGCCGACCATCGTAATGTTCAGGTCGTTATCCTGGAGCTTAACCGTGTAGGCAAACTTGAGTTCCTTGCCTTTGATCGTCCCCTGGAAGGGGACCTCGCCGCGCTGATTCTTGAGCACGCCGTTGACTTTCTCGCCCTCTTGCTTGAAGGTTACTTTAGAGGTGCGCGAGCCCTGAGGGGAATTGATGGTGACTTCCCAGTCGCCGGTCACATCGCTTGATTGCGCGGCCGCGAGCCCGGAGGCGAGGCATAAGAACGCCAGCGCCAGGATGAGGGTAAATAGTCTCTTCATCTGAACCTTTCCTTTCGTGAGACGGGCTGATAGTCGATCACGTCCTGTTATCACCACAGCCGGATAGTATTCTTAATTTGTGGCATTGAGGGCGGGATTCATTGATCGCTCCGAAGCTCACACTCCCGACCTGCTGGCGAAGCGTACACCTGCGCTCATTCCAGTGTCAATGAGCCCCGGCGTCGTCCACCCTGCCTGGCCCGCTTTCGGCTTGTCGGCGCCGGTGGCTGTTGGTAGAATCGCCGCGCTCAGCGCGAGGTCCTGAATGGCGATCCGTGCCGCCGCCTGCATTCTCCGCGAGGAGAAACGGGCAGTGATTGGACAGCACATTGAAACCTGCTCGCCCTGAGGTGGTGATCGTTGAGTGCTTCACCTAACCAAACCCGAACGGAGATAACTATGCCCGCAAGAGAAATCGAAAGCATCAGCCAGTTACGCGACCTAATCGGCCAAGAGGTGGCAGTGACTGATTGGCTCGAAGTTGATCAATCACGCATCGACCGATTCGCCGAGGCGACCGAGGATCGGCAGTGGATCCACCTCGACACTGAGCGCGCGAAGAAAGAATCGCCCTACGGTACGACCATCGCTCACGGCTTCCTCACCCTCTCGCTGCTGAGCGCCCTGATGGCGCAGGCCATCAAGATTCGCAGCGGGGTCAAGATGGGCATCAACTACGGCCTCAACCGCGTGCGCTTCCCGAGTGCCGTCCCATCAGGCGCCCAGATTCGGGCGCGCGTCACGCTCCAAGCCCTTGAAGAAATCCCCGGCGGCCATCAAGCCACCTGGGGCATCGTGGTCGAATGCCAGGGAGCCGAGAAGCCATCCTGCGTCGCCGAATGGCTGGTGCGCTATTATCAGTAGATCGCGAAATCAGGACGAAGAGCATTTTCCATTTTCCATTTGAGATTTGTCATTGGTCATTTCACCCATGATTCATCGACCTTTAACTGAGCAATCTCTCTGCAATGACAAATAACAAATGCCAAATGGAAAATGGAAAATGAAACTCTTCGCTCTTGCCGGAGGCTTGCATAGTGACTTCAACAGTGGATCTTCAGCGGCTGCGTCCGCCGCTCAACTATCCAAACATCCCTTATCACCAACTGCTCCGCGAAAGCGCCGAGCGATACGGCGATAAGCCGGCCGTGATCTTTCACGACACCGCGCTCTCGTTCCGGCAGCTAGACGGGCTGGTCAATCGCCTGGCGGGGGCGCTCAAAGCTTTGGGCGTCGAGAAGGGCGACCGGGTCGGCATCTACATGATGAACCGGCCGGAATACCCGATCAGCTTCAATGCCGTAGCCAGGCTGGGTGCCGTAGTTACTCCGCTGAATCCCGCCTACCGTGAGCGCGAGATCGAGTACCAGCTTGCTGACTCCGGAGCCAGGGTGCTGATCACGCACGAAGCGTTTTACCCTGTCATCGCCGCGGCAAACCTGCCCCCGACTCTCGAACATGTGATCGTCGTTGGCGGCAAGCCACGCGCGGGTGTTCACTCCTTTGAGGAATTGATCGAGCGCTACCCTGCAACGCCGGTGGAAAGCGTCGAGTTGGATCTCGACCAGGATCTCGTCGCGCTCCCCTACTCCAGCGGCACGACGGGGCTGCCCAAGGGTGTCATGCTCACGCAGCGCAACCTGGTCGCCAACCACTGGCAAAAGATCTCGGCCCTGAGGATCTCGGCCGAGGACCGCGTGCTCGTCTTCCTGCCGTTCTACCACATCTACGGCGCAATGATCATGGGCGTCTCGATTGCGGTGGGGGCGACGCAAGTGATCATGGAGCGGTTTGAACTGGAGGCGTCGCTCCGCCTCGTCGAGCAGCACGGCATCACGCTCTACTACGCCGTGCCGCCGGTCCTCATCGCCCTGGCCAATTACCCCGACCTCGAACGGTTCAACCTCCGGATCATCCGCTTCATCAAGTCGGGCGCCGCGCCACTGGCGCCGGAGGTGGCCAGGCGCGTGATGGCGCGCGCCGGGAAGCCTATCAGGCAAGGCTACGGCCTCACCGAAGCCTCACCCTTGACCCACTGCAACCCCCTCGAAGACGATCTCGCCATCCTCGAATCGGTCGGCCTCCGCGTGTCGGATCAGGAAGAGCGCATCGTGGACATCGAGACCGGGACGCGGGCGCTCGGGCCGGGCGAAGTCGGCGAACTCATCGTGCGCGGCCCGCACGTCATGAAAGGCTACTGGAAGAGCCCCGAGGAGACGGCGCGGACGCTGCGCGACGGCTGGCTCTACACGGGCGACATCGGCTACTTCGACGAGCGCGGCTATCTTTTCATCGTGGACCGCAAGAAGGAGATGATCAAGTACAAAGGCTTCGGCATCGCCCCGGCCGAGCTTGAAGCCCTACTCTTCCAGCACCCGGCCGTCGCCGATTGCGCCGTCATCGGCAAGCCCGACGACGAGGCCGGCCAGATTCCCAAAGCTTTCGTCGTCGCCAAGCCAGGTGCGGCGGTGACGGCCGAAGAATTGATCGCCTTTTCCAAGGAGAAACTGGCAAGCTACAAACAGCTCCGCGAAGTCGAATTCCTCGACGCGATCCCCAAGAACCCTTCGGGCAAAATCTTGCGGCGTGTGTTGAGGGAGCGCGAGCGTGACAAGCTTTCAACCTAGAGCAGATTGAGCAGCTGGTGCAGTACGGGGAGCGTGAGCGACCTGAGCTTCACGGATGGGATCCTGGACGGAGCATCAGGTCGCTCACGCTCCCCGTACTGCACCAATCGATATATGATTGGCCAGGATTCGTATGACGACAATCGAACTTTCAGTGCCATCCACACAATCGGGCTACCTGCGGACTTTCGAGGCAGAGATTGACAGTCTCTCCGGGCAAGACTTGCTAGTGCGCGGGCGGCTCGAAGACCACCGCTTTACGCTTGAACACACCTGGGTGCTCCGGACTCCGGGCTATGAGGTGATGGAGGCGAGCGCGCAGCAACTCGCGGGAGACCCGATGGAGTTCAATCCTGATTTATGCGCACGCTACCCAGGAATCCGGGGCGTCCGCATCGGGCGCGGGTTTTCTAAGCGGGTGCTCGCCGCGCTCGGTGACCGGCCGGGCACGCAAGAGCACCTCTTCCTCGCCATCGAGATGGCTCGCGTCGGGCAGCAGGTCTACCAATTCCCGCCCGGCTTCGAGCAACAGTTCCCGTCGCAGGCCGCCAGTCCCACCGATGCCGCGCGCATCGCGTGGGAGAAGGATCGGGCTTATATGGCCGACTTGGTGAACTCTTGTTACACTTACCGCGACGAGAGCGCAGAGTTGTTCCGCACCAGGGAAGTGAGGTGCGGCTTCGGCTCAGACCTCACCCGACCTCAGCCGGGGCAGAAGCGGGTGTTCTGGCGCACGAAGTCCGTCTCCATCAAACCGGTCGTCGCCGAAGCTGGAGTTTCGGGGTTTGCTTGTGAGAGCGCGATGGAGGATAGAATCCATGACATCCTAGTGAGCTTCCAGATTGCCGGAGATAGCGTCATCTCACACGCCCAGAGCCGCGGGCTGAGGCTGCCTTATCAGGGCATCTGCGAGGATGCGCAGGGGCGCACGCCGGGACTCAACGGCCTGCGCGTCACGGCCGATTTCATTCGCCAGTTCGCGGAGCAGGTCGGCGGATCGAGCGGTTGCACTCACCTGTTCGACCTCTCGATCGATTGTTTGCGCTTGTTCAGGATCGAGGACTAAGGCTCATCGCATAAAAGTTGGGCGGGCGTTATGCGCTAATCACAGCGCAAAAATTTTGCTGAATGTGGGAGCAAACTGGGAGGCCAATTGACAGTCAACGGGTCAGGGCGTAGACTCTGCCAGTCGCGAGCTTTGCTCCCGTTCCAGCTCTACTTGCACACGTTCACGCTCAACGCTTGCGACAGGGTAACGAGCCGTTGGGATAACCAAACTTCCAGCTCACCGGACAGTGCCCCTCACTGCGCGCTGGGTTTATCTATCCTGAAAACTAAAGATGGTGGAGGAGGGTATGGGGAATCATTCACATCGGGTTTTCAAGAGTTTCCTCCTGGTTCTACTGGCTATTGCTTCTGTATTGCAGCCACTCCAACCTGTTTTTGCGGAGCAACCAACTAGTCTAAACCCGAATGCTCAAGAACTTAGATCTACCCAGGATACTAAAGCGGGAAGCACATCGGCTGTAGCAGATCGCGAAATTCAAGCGAAGCCAGCTCCCAAAGCAGACAAGGGACGAACGAGGGATGTCACAGCTCGCCGGCCTGAAGCGAGTGTGTCTGCTTTGAATCATAAAGACCCTTCTCTCGCTACCAGCAAATCATCTCTTGTTCAACTGCAAGTGGTGTCAGGCGTTTCTGTTTCACCAACGGGAACGAATGCTTCTCCAGCAGCAATTAAGCAGAATCTGGCGACCGTGGATCAGCCCTCGGGAGCCTTTGTGTATGGCCATCCAATTACTGTTCCTCCCGGAAGGAACGGCCTCCAGCCAGACTTGAGACTCACCTATGATAGTCAATCAACAGATCAGACCAGCATCTTTGGCCAAGGCTGGTCACTGAGCATTCCAAGCATTGAGCGCCTGAACAAAACCGGCGCCGAAAACCTTTATACTACCAACTACTTTAGCTCGACGATGAGCGGTGACCTCGTGGCTGTGGGGACAAACAGCTACGGAGCAAAGAACGAATCAGGGATTTTTTAAGCTATAAGCTCGTTAACAATGGCTGGTTGGTGAAGGATAAAAGGGGCACTACTTACAAATTAGGCAGCGCACCCGAGAGTCGGCAAGACGACCCCGATGAGGCAAGCCATATCTTCAAATGGCTGCTGAGTGAAGTGCGCGACACGAACGATAATTATATCAAATACGAATATTTCAAAGATGCCAATCAACTCTATCCACAAAAGATCACCTACACCGGCCACGGCGCTGCCGACGGCATATTCACCATCGAATTCGTGCGAGAGCTGCGGTCATTCAGCGACAGAAGTTTTGCTACGGGCTTCGAGGCCAGGACCAGTTACCGCATTCAGGAAATTGACATTAAAGTGAATGGCGCACTCGTTCGGAAATACGCATTGGCTTACAGCATCGCCGACAAAAGCTCCCATTCACTGCTTTCCAGCATTATCGAAACCGGCGTCGATGCATCCGGCACGACTGTCACGCTGCCCCCAGTGCGCTTTGACTATCAGCGTCATGGAACGACGTGGACGAATGCGCCGATCATCCCCCCGACTGCCGTGGTGGACACGCGGAGCGGAGATATAGGGGTGCGGTTCGCGGATGTGAATGGCGACGGGCTGGTGGACATCGTAGTTTCCCGAGGCTACGAAAACGACGCGCGTAAGGTGAGAGAGGTTTGGCTTAATCAGGGCAACGGCTCTTGGGTCAAAGCATCCGGCTGGACGATCCCTGTGCCATTTTATCTCAGCAATGAGGGGATCCAGCCTCAGGCTGAGATCGTCGATGTCAATGGCGACGGCTTGCCAGATATTGTCTATCATCCCAATGGCCTTCAGTGCTGCACTCCTCTGGAGAGGTCTCCTCTCGTTTATCTCAACAATGGGTCAGGATGGGGACCAGACAACACCTGGCCTTTGCCCTCAGACATCCACAATTTTAGAAATCTCCACATCTTTGACATCAACGGCGACGGCTTGCCCGATTTCCTTTTTATTGGGTTGAGTGCTGGCGCTAGCCAAGGCGTATACATTAACCAGGGCAAGCCAGACTTAACAGGCGACGTGTGGAAGAGAAGCAGCCAGTGGAATCGTCCGCCCTTGCCATCTATTAACTATCCATATTGCGATTTTGGCCTGCGCACCGCCGACGTCAACGGCGATGGATTGGAAGACATCATCTACTCAGTTGCAACAAACACAGGGTATCCGAACTATGCCAACATTGAAATAAAACAGGTCTGGCTGAATGATGGTGCAGGGAGTTGGCAGTGGGGCGCAAGCCAGGAGGCACATCAAAACTATGTTGTGCCGGTGACTTTTTCGTCCTGCACAGGCTTTACCACTGATCAAAGCGATGAGGGAGTAAGGCTGATTGATCTCAACGGCGACGGCAAGGTGGACATTATCAAGGCCAAACGCGGTGAGCCGCGGAAGGTGTGGATCAATACCGGTAGCGCTTGGGTTGAGGATTCAAGCTGGACAGTGCCGGCTGACTTCGTTGCTGATTTTTACAACAACCTCACCGAACAAGACCCCAGATTCTACGACACTGGCGCCCGTCTGATCGACGTTAACGGCGACAGTATACCGGATTGGATTTTGGGGCCGAACATCCACAACTTCCCCGTGTTTTCCGGATATGGCGAAAGCACACACTCTGACTTGCTTATGATGGTGACTTACCCAGAAGGAGGCAGCTCTACCGTCAGCTACCAGACCGCGCCCCAATACCGAGACCAAAGTGGACAGCGCTTAAACCCTAATCTTCCATTTCCCCTCGAAACAGTTTCCCAGATCACCAACAATGACAGCTTCGGCACCATCTCAACCCAGCGGTTCAGCTACGAGGGAGGAAAATATTATTTTCATGACTTCCTCGACCGCCGGCTTGCTGGCTTTGCGAAAATCTCCAAGACGAATGACGCTAGCGCTGTCACCACCAGCTTCTTCCATCAGGGCAACCCAACCACCAGCGAGCTTGGTTCCAAAATTGGCAGGGACTATCGGTCCGAAGTGCGAGATAAGGATGGAAAGCTCTTTGCGCTCACTCTCAACAAGTGGGATCTGTCGCCACTCGCATCACTAGGCGGCGGCAGGAATTTCATCAAGCTCACCCAAACCATCAATTTCTCCTATGATAGCAACAGCACGCACAAAGACAAGGCTGAAACCTTCACCTACGATGACACCAACGGCAATCTCATCAAAAGAGAAGCGTGGGGTGAAGTCAATGGCAATGATAACGGTACTTTTATCGATACCAGCACTGACAAATACACGACCACCATCACCTATGCGGCAAACGCGAGCGCAAACATCCTCAGTTTGCCCTCCCAAGAGACAACAATTGACCAGAGCGGGAATAAGGTCAAAGAGTCCCGCTTTTACTACGACGGTTTAGCGCTGGGAAGTGTCAATAAAGGCAATCTGACTAAGGAAGAACAGTGGAAGGCCGGCACAACCTATATCAATACGCAGAAGACCTACTATGACTCTGGTTTAATCAAGACGGCGATTGACCCTCGGGGCAAAATCACCAGCTTCGTCTATGACACATTCAATCTCTATCCAACCACCGTCACGAACGCCATTGGCCAGCAGACGCAGTATCAGTACAACTATTCCTGTGGAAAAACCAAGCAAATAACCGATCCTAACGGTTTTATTTTCCAAACACTCTACGACCCATTGAGCAGAGTTAAGGAGGAAAAGCAACCAGACCCCACTACCTCTTCCACCCTGGTGACCAAAGCCACCTATAACTACACTGATACTCCTTTGAATACGAGTGTCAAAAAGACCGAATATTTAGACGCCACCCACAGCGTTGACACCTACGTGTATTCCGATGGCTTGGGCCGCATCTTGCAGCAGCGCAAGACCACGAAAACTGCTGGCCAGTTTGCAGCGGTAGATTACGCCTACAACAATATCGAGCAGCTCCAGAAAGTATCGCTGCCCTATCTGTCTAGTGGCATGAGCAGAACTTCACCCACAGGAAACCAGAACCTTTATACCACCCACAGCTATGATGCCCTGCTACGGATCACGACCACGAAAACCGCAGTGGGCACGACCACGAACGCTTACGATGGCTGGAAAACGACTGTCACCGACCCCCGTGGCAAGAGCAGACGCCTCTATCAGGATGCCTACAACCGCCTGGTGAAGGTGGAAGAACTAAATAACGGCAGCACATACACGACGCTTTATGAGTACAATGGTCTTGGCAACCTCACCAAAATCACTGATGCTGCTGGCAACATCAGGAACTTTACCTATGATGGATTAGGCAGAAGACTCACTGCCCAAGACCTGCACACGCCTGCCAACACTACTTTCGGCACCTGGACATATGTTTATGATGATGCTGGCAACCTCACCCAAGTGGTTGACCCCAAGCGCCAGACGGTCAATTACACCTACGATGACATCAATCGAGTGTTGACCGAGGATTTCACTGGCCAAGCGGGGATTGAAGTCTCCTACACCTACGATACCTGCGCAAATGGCAAAGGGAAACTCTGCCGCGCCATTGCCACAGGGGCAACTACAGCTTATGAGTACAGCCCCATCGGTCAGGTTAGTCGTGAGACTAAAACCATTACTGGGGCCAGCTTCCAGACCAGCTACACCTACGACCGGCAGGGGAATATTCTCACCATCACCAATCCTGATAGTTCTCAGGTGCAATACACCTACAACAGTACCGGCTTGGTTGACACTGTGCAGCGTAAGGAGAGTTCAGACAGCGGCTTCGTCAGTGTGGTGACCAGAATTGACTATGGGCCGCATGGCAAAGCAACGACTATTGCTTATGCGAACGGCACCACAACAACCAACACCTACGATGACACCAAACTTTATCGGCTGAGCGCCAAGGTTACCACCAATAAGGGCAACGCCAGACTCCAGGACCTGGCTTACACCTATGACCCTAATAGCAACATCACTCAGATCATTGACAACTCACAGACTAATGCTAAGAAGACTGTCACCTACGGCTATGATGATCTGAACCGCCTCACCCAAGCCGCTGCAACCAGTGCAGCGAACGGACAGAATTACAGCCAGACCTACACCTATGACGCTATTGGAAATCTCACCAGCAAATCAGACGTTGGCGCCTACGCTTACAAAGGGAATCAAGGCAGCAGCTTTGCCAATCCTCATGCGGTGACAAACATTGGCGCAACTACCTACATCTATGACCAAAATGGCAACCTTACCAGTGATGGGGCCAGGGGCTTTGCGTGGGATTATCAAAACCGCCTCATGGGTATCCTTGGTGTGAGCTCCTACTCTTATGATCATCAAGGGCAACGGGTCAAGGCAATGACTCGCAGCACGACTACACTCTATCCCACAAAGTTCTACAACACCGACAGCACAACGCCAGTGAAACACATCTTTACAGGTAGCCTGCTTGTTGCTACCATTAAGGGCACTGGGGCAAAAGCAACCGTCTACAGCGTCCACACCGATCATCTCACCGGCAGCAACATCATCACCAATAGCTCTGGCAGCCAGGAAGAGCTAACAGATTACTACCCCTTTGGTGACATCAGGCTCGACCAGAAAGCTGGCTCGTTCTCTGAGCAGCGCAAATTCACCGGCCATGAGTACGATGCAGATACAGGCCTGTCTTATTTCGATGCCCGCTACTACAACGGCAGGGTCGGCCGGTTCTTGAGCGAAGACCCTGTCTTCCTCCAAGCTACATTCAGCCTTACTGATCCGCAGAGTCTCAATGCGTACGCTTACGCACGCAATAATCCAGTACGTTATAATGACCCGGATGGTAAATGGTTCTGGGATGTCGTTACGGGCAAACAATCATGGAGCAGCTTTACGGTAGAAGTCGGCGATGCAGCTAATTACTTGTACAATAATAGTGCGACTTAGCAAACCGCTATGGATCACCCCTATGCTACAGGTGCAGTTGTTGGAGTCGCTGGGGGAGTGGCCGCTGCGGGGGCAGCAGCAGTTGCACCAGCTGTCGGAACTTACTTGACTTCCTCTCAAGCCTTAACTGGAGCAGCTGTAAACGTTTCCAGTCAAGCATTACAGGATTTAACCTCTGGTCAATTTAGTGGGGTTGGTGTATACACATATTCTGCTGTTACAGGGGCGGTAGGCAGCGGAAAAGGTGGGGCACTTGTACAAGGGGGTATTGCAGGTGCTTATAACTATATACAACAAAGCTATGTCGAAGGAAAGAAAGATGTCAACTGGAAATCTGTAGCTATTTCTGCCGGTTCTGCTGCAGCAGCATCAAGGATTATGGGTTCTAAGTCCTTACAAGGACTATCCCCAGTCAATAGGGATATTGGTCAATCTGTGCTGAATGGCATGATTGAAACCCCTGCACAAGTCATTAATATTGGCGTACAAAGACAGGAAGGATTTGCTCAGCCTATTAAACCACCAGAGAATAGCAAAAAGAAAAGAAAATAAAGTAGAAACGCCGAGCAGCACCGGCAACTTTTCAAGATAGGGACTGTTCTCGTGGTAAACTGAGAGTAAAGGTGATGGTTATGTCAGCCAGATTGCCGAAAACGCGAAATCGCACTAGGGTTAAGCCGGAGCTGGTTCGGGAAACCCTCTATGGCGAGCCGTATGAGTATTACCCTTTGGGGGAATACATTGTGGCGGCGCGCGGGGTGTGTGGTGGTCGCCCGACGATCAAGTATCATCGGCTTGATGCGCGCTACGTGATCGGTTTCCTCGAGCGTGGCGAGAGTCCGGCTCAGATCGCGCGTACCTACCGTATCCCTGTGGCAGCAGTGCAAGAGGCGGTCGAACTGGCGTCGCTCTACGATTATGAAAAGAGCTACGCATGATCGTTCTCGATGATTATGTTTATCTCTGCCCGCCCCGGCAATCAGACTGCTCACTCCGTCGATACCGACTCTGCCGTCCCTTCTAGCGCCGCACGCAGCGTGTGCCAGGAAAGGCTGGCACACTTGACTCGCGCCGGAAACTCACAGACGCCAACGAAGATTGCCAGTCGGCCAGGTGATGAGGATCGAAATTGGGGTTACGTTCCCCCCGTCAGTTGCAGCGCGCAAAAATCTAAAGCGCAACCTGGACAGCCTTGTCCGATTTCGCTTAAGATTCGCCGTGCAAAGGCCAGTTCGCTATCTGTCGGCTGTGGCGTTCTGAGCCAGCCAAGGCTAGCGGCCTTGCGCGAGGCAGGGCTTTCCTCACTACCGAGAAGCAGGATTTAAAAAAGATCACTTCTGACCCCCGAACGGCTTTCACTGGAATCAAAATAGTTTCTCACCGCGGCTGACGGAGAAGCCATCACGCTGCGTGATGAGCATCGCACGTGGATGCTCTCGTTTGGCGCCTTCTTGTCTCGTCGGCCACGCCACCGAAGCCCGGCGGGGATGGTATGTCGACATTCCCGTGATGAGGTGGACGGCGTTGGAATCCCGAGCACTGGGACTGCGGACCATCGAACAGCAAGTTGGAGACCATCCCGGATGAAGGCGGCGGTTCGACTGGTCAGGCAATCCCTACATTTCGGCCAGCCGAAACGCCAGCGGGGCTGTTTGCCGCTACCGTTGAAATTGGTCACTTCAGCCGGGTCAGTACCGGGAGCGGTAGCGACCGGGTGCTCTCGGAGAGTGCGCCTGACGAGTCCACCCGGTCGCTACCGCTCCCGGTACTGACCCGATCTGCTCACTCGTGCGGCCAGGAGGCTGAGTAGTCACCTTAAAAACCAAGCCGGAGGCTTGCATCGCCATGGCGCTCCAAACCGCGTTACAGTTTATCCGGCAAGCGCGCCGAGATGAGGCGCTGAAGCAACGCCTGCAATCGCTCGGTCGCCCGGCTGATTTGCCGGCAGTCGTGCAGCTTGGCGCGGCGGCCGGCTTCGTGTTTACGGTCGAGGAGCTACAGGCAGCCTTCAAACACGATTGGATGATGCGTTGGGCGCGTTACGGCGCGGACAGAGAAGGAGCCGTCCCCAAGCAAAGGAGCAGCGAATGATTCAACTCACGCGCACCGGCATCGTGACTGACGCCGACCAGATCGTGCAATTGCGTGAAGAGTTCGCCCGCACCCAATGCGTGGTGCTGCCGCAACTGCTGGCCCCCGAACTGCTGCGCTTCCTCCAACGGTATCTCGACGCTGCCGAGTGGTATCCCCGCGGGGACTTCACGCAGGAAGGCTGGGAATTCGCCAAAGAACTGGCGGTGCGCGGCACCGATCTGGCCATTCACACGCTGCTGGTGCGGCTCAATAGCACGCGGCTCTTCGAGGTCATGCGGGAGATCACTGGCTGTCCGCTCATCGGCAATTTCAGCGGGCGGATTTACCGCATGCTGCCCGATTCGGAGCATTACGATTCCTGGCACGGCGACGTGGACAAACACAAGCTGATCGGCCTCAGCATCAACCTGAGTTCCGGGGTCTACGAGGGCGGGCGGTTTCTGCTGCGCGAGCGGCGCACCGAGCGGGTGATTGGCGAAGTCGCCAACACCGGCTTCGGCGATGGACAACTCTTTCGCGTCGCGCCCCACTTGCAGCATTACGTCACCCCGGTGACGGGCACGGTGGCGAAGACCGCCTGCGCGGGTTGGTTCCGCTCGCAGCCGAGCTATCGCGCGATGCTCGAAGGGAAGGAAATCTGAGCTTGACTGTGTGTGGGTCAGGTCGGATACTGCAGCTTGACTAAAGAAATTATGCTTTGTCCAGGAGCTTGACGATGAAAAGCCAACGCACGAAAAAACCAATCGGCTTGAAGCCGAAAAAGACTGCGCTTCCGCCAGCCGAACGGATCACCGATGAAGAGTTCCGGCGGCGGCTGGCGACCATTGAAGAGTGGAGACGGAAAGAGCTTGCCGCGTTCAAAAAAGACCATCCCGATTACTTCGCGGATCAGAATTGAGTTCTACCTACCACAGCACCCAAGTGAGCGTCGTTACGGGGTGGTCAGCGCCTGGTTGATCCGCGAGTTGACGTACCTGCGTGGCGGCACGACGCGCCTCGAAGAAGCACAGGGGACTTATCGTTCCGCTACTGGTGATCTCATCGCTGATGAAATCACTGTGCTTTGGTGTGACTTTGCGCTCGATTGGGAACACGCGCGAGACCGGCAGGAAGCCTTTGACTATGTCGCCAAACTCCGCCAGTTTCTTCAGCAGATGCTCAGCGCCGAAGAGGAGATTTTGATCGCCCTCATGCCAGTCTATCATTTTCCTTGAGTCCTCTGATGTCAGCACCAAGTGACTGTGTGATGCTCGAAGGAAAAGGGAGTTGAATGGAAGCTCCAGCAACACAAATGCTCTGCCGCTCCTGTGGCCTCTGTTGCGACGGGACGCTCTTCGGCAAAGTGCCGCTCCGCGCCGCCGACAGCCAACTGCCTTTGCGGGCCGCCGGGATCGAGATTCAACGGGCAGAGACCGAAACGTTCTTCAAACAACCCTGCGCGGCGTACCAAAATAGATGCTGTCAGGTCTACCGCGACCGGCCCGCCAGTTGCCGAAACTATCGCTGCCTGTTGCTGAAGAACTATGAAAGCGGCGCGGTCTCGTGGGCGGAGGCGCAACAAAAGATCAGCCGCGCCGTGGCGCTGATTGAGGCGCTCAACGGCTCGGTGCAGCGGGCAGACCCATCACTGGTGCGCACTTCACTGTTCGATCTGTCGCGGCTCTTGCCCGAGGCCGCCGAGATGTCCACTCAGCCTGAGTTGCGGAAGAAGTACGGGCCGCTCATGTTGCAAATCGCGGCGTTGAGCGCCTACTTGCAAACGCATTTTCAGCCCAAGCCGGAAGCGCCGCCGCAGGGAATCAGTTCCCCGAAACATCCCTCGTAACACTCTTCTCGGCGTTGATGTTGGTGAGTTGTCACAGAAGTGCAGCCGCTGGCCCACCGGCCCCACGACCATTTATGATGAGCCTGGCTTCTCACCTAACAGGTGGCTAAATTCCCTTTGCTAAGCAGCAAGCAGTTATGGTACAAGCAGGCGGCGATGAAAAAGTGATGCAGAGGGAACCGGCGATTTGGGATCTCACCCCCGCAGCTTTATCTGGCGGGAGCCTCGCCCTCAATCGCAGCGTATGACTTTTTGATCGTGACCCCGAAAAAGCATTCCAGGCTTAGACCGGCATAAGCTTACAAAGCGATCAATGAGAGGCTATGGCGATAGGTCACTGCGACCTGATGTTGTCCGAACCGTGAGCGAGGGTGAATTGTGCTGAAGTCACGCCTGTCCACATTCCTTCATCTCTCCTGGCCTGATCGCTGGCTGCTGCTGGAATCAGGGCTGTGGCTGTGGCTGGCGCGGGCAGCGGTCTTAACCATACCCTTTCGCTGGCTGGCGAGCAGGCTGGGGCAACAGCACGGTATGAGCCCGATAGTAGATAATCCTGAAGCGCTGGCGCAGATCCGGCGCGTGGCCTGGGCCATTCGCGTCGTCAGCCGTGCGACGCCCTGGCAGAGCAACTGCCTGGCGCAGGCGCTGGCCGGCAAGTGGATGTTGCACCGCCGCCGGATTGCCAGCACGCTCTACCTGGGTGTGGCGAAGGATGCGCAGGGGCGATTGGAAGCGCACGCCTGGCTGCGCAGCGGGGACTCTATTTTGACCGGTGGCTCTGACCTGGAGCGCTACGCCATCGTGGCCATCTTTGCTGAGACGTTTGCCGCGACAGCCTGCCGGCTGAACGAGGTGCAGCGATGAGTGGCATCTTTGGTCTGCTACATCTGGACGGCAAGCCGGCGGCCCGGGAGAGGCTTCAGACCATGCGTGACGCCATGGCTTATTGGGGGCCGGACGGAAGCAACATCTGGCATGAAGGCTCGGTCGGGCTGGGGAGTCTATGGCTCTACAACACGCCGGAGGCGGCCCACGAGCGCGTGCCGCGTGAATCGCCGGATGGCCGCCTGGTGATGACGGCCGAGGCGCGGATTGATAACCGGGCAGAACTCTTTGAGGCTTTGCGTGTGCCCGTGCCGGAACGCAGGCAGATGCCCGATAGTGAGCTGATGCTCCGCGCGTACGAGCGGTGGGGCGAAGCTTGCGTCCACCACTTGCTGGGTGATTGGTCGTTCGCCATTTGGGACAAGCAGGAGCGTCAGCTCTTCCTCGCCCGCGATCATCACGGTAACACCGCGTTATATTACTACGCCGGGCCGCGTGGCTTTGCCTTTGCCTCGTGCCTCAAGGCGTTGCTGGCGCTGCCGGAAGTACCCAAACGTCTGAACGAACTCAAGCTCGCGCAAATCCTCACGGCGTGGCCCGCCGAGGGTTTTCCCACTATCTACGCCGACATCTGCGCCTTGCCGCCGGCACACACGCTCACGGTCAGCGAAGGCGGCGTCAGGACGCAACGCTACTGGCGGCTGGAAGACGTAGCGGAGCTTCACTTCAAGCGGCACGAAGATTATGTCGAAGGCTTGCTGGAAACGTTCGCTGAAGCCGTGCGCTGCCGTTTGCGCAGCTATCGCCCGGTCGGCGTGACGCTGAGCGGCGGGCTGGATTCCGGCTCAGTGTCGGTCGTGGCGGCGCGTGAGCTGCGGGCCGGCGGAGAGCGGCTCCCGGCGTTCAGTGCGGTGCCCATGTACGATGTCCGCGAAACACAAGGCAAGTACATCGGAGACGAAACTCCGTTCATCACCGCTACTGCCCAGCGGGCCGGAAACATTGACGTGCATTTCATCCGCGCCGAGCAAACAACGCCACTGGCGGGGATGCGGCGGGCGCTCTATGTGCACGACTCACCCGTCCACGCGGCTGGAAATTTTTTCTGGATGGCCGACTTGTTACGCACCGCCCAGGCGCAAGGCATCGGCACATTGCTGACCGGGCAAGGCGGGAATGGCTCCATCTCATGGACGGGTAGAGCACAGCCCAGTTTTTTTGATTTGCTCAGACGCCGGCGCTGGCACGCGGCCACACGGAGACTGGTCTGGCATTGCTTGCCGGTGCCCGTACGCCAGAGCTATCACCATTGGCGTGCCGGAGAGGCCCCCTGGGAGCGATATTCCGCCATTCACCCTGACTTTGCCCGACGGCTGAAGCTGGGGCCACAGATGGCAGCGGCGGGGCACGATCCGACGTTTAGCGGGCGGTGGTTATCTCCGCGGGCTTTGCGCACCTCACTGACCCGTCCGGGTCGCGGGTCTGGTGGCGCGCGTTGGGCCGAGATGGGCGCCGGATACGGGATTGAAGTGCGTGATCCCACCCTCGACCAGCGCGTGCTGGAATATTGCTTCTCCGTGCCGGATGCGGTCTTTCGCGGACCGGACGGATCCGGTCGCTGGCTGATTCGCCGCGCGATGGGCGAGCTGTTACCCGCCACAGTGCGCGACAATGCGCAACTCGGCACGCAGGCCGCCGACCTGGTGCAGCGGCTGCAAGCGGAGGGGAGTGAAATCGAGCAGCTTTTGCGACGCCTTGAGCAATCACCGGCCGCGGGCGCGTATCTGGCGGTTGGGCGGATGCGAGAGACGTGGCAGGCGGCCCGGCTGACAGCGAATTCGCAGACGCAGTCCGACATGGTCACGATCTTGACGCGCGGGATGCAGGTGGGGCTATTTTTGCTGTCAGTAGATCGTGAGCCAATTGACCTGCCCCGCCAATTTCAGGTGGCAACTACTCTTGAATTGAATGTGTGACTTTCAAAGAGGAGAAAAACTAAGATGAACGAGCAACCACCCATCACCAATCCATCACCCACAACGCAAACATCGCCGGAAGTCTCACCCAAGGAGTCCAAAAAAACTTGGTCGCCGCCTACTATGATCGTGCTTGAGATTAGCGCTACAGCATTTAACGCTGGCATTGGCGAGGATGGTAATGCTGAAGCCAACGTCAACCATAGCTAGCTTATGCTGCAACTCACCCAGAGAGGGACGACTTTTCGGGGCAACGCGGCGGAGGTGGCGTGTCTGAGAGCGACATTTGAACGCCGGCACGCCCTCCCCCTGCCCCAGTTTCTGCCCTCACCTCTGCTCAGCTATATTCAGAAGGCACTGACACACGCGGTGTTTGAAGCGAATGGCGAACCAGGCTTTTTTGCTGAAGTGCGCCTCTCACCGGCCAAGCCGATCTGGGATCATCTGCTCTTTATGATGAATGACCCGGCCCTGTTCCATTGGGTCGAACAGATCACCGGGTGCGATGCGATCGGGCGGTTTTCGGGGCGCGTCTATCGCCGTTCGCCCGGCTCGAACCACTACGATGACTGGCACGACGATGACATAGAAACGCGCATGATCGGCATCAGCGTCAACCTCGGCCGGGAGACTTTCTCCGGCGGCGCGCTGAAGTTGCGCGACGCGCTGTCCAAAAAGCAGATTTACGAAATGGCCAACACGGGCTTCGGCGACGCCGTGCTGTTTAGTATCTCAGAGCACCTCCAGCATATCGTCATGCCGCTCGAAGGCACGGCCGAGAGAACCGCGCTGGCAGGTTGGTTTCGGCGTGAGCCAGATTACGCGACGGAACTCAACGCGGCGATTGTTGACCAGCGCCCGGTGCCACGCGGCCAGGCTGACGGTCAGACAGGTGGGTTGCCCGCGCAACTGCGCCTGAGCGATGAGGCACTGTATCACGCCGCAGGCGACGACCTGCTCGTCCACGTTAACGGAGTCAGCGGGGTCAACGGGCGGGCGCGGTTCTACAAACTCAATGGCGTCGGGCGAGAGATTCTTGAACGGCTGGTGGCCACCGGCACGCCAGCGACCGTCATCGCCCACATGATGGACGAATACGACGTGCCTGCTGATGAACTGACGCAGGCGGTGCGCCGTCTCGTCGCCGAACTCCAGAGCCAATGGGTGTTGGAGGCAGTCAATTGAACGTCTTCCACTACCGCGCTTACAACCTGCTCATCCGGTCAGAAGTTGAATGCCCGGAGTTGCTGGCAGCGGATGCCGCTCCGGGGCTCGTGCCTGACGTCGTTATTCATTACGGAGAATCGCCGACTTTCCTGCCCGATTCCCGCGCGCGCTATGACGACTGCTTCATTGTCCCGAATGAGTGTTTGTTGCTGCTCGACGATGGCTCGCGCATCTGGGTGCGCCACGGCCGGGAAATGGTCGTGACGCACCCCGCCCGGCGAGTGGGTGCCGAGGCCCGACGCTGTCTGCTGGATTTGTGCTTTAGCATGTTGCTCCACCAGCGCAGAGCCTTGGTCCTGCACGGCAGCGCGATTGAAACGCCGCGGGGCGTGGTGACCTTTGTCGCGCCTTCGGGCCAGGGCAAATCCACCCTGGCGATGGCCTTCTATGATCGAGGCTATTGCCTGGTGGCGGATGACATCTGCGCGGTGGTGTTGGACGAGCACCGGCGTCCCTTGGCCTCGCCTTCCTATCCGCGCGTGAAGTTGTGGGAGGAGATGGTGCTTCATTCAGGCAGAGAGACACAGCATTTGCGGCGCGTCCGACCTGACGAGGAGAAATACGGTGTGCCAGTCCGTCAACGCTTTGCGAGGCGGGCGACGGTGCTGGATACAGTTTATCTTCTCCAAGTCTCTGAGACTCAGCCGTTGACCTTGCAACCCTGCGCGGGCGCCGAGCGGTTGGCGGTGTTGCTCAATCACACCTATCGCCAAAACGAACTCCGGGCCTCAGGCATGGCGCCGCACCACTTTCGTCTCGCCACCGAAGTGGCCCACCGCATTCGTGTTTGCCGGGTGAGGAGGCCCGCCACCCCGTTCTTGCTGGACGCTTTAGTCACGCTGCTCGAACAAGATTTTGCCAGGGGGGCCAGGGAGAAATGATGCCGGAAATCAATCTCGACACCAGAGTCACTCAAGCGCCAGACATCCTGACGGCGGATGTGGAAGAGGAGCTCGTCATGCTGAGCCTCGCCACCGATGTTTATGTCGCGCTCGATGCGATGGCCAAGCGCATTTGGGAAGCATTGCAGGGACCGATCACCGCGGCTGAGCTGTGTCAGAGTTTATTGGCCGAGTTCGAGGTCCTGCCGGAGACCTGCCAACAGGATGTCCTGCGGTTGCTCAATCAATTGCACGAGCATCAGCTCATCCAGATTGCGCCCACACCGGTCGGATAGATCGCTTGGGAAGCGAGGCACCATGAACCCAGAAGTCAGGCACCATCTCTTCCTGGCGTGTTTGCGCACGGAGTTGACGGACGACGTTGCCGCCGACCTGAGTCAACTGCCGGTCGAGGCCTGGGAGCAGTTGCTCGATTTGGCGGCTCAGCAACGGGTCGGCCCGCTGATGTATCAGCGCCTGAAAGCCCACCGGCTCGCCTCTCTGGTTCCGGCGCCGACCTGGGAGCGATGGAAAAAACTCTATTTCAAGAATGCGGGGCGCAACCTGCGTCTCTACCACGAACTGGGCCAGATTCTGCGGGCGCTGCGCGAGCGCCACATTCCAGTCCTGGTCCTCAAGGGGGGCTTTCTGGCCTCGGCGGTCTACCGCGATCCGGCGCTGCGTTATATGAGCGACATTGATCTCTTGGTGCCACCGGGAGATGTCCCCGCCGCGCTGGAACGATTACTGGCCTTGGGTTATCAGTCTTCCGGGCCATTCATCGTCGAGCAATACCTGGCCCTCAAACACCATTTGCCGCCCTTCGGCAAACCAGGCGCGATGGCGGCGGTGGAAGTGCACTGGAGCATTACGAGTCCCGATCAGCCTTGGGCCATCGCGCCGGATGAGTTATGGACGCGCGCCGTGCCCGCGACCATCGCCGGAGTGAAAGTGCTCAGCCTCTGCCCGGAAGATTTATTGCTGCATCTGTGTCTGCATGCCACCTACCATCACCTGGCCGAACTCTTCTGGCAAGGGATCAGCCCGCTCTGCGACGTCGATCAGACCGTGCGCCATTATCAAACCGCCCTGGATTGGGACCACGTCCGGCAACGCGCCGACGCTTGGGGCTGGGGCAAAGGTGTCTACCTGATCCTGTATCTGGCGCGCGAACTGCTCAAGACGCCGATTCCCGACCAGGTCCTCTCCAGTCTCCAGCCCGCCAGTTTCAGCACCCGGATTGCCGAGGCCGCCATCACACAGCTCCTGGCTGACAAGCGGCCGATGCAGATGATGACCAGCGATTTTGCCCGGCTCTGGGGCGACGCCTCGCTGGTGAAAAAAGCCCGGCTTTTCCTCTCCCGACTGTTCCCCCCGCCGCGGGCCATGGCCCTGTATTATCCGGTGCCTTACAACTCGCCGAAAATTTTTCTCTACTACCCGGCCCGCTTCAGGCACCTGTTTAGGCGCTACAGTAGCAAAGTCTGGCGGCTCTGGCGCGGCGATCAGGAAATAGCGGCGCTGACCAATAATCAGAACACTGTCTCAAGCTGGCTGGAGCAATCGTAACTGATCGCCCAAGAAAGAATGTTCCGCGACCTGCCAGGTTGCGGCTGCGTTCGCCAAAAGGCCTGGTGGAAGCCAAAGGACTGTTTGCAGAGGCAGCCGCAACCTGACAGGTCGCGGGACAGCGCGCCGCCGAGATCCATTTTCTTGCAGGCTATAGCATCAGGCAGTGGTGGCTTTTCACAACCGCCAGCTCGTCCATCTGTCGCGCAGCCAGTAACGCGTCCTGAGCGGCAAGAGGCGACGACCAAGTTGCTTGAGCACGGCGAATCTGACCTGGTAATCGAAGTCTCGCTGGCAAGCCCTCAGGGCTTTCCAGACCTCGGGGTTTGTCACCCCCTCGTCCGCCAGATATGTCTCCAGCCAGTTCAGGAAAGACTGCCAGGCGGCGGCATCCCTGCCTTCCCTGATCGCGACGGCACAGGTCGAATCGGCATGCTGACGATACCTGAACAGACATTCACCCATGACGAAGACCGGCACGTGCAGGCTCACTCTGGCCCAGAAAACTTGATCTTCACCCAGACCCCTGAAGGTTTCCGGTTCAAATGCGCCGACCTGCGCGACCGCCTCGCGCCTGACCATGAGGCTACTGATGCCGGGCTTGTGCCCCCCCGCCCGCAAATGGTGGACAAGCAGATGCGGCGGCCGGTGCAGCGTCTCCGGCCGGACTCCCAGCCTTCTGATGAAATCACGTCGCGCATCACGCCGCTCACCGGTCCAACTGTACCAGTACTGCAAAGCCCCGCAGACTGCCGCCGCTTCCGGCTGCGCTTCAAGTACGGCCACTTCTTTTTCGAGCTTGCCGGGCAGGTAGACATCATCGGCATCGAGAAAAGTCAGGTACTGGCCTGCGGCCCAGCGCAACCCCAGATTGCGCGCCGCCCCGGCGCCGCGATGGTCATGGCCCGCGTGTTCCAGCCAGCGAATCCGGGCGGGATATTGTGCGGCATAAGACCGGGCGATTTCAGTGCTGCGATCAGACGAACCGTCATCCACCAGCAGTAGTTCCCAGGGGTCATAACTCTGCGCCAGAACGCTCTCAATAGCCTCCTGAAAAAAATTCTCGGCGTTCAGAAAAGGAGTGATAATCGAAACCGGCGGCTTTTCATTTCCGGGGCGACGCGGCAAAACGCCCTGGTTTCGGTTCAATTGTGGGTGATCAACCACGCTGTCTCTCATTTTGGGTGAGTAGCAGTGACAGCAAACTTCGCCCGGTAATAATTGATTGCCCGCGCCCGTTCGGGTTCGGAGATCAGCACTGGCCTGCATAAAAAACGAGGCGACCGCTATGGCTCAGCCACGGTCGCCTCATCTTGCCTGCCTCGGCAATAAGGATGCCTACTCCGTTGAGACCGACTCTGCCGTCCCTTCTAGCGCCGCACGCAGCGTGTGCCAGGAAAGGCTGGCGCACTTGACTCGCGCCGGAAACTCGCAGACGCCGGCGAAGATTGCCAATCGGCCCAGGTGATGAGGGTCGGAGTTGGGGTTAAGCTCCCCCTTGACCATTTTGTGGAATTCGTCGAAGAGAGTCTCAGCCTCTTGCTTGGTCTTCCCCTTGACGGCCGTCGTCATCATCGAAGCCGAGGCCTTGGAGATCGCGCAGCCTGACCCTTCGAAACCGATGTCCTTGATCACGTCGCCGTCCATCTCGAGGTAAAGCATGAGCTGGTCGCCGCAGAGCGGATTGTAGCCTTGCTGCTGCCGGTTGGCCGCCTCCAGCTTCTTAAAATTCCGCGGCTTCCGGTTGTGGTCAAGAATGACCTGCTGATAGAGTTCACTTAAATCCGCCATTAACCGAATACCTCAATCACCCGATGGATCCCTTCCACGAGCGCGTCCACCTCTTCCCTAGTATTGTAGAAGGCGAATGAGGCGCGGACGGTAGCCGGCACGCCGAAGCGCTGCATCACCGGCTGGGCGCAATGGTGGCCCGCGCGGACGGCGATCCCTTCCTGATCGAGGATGGTGCCGATGTCGTGCGGGTGGACGCCCTCAAGCGTGAAGGAGAGGACGCTCGCCTTCTCCTGCGCCGTGCCGATGATCTTGACGCCTTTGATCGCGCCGACGGCCTCGGTCGCATAGTCGAGCAGTTCGTGCTCGTAGGCCGCGATCCGATCCAGCCCAACGCCGGTCAGGTAGTCGATTGCCACGCCCAGGCCGATGCCGCCCGCGATGTGCGGCGTGCCGGCCTCGAATTTATAGGGGAGCGAATTGTAAGTCGTCTTCTCGAAGCTGACCGACGCGATCATATCGCCGCCGGCCTGGAACGGAGGCATGGCGTTGAGCAGGTCGGCCTTGCCGTAGAGCACGCCGATGCCGGTCGGGCCGCAGAGCTTGTGGCCGGAGAAGACGTAGAAGTCGCAGTCCAGCTCGCGCACGTCAACCTTCAGGTGCGGCGCCGCCTGCGCCCCGTCCAAGAGCACGGGCACGTCCTGGCTGTGGGCCAACTCGATCACGCGCCTGACCGGGTTGATCGTGCCGAGCGCGTTCGAGAGGTGGGCCAGGGAGACGAACTTCGTCCGGGGCCCGAGCAGCTTGACGAATTCATCGACCAGCAGCTCGCCGTCGTCGTTGATCGGGATGACGCGCAGCCTCGCCCCGGTCTGCTCGCAGAGCATCTGCCAGGGCACGATGTTCGAGTGGTGCTCCATCGTGGAGATGATGACCTCGTCACCCTCTTTGATGAATTTGCGGCCGTAGCTATACGCCACGAGGTTGATGCCCTCGGTGGCGCCGCGCGTGTAGATGATCTCGTGCGCGTCCGCGGCGTTGATGAAGCGCTTGATCTTGACGCGCGCCTCTTCATATTCACGGGTCGCCAACTGGCTCAGGTAATGAACGCCGCGGTGGATGTTGGCGTTCTCCGCCGAGTAGTAGCGGTTGAGGGCGTCAATCACGACCTGGGGCTTCTGGCTGGTCGCCGCGTTGTCGAGGTAGACCAGGGGCCTGCCGTTGACCTGCTGCTTGAGGATGGGGAAGTCCTCCCGAATCCGGTTGACGTCAAATGAGTCAGCCGAGCCGTTTCGATTCTTCGGGGCGCCGATTTCATATGCCGCTTGCATCGTGTTATCTAACCTCCAAACTTTGGTGAAGCTTCGTCAGGACCAATTTATCAAGTTGCCGGCGGACGGACGGAACTCTGATCTTGCTGATCACGTCCTCCGCAAAACCGTAGGTCAACAATGTGCGCGCACTCTCCGGCGTCAGCCCGCGGGTCTCCAGATAGAACATCTCTTCCTCTTCCAACTGGCCGACCGTCGCCCCGTGGGCGCACTTCACGTCATCGGCGAAGATCTCCAACTGGGGTTTGGTATCGACCGTGGCTTCGCTGGAGAGAAGCAGATTCTTATTCATCTGCTTCGCATCGGTCAGCAGCGCGCCCTCGCGCACGAAGACCTTGCCGCTAAAGACCGCCCGCGACCGCCCGTCGAGGATGCCCTTGTAGAGCTGACGGCTGGTCGAGTGCGGCTTCGCGTGATCGATCGAGGTGTGGCTGTCGGTGTGCTGCCGCCCGGCGACCACGTACAGGCCGTCAATCACGGACTCAGTGTTCTCATCATCGAGCAGCACGTTCAGATTGTGACGGGCGATCTCGGCGCCGACTGAGATTGCGCAGGACGAGTAGCGGCTGTCACGCTCCTGAGAGACCTGCGTCGTCCCGATGTGGAACCCGCTCTCGCTCTCCTCCTGCAGCCGGTAGTGGTCGAGGACCGCGCCCTCGCCCGCCACGACTTCGGTCACGGCGTTGGTGAAGTGGATGTCTTCCGCGAGCGACGCGTAGCTCTCGATGATCGTGGCCATTGCGCCGCGGCCCGCCACCACGAGCGTCCGCGGGTGTGAGATGGTGCTGGCCGCGCGCGCGGCGGAGACGAACAGCAGATGGATCGGGGCCTCGACCACTTTCCCGTGCGGGATGTAGACGAATGCTCCGTCCCCGAGGAAGGCCGTGTTGAGCGCGGTGAAGACGTCCCCACGGTAATCAGCGTACGCGGCCAGATGCTCCCGCACCACGTCTGAGTGGGCGGCCGGGACCTCCGCCAGATTGCTGATGACGACCCCGCTGGGGGCGCCCGAGCGGTCCGAGAGTTCCGGCGCGTAGAGGCCGTCGATGAAGACCAACTGGCTGTGCCTCGATTCCGGAAAGGTCACCCGCTCGAGGCACTGCGCCACCGGACGTTGACCGCCTTGATCGAGGGCATGGCGGAACTGAACCTTGAGGATCGGGCCGATGTTGGTGTATTTCCACTCCTCGTGGCGCGTAGTCGGGAAATCCAGCGCCTCAAAGCTTAAGGCTGCCTCCTCGCGTAACCGCTCAAGCCACGCCGGGTCTTTCCCCGACCTGCTCTCGACAAACGGCCTGAGCGCCGACAGGTAGCTATCCTTCTCCTTAACCAGTTGCAACATGGGTATCAGTTCGGCCTCCTAAGCGGTCACCCGCTGATTGGCCTTGAGCCAATCGTAGCCCTTCTGCTCTAGCTCCAGCGCCAATTCTTTTCCACCTGATTTGACGATACAGCCGTTGAAGAGGACGTGAACCCGGTCCGGGGTGATGTAGTTGAGCAGCCGCTGGTAGTGGGTCACGAGGATGATGGCATTATCCGGCGTCGCTAGTTTGTTGACCCCGCCGGCGACGATGCGCAACGCATCAATGTCGAGGCCCGAATCGGTCTCATCGAGCACGGCCAGCTTTGGCTCGAGCACGGCCATCTGGAGGATCTCGTTGCGCTTCTTCTCGCCCCCTGAAAAGCCTTCGTTGACCGAGCGGTTGATGAAGCTCGTGTCCATCTCCACGATCTTGATCCGCTCGCGGATCAAGTCGTCGAACTCCAGCGGGTCAAGCTCCTCTTCACCTCGGTGCTTGCGGACCTCGTTATAGGCCATCCGCAGAAAGTTCGCGTTGCTGACACCCGGAATCTCAATCGGGTATTGGAAAGCTAAAAACACACCCTCCCTCGCCCTCTCATCGGGGGGGAGCTCCAACAGGTTCTTGCCTTGGTAGATGACCTCGCCTTCAGTGACTTGATAGGAAGGGTGGCCGGCCAGCACTTTGGCCAGGGTGCTCTTGCCGGAGCCGTTCGGCCCCATGATGGCGTGGATCTCGCCCGCCTTCACCGTCAGATCGATCCCTTTGAGGATCTCCTTGCCATCAATCGTGGCATGTAAGTTACGAATCTCTAGCACTTTTCCTTCTCCTGCGTGATAGTAGCGAAGCGAATGCCGAGCCTGCAGCATCGCCGTGTCAAGCATCCTCGATTTCTAGTCTTACTGCATCAACCGGGCAAACTTCGGCCGCCATCTTCAGTTGCTCAACGTGTGTTTCAAAGTATCGTTCAGCACCTTCCCGAATGCGGGGGACCCCATCTTCGGTGCTACCGTCCAGCACTTCTGGGCAGGCAACCACGCAGGCTTGCGAGCAAGTACAGGTAAATGGGTCAATGTAGATTGAGAGAACACGCGCCATCGTCAGTTCCCTAATGCCTAATACCTGCTTTTAGCCGACGCTGCCTTCCAGCTTCAAGCCGAGCAGCCGCGTGGCCTCCACGGCGAACTCCATCGGCAGTTCGCGGAAGACCTCCTTGCAGAACCCGTTGATGATCATCGAGACGGCGTCCTCGGTCGAAATGCCGCGCTGCTGGAAGTAGAAGATCTGCTCCTCGCTGATCTTCGAGGTTGACGCCTCGTGCTCGACCTTCGACAAGTTATTGCCGACTTCGATGTACGGGAAGGTGTTAGCCCCGCACCGAGCGCCGATCAGCAGCGAGTCGCACTGCGAGTAGTTACGCGAATTTTCGGCCTTCGGCAGAATCTTGACCAGCCCGCGATAGCTATTATTCGACTGGCCCGCGGAGATGCCCTTGGAAATGATCCGGCTCCGGGTGTTCTTCCCGATGTGGATCATCTTCGTGCCGGTGTCCGCCTGCTGGTGATGGTTGGTGAGCGCCACCGAGTAGAACTCGCCGATGGAGTTATCGCCCTGGAGGATGCAGCTCGGGTACTTCCACGTGATCGCCGAGCCGGTTTCGACCTGCGTCCAGGAGATCTTCGAGTTGCGGCCCAGGCACTTGCCGCGCTTGGTCACGAAGTTGTAGATGCCGCCCCTGCCCTCTTCGTCGCCGGCATACCAATTCTGCACCGTCGAGTACTTGATCTGGGCGTCGTCGAGCGCGATGAGTTCCACCACGGCTGCGTGTAGTTGATTCTTATCGAACTTAGGAGCTGTACAACCTTCCAAATATGAGACGTAAGAACCCTCTTCGGCCACGATCAGCGTGCGCTCGAACTGGCCCGACTCCGAGTTGTTGATGCGGAAGTAGGAAGACAACTCCATCGGGCAGCGGACGCCCTTCGGGATATAGCAGAACGAGCCGTCGGAGAAGACCGCCGAGTTGAGCGCCGCAAAGTAATTGTCCGTGTACGGCACGACCGAGCCGAGATACTTCTTGATCAGCTCCGGGTAGTCGCGCACGGCCTCAGAGAAAGAACAGAAGATGACGCCTTCCTTCAAGAGTTTTTCCTTGAAGGTCGTCGCCACCGAGACGCTGTCGAAGATCGCGTCCACCGCGACGCCCGCGAGCATCTTCTGCTCGGTGAGCGGAATGCCGAGCTTCTCGAAGGTGTCGAGCAGCTCCGGATCTACTTCATCCAGGCTCGCCTTCTGCTCCCTCGGCTTCGGCGCCGAATAATAGATGATGTCCTGGTAATCAATCTTCGGATATCTGACATTCGCCCACTCCGGCTCCGCCATCTGGAGCCAGTGCCGGTAGGCCTTGAGCCGCCATTCGAGCATCCACTCCGGCTCATTCTTCTTGGCTGAGATCACCCGAACGATGTCCTCACTGAGCCCGCGGGGGACGACCTCCGATTCAATGTCGGTGACGAAACCGTACTTGTATTCTCGATTTGCAAGGGCCTCAATTGTACTCATTGATCTCACCTATCGATCGACTCTTTGGCCGCCAGAAATCGTAAACACGACAAAAGAGTCAGGTTTATTCCCAAAAAAATAGCTGACTAACTAGCAAGCTTGGCCGGAGCCTGCTTGCTGATGTGCACCATCTGCACGTCGATCTCACCCTGCAACAGGGTGGAGATGGGAATCTTATCGAAGACGCTATGAACAAAATCCGTGATGCTCACCCAGACCGGGCGCAGGCCGCAGTCGCTGTGATGCACGCAAGTCTCGTGATTACCTGTAAACTGGGAGCAGATCTCGTCCTTGGTCGGGATCCCGCCCAGGACCCGCATCACCTGACCGATGGAGATCTCCGCGCAGGGCCGCGCCAGCCGATAGCCGCCCTTCGGCCCGCGCACGCTCTCAGCAATCCCGCCACGGCTCAAGATCCACAGGAGCTTCTCGACATAGGCGACAGACAGCCCTTCGCGCTCGGCGATGTCGCGAACCATCATCGGGCTGTTCGGGTCTTGCCGCGCGAGCTGCAAAATACAACGCAGACCGTATTCTTCCTGGGACGTGATCTTCAAAATGACTACCTTTCGATTCCCAATTTAGCATAACCTGACTTGTTTGTCAGGTATTTTGGCGCTCGAAAAAAACTTTTCATGATCGGGTTGTTGAGGGGGCTATTCAGCCCTCGCTCCTACTATGGCTGACCGAAACGCTTTCGGCGTCAGCCCTGTTGCGTCGCGGAAGACCTTAGTGAAATGACTCTGGCTGGCGTAGCCAACACGCGCGCCGATCTCGATGATCGGGAGGTCGGTCTCTGCCAGCAGCCGCCGCGCCCGTTCGATGCGCAAAGCGGCGAGATAGGTGTGCGGGGTGGCGCCAGTCAGCTTCTTGAAGAGGCGGGCGAAATGAAACGCGCTGAGGTAGGCGGTGGCCGCAATCTCGGCCAGGCTCAAATCGCGTCCGCAATTGTCGTGCATAAACTCAATCGCGCGGCGCAAACGGCGATCCACCACCCCGACGCGCGAGAGCTCGATCTCGTCCGAGCGTTGGACGTTGATGTGCGCCCGCAGAAGGTAGACTGCAAGCTGACTGATTAGCGAGCTGACCACTTCATGCCACCCCGCCGCCCCGCCTTCGAGCTCGCTGGACATGGACTCAAGCACCTCGCGCAGCCGCCCGTCTTCGATCAGGGGCACGAGCGGCCGGCGGAAGAGCAGATGCGCGCCCGTCTGATGCAGGCGCAGCCGGGCGGCCGTCTCGATGAGCAGTTCCGGGGCGAGGCGCACGAGCAGCAGTTCGCTGCGCCCGCGGCTCGGCGCCAGTTGCACCACACTGTGGGGATTGACGAGCAAGCTCGCTCCGGTCGGGATGGCCTCGATCTGCGAGCGGAGCAAGTGAATGAGCAGAAAGGCGGGCTGCACGGGCAGCTCCAACGCGCGCCGCAGCAACATGCGGCGCTCGACCGAGAAGCGAGGCTCAATGATGATCCGCGGCGCAGTCATCTACCGATGGTTGACAAACCACACCGCGTAGTCGTCCAGCAACTGGTAATTTTTAGAGTTTTCGTCCGTCGCCTTCACATAATCCAACTGGAGACTAAATTTCTTTTTGTCGGACAGCCGCCGCGCTTCCACCTGGAGGCCGGTCCACTCATCAATCTCGTCGATGAAGCCGAGCAAGTCGAAAGTATCGGTATAAGAGGGCCGGTTTTTTTTGAGTTCCTCGTATTCTTTCTGGCTGCCGTAACCGAAGACGTAACGCTCTTCCCAGGGAAAGTCTTCGATGCCCGTGATGGGGCAGGGCAACTCCACGTTTTGTTTGAGGTAGGCCAGGTATTTTTTCAAGGTCTTCCCGCTCACCTCGGCGTGCGCTTCGCCCAGGATCGCGGCAACTCTCCGGTCTTGCTCATCAAGCTCATCTTCATCGAGTTCATCCTCGATCTCGTCATCAAATTCATTATCTCTCGACATAATATCCTCCGATTCCAGACTAATGCGACTGACGCAAGCAGTAAAAAGCGGCGAGGAAGAACCCCGGATGGCTCATCCCACCGCCCGCACGATCCGATGATAAGCGTCGAGATAATCGTGCGCGGCCCGCTCCCATGAATGATCCGCCTGCATCCCGTTGCGCTGCAACTGCCGCCACACCTCGCGATCTCGGTAGTCGCGCAGTGCCTCGTCGAACTTCTCCAGCAGACGCGCGGCCGAGTATTCATAAAACTTGTAGCCATTGCCCTGCCCCGTCGTCCGGTCGAAGTTCACAATCGTGTCCTCCAGGCCGCCCACCCCGCGCACGATCGGCACCGTCCCGTACTTGAGGCTGTACATTTGAGTCAACCCGCATGGCTCATAGGCCGAGGGCATCAAGAAAATATCGGCGCCCGCCACGATCTTATGAGCGAGCGACTCGTTCTGGCCGAAGTAAACGCCGACTTGCTGCGGGCGGCTGTCACGAACTTTCTGGAAGGACTTCTTGTAATCCTTCTCACCATCGCCAAGCAGGATGAAGTAGGCGCCCGCGTCGAGCATTTGCCAGACAGCCTCGGCAATCAGGTCGATCCCTTTCCCTCGGTCCAGCCGCGAGACGACACCAACCACCGGCCGCTCCAAGTCTTCCGGCAAACCGTGATAGCGGAGCAGGTCGCGCTTGCACTCGCGCTTGCCGTCGAGATTGTTGATCGAATAGTGCGCGGCGAGGTGCGCGTCGGTCTCCGGGTTCCACACCGTGTAATCCACGCCGTTGAGGATGCCGAACAAATCGCTCCGCCGCCAGCGCAGCAACCCGTCCATCCGCTCGCCGAACTCCGGGGTTTGAATCTCCTCGGCGTACTTGCGGCTCACGGTCGAAAGCGCGGTCGCGAAGTAGAGGCCCGCCTTCATCGCGCTCGCCACGCCGTAGAACTCCATCCCTTGCTCGTAGACGTAGTAGCCGAAGCCCAGATGCGCGAGCAAGCCCGGATTGAAGATGCCCTGAAACCTCAGATTGTGAATCGTGAAGAGCGTCGCCGTGCGTGCAAAGAACGGGTCCGCGCCGTAGACTGTGCGCAGGTAGGCGGGAATGAACCCGGTCTGCCAGTCGTTGCAATGGATGAGGTCAGGCGGGGCGCCGAGTCTCTTGGCCAGCTCGATGACCGCTCGGCTGAAGAAGGCGAAGCGCTCGGCCTCAGAGTTGCCGTCGTTCCCATAGATGTACGGGAGCCCGAAATATTCGGGATAGTCAATCAAGTAGACCGTCGCGCCATCCAGGTCGTCCCGCCAGACACTGGCGTATTTGACGCTATTGGCGAAGGGCACGGCGAGATCGCTGAGCATCTGTTGCCCGGTCGGGCGACTGGCGGGGTCCGCGTGTGGCTGACTGATCCCAGTGTAGCGCGGCGTCACCGCGCTGATCTCACAGTTGAGCCGCGCGAGAGCCTTCGGCAGCGCCCCGGCCACGTCAGCCAGCCCACCCGTCTTGGAGTATGGGACCATTTCAGATGAAGCCAGGATGACCTTCATGGCGCGTGTGTCTTGACCTCGGCCTTTCGAAAGTAAAGTGGCATGCAAAATTCAGGCGTGATCCTAATTGTCTGGGCAAGGGCTTGTCAAGCGGCGCCGTGGACCGCCAGCCACATCTCCCAACCACATCTCATTGACAGATGTTGTACACTTCGGGGATAAATGCGGAGCCCTTCAAGAAAGGATAATTCGACGAACATATGAGTGAGCGCTTTTTGTGTATCCACGGCCATTTCTATCAGCCGCCGCGTGAAAATCCCTGGCTGGAAGAAGTGGAGGCCGAAGATTCGGCGGCGCCTTTTCACGACTGGAATGAACGCATCGCGGCTGAATGCTACGCGCCGAATGCTGTCTCCAGGCTGCTCGACGCGGACCAGAAGATCGCCGAGCTGGCCAACAATTATGCGAAGATGAGCTTCAACTTCGGCCCGACGCTCTTCCACTGGCTGGAAAGGCACCGCCCCGACACCTACCAGCAGATCATCGCCGCCGACCGTCTCAGCCGCCAGCAGCACGACGGCCACGGCAATGCCCTCGCGCAGTGCTATAACCACGTCATCATGCCGCTCGCCTCGCCGCGCGATAAAGTCACGCAGGTCCGGTGGGGGATCGCCGACTTCGAGGCGAGATTCGGCCGGAAGCCCGAAGGGATGTGGCTGCCGGAAACAGCGGTCGATCTGGCCACCCTGGAAGTGCTGGCCGAGCATGGCATCAAGTTCACCATCCTCGCTCCCTATCAGGCTCAAGCGGTCCGCCCGTTCAAGCTGGAGTGGGCCGATGTCACCGGCGGCCGGATCGACCCGACCCGCGCTTATCGGTGCTCTCTGAAGAAGCAGAAGTCTATCGATCTGTTCTTCTACGACGGGCCGATTTCGCACGACATCAGCTTCGCCGGGCTGCTGAAAAGCGGCGACCGCTTCGTTGAGCGATTGATGCAAGGCTACGGCAACGGCCAACCGCACGCCCAGTTGGTGCACATCGCGACCGATGGAGAGACTTTCGGCCATCATCATAAATTCGGCGATATGGCCTTAGCCTATGCGCTCAAGAAGATCGAGCGCGAGGGCCTGGCGCGCCTCACCAATTACGGTGAATACCTGGCGCTGCATCCGCCGAAGGATGAAGTGAAGATCTATGAAAACACCTCGTGGAGCTGCGCGCACGGCATCGAAAGGTGGCGCAGCGATTGCGGCTGTCATGGCGGCGCCGCGCACTTTCACCAACGGTGGCGGGCGCCGCTGCGGGAAGCGCTCAATGCTCTGCAAGCGAAGCTCAATGCCAGCTACGGGCGCCACGCCGCTCATCTTCTCAGAGAGCCGTGGAAGGCCAGGGACGATTACATCTCCGTCATCCTCGACCGCTCGCCGCAGAACAGAGAAGCCTTTTTGAGCCGGCACGCACAGCGCAAGTTGTCGGGCGAGGAGAAGATCAAAACCTGGAAGCTGCTTGAAATGCAGCGCCACAGCCTGCTGATGTTTACGAGCTGCGGCTGGTTCTTCAACGACATCTCGGGGCTGGAGACCGTCAAGGTCATCGAATATGCCGCCCGAGCAATTCAACTGGCACGCGCGGTGGCCGGAGTCGAGCTGGAGCCGCAGTTTGTAGCCGGCCTGAAGCAGGCGCCGAGCAACTTCCCGCAGTTCGGCGACGGCGCGAAAGTTTATGAAGAGTTAGTCAAGCCATCCGTCGCCGATCTGAAAAAGAGCCTCGCTCACTACGGGATCAGCTCGTTGGTCGAAGACTACGCCCCGCAACAGCGCCTCTTCTGCTTCGAGTTCGAGCGGGCAGATTATTGGCGGGAGAAGATCGGCGCGCGGACGCTCGCCGTCGGGTCGGTCAAGGTGCGGTCTCAGGTCACGCAAGATGGACTCGACGGCATCTTCGCCGTGCTGCATCTCGGCGGGTACGATTTTCACTGCGCGGTCACAGACCGGGTGCCGCCCGAAGAACGCGAGCAACTGCGAGACAAACTGCTGCGCAGCTTCGCCGAAGATTCCACCCGCGACCTGCTGCGGGTCATTGAGACGCACCTGGGCGGCGACGGTTTTGCCCTCAAAGACCTGTTCGTGGATGAGCGGAGGAAGATCGGCCGGCTGCTGCTCGAGGATGCGCTGGAGGATGCCCGGAGCCACTACGAACATATCTATGAAGAGAGCCGGGACGTGATGCAGCCCCTGGTCAACCTGCGGGTTCCGGTGCCCGAGGCGCTGCGCATGGCCGCGGAGTATGTGCTCAGCCTGAGGCTCCGACAAGCAGCGGCTGAATTGAGAGATCAGGCTATTTCACACGTTGAGCTCCAGGAGGTTGCCGCGGCAGTTTTCCGGGAGGCGGCAGCTCTGGGATGTCAGGTTGATCCTACGGGCTTGAAGGAGGCACTGGACCAGGCGGTCTATTTAAGCCTCGTGGCATACCGCGCCGAGCCTGACCCCGTGAAAGCCGAGCGCGTGATCCGCTTTCTCAAACTCGCCGCAGAGTTCGGGATCAAACCTGACCTCTGGCGGCTGCAGAATTTATTCTGGGAGCTGTTGAATGATGCCCGGCCGACCGCTGAGCCGGCGCCGGCTCTCGCCGCCGAGCTGGGGGAACAGCTCGACTTCAGTCCCGCGATGATGCAAGAGAAGCTGTTCGCTCATCGCCGCGGCTTGAGCACGACTCCCGCCAGCGGAGGCAAGGTCAGCTTGATCGAGTAGGGCCGGCCTGACCAGGCGATGGGCTCGGCCATCACGCCGCCGGCATTGCCCAGATTGCTCCCGCCATATTCGGCGGAGTCGCTGTTGAGCAGCTCGCGATAGAAGATGCCTTCCGGGACTCCCAGCCGGTAGCCGACTCGCGGGACGGGCGTAAAATTGAGCGCGAAGATCAGGTAGTCATCCGGGCGCCTGCCCTTCCTGAGAAAAGCGATCACGCTCTCCTCCCAGTTGTGGAGGTCGAGCCATTCGAAGCCGGTATGCTCGAAGTCGACTTCATAGAGGGCCGGCTCACTCGCGTAGAGGCGGTTGAGGTCCTTGATGAGCCTTTGCAGCCGCTGGTGCGGCTCGTATTGCAGGAGATGCCATTCGAGGCTGACGTCGTGACGCCATTCGCTCCACTGGCCGAACTCGCCGCCCATAAAGAGCAGCTTCTTGCCGGGGTGGCCGTACATGTAGGTGTAGAGGAGCCGGAGGTTGGCGAACCGCTGCCAGAAATCTCCCGGCATTTTGTCGAGCAGCGCGCGCTTGCCATGCACTACTTCGTCGTGCGAGAGCGGCAGCAGGAAGTTTTCGTTGAAGGCGTAGATCAAACTGAAGGTCAAGCTCCCGTGGTGGTACTTCCGGTGGATCGGCTCTTTGGACAGATAGGCGAGCGTGTCATTCATCCACCCCATATTCCACTTGAAGGTGAAGCCCAAGCCGCCGACATAGGTCGGGCGCGAGACCATCGGCCAGGCGGTGGATTCTTCCGCGGCCGTGATGGCGCCCGGGTGCTGGCCGTGCACCAGTTCATTGAAGCGCTTGATGAAGTCAATCGCCTCCAGGTTCTCTCTTCCGCCGTACTGGTTCGGCACCCACTGCCCCGGCTGCCGCGAATAATCCAGGTAGAGCATCGAAGCGACCGCGTCCACCCGCAGCCCGTCGAGGTGATATTTGTCCAGCCAGAAGAGCGCATTGCCGAGCAGATAATTCTGGACTTCATTACGCCCGTAATTGAAGATCAACGTCCCCCAATCCTGATGCTCGCCTTTGCGTGGGTCGGCGTGCTCGTAGAGATGCGACCCATCGAAGTAGGCCAGCCCGTGCGCGTCTTTGGGGAAGTGCGCCGGAACCCAATCCAGGAAGACGCCGACGCCGTGCTGGTGGCAGTAATCGACGAAGTACATGAAATCTTCCGGCTCGCCGAACCGGCTGGTCGGGGCGTAGTAACCGATCGTCTGGTAGCCCCAGCTCCCGTCGTAAGGATGTTCCGTCACCGGCAGCAGCTCGATGTGGGTGTAGCCCATCTGCTTGACGTAGTCGACCAGTCGATGGGCCAGCTCGCGGTAGGTTAAGTAACGGTTGCCTTCTTCCGGGACGCGCATCCACGAGCCGAGATGGACTTCATAAACGGCGATCGGCGCGTCGAGCGCGTTTTTCTGGGGGCGCTCGGCCATCCATTGCGCGTCCTGCCAACGATATTTGTTGATGTCGTAAACGATGGCGGCGGTCTTCGGCCGGCGCTCGAAATAGAAGCCGTAAGGGTCGGTCTTGAGCAGCAAGAGATCGCGATGCCGCGATTTGATCTCGAATTTGTAAAGGGTCTCTTCGCCGAGGTCGGGGAGGAAGATTTCCCAGACGCCGCTGCCGCGAACGCGCATCGGGTGGCGCCGCCCGTCCCAGTGGTTGAAGTCTCCGACGACGCTGACGCGCTTGGCATTCGGCGCCCAGACGGCGAAGTTAACGCCACGCACCCCTTCGATCACCTGAAGGTGCGCGCCGAGCTTCTCGTAATTGCGGTAATGCGTCCCTTCGCCGATCAGGTGCAGGTCGAAATCCGAGAGCACGGGCGGGAAACTGTAAGGGTCGTGAAATTGCCAGGTGTCGCCGAAGGCATTGGCGGCCTTGAGCCGGTAGGGAAAACACGCCGCTCTCTCGGTGAGGGCCAGTTCGAAGAAGCCTTCCGCGCGGACCTGCTCCATCCGGTACTCGCGGTCCGGGTGGTGGGCGTCAATCACCCAGACCTGCACGGCGTCAGGGATAAAGGCGCGAACCATCACCCTTTTGCCCCCCGCCGCCTCGCCTTCACGCATCCCCAGCACGGCGAAGGGATCGTGGTGTTCACCATGAACGATGCGGTCAATCTCGCTGCTTATCGTCGTGATCACAGGCCCTCCATTTGGTTCATCAATCCTTGTTCAAGTGAGAAGCGATTATCAATCAAAGCAGCAGCGTTGGTGGCGCCGAACTACGAGCCGCGATCTTAGAGCAGACGGCGGTCGAGCATACAGTAACAGTACCGACAGCGGCAGCGACCGGATGCTTGGTCTCCTTCAGACATTCATCAGGAACCTGCTCTAAGCCATCAAAGCCGGGAGGGGGAATCGAGAGCAAGAGCTTATGGAGAGGTCGGCGGGTTGTCAAGCGCAGTCCAACCCCAGAGGCCGCGACCGCCCCGCTTTTGATGCTTCACCGCGCCAGAATAAATACGAATTCCTGCGACCTCACGGCGGCCGGCGCCACTTACTACTTTGGGCGAGATCGCAGCGCGGAAGATGCTTTCGCCCTCGAAATCTGATATAACGTCGATCAAGCAGTGAGTCATAAGAGAAAGGAGCACTCAAGCCATGAGAGAAAAGCGAGTCATGCTTCTCTTCCTGATCGCAACTGCGGGCCTGTTCTTCACTAAGACTGCGACGCCGGCCCAAACTAATGTTAAGCAGAAAGTTGAAGTCACGACCACCCAGCGGGTCGCATTTGCCCCGGACGGCATGATCCAGATCAAAGATTCTTACGGCGAAGTCCGCATTGAGGGCTGGGACCAGCCTGACGTAGAGCTTACCGTCACCAAAGCGACGCAGAAGGAGTATGCGCCCCGAGACCAAGCCCGCGAGCGGGCGAAGCTAGAGAAAATCAAGGTCACGGCTACGCAGGGGGACGACGGAAGTCTGCTGATCTCAACCATGTTCCTTTCTCGCCACCCGTTGCGCCCGCTCCAGGGCAAAACGAACCTGAACTTGACTTACCGGATCAAGGTCCCCCGGCAGAGCCACCTCTCCATCAAGCATGACGTCGGCGCGGTCGCCGTCATCCACGTCATCGGTGACATCAAGGTGACGAACCGCATCGGCGAGGTCACGCTCAAGCTGCCTGAGAGCGAGCAGTACGCCATTGACGCCAAGGCCAAGATCGGCGACGTGACCTCTGATTTCAACGGCGAGAGCGAACGCCAGCTCCTGATCGGGGCGAAGTTGGAGAGCTACCGCCGGAGATCTCATCAGCTTTATTTGCGCGTCGGCATCGGCGAGATCGCCATTAACAAGCTCCCGCAATGAAGACGAAAGCTACTTCTTAAGCCAGGCATCAGCGACCACCGCCTCGACAATGACGGGCACATTCGGGAGAAACTCTTTGGCCGCCGCCACCATCGTCTGCGAAACGATGCGTGCCGTCTCCTCGACGATGGTCTCGGCACATTCCACGACGAGTTCGTCGTGAATGCTGTTGACGATCTGCGCATCGCGATCGATCAAGGCGTCATCCACCAGCTTCATCGCGCATTTGAAGATGTCGCTCGCGGTGCCTTGTATCGGCGTGTTTTTGCCGAGCCGCTTGAGCTGTGAAAGCTGCTGCCGGTCGTGGGTGTCAAGCTGATAAATCCAGAGGCGGCCCGTGGCCGTGCGGCTGCGCCCTTCGCTCACCGCGCGACCGGCCGCTTCGCGGAGCCAGCGCGCGACGCCCGCGTAGGTGGTGAAGTACCGCTCGATCAAAGCTTCGGCCTCCTCAACCGTCGCATTGATGCGATTGGCCAGGCCCTCCGCCCCCATCCCATAAATGATGCCGTAATTCAAGCTCTTGGCATGCCCGCGCTGCTCCGGAGTGACTTGGTCGAGCGGCACGCCGAGCATTTGAGACGCCGTGGCGCGATGCAGATCGGCGCCGGAGTTGAACGCGGCAATCAGCGCCTCGTCACGCGAGAACTCAGCCAGGATGCGCAACTCGATCTGCGAAAAATCTGCCACTACCATCTGGCGGCCCTGCGGTGCGCGGAAGCATGAGCGATACTCGACCGCGTGGGGCACCTGCTGAAGGTTCGGATCGCGGCAACTCATGCGTCCGGTCGGCGTGCCAATCTGGTGAAAGCTCGCATGAATGCGCCCGGTCGCGGGATTGATGTGATCGAGCATCCCCTCGCCGTAAGAGGACAGGCTCTTACTCAGGCCGCGGTAATCGAGTAGCCGTTGCACGACCGGATGCTGCCGCGCCAGCTTTTGCAGCCTCCACTCGCGCGTGCTCTCGACTTCGATCCCCAAGCGCGCGAAGGCCTCGCGGACCTGCGCCGGGCTGTCGAGGTTGAGATTGCGCGGCGTGTCGAACAAGCTCATCTGCGCCGCGCCCGCCCCCAGTGCGCGTTGCAGTTCGCCGGCCGCGGCTTCATGTGCGGCGCGCACCCGCTTGATCTGCTCCCGCCAACAGCCGGCGTCCAGATAAACGCCGGCGAGCTCCATCGCGGCGACCGACAAGATACACTCGAATTCGAGCTGCGCGACGACCGCCAAATCCATCTCCTGGAGCCGTCCGACTAACTGCTCGCGCAGCGGCAGCACCACCTCGGCGTCGCGCGAGGCGTACTCCAACTGGTAAGGGGTCAACTCGCCCGACCAGTCGCTGAGCTGCGCCGCCTTGTCGAGTTGAAGGTTGAGGTAGCGCTGGACGACGGCCTCCAAGCTGTGCCGGTCGTTGTCGTCGCCGGCGCTCACGATCTGGCTGGCCAGGTAGGTATCGAAGAGCCCCCCGAGCCGCACGCCGTAATGCCGGAGCAGAAACTTCGCGTCGAACTTCGCGTTGTGCGCCACCTTGAGGGGCTGGGGCGCCGCCAGCAGGTCGAGCGCGGGCTTGAGTTGTTCGGGCGTGAAGCGGAAAAGATCAATCACATAGGCCGCCTGCTGGGTCGCCAGTTGGATCAGGCGCAGCCGCGACGTGTGCGGGTCGAGCCCAGTAGTCTCAGAGTCAAAGCCCACTTCCGACGCGACGCGGAGTGTCGCCAGGGCCTGGCTTAATTCCTCAGGTGTGGTGACCAATTTGTAGCCGGGTGTGTTCATCTTCCTTCTTCTTCATCCTCCCCGCGTTTGCGGTTCCGAGATGCCGGCGACGAGGAGCAACAGGGCGGCCAGCAAGCTCAGCCCCGCGCCAGTCAGCAAGGCCGTCTCAGCGCCGAAGCGCTGCCACAACAACCCGAGCATCAAGCTCGCGGGGAGCGCGGCAATGCCGATGATGAGATTATACAGCCCGAAGGCCGTCCCGCGCAGTTCCGGGGCCACCAAGTCGGCCACCAACGCCTTCTCGGTGCCTTCAGTCAGGCCGAAATAAAGGCCATAGACCGCAAAGAGCGCCCACATTTCGGCTCTCGTGGCGGCGAACGCGAAGCCGCAGTAAATGACCGCGTAGAGCGCCCACCCGCTGACGATCAGCCGCTTGCGCCCGAAGCGGTCCGAAAGCCCGCCGCCCACGACTGAACTCGCCGACTTGCTGACGTGCAGCAAGGCCCAGAGCAGCGGGATCGAGGCGTCGCCGAGGCCTCGCTGTTTGGCCCTCAAGAGCAGAAAAGCGTCACTCGAATTGCTCAGGGTGAAGAGGAGCAGCACACCGAGGTATTTCTTGAAGCTGGCGTCGAAGGCTGACCAGCGAATGCGCGGCCCAGGTGAGGAGGAAGACGGCGGAGCGCTTCGTAACTTATCCATGACCTCACGATCAGCAGTGGCCGCGGCGCTTCGCTTCGTTTCGCGCACCGCGAAGATCAGGATCAACAACGCCACGAAGGCCGGCGCTGTCGCGGCCCAGAAGACGCTGCGGTAATCGCCCTGAAAGAACTTGACCAGCCAGGCCGAAACGAGCGCCCCGACAATCGCTCCTGCGTGGTCCATCGCACGGTGAAAGCCGAAGGCGAGCCCGCGTGCTTCCGCCCGCGCCGAATCCGCGATCATCGCATCGCGCGGGGAACTGCGCAGCCCTTTGCCGATCCGGTCGGCAAAGCGCAGACCGAGCACCTGCCAGGCTGAGGCGGCGAGCGCCAGCAGGGGCCGCGTGATCGAAGCCAAGCCGTAGCCCGCCATCACCATCACCTTGCGCCGGCCGAACCTGTCCGAGAGCCAACCGGCCGGGAGCTTGAGCAGGCTCGACGCGCTCTCGGCGAGGCCTTCGATCACGCCGACGAAAGCCGGGCCGGCCCCGAGCGTCGAGGTGATGAATAGGGGCAGCAGGGGGTAGATGATCTCGCTGCTCGCGTCGTTGAAGAGACTGACCAGGCCGAGCGCGATGACGTTGCCGGGAAGGCGGGGCGGGCGAGCGGCGTGGCCGGCAGTTTCAGGCGATCTTGGGTTTGAAGATTCGGACGTTCGGGCCACTTTTGAGTTTCAAACTCTGAGCCCTGACTCAAGAATAGACTCAGAACTCATCACGGTAGAATCCCGGCGCGCGTCGGGCCGGCCGGTTGCGGAAGAGGAAGACCAGGATCACGCCGGCGACGAAACCGCCGACGTGCGCCATATAGGCCACACCTCCCCTGGCCTGGGCGGTGTGGGCAATCGCGCCGAAGCCGTTCAAGAATTGCAGCAGCGCCCAGAAGCCGATGACTATAAACGCCGGCAGTTCGGTCACCTGGATGAAGATCCAGATGGGGATCAGCACTCGCACGCGCTGCCCCGGGAACGAGATCAGATACGCGCCGAGCACGCCAGCAATCGCGCCCGACGCGCCAAGGCTCGGAATCGGCGAGTTCGGGTCAAAGAAGATGTGCGTCGCGCTCGCCGCGAACCCGCAGAGGAGGTAAAAGATCACATACTTCACGTGGCCCATCAGGTCCTCGACATTGTCGCCGAAAATCCAGAGGTAGAGCATGTTGGATGCGATGTGCAGGAAGCCGCCATGCATAAACATCGCCGTCAGGAGGGTCAAGTAAATCGGCGTCGGGCCGGGGGCCTGCGGGATCATGCCGACGCCTGGTATGACGACCGGCCGGATCAAGTCTCGGCCCTGCGTAATCTCGGCGGGAATGACGCTATAGCCGTAGGTGAACTCGGGATGCCCCAACTGATAGATGAAGACGAGAACGTTGATGGCGATCAGCGTATAGTTGATAACCGGCGTGATGCTCCGCCTCGAATCGTCATCGCCAATCGGTAGTAGCATCTCCCACCCCCCTTCGATTGCGGATTGTAGATTGCGGATTGCGGATTTAGTAATCTTTCCTTCAATCCGCAATCCGCAATCTACAATCCGCAATCACATGGTTCCCCATTTAAGCTTCGTGCGCAACACCTCGAAGTAATTCCGATTGGTCGGCCGGACCATATCGAAGGTCGTTTGGCTGCGGAGGAGGACGATGCGGTCGTCGGGGGTCAGGCTGATCCCGCGCTGCCCGTCAATCGTCAGCATGACGTCCTCGCTCGCTTGCTTGAAGAGGAGGTCGATGACCGAATCGCCGGGCAAGACGACGGGGCGGTTCGAAAGCATGTGGGGGCAGATCGGCGTGAGCAGGATCGCCGACATGCTCGGATGCACGATCGGCCCGCCGGCTGAGAGCGAATAGGCGGTCGAGCCAGTAGGGGTGGCGACGATCATGCCGTCGGCGCGGAAGCTGTTGACGAAATGATCGTTGACGTAGCACTCCAACTCGATCATGCGCGCGAGCGCCGATTTATTGACCACCGCGTCGTTGAGCGCGCGATGCGTTTCAATGACCTGCCCGCCGCGCTTGACCCCCACGTCGAGCATCATCCGGTGGTCGATGCGGAAGTTGCCCTCCAGCACTCCTTCGAGCGCCGTGAAGAGTTCGGGGAGGGTGAACTCGGTGAGGTAGCCGAGGAAGCCGAAGTTGACGCCGAGCACCGGGATTGAGCGCGACCCCACCAACTGCGAGGCCCCGAGCATCGTCCCGTCGCCGCCGAGCACGACGATCAGATCGACGTCCTCGGCCAACTCGTCCTCTTTCACCACAAGCGGCGCACAGTGTACCTGTTCGGCGACTTGCTCAGCGGCGCGCAATTCAATCCCCCGGTATTCGCACCACTTGAGCAGGTCACAGACGACGGCGATAGCGGCCGACTTCTGCGGCCCGACGACGACACCGATAGTTTTCAGTTCCAGAGGCGGCATAGTCGAACCAGCGCGCGACAAACACGAATTATTCGCGGAAGCCTCGCGATTGTACACGCCGCGCGTGAGTGGCCGCAAGCGGGATGGGCTTCGAGCCGCCTTATCCGCTGATCATTCGCAGCGCCTGCGACAGGTGCCGCAAGCCCGTGGCGACATCCTCGGTCTTGACGGCAAAGCCGAGCCGAAAATGGCTCGGTGACTCGAAGAATTTGCCCGGCACGATCGAGGTCTCGAACTGCCGCAATAGGTCGTGCAGCGGCTCGCTGTCGGCGCGGTGTTTGAGTCGCGGGAAGACGATCATCGAGCGGGGCGGGATGACGCATTCGAGCAGGTCGGCGTGCTCCCGCAAGAATGCGTGGACGAGGGCCAGGTTCGGCTCAAGCAAAGCCCGCGTACGTGCGGTGAGCCTCTCGAGGTGCTGAAAGGCGACGAGCGCGAGTTTATCGCTCGGCATCGGGCCGACCGCGCCGAAGAGGTCGTTCAAGCGCCGCATGCGTTCGGCCAATCCCTGCTCACACAGGACCCAGCCGCAGCGCAGCCCGCTCAAGCCGTAGGCTTTGGTCAGGCTGCTGGTGGCGATGAACTGCGGCCCAAGGTGAACCAAACTCGGCGGGGCCGCCTCAAAGAGGATGTCGCGGTAGACTTCATCCACCAGCACTTTCGCGCCCACTTCGGCGGCTAACTCGCCGACGCGGGCGAGCGCCTCCTGGGCGACCACGACTCCGCTCGGGTTGTGAGGGCTGGTGATGATGATCAGCCGCGTGCGCGGCGAGACCTGGCGGCGAAGCTCGTCCAGGTCGATCTGGTACCGTTGCTCGAATGACCGGCCGAACCGCTTGACCTCTGCGCCCAGGTACCTCACCGCGCTCAGCAACGGCTCATACGTCGGCTGCTCGACGAGCACCTCGTCGCCGCGCTCGATCACCGTGGCGCAGGCCAGGAAGTTGGCCATCGAAGTCCCCTGCGCGGTGACCACGTGATCGGCGTCGGTGCCGTACTTCGCGGCAATCGCCTCTTTGAGCGGGACGTAGCCTTCGCCGTTCGGCCCGTTCAATTCGATGTCTTCGAGCGTCAGCGGCAGGTCTCGCAGCTCGCAGCCCAGGATGCCGCTGTTGGCCAAGTTGTAGCGGGCCGCCGCGTGGCGCTTGGCCCAGGTCATGTAGACGCTATTTTTCATTGCCTCGATCCTCAGCTCTCGGCTTTGCCCGGCTCCACAAAAAGAAGACCGGCACGCCCAGCGAGAGAATCGCGGTGCCGATCAAAGCATTCTGCGTGTCAGCGATGAAAGTGTTGATGACGATCCCGGCGCCCGCCAGGGCGAACAAAATCGGAGTCAACGGGTAGAGCGGCGTCGGCTGCGGCCGCGGGGCGTCGGGTAATTTGCGGCGGAAGACGATGAGCGCGACTCCGGCCAGCGCGAAGAATATCCAATCGGCGAAGACGGCGTAGCCGAGCAGTTTGTCGTAGGTGTTCGTGAGCGCGAAGGCCGAGGCCAAGACCCCTTGGATCAGGATCGCGGCCGTCGGCGCCCGGAAGCGTGGGCTGAGGCGCCCCACCGACTTGAAGAAGACGCCGTCAGTAGCCATGGCGTAATACACGCGCGGCGCCGTCATCAGCGCCAGATTCAAGAAGCCGAAAGTCGAGATGACGATGAGCAGGCTAATCACGCCCGCCCTGCGCTCGCCGACGAGCTGCGCGGCCATATCCGCCGCCGGGGTCTTCGTGGCGGCCAGCACCGGCGCCGAGAGCACGTGGACGTAGGCAACGTTCGCGCTCAAATAGACGGCGATGACGCAGAACACGCCGACGAGAATCGCCCGCGGGAGATTGCGCAGCGGGTCGCGCACCTCTTCCGATACAAAATTCAAATTCTGCCAGCCGCCGTAGGAGAACATCACCGGCACCAATCCGGCGAAGAAGGCCGAGACGAGATTGAAGCCTGACAGGCTGGGCGGCGCGAGCGGCTCGAAAGTGATCCCCGACCGGTGGGTGAGCGCGAAAGCCCCGATGATCAGCACCGCCAAGGCCAGCGTCTTGCCGAAAGTGATCACGTTGATCAGGACCGCGCCCGGCTTGATCCCGAGCGCATGAAAAGCGGCCAGGGCCAACATGATCGTGACCGCGAGCGTGGTGACAAGACTCTCAGGCAAGCGCACGAGTCGCGCGACGTACTGCGCAAAAGCCACGGCGACCGCCGCCGTCGCCCCCGACTGAATAATCAGAAGCAGTGACCAGCCGTGTAGAAAAGCAACCAAAGGGTGGAAGGCTTCGCGGAAGAAGGCGTATTGCCCGCCCACTTGCGGCATGACCGTGCTCAACTCAGCAAAGACGAAGGCCCCTGCCAGCGCGATCAATCCGCCGGCGACCCAGACGGCGAGAATCAAGAAGGGCGTCTCGACTTTTTGGGCGACGACGTAGGGGTTGATGAAGATGCCGGAGCCGATGATCCCGCTGATGACGATCATCGTCGCGTCGAAGAGGTTGAGCTTGCGCGCAAACAGCGATGCTGGTTTCTGGGGAGCGGCGGCTTCGGTTGGCGGTGGCACGTCGTGTTGGTCCCTTCGGTCAGTCTGGAGTCTGGAGTCTGGAGTCTGGAGTCTGGAGTCTGGAGTCCCGAAAGATTATTCAGGAGTTTTGAGTCGGAGTGCTTCAGACTCCAGACTCCAGACTCCAGACTCCAGACTTAGTTAACACCTCAAGCATTTCGTCATGGATGCGCCCGTTGGAGCAGAGCAGGCTCGCCGAGAAATTATCGAAGGGGCTCCCGTCGGCCTTCGTCACCCGCCCGCCCGCTTCTTCGATCATGACCCAGCCGGCCGCGGTGTCCCAGGGCCACAAGCCGAATTCCCAAAAGGCGTCAAAGCGCCCCATCGCGACGTAGCACATATCGAGCGCTGCCGCCCCGTCGCGGCGCACGGCCTGGGCGTGCGCGAGGAAGCGCTCCCAGACCGGCAGGTAGCTCGCCATCCGCTCCCGGACGTCGTAGGGAAAGCCGGAGACAATCAATCCCCGCTCCAGGCTGTCCACCTCGGAGACCCGGATCGGCCGGCCGTTCAAAGTCGCCCCGGCGCCGCGTTCGGCGACGAACAACTCATCGCGCGTCGGATCGTAGACGACGCCGATGATCACCTCGCCCTTGCGCTCCAGCCCGATCGAGACGCAGTAGCAAGGGTAGCCGTGGGCGAAGTTGGTCGTCCCGTCGAGCGGGTCGATGACCCAGCAGTAATCGCTCGGCGGCCCGCTCACCTCGCTCGCCCCGCTCTCCTCAGCCAGGATGCGGTGCTCGGGGTAGTGAGCCGAGATGAGCCCCTTGATATGGCGCTCGCTGGCGAGGTCTGCCTCGGTGAAGATGTTGATCCGCCCTTTGTGAGTGATTTGAAATTCGCGCCCGGAATAATCGCGCAATATCGCGCCGGCTTCACGCGCCGCGCGGATGGCTAGCTCAAGCATGGAATACAAGCTCGGTTATTCTTCCCCCTCTAGTTCGCGGTTGAGCGCCTGCAGGTCAGCCTGCAAGCGCTCAATGCCATCCCGGACCGCCCGCAGTTGCGGCCCCGCGCTGCCGTGCTCGCGCTCGATCTGCCCCAGCTCTTCGCGCAAGCGGTTGAGGTTGCCTTCGATTTGACCGGTGATGAGCGACGGCGAGCGATAGGAGGCGAGGGTCTCCTCGGCGGCCTCGAAGTAGTCCTCATCGACCAGTAGTCGATAGGGCCCGCAGTGCGCCACGTTCGGCGCGTGCCCGCCTTGAAGCACTGACGGCACGCCGGCCTCGTCCAGTAAGCGGCGGATGAAGGCCGTCTGTGATTCATCATCGAAGGCCGAGAGCAGCCGGAGCGCGCTGTCGTCAAAGTCTGCGGGGGCGCCCGCTGGCTGCGCTGCCGCTTCGAGCGAGGCGACGAGCGGCACCTGGCAGGTGTTACAGTGGGTGAATCCGGCGCGGAACTCGGCGCCGCAGGATGGACAGAATGGCATAAGAATGAATTCCTCTGCCCAGTGCCGACCGTCAAGTGCAGGTTGGCGGAGGGGCGTCTTGGTAGTCTTCGCTTACGCGCTGACGAGGTCCGCCGCGCGGGGGAAATCGATCTCGGTGCCGGCGATATGGTTGAAATAGTTGGTGAACATGTTGACGGCGATCACGCCGCTGATCTCGACAATCTCTTGATCGCTGAACCCGGCGCCGCGCAACTGCTCGACCTCCTCATCGCTCACCTTCGCATTGCGCTCGACGACGCGGCGGGTGAACTCGAGCGCCGCCTGAGTGCGCACATCAGCCGCCTGCGACTGGCGCGCGTTGAGCAGGTCTTCCTCTGACAAGCCGACACTCTTGCCGATCGTCGAGTGGGCCGCCAGGCAGTAGTCGCAATCATTCGCCTGCGCCGTCGCCAGCGCGATCTGCTCGCGAAGCTTGGCGTCGAGGGATGATTCGGCCAGCGCGTTGGAGAATTGCAAATAGGCGTTCAGCACGGCCGGCGAGTTGCCCATTAACTGATAAACGTTGATCACCTTGCCCATCTTTTTCTGCAAGCCTTCGTACAGCTCTTTGGTCTGCCCGGTCGCCGCCTCCGGCGCCACCGGCTTGATCCTTGGCATAGTTCTCCCTCACGGACGTGAAAGCTTAGATCGGTTTTCAATTGAATGTATGGAACACGCCGGATCAGAACCGCGAGCGGTAGCGAGCGTAGCATCCGAGATGGCTCCACTGTGAGCCACGCTCGCTACCGCTCGCGGTTCTGA
>Ga0070707_100000184_pt1 | contig 61598 bp, 48 predicted proteins | sample KBSK5502metaG_FD_65468 | JGI IMG/M metagenome (GOLD analysis project Ga0070707, IMG submission 65468) | Corn, switchgrass and miscanthus rhizosphere microbial communities from Kellogg Biological Station, Michigan, USA - KBS K5-50-2 metaG | ecosystem: Host-associated > Plants > Roots >... | reverse complement strand
GCGCTGCTGGCTGCTTAACGAACGGTTAGACGAGTTACGCCCAAAACCGAAAGTCAAGATTGAATGGGAGCGGGTGGCATGATTTTACCAACTTTGACTTCGTACACCCGCCATCGACCGGCGGCGGTGGTTGTAGGCTTGAGCTTGTCAGTCCGGTGCCCAATCTTTACAATACATCTTGTACCGGTTCAGTGAAATTCACGCCCATCCTTCGATCATTGGATGTGTCATCGAATGCGGACCACGTTCGATCATGGCCAGATGAGCAGGCATGGGCTGGCTGTAGCAGACCGACGCCACAGGCCAATGGCTACTACGAAAGGCTTATCCTTGTATGCCCGTTCAATTGCGGTGTGCCCTGAGCGCTGCCTTACTCGCGGCGCTGACCCTCTTGCTTGGCTGTCGAACGACCGGCTCATCACCTGCCGCCTCGCCGCGAACATTACGCTTGAGCATGATCCCGACGACGGATCCCGGAAAGATCCTGCGGGAGAGCCAACCGCTCGTGGCCTATCTGGAAAGGGAGACGGGCGCGAAGGTGGATTTGACGGTCCCGACCAACTACGCCGCCGTGGTCGAAGCGGCGGCTAACGACCAGGTGGACATCGCCTTTTTGGGCGGGTTCACCTACGTCCAGGCGGCGCGGCGCGCGGGCGTCAAGCCGCTCGTCCAGCGCGAGCGAGACCAGAATTTCCACAGCCTGTTCATCACTCAGCCCGGCTCCGGCATCAACAGTCTGGCCGATCTCAAAGGCCACACCTTCGCCTTCGGCGACGTGAACTCCACCTCCGGCCATCTCATGCCCGAATACTTCATGCGCGAGGCGAAGGTCGACCCGGAGGTGATCGCGAAGGCCATCTACAGCGGCGGGCATGACGCGACGGCCCTCGCGGTGGCCAACAAAAAAGTCGACGCGGGCGCGATGGACGAGACGGTCTATCAACGGATGACGAAGGAGGGCAAACTGGACCCCAAGCAGGTGCGCATCTTCTACACCACGCCGCCTTTCATGGATTACGTGTGGGCGGCGCGGAAGGGACTTGACCCGAAGCTCGCCGACGCCTTCTCGGCCGCGCTGCTGAAATTGAGCGCGAGCGATCCGGCGCAGAAGAACCTCCTCGACCTGCTCGGCGCGACCAAGTACGTCAAGGCCGAGGACGCGAGCTACGATAAATTGCGCCAGGCAGCGAAGGAGGCAGGGCTCCTAAAGTAAGATTGCGGATTGTGGATTGCGGAATGCGGATTTTCGGACTCGGTCGAGGACACGGCATTCTTCTCATTCCGCGATCTGCAGTCCGCAGTCCGCAATCCGCATGATTTATTCGCTCGACCAAATCACCAAGAGCTACCCGACCCGCCACGGGCCGGTGAGTTCGCTTAACGGGCTGACCTTCGACGTGCGGCCGGGGGAGCGCGTGGCGTTGATCGGCCCATCAGGCGCGGGCAAGACCACGCTCTTCCGTCTGCTCAACGCCACCCTGCGGCCGACGAGTGGCGCATTGCGCTTCGACGGGCAGGATGTCGGCGCGATGGCGGGCCGCGAGTTGCGCGCCATGCGGCGGCGCATCGGCACGATCTACCAGCAACACCACCTGGTGCCGTCGCTCACCGCGCTGGAGAATGCGCTCTGCGGCCGGCTGGGGTACTGGTCGCTGCTCGAAACCATCCGCAACGCGGTCCGCCGAGATCAACGTGAAACTGAGCGGGCGATGGCGGCGCTCGAAGCCGTGGGCCTGGCCGACAAGCACCAGGCCCGCGCCGACCAGCTCTCCGGCGGCCAACAGCAGCGCCTCGCCGTTGCCCGCGTCCTGATGCAAGACCCCGGCGTGATCCTGGCCGACGAGCCGTTCGCCTCGCTCGACCCGGCGCTGACTGGAGCGATCGCCTCGCTCCTGACGGGGCTTGCCTCCGGAGGCCAACGGACTTTGGTGGTCACGCTGCATGACGTTGAGCTGGCGCTGCGCTATTTCCCCCGCATCGTCGCGCTGCGCGACGGGCGCGTGGTCTTCGATCAGGCTCCCGCGGAGGTGAGCCGCGGAGCGCTCGACGCGCTCTATGCCGGCAACTCCGAGCCGGAGGAGGCCCTGGGTGATAAGGGCGAAGCAAAGCATGAATCCTACCGTGAACGAAGCTGCGCGCGTTAGCGACTGGCGCGAGTGGCGCCCGAGCCTGAATCCGTTGCTGCGGCGCATAGCCGCCGTCTTCGGGTTGAGCGCGGTGCTGGTCCTTTGCTGGCGGGCGGCGGAGATTCGCCCATCTGCCCTTTTCGAGGCGAGCGCCGCTGCCTCGGTCCTACACTTCCTCCGTAGCCTTTTCCCTCCCGACCTGTCTCCCGACTTCTTGCGCGTGGTCGGTGCCGCGATCGGGCGCACGCTCGCCATGGCGATTGCGGGCACCACGCTGTCAATCGTCATCGGGCTCCCGCTCGGCGCGCTGGCCACGGCCACACTCTACCGGCGGGGCGTGCTGATGGCGGGCGAGCGGAAGGGGGCGGGCTTGCTCTTGCTGGCCGGCCTGAGCCGCGCGGCGCGAGCCCTGCTCGGATTCTTGCGTGCCGTGCCTGACCTGATGTGGGGGCTGCTCTTCGTCGTCGCCGTCGGGCTCGGGTCGTTGGCCGGCGCGCTCGCCTTGGCGGTCAGTTATTGCGGCGTGCTCGGTCGAGTCTATGCAGACGTCTTCGAGGACGTAGACCCGCGCCCGCTCGAAGCCTTGCACGCGACCGGGGCCACGCGGGCGCAGGTGTTTTTGCAGGCCATCTGGCCGCAGGCCGCGCCGGGTGTCGTTGCCTACACGCTCTACTCCTTCGAGTGCTGCGTCCGCGCGGCGTCGGTGCTCGGCTTCATCGGGGCCGGCGGCATCGGCTACGAGATCAACCTCTCGATGCGCCTGTTCGAGTACGGCCAGGTCTTCACGCTCATCATCGCCTTCGTCGTGCTGGTGGCTGCGACCGATGCCCTCAGCCGTTCCTTGCGCCGGCGACTGCGCGCCAACGCCCCGCTCGGCTCACCGGCTCATCTGCCTCTCATCCTGGGCCGCGGCCTGCGCGAGCGGTTGATTTCAACCGGTTGGCTCACCAAGGGGAGAATCGCAGTTGTCGCCATCGCCGCGGTGGCCGTGAGCTTCTACGCCAGCGGCTTCGCGGGCGGCGCACTCACCGATCCCGAGTTGCCACGCCGCGTCACTCGCTTCATCGGCGCGATGTTCCCGCCCGAAAGCGACCCATCGTTCCTGCGCTCGCTCGTCGTCCCCTTGTTTCAAACCGTCGGCATCTCGGTGATGGGCACGCTCGTCGGGATCGGCGTCGGCTCGGTGCTGTCATTGCCCGCCACCTCAACGCTCGTCTTCGCTGAGGCTGATGCGGCGGGTAGGCGCTCGCTGCCTTCGCGCCTCTGGCGTTGGGCCGTCTACACTGCGGCCCGCTTGATGCTCAATGCGCTCCGCTCGATCCCGGAGTTGATCTGGGTCCTGGTTTGCATCCTGGCTGTTGGCTTAGGCCCATTCGCGGGGACGGTGGCGATTGGGTTGCACACGGGCGGCGTGCTGGGCAAACTCTACGCGGAGACGCTCGAAGAGGTGCCCACGCAGCCCGTCGAGGCGTTGCGCGCGAGCGGCGCGAGTCTGTTCCAAATCTTGCTCTGGGGCATGTGGCCGCAAGCGCGACCGATGCTTGCGAGCTACACCGTGCTGCGCTGGGAGACGAACCTGCGCGTCTCGACCATCCTCGGATTGGTCGGGGGCGGCGGGCTCGGCCAGGCCATTTACAATAACGTGCAACTCGGCTTCTACCCGCGGGTGGCCACGCTGATCGCCATCGTCTACCTGCTGGTCATCGCGACGGACTGGATCGGCGACCGGTTGCGCCGCCGGCCTGCTGTGGCTTGATTGCCGAAGGAGGATCTACCTATGTCGAACTCAGAACCATATGACGCCATCATGATCGGCTCCGGCCAGGCCGGGAAACCGCTCTCCATCGCGCTGGGCCGCGCGGGATGGAAGACGGCCATCATCGAGCGCGAGCACATCGGCGGCACGTGCGTCAATGTGGGCTGCACGCCGACCAAGACGATGGTGGCCAGCGCGCGCGTGGCCTACCTCTCGCGGCGGGCGGCTGATTACGGCGTTCACACCGGGCCGGTGAGGGTCGCGATGAATGAAGTGCGGCAGCGGAAGCAAGCGATTGTCGAAAGCTTTCGCAACGGCGGGCGCCGGGCCATCGAAAAGACCGAGGGCGTTGACCTGCTGTTCGGTGAAGCCAGCTTCACCGGCCCGCAATCAGTCGAGGTGCGACTCAAGAGCGGCGAAACCCGCCGGCTGACTGCCGGCAAAATCTTCATCAACACTGGCGGCCGGCCTATCAACCCTCCGGTCCCCGGACTAGATCGTGTGCTCGCTTTGGACTCCACGTCCATCATGGAGCTGGATGAAGTGCCGGAACACCTGCTGGTTCTGGGCGGCGGCTACGTCGGGCTGGAGTTCGGCCAGATGTTCCGCCGCTTCGGAAGCCGCGTGACGGTGGTGCAGCGGGGCGACCAGTTGTTGAGTCGAGAAGACGATGACGTGGCCGAGGAGGTCGCCAAGATTCTGCGGGAGGACGGCGTGGAGGTGCTGTTGCAGACCGAGGCCCTGCAGGTGGAGCAGGCCGCGGGCGGCCGTCTCAACTTGGCGGTGCGAGCGCCGCAAGGCGAGCGCACTTTGACAGGCTCGCATCTGCTTGTGGCGGCGGGCCGGGCGCCGAACACCGAGCAGCTCAACCTGGCGGCGGCGGGGGTGGAAGTGGACGAACACGGATTTGTCAAAGTGAATGACCGGCTGGAGACCAACGTGCCGGGCATCTACGCGCTGGGCGACGTGAAGGGCGGCCCGGCCTTCACGCACATCTCCTACGACGACTTCCGCATCATCCGCACCAACCTGCTCGAAGGCGGCCACGCCACCACAAGCGGCCGCCTCGTGCCTTACACGGTCTTCATCGACCCGCAACTGGGCCGGGTGGGGATGAGCGAAGCCGAAGCGCGGGGGCAGGGCCGGCAGATTCGCGTGGCGAAGATGCCGATGAGTCACGTCGCCCGCGCGCTCGAGGTGAGCGAGGCGCGCGGCTTGATGAAGGCCGTAGTGGACGCCGAGACCAACCAGATCCTGGGCTGCGCGATCCTGGGCATCGAAGGAGGCGAGTTGATGTCGATGGTGCAAATCGCGATCATGGGACAGGTGCCTTACCCGATGCTGAGGGAGGCCGTCTTCGCCCATCCAACGCTCGCCGAGGCATTGAACAATCTGTTCATCCCCGAGAACCTGCGGTAGAGATGAACGAGTCAGGTGGTCCAATCACGGCGCCTAGACCAAGGAACGATCGGTTGTTATCATTGTTGCGGAGGCTCGACGATGACGAGATGGACTTTCGAACCCGGACATACGGCGGCTGAATTCCGCGCGCGGCACATGATGGTGACTTACGTCCGCGGGCACTTCAAAAACGTGCATGGCACACTCATCTTTGATCCGGCCAACCCGCGTGACTCTTCAGTCGAGGTGACCATTGACGCCAAAGGTCTCTGGACCGGAGAGCCGGATCGCGACGCCCACTTGCAGAGCGCTGATTTTCTGGATGTCGAGCACTATCCCGAGATCACTTTCAAGGGCCATCAAGTGGAGGTCATCGGCGATCACGACTACACCCTGACCGGCGATCTGACGATCCGGGGCATCACTCGCCAGGTGACATTGAATGTGCGTTACCTGGGCCAGTGGCAAACGCCCTGGTGGGAAGACGGGGTTGATCGGGGACCGAAGACCCGCGCGGGCTTCGTGGCGGAAACAGTTATCAACCGGCATGACTTCGGCGTGAGTTGGAACTCGACTCTCGACAGAGGAGGGGTCGTCGTCAGCAACATGGTGCGGATCACCCTTGATGCCGAGGCCATTCGAGATGATGTTTAGGACGACTGACACGCAACTCGTCCTCGCCTTACAGGAGGCCCGTGCGCGCACGCTCGAATTGGTCGCGGACCTGAGCGACGAGCAGATGATTGGCCCGCGCCTGGCCATCGTCAACCCGCTGCGCTGGGAGATCGCGCACGTGGCCTGGTTCCAGGAGTACTGGGTCCTGCGCCATCTGCGCGGGCTGGAGCCGGTGCTCAGCCAGGGAGATCGACTCTACGACTCAGCCCGCGTCGCGCACGACACCCGGTGGGATTTGCCGCTGCCCTCTAAGGCGGCAACGATGGATTACATGCAGCGGATTCTCGACCGCGTGCTGGAACAGACCGGCGCCGGCCATCAAGCGGCCGAGGTCGGCGGGTACGATGAGGCGTACTTTCTCCAGCTTGCGCTCTTGCACGAAGACATGCATTCAGAGGCGATCACCTACACGCGGCAGACGCTCTCGTACGGCCCGCCCTGCCTGGCCATCGCTCAGGATGTTCATCACGCGGGCGTGCGCACTAGTGAGAGCGTCGGCGGAAGTGTGAATTCACTTCCCGCGGAGAGGTTGGGGGATGCGCAGATCCCCGGCGGCACGTTCCTGCTCGGCAGCACTCCGGATTCGGCGTTCGTCTTCGACAACGAGATGTGGGCGCACCCGGTCGAGGTGAGGCCGTTTGCGATTTCGCGGACGGCTGTGACGAATGCGGAGTTCGCGGCTTTCGTGGGCGACGGCGGCTACCGGCGGCGTGAATTCTGGAGTGAAGAAGGGTGGCGCTGGCGTGCGAGTGCGGGGGCGGAACACCCGGTCTATTGGCGGCCCACTTCCGGCGCCTGCTGGCTGCGCCGCCACTTCGACCAGTGGGTCCCGCTCGAAGACCATCACCCCGTCCTGCACGTTAATTGGCATGAGGCTTCGGCCTACTGCCGCTGGGCCGGGCGCCGTCTGCCGACTGAGGCTGAGTGGGAGATAGCTGCCTGCGCCGAAGCTGGGCCGGGCGGGCGCGGGATCAGCGAACGCCAGCGGCTCTACCCGTGGGGCGATGAGCCGCCCACGCCTGAACGTGCGAACCTCGATTGGCGAAATATGGGCTGCCTCGAGGTGCACGCTTTGCCCGCGGGCGACAGCGCCTTCGGCTGCCGGCAGATGATCGGCAACACGTGGGAGTGGACCTCAAGCACCTTCGGACCGTTCCCAGGATTTGCCGCCGGCCCTTACAAGGAATATTCCGCCCCCTGGTTCGGCGATCATCAAGTGCTGCGCGGGGGGGGCTGGGCCACCCGGTCACACCTGATCCGCAACAACTATCGCAACTTCTATCAGCCTGACCGCCGCGACGTGTGGGCCGGCTTCCGCACCTGCGCGCTTTCCGAAGAATGATGAGGATCGGCATCATCACCCCGGCGCCGCCCCGGTCCAGATACGGCAACCGCGTGACGGCGCTGCGCTGGGCACGCCTGCTCAAAAGCCTTGGCCACCGCGTCACCGTCACCCAAGACTACGAAGGTGGGGCCTACGATCTGCTCATCGCCTTGCATGCCCGCCGCAGCTACCCCTCGATCAGCCGTTTTCGCCGCGAGCACGCGAAGACTCCGATCATCGTCGCCCTCACCGGGACCGACCTGTACCGCGATCTTCAGAAGAGCCGCCGGGCGAAGCTCTCGCTCGAAATCGCGACCCGCATCGTCGTGCTGCAACCGATGGGCATCGATGAGCTGCCGCCACACTTGCGCGATAAGGCTCGCGTCATCTATCAATCAGTCACAACCCTGCCTCGGGCGACGAACCACCGCCAGGGGCTTAAGCCGGAGGCGGCTGCCCCGGCATCTAGTTTTCAATCTTCCCACCAGACTTTTGATGTGTGCGTGATCGGCCACTTGCGCCCGGTGAAAGATCCCTTTCGCGCCGCACTGGCCGCACGGTCGCTCCCTCCTTCGTCAATGATCCGCATTGTGCACGTGGGCGGGGCGATGAGCGATGAGATGGCGGCACGTGCCCGCGCCGAATTGAAGGTCAATCCCCGTTATCTCTGGCTGGGCGAGCAGTCGCCACAGCGCACGCGACGCATCCTGGCGCAGAGCCGCCTGTGCGTGCTCTCGTCCCGTCTGGAAGGCGGCGCAAACGTGCTGTCGGAAGCGATCGTAGCTGCGGTCCCCGTCATCGCATCCCGCATCCCCGGGACGGTCGGCATCCTGGGGGCAAACTACCCGGGCTATTTCACGGTGGGCCACACGCGCGAACTGAAGCGACTCCTGATGCGTGCCGAAGGCGATCCGGCTTTCTTGAGCCTCCTCAAGTCGCAAGGCGAGGGGCTGATCGAGCTCTTCGACCCGACGCGTGAGCAACGGGCCTGGGCGGACCTGCTGGAGGAGATAGATGCCACCGTAAAAAAGCTGGCTAAACTCAATGACCACGAACCGCCTGAGTGGTGACCTCCAGCAGCATTGAGTCCGATCTTTCCGCTTCCTGTCATAGCTCACTGGGTTTCGACCGGAGAGTTGGAGGATAATCAAGTGATGAACACTCATTCAGCAGAAGAAGTGCTGCGGGCGTGGCGCGAATCGGCTCCGTATTGGGAGAAGCATGGGCACCTCATTCGGACAATGTTCGAGCCAATTACTCGCGCCCTCATTGACGAGGCTGGGATCAGGCCCGGTCAATCTGTGCTTGATGTGGCAGGTGGGACCGGAGAACCTTCGCTGGCGATCGCTGAGGTGGTCGGGCTGTCGGGTTTGGTTACCTGTACCGATGCTGTCGCGGAGATGCTGGCCGCGGCGGAGCGCGAAGCCGCCCGCCGTCAGTTGCCCAATGTCAAATTCCGCCAGTGCGAGGCCGACTCGCTGCCCTTCGAGAGCAACGGGTTCGACGTGGCAGTTTGCCGGCTTGGCGTGATGTTCTTTCCCGACCCGCTTGCATCACTACGCGAGATGTTGCGCGTCACAAAACCAGGCGGCCGCCTCTCGCTCGCGGTGTGGCGGGACGCAGAATTCAACCCTTTCTTTCGGATCGTCACAGAAGTTATCTCACGCTATTTAGAAACACTGCCGGGAGACCCAGAAGCTCCTGGCGCATTCCGGTTCGCTGAGCCTGGCAAACTCGCCAGTATGCTCAAGCAGGCCGGCGCCGCCAACATCGTCGAGCGGGTTTTCAACTTCCACATCCAGGCGCCGATGACGCCCGAAGAGTTCTGGCGGCTGCGCACTGAAACTTCCGACACTTTGCGAGAGAAGGTTGCCCAGCTCTCGGCGGAGCAGTTGCATCAAGCGACGCGGGAAGTGCAGGCAGCCGCGCAGGAGTTTTTTCTAAATCATCAGATGAGTTTCCCGGCCCAAGCGATCATCGTCACGGGAGAGAGACTCAAGTAAGGCAAAGGCAGGTAAACTCCCACTGGCGGCGTGAGGAGTTTGACCGCAAGCTTGAAGAGGAGAGGCACGACTGCCGTCCAAGTTTTGGCATCTCTTCTCTATCACCAAAATCAAAGTCGATTCGGTGTGGATCGCCGGCAACCACGTGCCGCCTCGCGAGGGGATGGCCAACAGGGTGCCGGTCGGCAAAGCATGAGGGCTTATCTCCATGTGCAGACTCTTACTCATCGTTAGCTGGCTCCTGCTGGCCCCGTCCCTGCTCCAGGCGCAGGACCCTGTCTTTCCCTACGGTGCCGTCTATTTTCGCAAGTCGAATCCCCCCGAGCAGGATTGGGCTCGCGACCACCAGACCGCCGCCCAGGCCGGCATGAACACCTTCCGGCATTGGTTTATGTGGTCGGCCATCGAGGTCGCCCCGGCCAAATACGACTGGCGCGACTACGACCGGATGATGGACCTGGCCGCGCAGCACGGGCTCCAGGTGGTGATCGCCGAACTCGTCACGGCCGCGCCGGAGTGGGCCTTCGAGCAATATCCTCACGCCCGCTTTCGGGGGAGCGACGACACGGTCGTCCACAGCGGCATCTCCGCGAGCAGCGCCACCGGCGGCTTTCCGGGCCTCTGCCTCGACAATGAAGACGTGCGGTCCGCGGCCGAGAAATTCTTGACCGCTCTGGTCGAGCGCTATCGCGGCCACGCGGCCACGCTCGGCTACGACCTGTGGAACGAGCACTCTTACAACGGCGGCGGTCCCCAGCGGATGTATTGCTACTGCGAGGCGACGCAGCAGAAATTCCGCGAGTGGCTGAAGGCGAAGTACACCACGCTCGACGCGCTGGGCCGCGCCTGGCACCGGTACAGCTACGCCGCGTGGGATCAGGTGCACCCGCCGCGCAACTTTGGCGGCTACCCGGAGGCGCTGGACTGGCTGGAGTTCCGCACTGACGATGCCTTCCGCCTGCTGCGCTGGCGTGTGGAACTCTTCCGCCGCCTGGACCCGAAGCACAAGCTCGCCGCGCACGGCGTGGCCGGGACTTTAGAGGCCCTGCCTTCGGCGACGAATGATGAATGGCGCTCGGCCGCCGAGGTCGATGTCTGGGGATTCACCTGGGTCGCCTCGCGCAAGGGCAGCGAGCCGTGGAAGCAGTTTCATGCGGTGGACCTGGTGCGGGCCGGCTCGCGCGGGAAACCCTTCTGGCATGCTGAAGCCCAGGCCGGGCCGCTCTGGATGCAGCCGCAGGTGACGGGCCGGCCGCGCGAAGACGGCCGCATCACGGACGAGAAAGACGTGCGGTTGTGGAACTTGATCTCGTGCGCTGGGGGCGCCACGGGGATTCTCTACCCGCGCTGGCGGCCGCTTTTGGACGGGCCGCTCTTCGGGGCTTTCGGGGCATTCGGCCTGGATGGCTCCGTCACGCCGCGGGCGGAGATGGCGGGCCGCGTGGCCCGCTGGGCCAACAGTCATCCGGAGGTCTGGCAGTCGCGCCCCATCAAAGGCGACCTCGGCATTGTCTTCGTGCCCGAATCCGAGATGTTCAATTACGTCCAGCAGGGAGACACCGGCCACTACGCGCAGTCCGCGCGGGGGGCTTACCAGGCGTTCTTCGACGCCAACATCCAGGCCGATTGGGTCCACATCGACCACGTCCAGGAATACAACCTCGTCTACCTTCCTTACCCGGTCATGCTCAGCGAGGCGACGGCGCGGAAGTTGATCGCTTACGTCGAGCAGGGCGGCCGTCTGATCAGTGAAGGCTTGCCGGCCTACTTCGGAGACCGCGGGCGCGCCGGCACGGTGCAGCCAAACTTCGGGCTCGATCAACTCTTCGGGGCGAAGGAGAGCTACGTCGAGTTCACGCCCGACCTGCTCGACAAGCTGACGCTGCAAGTGCGCGGCCGTCGGATTCATGGGCGCTTCTTTCTGCAGGAGTACGAGGCGGCGGGCGGGCGGCAGGCGGGCGCGTACGAGAACGGGCGGGTCGCGGCGGTTGAGAATCGCTACGGTCAAGGCCGGACGCTGCTCATCGGCTCGTTCCCGGGCGCGGGTTATTACTTGCACCACTCGCCCGAAGCCAAGACTTTTTTCGCCGGACTGCTGGAGTGGGCGGGCGCTGAGCAGCAAGTCCGCTCAAATGACCCGGAGGTGGAGGCGCGCCTGCACACGGGCCGTGGCGGGACTTACCTGTGGGTGATTAACCCGACGCGGACGGCACGCAACGTGATCATCTCCCTGTCGTCCAAGTTCGGGCCGTTCGTGACGGCCGAAGACCTCTGGCAAGGGCAGAAAGTTTCTGTGGAAGGCAGGAGCGTCGAGGTTAAGGTAGCTGACCGCGATGCGGCCGTCATTCGGTTGAAGTAGCCAACCGCATCATTGAGGAAAGCCACCTTTGCAAGTGACCCCCTTCATCATTCTCATCGAAACCTTCTGTCCAGTTGCTCTTTCAGGACCTTTTCGGTCCGTCGTGTTTTATCGTTGCTGTCGGCTGCGTTTCAGTCGGCGATTGGGCTGACTGATTCAGGTTTCACTTGCAAGGCGCACCGTTGCCGCCTGAGACCTGGAGGTCGAATCTATCCGCCACGGAGTCAGGTTTCACTCTCACCCTGAGGTCCTTGACTCCGCCCGACGGGACGTGGCACAGCAGGCAGGCGAAACGCGCATCGCGCCATTTGATTGGGTGTCTGCCCGCCTGTTCGCTGGCCCACATCGTCTCTGGCTGATGGCATTGCAGGCACTGCGCGCGCGAGTCACGGCTGACGGTTGTGTGAGGCCTGTCATCGGGCGTCGCCGGCGGTTTGTTGACGAAGGACAGCAGCTCGATCCCACCAACGACGACGACGACGATCGAGATGAATGACAGATCGCGTAACTTCATCGCGATGCCCTCAGGGGTGGTTCACGAAGCTGGCGAGGTGCGCAGGAGCGACTTCCCGCCTGCGCCGCCCACCATTTCATCCCGGTAAAGCTGAAGCCCATCGCGACTGCGGACGGCGGCTCGCTCCATGATCTGCGCTGTTTTCTGCCGGCAGGTGGTGCACGGCTTGCCCTTCCGGTAGCGCTTACAGCATTTCTTCTTGCTCATCTCGTTTCCTCTTGATCTCTTACATCACGAGCGATGCCTCGTCGCCCGCAGATTCGTTCTCTGTCAAAAGCTGCCGGCGCACTTTGCCGATCATCTCGGAGACAGCGAGGAACTGCTGCGGCGTGAAGGTGAGCATCAGGTTGCCATACTCCAGATGCACACAGCCGGCGGTGCAGGTAGTGCCGCTGGCATCAGCCACCGTGACACGCTTCAGGCCCGTCCGGAGATTGCCGAGTGTGACGGTCGCGCCGGCTCAATCGCCGCTCGCCGTGACCGCCTCACGTCGTAACACCGGCTCACCGCTCTTCGGCGGCCGCCACATATCCCAGATCGGCACTGTCACCATCACGAGCACCGTCACCCCCATGGCGCTCGCGCCGACATACAACAATGGCGCCCAGGCTACCGAAGAGTAGCGCACCAGCCACGGCGAGGAGATGAAAGCGATCATGCCACCGAAGGCGGCCACGTAGTTCATCAGCTTGAACCATTCGCTCACCCGCGTGCGCATGAGGAAATGCGCGAGCACGAAGAGCATGATCGGAATTTGAAACAGGTGCGGATGCGTGATGTCCACGAGCGAGCCGAAGGTGTTCAGGCGCGCCGCGAGCGCGTCAGGTGGCACGGCCTCCGGCGAATTCTCCGGCGGCAACTCTTGAGGCACCGTTGCCGCCGGCTTCGGCTCCGGCCCGTAGCGATGCGCCACGCCGGATTTCAGGCGCCCGACCTTGTCGTAGATGTTCAGCCCGGCCACGCCGAAGGCGGCGATCATCGAGAGCAGGAAGAGCGTGATCAGAATCTTGGTGTTGCGCTCGCTGCGATGTAATGGGTAAGGCGACATAGTTGGTTACCGCAGTTGGAAGTCCGTTAACCCGGCGGAGCGTTGCAGCGCGATCTGACCATCCTCGGTTTCGGTCAGCAACAGCCCTTCCGCCGTCCAGCCCAGCTCATCGAAGCGGGCTAACGCCGCCTCACATCCGAGCAGCAGGAGCATCTTCGACATGACTTCGGCGCGTATGGCTGAATCGCTTACCACCGTTGCTCCCAACGCGCCCTTAGCGGGAGCGCCGCAGCGCGGGTCAAGGATGTGATTGTAGCGCCGCCCGGCGATGACCAGCGGCCGTTCGTAGCCGCCTGAGGACGAGAGCGCGGCGTCGCGCAGCCGGAGTGTGCCGAGCACTTGATCCTCGCTTGCCGGATGGCGCACGCCGATCAACCAGCCCTCCGCATCTTCAGGCCCGAAGCCAGCGAGGCTGCTGGCCCCGGCGTTGACGAGCGCGTGGCTCAGCCCACGCGCCCGCAGCACCTCCAACGCGCGATCGACCGCATCGCCTTTGGCCAGCCCGCCGAGGTCCAGCGCCACGCCGCGACGCGCAAACCGAATGGTGTTCGCCGCGGAGTCAACCTCGATCAACTGATCATCCGCGAGCGCCCGCGCTGTCTCTACCTCAGTCTCACTCGGCAGCCGTCCGTCCGCCGCGCAACGCTCCCAGAGTTGCACGAGCGGCGCGAGCGCAATCGAAAAACAACCTGCAGACAGCGCGCCGTACTTGAGCCCTTGCGCGATGATCGCCGCGCACTCGGCCGAGACCCTCACCGGATGATCGGCGGCCTCGCGGTTGATGCGCGCCAACTCGCTCGCCGGATCGAAGCGGCTGAGCATACCTTCCAACCTCTCAAACTCGGCCATCCCTTCATGCATGAAGGTGAGCGCCGCCGATTCGCTGCACGCGGTGTAGGCGACGATCTCGACCAGCGTGCCCATGACGTACTGAGCGTGACGCCGCTCGGTCAATGTTTGTAGAGCGCTTCGCATATCGCCAAGGCTTTCTTCGTCCCACGGCCGAAGGCGCGGGCGGAGAGTGTCGCGCCGGTGATGCCGATGATGTCGGCGCCGACGAGGAAACGGTCGTGGCTGGTTTTGCCGCGAAACTGACCCGTGAAGCGCGCATCTTCGACCTCCCAGCCGCGGCTCTCGCGGAAGACCATCAAGGCGACGCGCTGCACTTTGAACTCTTTGGTCAGGCTGACGACGAAGGTGATCAACTGCTCTTTGCCGATTTCATGCATGATCATCGCGTAGCCGTCGGTCGCGCCCTGGGTCTCGCCGCGATAGATCACCTGCGTGCGGCTCTGGAGTCGCGTGCCCAGGGTTTTCTCCACCGCGTGCAGTTGCTCATCGGTCAACTCGCGCTCCTCTCGGGCGACCTTCGCCGATGACGGCAGGGCCAGCCGCAGCGCCCGTTCTTCGGTGAGGTAACGCCGCTCCTGCGCGCGGATTGGCCGGCTGGCCGCGCCCACCGCCAGCGCGCCCGTGATCAGGTTCGTGATGAAAGTTCTTCGCTCCATAAACTGCCAGCGAGCGCTGCCCGCTCCTTCGAGGTCGGACACGAGCGGGCGGCGCGGCGACCGTGCCACTAAAAGGCCCACACAAAACCGAGGCTCAGTCCCTTGATGCCGAGATTGGTGAAGTACGGCGGGAAGGGGCGGCCATCGGGCAAGCGCAGGAAGGTCCCCGGCTTGCGGTCAATGTGATAGGTCACGTTGAGGCTCGCCGCCTCCGTCGGACGCAATGACAGCCCGAGGCTAGTGCGCCGCATGTTGAGCGGAAAGCTGAAGCTCGGAAACTGCCGGTCGAGATTGACCTCGTCGTAGCGGATCACCGGCGCAATCGAGGCGTCTTCCATCTGCGTGGCCGTCGTCAGCCACTTCGGGCGGAAGCGGTAGCGCGCTTCGATGTAGAAGCCGCCGAGCGAACGCGACGGCTGATCGAAGAGCGGTCCGTTGATCTTCTCGTCGAGGAACTCAAACGTGTTCTTGTAATCGCCCTTCGGCAGTGAGAGCAGCAGCCGTCTCGCCGCGAGTTCTTCGTCGCTCTCGGGCGGGCGCTGCACGGCGGCGCGGGCAAACTCGCCGACGACCTGGAAGTCGCGCCGCGTGAATTTCCAATCGAAGGCCCAGATCGAAAGATTGTACTTGCCTTGATTATCGTGCTTGCCGCGGTAGCCCGAAGCGCCCAGTTCCAGCCCGAGCACCGGCGAGAACACTAACCGCCCGACGACCGATTTCTGCGGATTATTATCGAAGAAGCGATTGTTGCCCTTCGATTCGAAGATGCCGACTTCGCGTTTGAATTCGCCGCCCTCGTCGCTGCGCAGGCCGTTGACGACGTAGGCTTCGTAGCTCAAGCGCGCGCTACCGCCGAGCTTGAATTGGCCGAGCGCGCCGATGCCGGCGTCTTTGTACGTCGAGGGGATGACGAAGGTGCTCACGAGCGGGCGCTGCGCGATGTCTTGGAGGTTCGAATCATGGAAGAGATTGAAGCGGCCGAGCGGCGGCACGACGATCCCGCCGCGCAGATTGAACGCGGGATGGAAGCGGTATTCGAGATAGGCCTGCTCGATCTCGGTCTCCTTGCCGGCGAACTCGAATTCGATTTCGCTGTTGAAGAGCAGCTTCGGAGTGATCGCGGCGGCGACGCCGAGCACCAGGCGCGGGCTGATGAAGCCGTTGCGCTTGAAGTTGGTGAATTCGGTCTGGCCCGGGTTGGCCTCATCGGCGTTGCTGCGAATCTCGAAGCCTTCATCGATGCCGCGCGTGACGTAGCGGAAGTCGGCGTAGCCGCCGACCTTGATGCGGTCGGTTTTGAGCAACCCTTCAGCGCCGGAAAACTGGCCGTCCCGGCTCTTCGGCGCGATCAACTGATCAATCGTCGAAGGCTGCTTGGGAGGCTGCTGCTGCGCCGATGGTGTGGTGACGGTTGAAGCGCTCGCTACCACGGTTTCGGGATTCAGCGCCTTGACTGTCGCCGCGACGGCCGGAGTGGCCGCGGCGGCCGGTGGCGGCGTTCGGCTCAGTTGGCTGAACTCCGCACGCATCGTTTCCATCTGACGGCGCAACTCTTCAATTTGAGCTTGTGCCTGGGCACGCACTTCATCAATCTGAGCCTGAGCCTGCTTGAGCTGAAGACGCAGTTGATCAAGCTCACGCGCCGCAGGGTCGCTTCGGCCATCGACGCTTGCCTCAAACTTGCCGGCGCCGGGCGCAGGTAGTGGATGCAGCACCGGTGACGGCGCTTGTTGTGCGTAGCCGGACGGCTTGATGAACAACAAGAAGATGATCGCTAAGGCGAACCGGGAGAGCGCGGCTCGGATCGTCGGTGGATGCGCTTCAGAGAGATGATTCATAGTCAAGGGCTCCTTAAATTGTGACCTCTGCCTCGAAAGGGATCGTTCCCGTCTCGGCTGGTAGAAAACGAATGTGAAAATCGTTTTCAAGAAAGAAGCGGGATTCTATGACCCTTCTCATAGATTGTCAAGCTCGGACTTCGACCGACCTGGAGTTGGACAGCCAGAAGCTGGGGCCGGAGTAGCCGGCCTGGCCGGTGCCGGCGATGACCGACGCTGAACCCATTTTCAGGTCAATCTAAATGACGCGGTGGCTGTGCGTGTCGGCGACCTACATCCGCTCGTCTGCGGCCGACCACTAAACCGTGAGGGTCAGCGCAGGTGAGCTGGCCGGCAAGGTCTTGGGCAGCCACTGATGGGTCGTCTTTCCGGCCCGCGAAGAGGGTGATAATCCCTTTGAGGTCAACCCAGGTAACCAATCATTTCCGCCGCACCTCCCGAAAAACTTTTTCCTTGACGCTCACCTGTTAATGACTTTACTATGCCGCTGCTAGTGGATTATTGAGTCTCCCTCAAGCTCCGGCAGCGGCCTCACCGGCAGCAATTTGGGCCGACAGCGAGTTTGGCTGTCCCCGAATTCGGCCCTATCCAATAGCGACCGGAATTCCCTTGACGATCTCCCCTCAAGGCGGCAAGTAACAAAGTAATTTGAGCCTGACACCACTTGCCAGTCGTTAGGCAACCCGATTCCAGCAAGTGTCAGCCTGCCGCCAGCAGAGGCGGTCGGAGACTGCCCGCTGGGCAGGCGGCTTGATGAACCTCGCCGCCGGGCAGGTAAGTAGCCCTGACGATGTGGCTCTTTGATAGCGCGTGTGGCGGTGGTTGTAAATCAGGAGGAGCAACCTATGAAGAGATTTCTCATGTCTGCGGTCGTCTTGTTCTGCTCAGTCTTCTGGCTCACGCTGTTTGTGACTGACCGAGGTCAGACGCGCGCCGCCCGGCCTGATGCCCCCATCACCTTCTCGAATCAGGTGGTGCGGCTCATGCAGCAACATTGCCAGGCTTGCCACCATCAGGATGGGATCGCCCCTTTCCCGCTGATCACCTACGCGGACGCCCTCCCCCGAGCCAGGTCCATCAAAGCTGCTGTCGCTTCGCGCGACATGCCGGATGCGGTCTCTGTGCGCCTCAACACCGGCTGCACGGATGCCGAGACCTTCGAAGGGCCACGCCGGCTCACCGATCAGGAGATCGCCACCTTCGTCCAATGGGTTGACGCGGACGCTCCGGAAGGCGACCCGGCTGACCTGCCACCACCGCTGACTTTCAAAGATGGCACGGAGTGGCAAGCTGGCAACCCGGACTTCGTTTTCCCCAACACGCCCCACGGATTTGCCGTCCCAGCACAGCTCTATCGAGACATCTTCCGCCGCTTCCCGCTCCAAACCGACTTCGATGCCGACCGCTACCTCACCGGTTTCGAGGTGCTGCCGGGCACCGGCGATCTGGGGAGAAGGGTCAACGTGGTGCACCACGTGACGCTCTTCATTGATCCGACGTGCGGCTCCCTGGAGCAAGAGCGAGCCTTTGCCGCCTCGCATCCGGAAGTTCCCGGCCCCGGTTTTGAGGGTGAATTCACTTACCCCACCTCCCTCGTCGGGATGTGGTTCCCCGGCACCAACCCGCTCCGCTTACAGGACGGGATCGGGATCAAGATTCCCCGCGGCGCATGCGTGGTGATGGAGGTCCATTATACGACCTGGCATCCAGAGCGGGTGACGGACCTGACCTTGATGGGACTGAAATTTGCCCGCACGCCGGTCCTCAAGGAACGACTGGCGATGCTCGTCCGCAACGAGCACTTCGTCATCCCGGCCGGCAATCCTCACTACCGGGTGGATGCCAGCCTCACCTTCGATGAGGATGTCACGATCTTTTCGGCGGCGCCACATATGCACCAGTTCGGGACCGATTTCCTGCTCGAAGCCGAACTACCGAGCGGCGAAAAGAAGTGCATGATTGACGTCGATTACGACTTCAAGCATCAGGGGACCTACATCTACAAGCAGCCCCTCCGGCTGCCGGCGGGGACGACAGTGAGAATAGCGGCCTTCTACGACAACTCGGAGAATAATCCGCGGCAACTGAACCATCCGCCGATCGACATTCCTTTCGGCCGGACTTCAGACCACGAGATGTGTCAAGTGACTCTCGGTATGACCTACGATCATCAACAATTGCGACCTTTATCCGTGGTCAATGTTTCGGCGGCGAGCTTTGCTGCCGACTCGCAGGCCTGCGAGTCAATCGTCGCGGCCTTCGGCACCAACCTCGCCACGCAGCAAATGGTTGCGACCGACGGTGACCCGCACACGCCGGGCATTCAACTGCCGAATTCGCTCGGCGGGACCATAGTGAAAGTCAAAGACAGCGCGGGCGTCGAGCGCTCAGCGCCGCTCTTCTTCGTCTCGCCGCTTCAGGTCAACTATCAAATCCCGCCCGAGACGGCGCTCGGGCCGGCCACCGTGACCGTGACGAGCGGCTACAGCATCGTCTCCACCGGCACCGTGCAGGTCGAGAGAGTCGCCCCAGGCTTGTTTGCGGCCAATGCCGACGGCCAGTCCGTCGCCGCCGCCTATGCGGTGCGGGTCAAGCCCGACGGCCAACAATCGGCCGAACCGGTCGGCCTCTTTGACGCGGCGCAACACCGGTTCGTCTGCCGTCCCGTCGACCTCGGGCCGGAGGGTGAAGAGGTCTTTCTCGTCTTGTTCGGCACGGGGCTGCGGTTTCGCAGTTCCCCTGAGGGGGTGAGGGCCAAGATCGGCGGCCTGGATGCGCGGGTGGATTATGCCGGGGCGCAGGGCGATTTCGTCGGTCTCGACCAGGCCAATGTGTTGATCCCGCGGGGCCTCCTCGGGCGGGGCGAAATCGACGTGGCGCTGACGGTTGACGGGAAGACGGCCAATCAGGTGAGAGTCAGCATTAAGTAGAATCACGAAGTCAGGCGGAACAGGCAGCTCCCATTTTCCAGAGGAGCAGCGCCGCTCAAAGGGAGACGACAGCGGCCTTACGGATGAATTCAGGGTCAATCGTCACTCCCAGCCCCGGCCCCGTAGGCACTTTCAGGATGCCATGCTCGCTCTTCAGCGAAGACGTCTCGCAGGTGACCGGCAGCGTCTCCTCCTCGCCTTTGTACTCCTGGTGTGGCCCGGCATTCGGCACGCACGAGGCGAAGTGCGCAACGTAGAGGTAGCCGAGGTCGCCGCCCGACATGTGCGGCGTGCAGTCGCGCCCCGCGGCGGCGGCCATCCGCGCCACCTTCACCGAGCGGATCAGCCCGCCGAAGTAGAGCAAGTCGGGCTGCACGACCCGCGCGACGTTGCGCTCGATGATCGAGCGGAAGCTGCGCAGACTGCCCTCCTGTTCGCCGAGCGCGATGGGTATCTTGAGCGCGTCCGCCACCTGCTTAGTCTCGTCGTGGTAGTCGAACGGGACCGGCTCTTCAAAAAAGCCGAATCTGTACTCTTCGAGCAGCCGGCCTACGCGGACGGCCATCGGCACGTCGTAAGAGCCGTTGGCGTCGGCATAGATCGTCATCCGCTCGCCGAAGGTTTTGCGCGTGAGCGGGACGAGCGCGAGGTCGCGCTTGGTCGAAGCCTCGTCGTAGCGCATCCGGGCGCCGAGCCGAAATTTGATGGCCTTCGCCCCGGTCTCGGCCACGATCTTCTTCAAGTATTCAATCTCCTGCTCGGGCGTGTTGCCGCGGTTGCCGCTGGCGCGATAGACGGCGACTCTAGGGCGGACCACGCCGCCGAGCAGTTCGCCCATCGGCTTGCCCGCGACCTGGCCCAACAGATCCAGGATGGCGATCTCCGTGCAGGCCACGCAGACCCAGAAGGCGAGCCCCTGCCACTTGTAATTCGAATCCCTGAGGTAGACGCTGCGGAGCAACGACTCCAGCTCACGGGCGTCCTGGCCGACGAAGGACGGGATCACGCGGTTGAGCAGGATCGGGTAGGTGCTGCTGAGGACCGAGCCGTGCCCGGCCGCCACCCCCATCGCGCCGTCGTGAGCGCGGACGCGGACGAGAAATTGCTTGCCGTTCTTCAGCAGCTCGATCCTCTCGATCTGGACGGGCTGTTTGAAGAACTCCGTGCGCAGCACCGGCGCAGCCATCGCCCGGTCAAGCTGCGCGGCCAATTCCCCAGCCTTGTCGGCCGCCGCTCGAAGGCCCTCGGGCACGAAGCTCAGGGCGCCAAGGCCGGCGCCGGTTTTCAGGAAATTACGGCGATTATTTTTCATCGCTCTGCCCCTGTTGCAGGTGCTTACGGTTTGCCGCCCGGCGCCCCATTCCGAATGGCTGTCATGAAATGAGGCTCGCCCTCGGCCTGAAGCTAACGCCCTTTATGCCCCCGAAGATCAAGGGCCGGAGGCGAGCTTCTTGACAGTAGGGGTTGGTTCCGATATATAGTACGTCATCTCAGATGGTGAAACGCGCTCTTCTTATATCACGAAACGAGTTGACCGACAATGAGTGCCAAGGCCAAGACGAAAGTGATTGCCGAGATCAAAGACTCACCCTACCAGGTCCAGGTGCTCGACCGGGCACTGGGCATTCTCGATGCCCTCTCGGAAGGCAGCCCGGAGCTGGGGCCGGCTGAGTTCTCCGAGCGGCTCGACCTGCACATGAGGTGGGGCAAATAACCGGAAATAGATCGGAATGCTTTCAGATTTCAGGCTTCTGCCTCTCGCTTCTGCTTGGTTCTTCGCCACCAATCTGCTTTAGGTGCAGTCGGGCACGACTACCATCACCCGGCGCAGTCACTAACTGGAATGTGATGGCGCTGGGCTGGTGTGAGGGTCACGGTGCGTGATTCCTCCTCACCCATCAGGGTAGCGCGTCCGGAGTCTTTCGATCTACTTACCAAATGCGGTGAGTTGTGGCACACTACGCGTGCTGACGATCAGCACAGCAGATCATCCCCTGGTTTCGGAGAACACAAAATTCAGCAGTCCAAACTCACTATCCGTAAGGAGGGAGGTCATGCTCAGGCGAACCAAACTAGTCAAGCTCTCGCTCATTAGTCTCTTCAGCCTTTGGGCCGTCGTCTACAGTCTGGAGGGCAGGCCGGCCGAAGCTTTTTCCACCGGCCCGCCGGCGGCACGCACTAGTGCTCCGGCCTTAGGCACCTTTCCGGCGGAGACGACCTGTAACGCCTGTCACACTTCATTCGCCCTCAATAGCGGCCCCGGCACGCTCACTATCAGCGGCCTGCCGGCCACCTACTCATCCAATCAAGAGGTGACGGTGACGGTCACCGTGAATCAAGCGGACCGCGCGCGCTACGGTTTCGAGGCGACGGTCCTGGATGATCAGGGCCGGAGGGCGGGCGACCTGGTGGTGACCGACGCGAATCGGACGAGAACCGTGGACGGGGCGGGCAATTTCGTCGGCCGCCAATACATTCAACACATCCTGGCCGGGGTCACGCCGAGCGGCCCCGATCAAGGGAGCTGGAGCTTCACCTGGCGCGCGCCCGCCCAGAGCGTCGGCCGGGTGACCTTCTACGTGGCCGGGAACGCGGCCAACGGCAGCAACACTAATCAAGGCGACTACATTTACAACACCAGCCAGAGCATCCAGGCTGCCGGGAGTCTGGTTACCGTCTCGGCGGCGAGCTTGGCGCAAACAGGCTCGCTCGGTGCCGAGTCAATCGCCACGATCTTCGGGGCGGGGATGGCCGACGGGATGGCCGGGGCGACCACTTTGCCCTTGCCGACCACACTGGCTGGCGCCGCCGTCCGGGTCAGAGACGCGGCCAGCATGGAACGCGACGCTCCGCTCTTCTTCGCCTCGCCGGGTCAGATCAACTTCCTGATCCCGCCGGGCACCGGCAACGGCGTGGCCACCATCACGGTCTTGCGCAATAACACCTCGGTCGGCACCAGCACGGTCACGATCCAAGGCGTCGCGCCCAGCCTCTTCGCCGCCAACGCCAGCGGGCAGGGGGTAGCGGCGGCCGTCGCGCTCCGCGTCAGGGCAGATGGTTCGCAAAGCTACGAGCCGGTCTTGCAATTCAACCAGGCCGCCAACCGCTTCGACCCGGTGCCGATTGATCTGGGACCCGAAGGCGACCAGGTCTTTCTGATCGGCTTCGGCACCGGACTGCGCAACCGCACCGGGAACAGCAACCTCGCCACCGTCGGCGGCACGGCGGCCACGGTGGCCTTCCTTGGCGCGCAGGGGCAGCTCGTCGGACTCGATCAAACCAATATTCTCCTCCCGCGCAGCCTCGCCGGGCGCGGCAATCCGGACGTGGTGCTCATCGTCGACGGCAGGAGAGCCAACCCGGTGACCATTAACCTCCGGTAGGCTCCCCGGTCGGAGCCGACTGATGATCATGATCATGAACTCAGGACAGGCGGCGAGAGCGCCGCCTGATCCTGTCTGGACTATTGAAGATGAGACCCACTTTTTATTCAAAGCTAGCATGCACCTTTTCCCTGACAGCCCTCTTACTGCTGGGGCTCACCGCGTCGCGAGGCCAGAGCTCATCACCGGGCATCACGATTTCCGTGATCAGCGATGCTGCGCCCGGCCCCGCCGCCCAGCACGGGCTGAATCAACTCATCGCTGCCCTGAAGGCTAAAGGCGTGGCCGTCGAGCAGGCCGGCAGCTTGGCGGCGGCTCGCGGAGAAACGCTGATCGTGGCCGGCACGGCCGCGGGTTCAGGGGCCGCAGCGGCGTTGCACAAATCCTTAGGTGTGGCGCCGCCGGAGGGCGCCGAGTCGCTGCTCGTTCGCCGGGCCAAGTGGCAGGGGAAGACGGTATGGCTCGTGAGCGGTGCCGACGACCGTGGCTTGATGTACGCACTGCTGGACGTGGTGGATCGCGTCGGTTGGGCCACTGATCCGAATCATCCCTTGAGTGAAGTCCGCGACGCGGCGGAGAGGCCGTCCGTGCCCGAGCGCGGTCTTTCCATCTACACCATGCAGCAGGCTGATTTCGAGGGCCGCTTCTTCAATGAAGATTACTGGGCCAGATACTTCGACATGCTGGCTCGCGACCGGTTCAATACTTTCGTCCTGATCTTCGGCTACGAGAACGCCGGGTATTTTGCGCCGGCCTACCCGTACTTCTTCGACGTCGAAGGCTTTCCCGACGTGCGCGTCGTGGGCCTCACGAAAGAGCAGCAGGAGAGGAATCTCAAGGCGCTCAACCGACTCATCCAGATGGCGCATGACCGCGGGTTGAATTTCACCGCCGGGCTCTGGGACCACATCTACCGCGGCGGCGTGCAATCGGGCGGCGTCAAAGAGGCAGACCCCGGCAAGCCCCGGCCGGGGATCGTCTCGGGGCTAGCGGAGAAGGACCTCATGGCTTACCACAAGGCGGCACTGGCGAGGTTTCTCAAACTGGTGCCCAACCTGCATGCCGTCCAGTTCCGCATGCACGGCGAGTCGGGCCTGAAGAAGGAGGAGATGCCCGAGTTCTGGAAGGGCATCTACCAGGTCATGAAAGAGCACGGCCCGCACGTCCTCTTCGACGCGCGGGTCAAGGATTTCCCGGACTCGCTGATCGACCTGGCCCTGGAGATGGGAGTCAAGATCCGGCTCAACACCAAGTACTGGGCCGAACAGATGGGCCTCCCGTTCCACCCCACCCACATCAACCGGCAAAATCAGTTCGACCGGCGACACGGCTACGCCGACCTGCTGCGTTACCCCCAGAGGTATCAGATGCAGTGGCAACTGTGGAGCGGCGGGACCACGCGCGTCCTGCTCTGGGGCGACCCTGAGTACGTGCGGCGTTTCGCCGAGAGCACCCACCTCTACGGCGACGGGGGCTTCGAGGTGAATGAGATGCTGGCGACGAAGATGGCCTCCCACCCTCATGACCTGAAGCCGTTCGAGCTGCTCCGGCCCGAGTACCGCTACTACGATTGGGAGTTCGAGCGGTACTGGCATTTCTTCCAGGTCTTCGGCCGACTGAGTTACAACCCCGAGACGCCGCCGGAGGTCTGGGACAGGGAGTTTGAGCGGCGCTTCGGTAAGGAGGCCGCCCCGTACGTGGAGCGGGCCCTGCATCGGGCCAGTTGGATTCTGCCGATGGCCCAGGCCTACAACTTCCCGTACAATCGCTTTCCTACCACGAGAGGGTGGGTGGAGAAACAGCGGCGCGAGGATCTACCGGCTTATGCTAAAGCCGAGCCCAGTGACACTCAGCAATTCCTGAGCATCAGTGAAGCAGCGCGGAATCTGCTGGAAGGGAAAGACTCGGCGCAGAAGCATCCGCTGGAGACCAGTCAGTGGTTTGCCAGGGTGGCGGCGAACGTTCTGGACTCGGTCAACCAAGCGGAGAAGCAAGTCGGGAAGAATCGAAACAAGGAATTCATCTCGACCATGGTCGATCTGAAGATCCTCGCCAACCTGGCCCTCTACCACTCCCGGAGGATTCAGGCCGGGGTCAGTTACGCCTTATTCGATCAGGCACACGACTCGAATGCCCTCGATGATGCCATCGCTCAGGAGAGCCGGGCGATTGAAGCCTGGGAGAAGATCGTGGAGGCGGCCGGGGATGTCTACCACGACAACCTGATGATGGGGCTGCCCAGCTCCGGCTTGGCCGGCCACTGGAAGGATGAGCTGGTCGAGTTGAGAAGGGGCTTGAAGGGGCTGCAACTGGAGCGAGAGCGTTTCCGCCCGGCCGTCGCCGAGGGGCAACCATCGATAGCGCACGTCCCGGTCCGCCAGCTTGCGCCCGGTGAGGACCTGATAGTCAGGGCCACGGTCGGCGGGCCGCAGCCCATCACCAGCGTGCGCGTCGCCTACCGCCACGGGCAGGGAGAGTACCGCTACGAGAGCCTGCAGCCAGCCGGGCCGTGGCGCTACCGTGCGGTGATTCCCAGTTCGAAGCTGACCGCGGGGGTGGATTACTTCATTGAGGCGGTTGATCAAGCAGGTCAGCGGGCGACCTCTCCGAGCCAGGGCCAAACACAGCCCATCGCTGTGGCCGTCACCCACGACCACGAGCCGCCGATGGTGACGCACCGTCCGATCACCAGTGCCCCGGCCGAAAAGCCTCTGACCATTACCGCCGAAGTGCGCGACCCGTCCGGGGTCAAGTCCGTTCGTCTGCGATACCGCAGCGTCAATCAGCAGCAAGATTATCAAACCCTGGAGATGCGTCCGACGGGAAAGAAAGATGCGTATCAGGCCGTCATTCCCGCCGCACACGTCGCGCCGAAGTGGGACCTGATGTATCTGATTGAGGTGATCGACAGCTACGGCAACGGAAAGATTTATCCGGACTTTGAGAAAGAGACGCCTTATGTCGTGGTCAAGCTGCGGCGGGAGAACGTTCAAAATCGCGCTGAGAGGTGATCAATGAAAACCCGGGCGGAGAGAAGTGGAAAGCTGACTACTAAGTACGTCGATCTGGGCTGATGATGAATGGCAGAGGTGAGACGCACTGGTCCGGCAAGCCACCTCGCTTGCCGCCGCCAGCCCGAGTGAGATGAAGCGGCCATTGACCGGTGGAAAACAACCACTCATGCGCCACAACCGGCAGATGGTCAGGTATTGATTGCCACTCTCCGCCCCTCCGCTTACAATTCCCATCTCATCACGCACAGGCTGACTTCACCATCGAGAAGAAGGAAAGATGACGACACCGGCCGCCGCCTTGATCAATTTGTTGGGATTCATTACCGGCTCTGTCCTCTACACCATGCTGCTGGTGATGGTCCTTGGCGGACCGCGCACGACTTCAGCCGTGGGCACCGACTCCAGCAAGGCCCCTGACCGCCTGCCGCTGCTGGCCGCCCTGCTCGGCCTGGGGTGGAACCTGGGCGCCTTTGCAACTTTTGGGCTCCACAACCTGGGCGTCAGTCAGTCCTTCCCGCTGCTGGTCGTGGCGGCTTTCACCGCCCTCGGTTTCTTGCCGGCCGTGGTCGTGCATTCCGTCCTCAAGTCGCGCGAAGCGCTGGGGGACCGGCCCGCTGCGCTGTGGATGACCATGATTGCCTATGCTTTGAGCGCGGTCGCCAGTGGCCTGCACTTCTTTCAGGCTATGACGGCTCACACAGCCCCTTCACACTGGGCGCTGCATGTGCTGACTGCCGGTTTCGGCGCCCTGATCGTGGCCTTGCTCGTTTTCACGCGGCGACAACCGGGGTGGCGCCGCGCCGGATGGGTGGTGGCGCTCGCTGTCTTCGCCGTCTCAGCGCTCCACCTGAGTCATCATGAGGGGGGCGATTACTCCTGGGGGATCGAGCTCATCGGCCACCACGCTTCGCTGCCGCTGGCCGTGGCGATCCTCTACCAAGATTACCGCTTCGCGCTGGCCGACATTTTTCTCAAGCGCGCCTTGACGCTCGTGCTGCTGGTCGCGCTCGCTTTCGGCCTCTACCTGGCCGTCGCCGCGCCACTGCTCGCGACCCGCCAGGTGCGAGGCGAAGCCGACCCATTCGTGGTCGGGTTACTGCTGGGGTTATGGGTGGTGACGGCACTCGTCTACCCGTGGCTGCGGCGCGCGGTGATCTGGTTCGTGGATGCGGTCGTGCTGCACCGCCCCAATTATCAGGCTCTGCGTGAGGAACTGGCGCAACTCATCATCCGGCACGAAGCGCCGGAAGCGATCCTGGATCAGGTCTGCGCGCGGTTAGCGGGAGCCTTGACGGCACGCGCGGTACGTTATTGCGTCGCGGAGAGTAAAGGGAGTGAACGGACGGCTGACTCCTCCTCCGGCCCCCTCCTGCCGCTGATCGATCGACCGTCACGACGATTGCGAGGGGCAGCCCCGCGTGGCGCCGCAGTCACTGGTGGCGCGGAGTGGGCGCTCGCCAGTAGTCAGGGCCTGAGGCAGAGTGACGGGCACCAGACAACGGCGACCGTGTTAGTGCCAACGGCCGAGCCGCCGCAGTATCGGCTGCTCGTCGGCGAACTGGCCGGCGGGCGCCGCCTGCTCTCAGACGATCTCGCCTTGTTGGAGGCGGTCGCGGTCATGGTCGCGCGGCGGATTGACGGTGTGCGCGTCGTGCACGAGCGATGCGTGCGCGACCTGCACGAACAGGAGATCAATAAGCTGGCGACGGAAGCTGAACTGCGTGCCCTACGCGCTCAGGTCAATCCGCACTTCCTCTTCAACGCCCTGACGACCCTCGGCTACTTGATTCAAACCGCGCCCGACCGCGCGCTGGAAACCCTGCTCCGGCTGACCGCCCTGCTGCGCGGCGTGCTGCGGCGGAGCGAGGGCGAGTTCGCCACGCTCGGCGAGGAGATCGATTTGATCGAATCCTACCTGGAGATCGAGCAGGCGCGCTTTGAAGAGCGGCTGCGCGTGATGATCGACGTCCCGCCCGCGCTGCGCAGCATCCGCCTCCCGGCTTTGCTCATTCAGCCGCTGGTGGAAAACGCGATCAAGCACGGCATCTCGCCGTGTCGCGCGGGCGGGGAAGTGGTGATCCTGGCGCGGCTGGCGCGGGCCAATACCGCGCCGCCCTTCGTGGATGACACATTGCAAATCTGGGTGCGGGACACGGGCGCGGGCGCGAGCGAACTGCAACTCAAGCACGGCCGCCAGCGCGGCGTGGGGCTTGAGAACGTCGAGCGGCGGCTCCAGTGCCACTACGGGGCGCTGGCCTGCTTCAATCTCCGCAGCGCTCCCGGCCTCGGCACGACGGTCGAGCTCGGCTTGCCCGTCAATGCGGCGAACTCCTCGACGAACGGAGCGGAGCTGGCCGCCGCGGCAGCTGAGTTGGCCCGGAGGAAGCAGGCATGAACACCACTTTGCGCGTCGTCATCGCCGATGACGAGCGGCCTGCCCGCTCCTTCCTCGCCGCCCTCCTGCGCGGCTTCGAGGACGTGACGCTGGTCGGCGAGGCCGAGACGGGTGCGGAAGCCATCGAGGTGATCGAGCGGGAGCGGCCGGACCTGGCGCTGCTCGATCTGCAGATGCCGGAGATCGACGGCCTGGGGGTGGTCCGCTTACTCAAGCAGAGCCGGACGCCGCTCGTCGCCTTCGTGACGGCTTATGACGAATATGCGGTGCGGGCCTTTGAAGTGAATGCGGTGGACTACGTGCTCAAGCCGGTGGACCGCGCCCGGCTGCGCGAGACCCTCAACCGTGCCCACGAGCGGTTGGAACGGGCCGAGTTGCGGCTGGAGGCGGCTGACCGCGTCAGCGCCGCCGCCGCCGATTACGAAGCGGCGACCCGGCCACCACTGCTCGAACGCATCCCGGTCCGGCAGCAGGATGAGATCGTGATCCTGCCGGTCAAAGAGATCGCCTCGGTGGTCGCCGAAGGCGAATTGCTGCGGCTGACGACGGCGCAGAACGAGAGCTTCACCATCGCCTACCGGCTGAAGGAGCTGGAAGCACGGCTCGACCCGTCGCGCTTCGTGCGGTTAGGGCGCGGGACGCTGGCCAACGTTGAGATGCTGCGCCGGGTGAGCGTTATGCCCGGGGGCACCTACGTCGCGACGCTCAGCAACGGCCAGCAGCTCAGCGTCAGCCGCCTGCAAGCGCGCATCTTGCGCGATCAACTGCTGCGTTTATAAGCTCGGTAATGAAGTCATCAGCTTGAAAGGGTAGCTCATTTCTTTGCCGTTCTATCTTAGCCGCCCTCAACCTTCAGTTTCCCAATCCTCCACCTGTAGGTCATCTCCGACCGCTCACCTCAGCATGCTGTCCATTCATTGAATAGTGGTTGTAGGTTCCTGCTGGCACGCTTAATAATTGCCCTTATCGCAAGCAATCCGTCAGTAGGTATTGATGACCAGCTCGATGCCAGCTTCATCAGAAGAGTGCGTCGCTGATCGACCCGATTAAGCTCGGTCTTCAAACGTTCGGAGATAAAATATGTCACTCAAATCATCACTCGTTGGAAGTTTCGCCCTCCTGATGTTGATCGGAATGTTCTCGATCACAGTAGCCGCGCAGTCGCTCGGCAGCGCGGGGACGGTCGAGGGGACGGTCATCGACCCTCAAGGCGCGGCGATTCCCAATGCAACGGTCGAGCTTCAAAATCTGGTCACGGGGTATGATCGCACGACCACGACTAATGAAACGGGCACCTTCCGCTTCACTGACGTGCCGCCGAATCCTTATCAACTGACCGTCTCGGCTAATGGTTTCAGCACCGCGCGGCAAAGCGTGACGGTGCGCACCTTGGTCCCGATCAGCTTAAACATCCCGCTCTCTCTGGCTGGCGTTACCGGCACGGTGAATGTCGAGTCCTCGACCGCCATCGTCGAGAACGTCCCTTCGACGCACGTCGACGTCGACCAGTCGCTGATCGCCAAATTGCCGCTCAGTACTCCGGGATCGGGCTTGAGTGATGTGGTGATGTTTACCTCGCCCGGCGTGGTGGCCGACTCGAACGGATTCTTCCACCCGCTCGGCGACCATGCTCAGGCCTCGATGGCGCTCGATAACCAGATGATCTCCGATCAGCAGAGCAAGGCCTTCTCCACCCAAATCCCGGTCAACGCGATCCAATCGCTGGAGGTGATCACGGGCGCGGTGCCCGCCGAGTACGGCGATAAGACCAGTTTGGTGATCAACGCCATCACCCGCTCCGGCCTCGGCCAGAAGAAGCCGACCGGCTCCGCGAGCGCGCAGTATGGCTCGTTCGGCACCGGCAACGTGGAGGCGACGCTGGGCTACGGCAGCGCCCGGGTGGGCAGTTTCACGGCCTTCAACTTCGAGCGGTCGGGGCGCTTCCTCGACCCGCCCGAGTTCGTCGTGCTGCATGACCGGGGCACCTCCGCCAACTTCTTTGAGCGTCTCGATGAAAGCCTCGGGCCGAAAGACACGCTCCACGTCAACCTGTTTCTGGCGCGCAACCGCTTTCAGATCCCGAATCAGTTTGATCAAGACGCCATCGGGCAGGATCAGCGCCAGTTAGTCCGCAGCCTGAACGTGGCGCCCGGCCTGGTGCATGTTTTTAGCTCGTCTACCTTGCTCACGATCAACCCTTACTACCGGCTCGATCAGGTCCGGTTCTTTCCGAGCGCCAACCCCTTCTCGGACCAGACCCAGACGATTAACCAACAAAGACGGCTCGCGAACGCCGGCATTCGTGCCGACCTGGCCTACACCAAAGGGATCCATAATGTGAAAATCGGGATTCAAGCCTCGCACACTTTCCTCAGGGAGAACTTTCAATTCGGGATCACCGATCCGGCTTTCAATGATCCGAAGAGCGATACTTTTCTGCCCGGGTTGTTGCCCTTTGACCTGACGCGTGGGGGGAAATTGTTCACCTTCCACGGTCGCACCGACGTCAAGCAGGAGGCCATCTACGCTCAGGACGCACTCACGCTGCGCAACCTGACGCTCAGTTTGGGGCTGCGCTTCGACAACTACAATGGCATTTCCCGCGGCAACCTGCTGCAACCGCGCTTCGGCGTCTCATATCACATCAACCGGACGAACACCGTGCTGCGTCTCTCCTACATTCGCACTTTTGAGACGCCCTACAACGAGAACCTGATCTTCTCCAGCGCGACCGGGGCGGGTGGCCTAGCCGACACCGGCGTGCTGGACCCGAAAGGCGCCAGTAATGATCCGCTGAGGCCCGGCAAGCGCCACCAGTTCAACGCCGGGATCCAGCAAGGCCTCGGGCGCCATATTGTGATCGATGCCGATTATTTCTGGAAGTATACGCGTAACGCTTATGACTTCAGCGTGCTCTTGAACACTCCGATCACTTTCCCCATTTCGTGGCATAAGTCGAAGCTCGACGGCGTCTCCGTCCGCGTCAACCTGGGCGAGTACAAGGGGCTCACCGCATATTTCACGGCCGGCCACACGCGGGCACGCTACTTTCCGCCCGAGACCGGAGGTCTCTTCTTCAACTCGGCCTTGCCAGCCGGCGTCTTCCGCATCGATCACGATCAAGCCTTCCAGCAGACGACCTACGCGCAGTATCAATTGAAACAGTGGAAGATTATGCCTTACATCGGCTTCGCCTGGCGCTATGACAGCGGATTGGTCGCCGGCAGCGTTCCCGATTTCGATACCGCGCTCACCCTGACGCCGGATCAGCAGGCGCAGATCGGTCTGTTTTGCGGGAGCACCTTCGCCACCCCGACGCAGGGGTTGACTGAATGCAAACAATCGAACCGCGGCGCCTTACGCTTGCGGATTCCGGCAGATGGGACGGCCGATGATGACCACAACCCGCCCCGGGTCGCGCCGCGCCACCTGTTTGACCTGAGCGTCGGCACGGACAACCTGTTTCGCACCGAGCACACGCGCGTGACGCTGCGCCTGACGGTGATCAACTTGACGAACAAGGAGACGCTCTACAACTTCCTCTCAACCTTCAGCGGGACACACTTCGTCACGCCACGCACGTACCGGGCGCAACTCGGAGTGGTCTTCTGAGCCTGGTATGACCGGTCGAAGGGGGTGCGGCTGCGCGTCCCGGGTGAAAGGAATTGCGAGTCTCTAGGCTTGGCGAGCGAGTTTTGAGGGTCTTGCCTGAATCGGATTCGCTTTCAATTGCGAACCCTCGCCCGCGCTCTCTCGCCCGCCCTCAGCTCGCGCCAGATCGCAGCGTCCGTCGCCGCTATCTGCGCTTCAAGCTCCTTCAGCAGCCGGTCTCGCTCAATCAGGCGTTGCCGCAGTTCCGGGTCGAGCGGCGCGAGCTCGCGCCGCTGGTGGCGGGCGAGGAGGAGATTATTTGTTTGCTCCACCGCCTCTTCGACCAAGCGGGCACGCTCCGGGTCGGAGAGAATGCCTGCCGCGTGGGCCAGTTCGTGGCCGAGCACTTCGGCATAGCACTCCACCTGACCGAGCTTTTTAAGTGGAATGAAGCCGCCCTTACGCGCGGCCTTTGATCCGCGGCGGGCTCGGTCAATGTTCTCCAGGTAGAGCCGGATCACCACCACATGCCTGATGCCTTGCGGGTCTAAGCGTTCGATTTTGAAGATTCCGACCGTCGGGAGCGAGACGTTGCTCGACTCAGGAAGCTCAAGGTAGATGGCGTGGCCGCTCGCCTCGGCCCACTCCCACAAATCGCGGAGCGTCGGGTGGAGCAGTTCCCCTCTCGCATCCTCCGCCGCGACTGGCCGCTCAATCGTGCATGTGCGCTAGGTAGATACTCTCCAAATCGGTATGTCCGATTTCGCCGGTTCGCCTTGAAGCAACCAACTTGCCGTGCTTCATAATCCCGACGCGCGTGCCCGACTCTTTCGCCCGGAACAGGTCGTGCGTCGCCATCAGCACCGCCACACCTTGCCCGCGCGAGGGCGAAAACGACGATGCTCACCCACACAGTTCGCTCTCGACTCAAGGTGCGCCATTCGTGATGCGCGATTCTGCTGAACGTTCCCATCTTTCAATCGATCCTGACCTTTCTGACGCACACGGGCAGCGCCGCCGCCACGGCCACGAACCACAGCGCGAGCAGAGCGAGGCTGAGCTGGTGATGGCTCACCACCCAACCGAGCGAGGGCGGCGTGTATTGAAATGGCGGAACTCTCTCCCACAACGCGCGGCCGGCGCGGTAACTGGGGACGACGCCGAGGCTCGGCATCTTGCCATTGACCGCGTCGTCTCGATTCAGCATCTGCACAAACTCGCGGCGGTCCTCTTCCGCCGCCCGCGCGAAATGTAGATGCTGCGCATCGTCGGTGCCCGCGAGACCCATTGAGAGCGACTGGACGGCGATCATCGGGGCCGCCAGCGCGCCCAGCTCATAGAGGCGATTCTGTTGGTCGTAAGCGTCGTACAGGCGGTCGAAATGTTTCTCCTGAATCCGGCTGCCTTCCTCCTCTGCTTCCATCAACGCAATACCTGCGGGATTGACCGGCAGCTTATCCGCCGAATCTACGCCGTACTGTTTGAGCAGCCGTTGCTCGACCGCAAAAGTCTGTTCCCACAAACTATGGCTTTGCCTGGTCGCTTCCGCTACTGCGCGTCTGAAGCTTAACGCTGCCGGCGTGGGATAGAGGAGGTGATCGGTTGACGCAGGCGCAGCCCCTCGTATGACAGAAAATTCAATCAATGGGCCGCAGCTTGGGAGGAATGGTTAGTGAAAGCAGGCGAATGGCAGGATGTAGAAAGTGAGTTCCTCGTAACGCGCCCAAGGATTGGTGTGATCAACCATCCCATCTTGTCCTCAAACATCGTTGATGAATGTGACTGCGAACTGAGCGCAGGTCTACTTTAGATTGATTCCTCAAGCGCCAATGAGCCGGAGCGGAATCGGGTAAAATCGGGTATATTTACGGGTATGGCGAAAGACAACACAGCAGCGTTCGGGCTACAGGTCTCGCACGAGGTGCTGCGGCTGGTTGCTGAGATCGATGAATTCAAAGGCAGATGGGAAGCCTTGAAGACGCTTTCACCGGAACGACTCCGCGCCTTGCGGCATGTCGCGACGATTGAAAGCATCGGCTCTTCCACCCGCATCGAAGGCGCCAGGCTCACCGATCAGCAGATCGAAACGCTGCTCGCCAATGTGCAACGCTATGCCTTCAAATCGCGTGATGAACAGGAGGTCGCCAGCTATGCCGAAGCGATGGACTTGCTGTTTCAATCGTGGGAAGAGCTGACGCTGACCGAAAATCATCTGAAACAACTGCACGCTGTCCTGCTAAAATTCAGCGCCAAAGACGCAATCCATCGTGGCCAGTATAAACGCACGCCGAATCATGTCGTCGCCTACGATCAGGACGGCAAAGAGATCGGCGTGATTTTTGAAACGACCGCGCCGTTCCAAACGCCGCTGGAGATGGAACAACTCGTCGCCTGGACGAACCAGGCATTGACCGAAAAGTTGCTGCATCCGCTGCTCATCATCGCGGTCTTCGTCGTGCGCTTTCTGGCGATCCATCCGTTTCAGGACGGCAACGGCAGGCTGTCGCGCATCCTGACAACTCTGCTCCTGTTGCGCAGCGGGTACGCTTACGTTCCTTATGCCTCGCTCGAAAGCGTCATCGAAGAGAACAAAGACCTCTACTACGCGGCGCTACGCAAAACTCAGAGGACACTCAAACAGGCCAAGCCCAACTGGGAAGCGTGGCTGCTCTTCTTCCTGCGCTGCCTGAAAAAGCAGAAAGACAACCTGTCTGCTAAACTGCAACGCGAACGCCTCCTGGCGCAGGCATTGCCGCCGTTGTCATTGACGATTCTGAAGCTGCTCAGGGAACACGAGCGATTGACGATTTCGGAGCTGGGGCGGCTGACGGGAGCGAACAAAAACACGCTCAAGGTGCGTTTGCGAGAGTTGACGCTGGCGCGGCAGATTTCAAAACACGGTCAGGCGCGGGCAACGTGGTATAGGCTCAGGGCTGAAGGGTTCGATTGAAGGCATGCTCTCAAAGGTAAGTATGGCTAATCTCGATCAGGTAATCGCACAGATCAGGTTTCATCTAGACCAATTGAAGCCGAAAAACCACCATCACGACTTTGAGCATTTGTGCCGCCATCTGGCAAGGTCAAGAATCTGTAGCAACATTCTTCCTGCCACCGGGCCAGTTTCGGCAGGAGGCGATCAAGGGCGCGATTTTGAAACGTTCAGGACGTACCTGAGTTCGTCACCCATCGCAAACTCGACCTTCATCGGGCTGGCATCCCAGAAACCAATAGCCTTCGCCTGCTCTTTGGAGAAAAAAGAGAAGATCAGCGGGAAAATCAAATCTGACGTGAAGATAATAATGGCATCAGGCTCTGCCATTGAGGCAGTTCATTATTTCTCCTCGGCGGATGTCGTAGTTTCCAAGCGTCACGAACTACAAGCCTGGGCAAAAAAGGCGTTCTCGTTAGAACTGGAAATTTACGACGGCCAGGCAATTTCAGAGTTGCTTGCGGAGCGCGATGTCTTCTGGATCGCAGAAAGTTACCTGCGCGTCCCAAGAGAGATTTATCCGCGCTCTGTTGGAGACGATGGTGGAGAGTGGTATCAGGAAACGCTCTCCAAATGGAAAGACTCGGCACCTGCGCCAAACAGTTTCGCTGAGTTTTCCGAAATCAAGATGGCTGCAAGGCACGCTTTGTACACAGATGAAGTAAGACAAGATCTACTGTTCTGGATTCGGCTGCTGGAAATCTATGGCCAAGAAACTAAGCTTCCTGACCTCAAGCGGCGCGCGATTTACGAAGCGGCAGTTTTGTCACTCAGAGGTTTAGGGACGCTAGCAGGTTACGAAGACAAACTGTGTGAGTATTTTTCTCAATCGTCTGAATAGGGTGACCCAGCCAGCTTTGAGGATTTCGCTGTGCTGTTGAACTACTGCATTGCTGCAATTCGGCAGCATAAATGCGAATTGACTGTCCAGACACTCACCCAGTGGCGAGGAACCTTAATCCAGCGGATAGAAAAGAGACTAAAAGCTAGAACTTCGCCTAACACTCAGGCCAGCCTCCTGAACCTAAGAGGTTACATTTGCTCAACGAGCAGTGATCCTCTCGACCCAACGCAGCCTCAGATAAAGGAAGCCATTGATTGGTGGCTCAAACTTGCAACGGTTGTCGAAGATGCCCCGATGTTCCCGCTTGAAAGATTCGCTGATCATCTGACTCAGTTTATTGAATTGTTCGGGCTATTCGGAATTCCTGACAGCTTTTTTGAACTGACAGGAAAAGTTGATGCCTTGCTGTCAAAAAGGAAAGGCGGCTTTGCCGCAGCCGAGAAGAACGGTGACCGAGCCGTCGAATTTTATCGTCAGGGTAAATTTCTGGCAGCAATTGAATCGCTGCATCGCTCAAAAGTTGATTGGTATGCGTCTGAGACCTTGCAAGGCTCCCTTCGAGCAATGATGCTAATGACCAGGTGTTATTTGTCTCTTGGCTTAATCTTTGCTGCGAAATATTATGCGTTGGCCGTCGCTTTTATCGGGTTCAATAACTCTCAGTCAGCGGTCAAACCCTTCATATCCAGAGGGCTGTTACGAGCGGCCTTATGTGATTACCTGCATGGGGCGGCTTGTGGATTCCTGAATATCACACAGACAGGGTTAGGACTACATCCGGTCTTTTCAGAGAACGCAGGCGATCTCAGCAAAAGTGATGAATTGCAGAGCATTGTCTTTCACGTTGTTACGCTCAAAGCTATCTCTGAAAGATTGCATCCACAGTTTGACAAACTTCTTGATCGCAAAATTGCAGAGTGGGGTTTGCCCAAAGAGTGGATTACGGAAACTTTGCCTACAGCACGCCAAAGCTGGCAGACCATGAACGATGAAGAGATAGAGCTTTATTTCGGAGAAGAGATGTACGGAACACCTTTCGCCGATCTTGGCAGCAAACGAGAGGTGCAGTGGTCTGCACTTGGAATCACCTGGAAGGTTTCCTGGAAAAATGATTATGAGACGACAAAAGAAGCAGAGCAATTTCTCGCTGTGCTTCAAATCTTCCTAGCTGAGGTTGCCAGCTTTGACTTGTGTCTTTTGAAGACTAGCGTAGAGGTAATGCTCGAAATATCTGATAAAGATGAGTTGAAGAGCGAGCGAGCGCCGTCGAACAAAAGCAGCGTTTGGTACATCGCATTGCCGCGCAGCGAGGCAGGCAAGCCAGAGAAAACTGGGGAGGCACACCTTCAAGTTTTTGCTGCGGCCAGTTCGATTCTGTTTGAAATCTCCCTTTTGCCCGAAAATTCTTATTGGGGAACTCTAGAAACACTGTTTCGTAAAGGTCTGCCAACCAGAATCTTTGTCGCCCAACCTTACGAAAGGTTGTACCGTGAGTTCATCAGCAAGAACAAGTTCGACGATCTTAACAGGACTTCATTTGATAAGCTCGTTCTGAAACACCCAGCTCAGATTTACGAACCCAGAGAACTGCGTTGGAATGACAGGCCGGGACCTGGTTACAGCGCGGAAGAGACAAAAGTCGTGCTGCAAAATCGCTATACCAATGTTACAACTTCAATCAGATTTACATTGAAACGATTGAAAGCCGATATCAGCGTTATGGAAACCATCAAAAGACTGCGTGACAATGGCTGGCTTGATTGGCATATTCTCAGCGCCATATCTACTGTCACGATGAATCATCGAATGAATCAACGGCCCGAAGCGCGTCAAAGCCCAGAGGCATTCAAGAAGGTCTGGCAAGAATTGAGCATTGAAAATGAAGACTGGCAGCCTGTGCCATTAACCCTTTTCAACGAAAACAATCTTCTCTTCAGTCTGCACCTTACCATGCTGTCAACTCTGAAAGGACTTAGCCTTGAATGTCGCCAACTCACACCTGACCTTGAAGCAATGGACTATTTCTTAAGAACTCGATACCGCTATTGGAGTGATGATATAGACCACAATGATCCGTTCTTGATCGGATAATAGATTGGTCGCTATTTCATTTGCCCACTGCCCCAGCCGCGAGTCAGTTTTACCCTTGGCATACCTCAACAGACAGCGGTATCATCTAGACCTCATCTGTTCCGGCACCAAGATCACCACATCCGGCGCTAAGCCGCCGATGCAGCAAGAGAGGGACATATGCAGGACACCAATCAACCTCCGATCGCACGCGCAGTCTTTTCACTGCTGCTCTTTTCCCTGGCCATCGCCTGTCTCGGCCAGTTGGCTTTGGCCCAGCACCTCATCTCAACCAAAGCCGGCCTGGTCAACCTGGCCGAAGGCCAAGTCAGGATCCAGCGCCAAAACAGCGAAGCTACTGAGCCTGGTCGCGCCTCAGTCGGTACCCAGATGCAGGATGGTGATCAGCTCATCACTGAGGCTTTGAGCCGTGCTGAAGTCCTGCTCACCCCAGGCTCCTTCATCCGCCTGGGCGGGCAAACCGCTATTCGTGGCCTCAACACCAGCCTGGCTCAAGTGCGCTTTGAATTGCTCACGGGTTCGGCCATTGTCGAGGTCAGCACCCTTGACAAGCAAACCCCGCTGGAGATCGTGACGCCGCAGGGCACCGTCTCCATTGCCAAAGCCGGGGTCTATCGCTTCGATGTCCGAGGATCAGCGACCTTGATTCGCGTCTACAAAGGCGAACTCTTCTTAGAGCCACGCGATCAACTGCTGGCTAAGGGGGGAACGAAGATTGACCACGGCAAGTCCGTATCTTTGACCGGTGTGAGTGGGGCATTACCCGATGTCGCGTCGTTCGACCCCAGAGCGTTCGATGACTTTGACCAATGGAGTTTTGAGCGGGCAGCACTGCTCGAAGCGGCTAACCACTCGGTACTCAGCCGCTCGGCCTGGGGCAGCACCTCCTTAGCCTATGGCTGGACGTGGTCCCCCTTCTTCAACTGCTACACCTTCATCCCCGGCTCCCGGCGTGTGCTCTCTCCCTATGGCTTCAGTTTCTACCAAAACTTCGGTGCGTGCGGTTGCTCGGCTTACAGTTATTACCCCTTCTATTATCCCTACCACGGTTTTGGGACTTACTCCGGCGGGGCCACGCTCGCGCCCAAGCCCCGCAGCGCCTTGAGCAACGGCCCCTCTACGGCACGCTCTTCGACCAGTCGCGGGACGGCTCCCGGTCGGTCGATTGCTCGATCATCAGGTTCGATGGGGGCAGGACGTTCAGGAGGTGGGAGATCGGGCGGCGGCCGTGGCGGGCATCGGTAGACGGTTGGGGGTTGTTGACAGCAGTTGCTGACTCTCACGCCCGGTGCTAGCCTTTGGATGGCGAGCCAAGCTCAGGGAGGAATAATGAGCAAGCTTGCGGCGAACAAAATACTGCCCCTCGTCATCGCGCTCTGTGGCTGCTTGCTGGCCAGCCTGGCGCTTGCCCAGCGGTCACCCAAGAAACACAACCAGCCCTCTGAAGTGCCACCCGTCTACGAGGTGCCGAAAAACCAAGAGGACCTCTCCGGCCGCTTCACCTTTGCCCGGATTCGCTTCGATGTTGGCGCTGGCTGGGCAGGTCTGCCGCTCGGTGACCATGGTCCTCCCTGGTCACACGATTTTCCGGACGCTGGCCGCCACCTCATGCGGATTATGGCGGAGCTGTCGAAGATCGATGTGACGCTCGACACGAATGAAGTCATCTACGCCTTTGATGAGCCGGAGCTGTTCAAGTACCCGTTCGCCTACCTCTGCGAGGTCGGTTATATGCAGCATCTCTCCGACCAAGAAATCGCCGGGATGCGCGAGTATTGCTTGCGTGGCGGTTTTCTGCTGGTGGATGATTTCAGGCAAAACGAGTGGTACCCTTTCGCCGCTCAGATCAAGCGCGCCTTTCCGGAATACGAACTCAAGGAACTGGACATCTCGCATCCGATCTTCAACTGCTTCTTCTCGATCAAGACGCTCGACGTGCTGCCGCCTTACGCCCAGTGGTTGAAGCCGAAGTTTTACGGGCTGGAAGACCAGACGGGGCGCTTGATGATGGTGGTCAACTACAACAACGACGTGAGCGATTACTGGCAGTGGTCGGATAACCCCTTCTTCCCGATTGATTCAACCAACGAGGCCTACAAGTTTGGGGTCAACTACATCATCTATGCGCTGACCCACTAACACCAACTGAACGCGTACGCGGATTCTACGTGGGCTGGCGCAGCCATTGCTCGCGTCTCGCGCTGCGCCAGTTCGTGCTGCGTGCGGACGTCGCGGTAGTGCTTCCAGCCCATGACGAGCGCCGGCAACAGCAGGCCGAAAACGATCACTGCTCGATTTGCAGATGCCGGAAGTAGACGGCCTCAGCGTCGTGCGGCGGCTCAGGAAGAGCCGCATGCCCCTGGTGGCTTTTGTGACGGCTGATGATGAAGACGCCGTCCGCGCCTTTGAACTCAACGCAGTGGATTATTTGCTCAAGCCCGTGTCACGCGCCCGCCTGCAAGAGACTTTGAATCGCGCGCGCGCGCAACTGGAGCTGAGCGATTGGCGGGCCCAGGAAGCGGATCGCGCGCAGGCCGCCGCCGCAGAGTACGAGGCCGCGACGCGCCCACCGCAGCTCGAACGCATCCCGATCCGCCGGCATGATGAGATCGTGTTGCTGCCAGTCAAAGAGGTCGCTTCCGTCGTCGCCGTAGGCGAACTGCGGCGCATTATCACGGCGCACAACGAGACTTACACGCTCGCCTACCGGCTCAAAGACCTCGCAGCGCGGCTCGACGCTAAGCGCTTCGTCCGGCTCAGCCGCGGCGCGCTGGCGAACGTGGAGATGCTCAGCCGCGTCGGCTCCATGTCCGGCGGCGCTTACCTGGCGACGCTGACAACGGCCAGCAGTTGAGCGTCAGCCGCCTGCAATCGCGCGTTCTGCGCGAGCAGTTGCTGAAATTGTAGCGCCCGATCGACTAATGAGTTGAAGCAGAACGGCCACCAACTGAGGCTAAGGGTGGATGAATGGCAGCATCCTGCGCGAAGGAAGCTCGCCGTCGTGCCGGGGCATTTCGGTAGCAACTGCCAGCACCCATCCATCGTTGACGCTGCCGAGCAAGGGGGCGGCGGGAGGGACACTCAGCCGGCGTGCGCAGCGAAAACCTGGCTGAAGCGCCGTGAGGGCGTGGGCGTCAAGGAGGGGCTCCGGATCCTCTCAAGCCGCTCGACGATACGGGGCTTGCTCTTCGAGCAGGCTGGCCAGCCGGTGACACATCTGATCACGGTCGGCGACGTTACTGAATCTTCCTCGATCGAAGATGCGCTGTCGGATGGTTCGTTTTGCCGGCAAGCTTCAATCTTCCCGGCGCCGTCGCGATGCTGGTGCCGCCGTCGGGTTGGAGACTGCCGCGAGTGCAGGCGCCTGCACCGTGGTTTTTCGTCGGGAATCGGGTGTCGGTTGCGGCCGTAGTGGTGTGATCAAAGAAAGGCGTGGCAGCGGTGCTAGTTCACCAGACACGGGCTCACTGCGGTTGCTCGCCTGCTGACTCATCAACTCTGTTCTCAAAGTCGCGGCCGGCACGGAGCAGCCCTCTCAACTTCGCTTCGGCCTTGTTCTTCTGTCTCGCCAACCTGCCGGTGGTCTCATAGGCGGCGTTGAATCTCGCGGTCACTTCTTCCAGTTCGCGTGCAGCGGCGAGGATCGCCTTGAGCCTGCCGTCGTCAGGATCGGTGCCTGGCCTGGGCTCGACCTCCAGGATCTCACAGAGCTTTTGCTGATCTTCGTCGGAGAGTTGGTTGATCTGCTCCAAAACCTGCTCCAGCTTTCCCTTTTCACTCATCGCTCTCCCCTCTTACTGTTTCCCGTTGCGTCTTTGAATGTAGCGCTCGACGGGCGAGATGAACTCTTTCCACCGTTGCTCGAACAGCACCCGGTCAACAGTAGCCTTGAACCTGGCGATGGTCTGATCAAGCGCGCTTCTTCTGCGCGGAGGATGGCCATGATCGCCTCCGTTCCCTGAGCGGCTTCGAGGGCCGCGTCAAGTTCCGCCAGCCTCCTCCGGTAAGCTTCTTTCAGGCTCATCAATGAAAGTCTACGGTTGCCCGTTGTGGCCCTGGATGTGGCGCTCCACCACGGTCATGAGCGCGTTCAGGCGCTCGTCAGTGGCAGCCATTTGCCGGGTAGCGCCGGCCTGGCTCTCAACAAGCTTAGCCTGGCTCTCAGCGAGCTGCCCAACGATGAGCGCCAAGTGGTTCAGATTTCTCAAAGTCTTCCAGGTCAGTCTCTGGGATGAGCCAATAAGAGCCGGCAGGCGATTCTTGAAGGACGGCATTAGGAAACCTATTCTGCCTAACCCAGAGCCTCATGCTGGAATAAGCTGCCCCGATTTTCTCGGCAGCCGCGCGGAGCGTCAACATCCTAACCTTCCTTCCTTTGCCCATAATAGGCAAAAAATTAACAGACCAGATTATTATTCGGTGTTCATCCGCTAATACTTTGAGAAAGAATTGGCTCAAATTTGGCCGTGAGTAATTCCCTGAAGGTCCAAACATGATCCGTCAAACCAGCCGCCATGCCCGGTGTTCGCGGTTGCCACTTGGGTTGAATCAACCCCGACCCACGGGGTTTGGGTTCTGGCCAGGGCAACCGCAAACTGTGATGCGGTCGGGCGAAGTTGTAAAAGGCATGGAAGAAAACCACCCGGCGACGCAATTGCTCCCGGTCTTTGCAATAGCCCCAGCACTTGCGCGTCAACGGCGCCAAGGCGTGACGCAAGGTCAAGTTCAGGCGCTCGATCAAACTGGTGCTGATCTTCAAACCCAACTCAGCCAGACGTGCGGCGCCGCAGCAGACCCGCTGCGTGAGCGAGATGAGGCGGCCTTGTTTTTTCTCTTTGACCAGTTGGGCATAGACCAACTCGGGATGCGGCTCCATCACGGGCTTCAGCGGTCGTCCACGTTTGCCCGTGCGCGCAAACTCCTTGATTTGGTGGTAGACCGCGATCAAGGCGGGCAAATAACAACTGAAGCCATCGCTGAAAAAACAAGGGACCCCGAGCACGATCGCGGCGGTCATCTGAATCAAGGTCAAGGCACTCGCGGAGGTCCGCGGGCCCACATAGGCGGCCAGCAGGAGGCGAAATTGCGGGGCATAGCTGACCCACACCCATTGGCGGCCATCCGTGCTTGCCTCTCTGCTTTCGCCGTCCGCGGCCGCCTCCGTCGCATGTTTGCGGGCGATGAAACTCCACAACTCATCCAACTGCACCTCGGTGACTTTGACTTCACGCAGCAGGTGTTGGTTAATTTCGGCAGCTTTTTCCGCCGCCCGGCGCAACCACTCCAGGACCGTCTCTTCCGTCACCCCAAGCGCAAAGCTGAGGCTGGTCAATTCGACTTTGCAGAGCAAGAGCTTGAGCACGAGGATGACTTTCTCTTCCGGCGTGCGCAGGTCGAAGAAGACCGTCCCGCGCGTCTCGGAGAATTGTTCCCCGCACAACTTGCAATCAAAGATGCGCCGTTGACCGCTCTGGGTCGGATAGGTCGCGATGGCTCTCACGTTGCCACGGTTCATGAGTCTATCATGGGTGCAGGCCGGGTTGGGGCATGGTTGGCCCCAATCTTTGGCTCTTCGCAAGGGTCTGTCCTCCGCACAGTTTGGTCTCGCAACCTAAACTATAGCCGGAGAACAGGCCCTTTGCTATTTCAAAGTATTAGCGGATGAACACCCGTGTTGGCTGATAGTTCTTAATTCATCTGGTTCAATCCATTTTTGCCAGAGTGACGCGCCGCACTAAATCAGCGAAACGCGGGTCATCACGCAAATCATCGAATAAAGGATTGACGGCATATTGCGGCGGACGCGTCGTATGCTCGGCAAACTCTTTTTCCAGCCAGACAAAGGCTTCATCTTTTTCGCCAAGGGCGGCATAAACTAGCGCCAAACCAGCACTCGGAACATAGCGATGCGCTGATTCCGATTTTAATTGGTCGAGCATTTTGAGAGCTTCGCCACGTTGCCCCGACTTGGCCAATGAACGGGCCAGCAAGGCTTTCACGAAAGGATCATCGGTTAAGGCCAGAGCCTTTCGATACTCGCCGAGAGCTTTGGCATATTCTCCCTGGGCATGGTAGATCGTCGCCAAATAATAGCGCGCAAAATAAAAATTCGGATCCAGGGTGAGGGTCCGATTGAATTGCGCCATCGCCTCGTCGAAACGCCGCGCTCTGAAGAGATTCGCGCCGGTATCCGCACTAATGATCGGCGAGAGCGGATCCAGTTCTTCGGCGCGTCGGCCTTCCGCAATCGATTCATCAAACCGTCCCATCAGCGAGAGCGGCCCGTTACCGAGCCAGTGATGCACAGTTGGATAGTTGGGCTTGAGTTCGATGGCGCGGCGAAATTCTTTTTCGGCGGCGGGTTGATTCCACGAAAAGCTGGACAGATAAAGTCCGAGTGCGGCGTGTGCTTCCGCCAACGAATCATCCATCTCCAGTGCCCGCATGGCTGCCGCCCTGGCTTTCGGCATACTGTCCTGAGGCAACGCCACGCTATAGTCCGGGAAGATCACATAGCTTTCCGCCAAACCGGAGTAGGCCAGCGCATAGTGCGGGTCTCTGTCAATCGCCTGCTGGTAGAATTCCACCGCCTGTTTGAGCGCCTCGCCGGTCCGCTTGTTCCAATAGAAACGCCCTTTCAGATAAAGCTGATAGGCGGCCGGGTCTGCCGTATAAGTCTTGGCTACCTTCTGCTCGTCCGCGCCTGAGAGTTTCGTTTTGAGTTTGCTGGAAACATCACGGGCAATCTCGCTTTGCAACGAAACCAGGTCGGTTTGTTGGCGATTGTACTGCTCGCTCCAGATGGCATTTTCAGTTTGTGCATTAACCAACTCCAGACTCAAGGTCAGTTGGTCGCCCCGCTGCACCACGCGTCCCGTCAGGATCGCCTGCACCTTCAGTTCCTGCGCCATCTTCTGGACATCAAATTCTTTGCCTTTGTAGCGAAACACTGTCGAGCGCGCTTTGACATTCAGATGCGGCAGTTGTGACAAACTGCTGATGAGCGTTTCGGTCATGCCGTCCGAGAGATATTCAACGTCCGCATTGCCGCTGGCGTTGACAAACGGCAGCACCGCGATGGAGTTGATCGCACCAGCGTTGCGACCAGAGAGGAAATAAACTCCGGCCACAATCCCGATCAGGAGCAGTCCGACGGTGAGCGCCACACCGAGTTTGTGCCGCTTGATTTCACCCAAGATGATCTTGGCGCTGGTGGTGGTGGCGGCAGCGGTTCCGGCGGCGGGAGTCGCCTCTGCCGAGAGGGTCGCCGCTTCATTCTTTTCCCCTGAGCGTGCCTGCTTGGCGGCAAATGATAACTCTTCTCTGAGGTCTTTCAGATCCTGGAGCAGGTCTTTGGCCGTCTGATAGCGTTCATCACGATCTTTGCGCAGCGCCTTGCCGACGATCCGCTGCAACTCGGCCGGAACCTCGGCGGCGTGAGACTTGAGCGGCTGAGGCTCTGACTTCAAAATCTCACCGATCACTTCCAGCGCATTCACCCCACCGAACGGCGGCCGGCCCACGATCATTTCATAGAGCAGCACCCCCAGACTGAAGATGTCGGAGCGCGCATCCACCACTTGCCCGCGCGCCTGTTCGGGCGACATATACTGCGGCGTCCCCATGATCGTCCCCGGAGCAGTCGTCACTTTGGCCCGGGTCACGGCGTCGGTGTCCACTTCAGCGGCGGGCCGCTCGGTCAATTTGGCGAGGCCGAAGTCGAGAACTTTGACAATCCCGTCGCGCCGCAGCATGACGTTTTCGGGCTTGATGTCGCGGTGTGTAATGCCTGCCCCATGCGCGGCGGCGAGGGCGGCGGCAGTTTGAAGGGCCAGGTCGAGCGCGAGCGCGAGCGACATCCGCTCATTCGTCATCCGCTGGCGCAGGGTCTGGCCATCAATGAATTCGGTGGCGATGTAATGCGTGCCCTGTGCCTGACCGATTTCGTAAATGGTGATGATGTTCGGGTGGTTGAGCGCCGAGGCGGCTTTCGCCTCGTGGATGAAACGCCGCACGCGATCCTCGTCCTGAGTGAACTCAGTCGGCAGCAGCTTGAGCGCCACCTTGCGGTCGAGGCGGGTATCTGAGGCGAGATAGACCTCGCCCATCCCGCCCGTGCCCAATAACGAAAGGACCTGATAGTGGCTGAACTGTCGCCCCACCGTGCGCCGGACGCGGTCCTGCGCCAGCAACTCGGCCGCCACCTCCACGGCCGGCCCGGCAATGAAGTCCTGCGCTTGCGCCTGCTCATCAGCCGAGACCAGTTCCTCCACGGCCCGCCGCAACTCTGCGTCCTCGGCGCAGGCTGCTTGGAGGAAAGCGGCTCGCTGCGGCGGCTCCAATTTCACTGCCGCTTGATAGAGGTGGCCGATTTGTTGATAGCGTTCAGGGGTCACGGTGACGACTCCGCCAGATAAATCAGGCGGCTTCTTGGGTCACTAACCCCAACGGGCTAGTTGCGACACAAAGGCTCCGTCCGAGCCTCAAGACTAACTGAGCAGAGACATGATCTCTGGGAGCAGACAACCCGCAACTCTGACACCGATGCCAACGATCAGAGAGCCTCTTGGGTACGTCTGCCCCACAAAGACAGGTCTGCGATGTGCCGCGAGGATCAACCTTCACCAACACACGCCCAGCTTCTGCCGCTTTGTACGTGAGTTTTTCGATGAACAAAGACCATCCGGCATCTGCCACCGCTTTGGCAAGCATCCCGCTCGCCAAGCCTTTGACGTTCAAATCTTCAACCGCAATCAGACCGTACTGATTGACGATGGTGCGCGCAACTTTGTGGTGGAAGTCGGCGCGCTGGTTTCTGATATGCGCGTGCGTGCGCTGCAACTCACGCACGGCCTTTTTTCGATTGTGGCTACCACGTTTGCGCCGGGCAACTTTACGCTGCGCTCTCCGCAGTTTGGCTTGGGCTTGGCGGTAGTGGCGCGGGTTCTCAATCTCTGTTCCATCGCTCAAAGTAGCGAAAGCCTGAAGACCGACATCCAGGCCAACAGCTTCAGTAGAAGCCGGCAACAGTTCAGCGTCGCATTCAACACTGAAAGCGACATACCACTTGTCGGCTTCGCGCTTCACGGCGACGGTTTTGATCTTTCCTTTAATCGGACGATGCAGCTTGAGTCTGATCTGTCCCGCGCCTTGAAGCTTGAGCTTACCTGTGGGAAGCAACCGGCAGCCGTCGCCATAGCTGGGAAATGTAAGGCTGTCATAGCGTGTGACGGAGCGGAAGCGCGGAAATCCGGCTTTGCCCTTCTTCTGTTTGACGCGGCGAAAGAAAGCTTTGAAGTTCTTGTCTACACGGCGCAAGACATCCTGGCAGCAAGAGAAGTTCTCAAGTCCAAGATCTGAAACGGCGCGAATCTCTTTCAGTTGATTGGCCTGGCTGTAGTAGTTCAGCGACTCGCTAGAAATACGGTAGGCATCGCGGCGCTCTTGAAGTGCGCCGTTGTAGAGTCTGCATGCTTCCGCCAGTTGGCTGGTAAGAAACTCGACCTGCTTCCTGGTTGGATACAATCTGTACTTGAATGTTTTTCGCACCGGATTGATTTTATCGTGCTGCGTCGCAGAACTGAAGTCTTTCACTCCGCACGATGCGAAATTCCCCTGTCGACCAAAGCACAACAGTCCCCCTTCGCGTTTCTTATGGAGAGAGTTGGAGGTAGAGCCAGGCTCGCGCCTGACGCCAGTCGCCGAGCACCGTGCTCGGGGAGACTTGCAACACGGCGGCGGTTTCTTCCACGCTCAGCCCGCCAAAATAGCGCAGTTCGATGACCTGACTTTGCCGCCGGTCGAGCGTGGCCAGCCTGGAGAGCGCCTCGTCGAGCGCGATAACCTCCGCCGCTCGGTCTTCAGCTTTGCTCTCGGCTTGGCTGAGCGACACCTGCACGGCGCCGCCGCCACGTTTCTCGCTCTGGCGCGCGCGCGCGTAATCGACCAGCACCCGCCGCATCATCTGCGCCGCCAGCGCAAAGAAATGATACCGGTTCTGCCAATCCACCTCTTGCTGGCCGGCCAGCCGCAGGTAAGCCTCGTGCACCAAGGCCGTGGTCTGGAGCGAATGACCGGCGCGTTCCTGTTGCAGTTGATGGTGCGCCAGCCGGCGCAGCTCCTGATAGACCAGCGGCAGCAGTTGGTCCAGCGCTGACTTATCACCCTGGCCTGATCTGACGAGCAGGTTCGTGATTTCTGACGGCGGGAGCGATGTCATACCTCATCCTTGCCGACTAAGTGAGTGAGCCTGGCAGGCCTGATTATACCCTGAGCGGGGAATCACAGCCACGATCCTGGAAAAAAATCTGCGGCGCGGTTGAAGTTTTTGACCTCGCTTTACGCGATTACTAACAGGAGGGGCAAACCAATTGGCTAGGGAACTGCCACTTCGACCGCTTTGGCCGGCAATTCGACAGGCGGGTGAGCGAGGGATCTCCCAACTACCGAAAGCGAGGATACAAAGATGCATCGTTCCAATCTGAAGTTGAGCAAGATGTGGCAGAGACGGCTGAGCCGGTGCACCACTCAAGGCACAGCGACGCGGCGCACCGTGGGGCGGCGGTCGGATCAAACCTCGCGGCCGGTGGCGCGGAAGACGGCGGGCCGGGCGGTGCTCAGGTGCGCGATCGCGCTGGGGTTGGCCGCGCTGCTGGTCGGCGGCGTGGGTCGGCACCTCACCCTGCAGCGGGCGCAGGCGGCAATCACTTCGCAGATCGACATTGCGGGGCCGGCCGGGAGCGGCGCGTTTGGCACAGTGGTGGTCGTCTTGCCGAATGGCAATATCGTCGTGACCGACCCGGCTTACAGCGAAGGCGGCGTGACTGACATCGGGGCGGTCTATCTCTACGACGGGGCGACACTCGCCCTCATCAGCACGCTCAAGGGTAGTACGATGAGTGACCTGGTTGGCATCGGTGGCATCACGGTCTTGACCAACGGCAACTTTGTCGTGCGGAGCCCCCTTTGGGACAACCCGACGGGATCGGTGGCGGATGTCGGGGCGGTGACCTGGTGCAATGCGACGACGGGTTGTAACGGTACGGTTTCTGCTCTCAATTCGCTCATCGGCGGCACAGCCGGTGACCAGGTTGGCATAGACGGTGTGACGGCTTTGGCCAACGGCAACTATGTCGTGAGTAGCGGGACTTGGGATAATCCTGCGGGACCGGTGGCAGATGTGGGGGCGGCGACTTGGGGCAACGGCGCCACCGGCACCACCGGCCCTGTCACCGCCGCCAACTCGCTCATCGGCAGCACGGCTAATGATCAGGTCGGTCAAAACGGCGTGACGGCCTTGACCAACGGCAACTATGTCGTCCAGAGCGTCCTCTGGGCAAATGTCGGGGCAACGACCTGGGGCAACGGCGCGACCGGCACCACCGGCACCGTCAGCGCCGCCAACTCGCTGGTCGGCAGCACGGCTAATGACCAGGTTGGCTTGGCGTTTCCCTTAACCAACGGCAACTATGTCGTGAGAAGTCCAGGTTGGGATAATCCTTCGGGATCGATTATAGATGTCGGGGCGGTGACTTGGGGCAACGGGGCGGGCGGCACGGTCGGCACCATCACCGCCGCCAACTCGCTCATCGGCGGCACGACCAGTGACGGTGTTGGCAATGCCGGCGTTGTCGCCTTGACCAACGGTAACTATGTCGTCCAGAGCACCATCTGGGACAACCCATCGGGACCAGTGGCAGATGTCGGGGCGGTGACCTGGGGCAACGGCACCGGCGGCACGGTCGGCCTGGTCACCTCCTCCAACTCGCTGGTTGGCGGCACGGCTGGTGACCAGGTTGGCCTCAACGGCGTGGTTGCCTTGACCAACGGCAACTATGTGGTGGGCAGTTCCTCTTGGGACAATCCGACGGGACCGGTGGCGAATGTCGGAGCGGCGACCTGGGGCAACGGGACAACCGGTATCGCGGGCTTGGTCACAACCGCCAATTCGCTGGTCGGCGGCACGGCCGGTGACCAGGTTGCCGGCGGACGCATTGTCGCATTGACCAACGGCAATTATGTGGTGGGTACTCCCTTTTGGGACAATCCAACGGGACCGGTGGCAGATGTGGGGGCGGCGACCTGGTGCAACGGCGCGACCGGCACCACCGGCCCTGTCACCGCCGCTAACTCGCTCATCGGCGGCACGGCAGGCGACAGGGTTGGCGCCATCTTGAGGGCCTTGACCAACGGCAATTATGTCGTCCAGAGCACCCTCTGGGACAACCCATCGGGACCGGTGACAGATGTCGGGGCGGTGACCTGGTGCAACGGAGCGACCGGCACCACCGGCACGGTCACCTCCTCCAACTCGCTCATTGGCGGCACGGCCATTGACAATGTTGGCAGCACTGGTGTGACGGCCTTGCTCAATGGTAACTATGTAGTGCGGAGTCTCTTTTGGGACAACCCATCGGGATCGGTGGCAGATGTCGGGGCGGCGACCTGGGGCAACGGCGCGACCGGCACTATCGGCACGGTCACCTCCTCCAATTCGCTCATCGGCGGCACGGCCAATGACCAAGTTAGCAACACGAGCGTGTTGGCGCTTACCAATGGCAACTATGCCGTCCAAAGCAACAACTGGGTCAATCCGTCGGGTTCGATTTTCAAAGCTCGAGCCGTCACCTTCGGCAACGGCGCCACCGGCACGACAGGCCTGGTTACGTCAACCAACAGCGTGGTCGGCACAGTGCAAAACGGCATCACCAGCGATCCCGCCACCAACTCTCCCGGCTACTCCTTTGACGCGACACGCAACCGCCTCTTTGTCGGACGCGCCCGCAGCAACATCGTCAGCGTCCTGTTCTTTGAAACCACCGCCGTCTCGGACGGCAACTTTGACAATGCGGCGACGTGGAGCAACGGTGTTCCCAACGCGCTCGTCAACGCCACGATTCCGGCGGGGCGCACCGTTACCGTCAATACCGCCTCCACGGTCGGCAGTCTGACCGTGGCCAGCGGGGCCACGCTGACGATGAACGCCAACCTCAACGTGGTGGGGCAACTGACGCTCGGCACCCAAATCAACACGGGCGCCAACACGCTCAGCTTGAGTTGCAGTTCGACGGTCACGGGCGCGTCGGCCTCAAACTACATCATTGGCAATCTACGAAAAGAGTTCTGCGCGGTGACGAGCAGTTTCATTTACCCCACCAGCGGAACCACTGGCACGAACGGCGGCGCGGCGACGGGCGCGTTTACTTACCCGGTCGGCACGGCCAATGGTTACTCGCCCGTCAACGTCACCGTCACCGCCGGAGGCTTGAATACCAACCTCACCAGCATCTTGACAGTGTATGGCTTGAATCCGGCGAGCCTGACCGTCAAAGCCACCGAGGGCACGGCCCCCGCTACCCCGCCGCTCAATGACCCGACGACCTTGAACCGCTACTGGACGCTGACCAAAACCGGCACCCTGACGGCCAACCTCGTCTTCAACTACCTGGCTTCGGATGTGGATGGCAGCGAGAGCAGCTACCGCATCACGCGCATCTCGGGCGGCACGGCGACCAACTTCCCGAATCAATGTCCGGGGTCGCCGTGCGTGGACACCACCGCCCATACCGCGACCATCAACGGCGTGACGAGCTTTTCCGACTGGACGCTCAGCTCAGGTGCGCCGACCTCCGTGTGCAGCTTGACGCTGACGCCGGCCGAGCACTACTTCAACAGCCTCGGCGGTCAGGGGACGTCGCTGGTCCAAACGTCGCAGGGCTGTCAGTGGTCCGCCATCTCCTCCGCCCCCTGGCTCGGCCTTGGCTCGGGCGGGAGTGGGGTCGGCGTGGGGGCGCTAAGCTTCTGGGTGGCGCCCAACCCGGACGGCACGCGGCGGACGGCGACGCTGAGCCTCGGCACTCAGGCGCTGACCATCCACCAGGCCGCGGCCTTCTACGATGTGCCCCTGTCGCACCCCTTCTATGACTACATCAGCAAGCTCTCGGCCTTGGGCATCACTGCGGGCTGCGGCGACGGCAACTACTGCGCTGATGCCCCGGTGACGCGCGAGCAGATGGCCGCCTTCCTGCTGCGGAGCCTGGGCGAGATGAACCCGCCCGCGCCCACGCAACCACGCTTCAGTGATGTGGCGCTCACTTCGCCCTTCGCCCCCTTCATCGAGCAGATGGCGCTCCGTGGCATTACCTCAGGATGCGGTGGTGGCAACTATTGCCCACAGAGCCAGGTGACGCGCGAGCAGATGGCAGCCTTCCTGATTCGGGCGCTGCACGCGCCGGGTTATGCGCCCGCGAGGCCCGCGCAGGCGCGCTTCTCAGACGTGCCACTCAGTTCACCTTTCGCCGGCTACATCGAAGAGCTGGCGGTGCGGGGGATCACCTCCGGCTGCGGCTCAGGCAACTACTGTCCCGACGGGCAAGTGACGCGGGGACAGATGGCGGCCTTTCTCGTCCGGGCCTTTGGCCTGTAGGGGGCGGTGGTGCCGCTCAATGGAGGGTAATGATCAGCGTGATCGAAGGCAGACCAAGATCAAGTGAGGAGCCAAAATGAACATTGAAAAAGAAATTTCACGTCGCCGCTTTCTGCAGATGTCTTCGGCCATCGGCGGCCTCGTCGTGTGTGGCGAACTCGATCCGCTGTTCGCGCAGGAAAAACGGCTGCTGACCGAAGAGCAGGTGCTCGGCCCGTTTTATCCCATCAACAAACCGCTTGACCGTGATGCTGATCTTACCCATCTGCGGGGCCGCCGCGCGGGCGCCAAAGGGCAGGTCATTCACCTGATGGGGCGCGTCGTGAATCCGCAAGGCAAGCCGCTCGCGGGCATCAAGCTGGAAATTTGGCAAGCCAACGTTCACGGGCGCTATGCCCACATCAATGATGTCAACGCGGCGCCGCTGGATCCGAATTTTCAGGGCTACGGCGTGCAGGTCAGCGATGCGAGGGGGCACTTCCGTTTCAAGACCATCAAGCCCGGCTCGTATCCGACCGGGATCGAAGACTGGACCAGACCACCTCACATTCACTTCTACGTGACGGGCCGGCACGAAGCGCTCGTCACGCAGATGTACTTTCCCGGCGAGGCGCTGAATGCCAAGGATCGGTTACTGCAAAGCGCCGCGCCCAATCAGGCGACGCTTGTCGCGAAGGTCGAGCCAGCCGGCGCGAGGTTCGAGCCTGACTCGCTCCTCGTTACCTGGGACATCGTGCTCACGCGGGGCTAAGAGCCTGAACTAATTCGTGAGGCGGTGCTGTGAATGGGTGCGGCAGCATCGTCTATGATCCCGTCACTGCGCCCTCCAACCAACAAGGAGAATCCCTATGAAACGAATCATCAGCCTGTTGCTCTTGGCTGTCGTAGCCCTGTCGCTCTCTTCCTGCGCGACGACGAGCGAGAAAACAGCGTCAACCGCCGCCACCTCCGCCGCCGCCACGGCCAGCCCGACGGAAAATGTCGAGCAAGCCTTGATCAAGCTGGAGCGTGAGTGGGCAGAGGCTTTGGTCAAGGTGGACGGGGCAACCTTGGATCGGATTCAGGCTGACGACTGGATCATGACGAGCTGGGACGGCCAGACTCAGACGAAAGCGCAGAGCATCGAGGAGATCAAATCCGGCGTCTACCAGGCAGCATCCGTGAGCCTGGACAATCTCAAAGTCCGCACTTTTGGAGACGTGGCGGTGGTGACGCTGGGCCAAACGGAGAAGAGTAAGTACAAGGGCAAGGAAAGTAGCGGGCGCTATCTCTACACGGATGTCTGGGTGAAGAGAAACGGGAAATGGCAAGTCGTGGCAACCCACGGCACTAAGGTGGAGCAGCCGAAATCGTAGAAAACCTCTGGCGGTGTTGTGAATGGCTGCAACAACACCGCCGATCCATAATCCCAACCCTCAACCGAAAAGGAACCCTTATGAGCAACACACCGACCGAGCTGAGCGAGTATGAGGCGATTGCCAACACAGTCCAGCGCTACCGTTAGGCCCGATGGCCTAGCGAATTCATCAAGGGAGCAGTACCAACTAAAAGGAGAACCTAAGATGCAAGGCGAGAAAATCGGCGAAGAATCAGGGAAGGTGACGTCACGGAGAGTACTACCAAACCCTGATGGCAACCCGAAGATGGAGACTACCGCGCAGTCGGACCTGACGCTGCTCGGGGTCAAAGCGACCAATACGGTCACCTACTGGTCAGTTGTCCGGCCTGATGGGACGTTGTATGGCGAAGGCCACGGGATCGTCATGAGCAAGGAGGGAGATCTAGCTACCTTCATCGGCCAAGGTGTCGGCACGATCAAGAAAGACGGCGGGGTTAGTTTTCGGGGCGCCGTCTACTATCAGAGTTCGTCCCCCAAATGGTCACGGCTAAACAGCGTGGCCGCGATCTTCGAACACGAGGTCGACGCCGAGGGAAACGTCCACTCACAACTGTGGGAATGGAAATAGCGCGCGGCCTAGCAACGGGGCTGAGCGAACTGCGAGTTGCTCACCGCGGCTCGCCGCTCGCTCACCTTGAATTGTGAGGTGAGCGAGCGGCCCTCAAGAAACGGAGAAGATGATGGGCGTAGGGTACACCTTAAAGCTCGCGCTGTTCATCGCGCTGGGAATGCTGAGCGCGACCTTTATTTTCTGGTGGGCGCGCAGCGTGCGCGACGGGCGCGACGGCGAGCAACCACCGAATGAAAGTGGGCCGTCCGGCGCTCAAGCGCCTACTCGATTGGCGATTGGCTTCGGCACGAATTTTCTCGACATGCTGGGCATCGGGTCGTTTGCGACCACCACGGCGGCCTTTAAGCTTTTGCGGATCGTGCGCGCCGAAGACATTCCGGGCACGATGATCGTCGGTCATACGCTGCCGGTCATCGCGCAGGCGTTCATCTTCATGACCGTGGTCAGAATTGATCCGGTGATGCTCGTGTTGCTGATCCTTGCTATGGTCATTGGCGGGTGGCTCGGAGCGGGGATTGTCTCCGGTTTGCCGAGGCGTTTGATTCAGGTCGGTATGGGCATCGCCCTCCTGCTGGCCGCGCTGTCTATGATGATGAGCCAGTTCGGTCTGTTTCCGGCGGGAGGCGAGGGGCTGGGTTTGTCAACCACGCGGCTGCTCATCGCGCTCGTGATGAACTTCATCTTCGGCGCGCTGGTGACGCTAGGGATCGGCAATTACGCACCGAGCCTGGTGCTCTTCAGCTTGTTAGGAATGGACCCGCACGCGGCCTTCCCCGTGATGATGGGGTCGGGCGCTTTCACTGGGATCGTGGCGGGGATCAGATTCTTGAACAAGCAACGCTATGACCAGCGGGCGGCACTGGGGCTGATGATCGGCGGGATTCCCGCCGTGCTGCTCGCGGCTTTTGCGGTGAAGTCGCTCTCGCTCGACGCGATTCGCTGGCTGGTGATGGCCGTCATCGTTTACACGGCTCTGACCATGCTCCGACCGGGGAGCGCCGAGCGAGAGCGGGGCGGATTCATCTTCACAGCAAAGGAAAAACTTCCATGATCGTGCTGGAGTTCTTGGCCAGGCGGGCATTACCTTCCAACAGACTGTGACCGCGACCGTCGTGATTGACATCGGCAGGAAATATGTCGGGGGGATTATGGGGGCATTCAATACCCTCGCGAGTGTCGGCGGGTTTCTGTTTTCAGTTTCCTTCGGCTACTTCGTCACGTGGTTCGGCAGCTACGATCTGGCGTTGATCCCCGTCGCCTTGATGCTGACGATGGCGGCACTCGCGTGGCTCAGGATTGATGCCACGGAGGAACTCATCCCGGAAGCGCAGACTGAGTCCGTGCTTGAAACGGCTGTGCCTGCGCTCAGCTCATGAGCTAAGCTGGGAGGACTTTTGCCGGAACCGGCGCTTCGCTCCTGCTGATCCGCCGCGGCGGATCGCCACCATGACGGAGACAAGATGAACGAGGAGTCGCCGGTCAAAACCAATATCTCACATTACCGCATCGTCTCCAAGATTGGCGCGGGCGGCATGGGCGAAGTTTACCTCGCCGAAGACACACGGCTCGACCGCAAAGTCGCACTCAAACTGCTCCCGGCTGAATTCACGCAAGATGCGGATCGCGTGCGCCGTTTCATTCAGGAAGCCAAAGCGGCCTCCGCCCTCAACCACCCCAACATCATCACCATTTATGAGATCGGCGAGGAGCAGGGCACACACTTCATGGCCACCGAGTTCATCGACGGCCAAACGCTGCGCCAGATCATGGCGACACGCATGCCGTTGGGCACGCTGATCGAGATCGCGATCCAGATCGCGAGCGCCTTAGGCGCGGCCCACGCCGCCGGGATCGTGCACCGAGACATCAAACCAGAGAACGTCATGGTGCGGCCCGACGGGCTGGTCAAAGTCTTGGACTTCGGTTTGGCTAAGCTGGCTGAGCGCCGCACGGCTACGGTGAATGAAGATGCGCCGACGGCGTTCCAGGCCAAAACTGATCCGGGCACCGTCATGGGGACGGTGACCTATATGTCCCCGGAACAGGTCGAGGGCTTAGACATAGACGGCCGCACGGACATCTTCAGTCTGGGCACGGTGCTTTACGAGATGATCACTGGCCAGTTGCCTTTCACAGGGCAGACGGCAGGAGCCATCTTTGGCGCCATCCTGCACCGGACTCCGACTCCGCCTTCGCAGTTGAACCACGAGCTGCCGGCGGAGTTGGAACGGATCGTCACCAAAGCGCTGCGGAAGAATCGCGAGGAGCGCTATCAGACGGCGAAGGATCTGGTGGTGGACTTAAAGAGCCTGAAGCAGGAGCTGGAGATCGAGGCGAAGCTGGGATACTCACTCCAGTCTGCGCCCGGTCGAGAAGCCGCCTCGGGCAAAACCCACGAGCAGGTCAAAGCTGAGACTGAGCAGTTATCAGCGGTGAGCACTGGAACGGCACATACCACTTCGAGCGCTGAATACGTGGTGAGCGAGATCAAACGGCACAAGCGAGCCGCAGTCGCAGTGCTCCTGACACTGCTCGTTGCGATAGCCGCCGCTATCTACTTCTCCCTGAGCAGCAACCGGGCGATAGATTCGATTGCGGTCTTGCCCTTCGTCAACGCCAGCGCGGATCCGAACAGTGAATACCTCTCGGATGGGCTGGCGGAAAGCCTCATCAATAGCCTCTCGCAAGTGCCCAAGCTGCGCGTCGTGCCGCGCGGCATCGTCTTTAGTTACAAAGGACGAGAAGTTGACCCGCGCAAAGTGGGAAGCGATCTCGGCGTGCGGGCCGTGCTCACCGGAAGAGTCGTGCAGCGCGGCGATACTTTGAGCATCCAGGCCGAGTTGATTGATGTCGCGAGTGTCGCGCAGCTTTGGGGCCAGCAGTACAACCGCAAGCTCTCAGACATCTTGTCGGTGCAGGAAGAGATCGCGCAGCAAATCTCCGAGAAGTTGCGGCTGCGCTTGAGCGGCCAAGAGCGGCAACTGACCAAACGTTCGACCGGGAGCACCGAAGCTTATCAGGCCTACCTCAAAGGACGTTATTACTGGAACAAGCGGACAGAAGACGGCCTCAGGAAAGCGATTGAGTACTTCAAGCAAGCGACCGACAGCGACCCTAATTACGCTCGGGCCTATGCCGGATTGGCTGACTCATATGCGTTGCTCACGGAGTATAGTGCGACACCGGCCCATGAGGTCATGCCCAAGGCGAAGAGCGCCGCCCAACGGGCGCTGGCGCTTGATGACCGGCTCTCTGAAGCTCACACTTCACTGGCCAATGTGATGTCGTTATATGAGTGGGACTTTGTTGGCGCTGAAAGAGAGTTCAGACGCGCCATCGAATTAGACCCGAACTATGCGACCACGCACCAGTGGTACTCAGAGTTACTCGGTGATATTTTAGGCCGGTTTGATGAGGCGATTGTCGAGGCCAAGCTGGCACAACAACTCGATCCCCTTTCACTGATCATCAACAAAAACGTGGCTCTCAAGTTTGCCACCGCACGCCGGTACGATCAAGCGGTCGAGCAATACAAGAAAACCCTGGAGATGGATCCAAACTTCGGTGTCGCGCGCTGGGAACTCGCTTTTGCCTACGGGGGCAAAGGCATGTACGAAGAAGGGATCGCAGAATTCCAGAAGGTCATCAATCACGCTGGCCGCCGCCCCGAATATTTAGCAGACTTCGGACAGGTCTATGCGGCGTCGGGCAGAAAGGATGAAGCGCAGAAGCTGCGCGATGAGTTACTGGAAAGATCGAAGCGAGAGCATATCCCGGCCGTGTACTTTGCCATTATCTATGCCGGGTTGGGAGAGAAAGATCAGGCCTTCGCGTGGCTGGAGAAGGCTTACGCGGAGCGAAGCTTCTATCTGGCGTACCTCAAAACAGATCGGCGCTTCGACAACCTTCGCTCCGACCCGCGCTTTCTTGACCTGCTGCGGCGGATGAAGCTGGAGGGGAATTGAATCATTGAATCACTGGTTCATCGGTTCATTGGTTCGTTAATACCATGACGCAATTAGAGCCTGATCTGATGAATAAATCTTTGATCTCCCACTACCGCATCATCTCCAAACTCGGCGCGGGCGGGATGGGCGAAGTCTACCGCGCGCACGATGAACGGCTCGGTCGTGATGTCGCGATCAAAGTCCTGCCGGCCGAGTTCACCAAAGACGCTGACCGGCTGCGCCGCTTCGAGCAGGAGGCGCGGGCCACCTCCGCGCTCAACCACCCGAACATTCTCACGATCTACGACCTCGGCACGCACGACGGCGCACCTTACATCGTCTCAGAACTGCTCGACGGTGAAGAACTGCGCGCCCAGTTGAATGAGGAGCCGCTCGCCGTGCGCCGGGCGCTGGGCTATGCGCAGCAGGTTGCGAGCGGCCTCGCTGCCGCGCACGAGAAAGGCGTCACACATCGCGACCTCAAGCCGGAGAATCTCTTCGTGACCACAGATGGTCGCGTCAAGATTCTCGACTTCGGGCTGGCGAAGTTGAAGCCGCCGAAGCTGGCCGGGAAGGTGGATACCGAGGCCCCGACCAATCTGCCGCAGACGGATCCGGGTGTGGTCATGGGGACGGTCGGCTATATGTCGCCGGAGCAGGTGCGCGGACAGGATGCCGATCACCGCTCCGACCTCTTCAGCTTTGGCCTGATTCTCTACGAGATGCTCGCCGGGCAGCGCGCGTTTCAGGGTGAGTCGTTAGCCGAGACGATGGCGGCGATTGTCAAAGAGGAGCCGCCCGACCTGATGGAAGCCAACCGCAAAGTTCCGTTGCAGCTTGACCGCCTGGTGCGGCGGTGCTTGGAGAAGAAGCCGGAGCGGCGGTTTCAGACGGCGAGCGATCTCGGCTTCGCGCTTGAAGCCTTATCCGTGCCATCTGATTCGCGGTCGGCGTTACAGCCGGCATCACAGCTCACGTCGCCATCAAACACCGCAGCCTTGTCTCGGGGTTGGCTTGTCACATCTGGCGCGCTTCTGGCTGGGCTTGTCACCGCGATCACGGCATTCCTGATTGGTCGTTCGTGGTCAGCAATCAATGCGGGGGCGGCGGTGCGCCGCGTGAGCATTCCGCTCACGACACCGTTGGCGCTGGGGAAATACTGTCCGTTAGGCGTTGGGCGAACGGCCATCGCGCTTTCCCCGGACAGCTCGCTCCTGGTGTATGCCGGCGAGCAGAACGGGAAGTCACAACTTTTCGCGCGCCCTCTCGACGCGTTCGATGCTCGTCCGATTCCGGGGACTGAAGGAGCGTACGCGCCGTTCTTCTCGCCCGATGGCCGTTCCATCGCTTTTTTCGCCGCGAACACACTGCAGAAAGTTTCCCTCGAAGGCGGGCAGCCGGTCACATTGTGCGAGGCGAGAACCGCGCACGGCGGCGCGTGGGGACCGGATGACACGATCATCTTCGCCGACGCGGAAGGGGGGAAGCTCGTGCGCATCGCTGCTTCCGGCGGAGAACCGAAGCCGATTGCCACTCCCGACGAGCTGCCTTCAGAATACTGGGGATTCAGCACTCCCGAATTTCTGCCAGACGGCGAGACGGTTCTTGTGTCCGCCTGGCGGAATCGAAATCCGGACTACTATCGCATCGCGGCTCTTTCCGTGAAGACGGGAAAGCTCCGCATCGTGGTAGAGGGTGGCGGGAACGCGCATTACCTCTCGACGGGGCATCTCGTCTACGCGCGCGGCGCGACACTGATCGCCGCGCCGTTCGATGTCCGCACGGCGACGGTGACCGGCCCAGCGGTCACGCTCATCGAGAACGTCCGCACTGAAGAGTGGGGAGCGGCGCAGTTCACCCTCGCGCGCGACGGGACACTCGTGTATGTCTCCGGCGGCCCGGCGTGGATCGGTCGGCTGGTGTGGACGGATCGCACGGGCGCGATCACGCCAATCGCGGCGCCCCCGCACGCCTACCAGCAGTTTGCTCTCTCACCCGATGGTCAGCGCATCGCCCTGGAAATCTCCGAGGCGACGCGTGAGATCTACCTCTTTGAGTTCGCTCGCGGCGGTCTGATCCGGTTCACCAATGCTGGGGCGAATGAAAGCCCCCGATGGACTCCTGATGGGAAACAGGTCGCGTTCGGGCGACAGCATGGGTCTGTCTCGGAGGTAGTTTTGAAGTCGGTCGCTTCCGGCTCCGAAGAGGTGTTGATGCCCGGAACGGCCCGAGGGCCGGATGCTTGGTCACCGGACGGAAACATTCTGGCGTTCTTGGAGAAAGCGCCTGAGACGGGTCTCGACATCTGGATGAAAAGACGCGACCAGCCGCCCCAGCCCTGGCTGAAGACGCGGTTTCGCGAGTGGGGCCCGGCCTTCTCGCGCGACGGAAAATATGTGGCCTACGTCTCTGACGAGTCGGGGCAGTACGAGATTTATGTTCGGCCAGCCTCGGGCGAAGGCGCGAAGTGGCAGGTCTCGACTGAAGGTGGCGAAGAGCCGTTGTGGTCAAAGGATGGACGCGAGCTGTTTTATCGCAACGGACCAAAGTGGATGGCCGCCGAGGTCACGACCGAGCCACAATTCAGAGCCGGCACGCCGCGCATGCTTTTTGAAGGGCCATACCTGAACGTGCCGGGCGTCTCTTATGATGTGGCCGCGGATGGCCGCTTTCTGATGCTCGAAGAGAATTACAAGCAGCCTCCGGCGACGCAGCTTCAGGCGATCCTCAATTGGTCGGAAGAGGTGAAGCGGCGCGTCCCGGCGGGGAGTAAGTGATGCACCTTGAGACCGGCACGCAACTCGGACCTTATAAAATTCTCTCCACACTTGGCGCGGGCGGGATGGGCGAAGTCTATCGTGCGCGTGATAGCAGACTGAACCGCGAAGTCGCCATCAAGCTGCTGCCCGCTTCGGTCGCCCGCGACGAAGACCGGCTGCGGCGCTTCGAGCAGGAGGCGCGTGCCACTTCTGCGCTCAACCATCCGAAAACCCTGACCATCTACGACATCGGCACGCAGGAGGGAGCACCATACATCGTTGTGGAATTGCTCGATGGCAAGGAACTGCGCGCGCAGTTGAGCGACGGGTCGCTGCCAGTCCGCAGCAGGCGCTCAGCGAGACAGTGAAGGAAGTGACACGATGAAATCCGCAAAGAAATCTCCACCCACACCACCAGCGCGTCGGCGTTCCACGCCTGACCTGGCCGCGCCTGACCCGGAATCTTCCTTCGTGGAAGTCATCGCCCTCATTCAGCACGCCCGGCAGCGTGCCTTTCAGACGGTCAATACCGTGCTCGTCGAGCTTTATTGGCGGATCGGCGAATACATCAGCCGCAAGCTGGAAACCGGTTAGTGTCATGAGTTTTTCGCCACATTGACAAGACGGTAAAGTCAAATGTAAATGTAACTACGCAGCCCGTGCCTGCCAGAAAACAGACAGCCGAAGCTGAGAAAAAGTAGTAAACTG